>Ga0179593_1672961_pt1 | contig 12378 bp, 15 predicted proteins | sample CZODoug2_1_08_16_FD_185931 | JGI IMG/M metagenome (GOLD analysis project Ga0179593, IMG submission 185931) | Vadose zone soil fungal communities from Angelo Coast Range Reserve, California, USA - CZODoug2_1_08_16fungal (PacBio error correction) | ecosystem: Environmental > Terrestrial > Soil >...
AGTCCGATCTGCGAGCCGGGAAAGTCCCGGTCTTCCAGCGGAGGACGAAAGAAGAGCCGATGAGAGGCTTGCCGGGGAAAGGGGGGGTTCGATGGAAGGAAATCGTTGATTTCGTCCGCAGCACGGCCAAAAAGGATAAAAGGGGCGCGCAAACCTCGGACTCATATTGGGAGAAAGGACCTTCAGCCATCACAAAAAGGGGAGGAGAAAAACGGCTTTTAGGAGGAAGGATGGTTCTGCGTCGAAAAGAGAAGACCATAAGAACCTACCACCATCGCTTCCTGTTTTGAAAGAAAGGGGGAAAACACAGGCGCGGCGTCGGGAATTCCTAGGAGGAAGAGAAAAACTGATCGGATCGGCGGTCAGACCCTATTGCACAGGAGGAGAGAAAATCTTCTAACACTTAGAAATTCTGCCAGGTTACACAAAGGCACCGAACATTAAACGATGGTGAAATAGGGTGACACAGTCCTCCGAAAGGAGGCAGATTTTCTGGAGGGGGGGAGGGAGAAGGGGAACGAGCCTTCTACCTACAAAGATGATTCCATAGGTCTAAGGTGGGATACCGCATAAACAAACATGCGGTCCGTCTCCCCTTCTGACGATGGGGGGGAAAGCTCCTATTCGGTAGACAGCTTGCAATACGGGTCTGTTAATGGCCGGGGAGACGACGGTTACGCATTCACCTTCAGGGAAATCGTCCTTCTTAGCAAGAGATCGTTAAATCTCTTGACGGTGACAAGGGAAGTCGCCGGCCGGTGCAAGAAAAGGGGGTCTCTTCTTGCCCGGCGGGAATAAACGGGGACCCATCCTGTTGAGACACAAGGCCTATTTTGTCGCGTGGGGGAAGGAACGGAACCTGGAAGTTGCTAAGTGACAAAGATTCAAGGTCATGCCTTCGCCCGACAAGGGGGGAAATCGGCGAAAAAAGAGGGTCGGAGTCCCGGAGAAAAAAAGAGGGTTTGGATACGTTGGCGAACAGCACTCCGCGCGCGAGGGAGGAAGAAAGCGCAATACCTAGAGGGAAAATGGGAGAGGGGGAAAAAAATCAGGTTCAGGTCGAAAGAAGCCGGGGTCTTATCTCAATAAATTCCCTTTTCCGAGGAGGAAAGGAGGGGCCGTCGCGCCGTAAGAAAAGAAAAGAGGGGGGAGGACTCCTATCTTCAGGCAAGATCGAGGGGGGAAGGGAAACGAACGTTCTGTCTTGAAGGAGGCGTAATGGAAATTCACTTGCAGCAGCAGGAAAAAAGGGGGGAGGAAGGGAGGGGGTTTCCTTGATTCAAAAAAGAAAAAAGGAGAATCCGCTGTGAGAAGGGCAAAAACGGAAAGGTAAAGGGGAAGTCAGGTTGTAAATCCGCCGACTCAAAAAACATTCAGGGTCGGATCTTTCTCCTTTCTTCGCTTCTCAAATCAAGGAAAAGCAGGGAGAGATAGAAACAACAACCACTGGATGAGGAGGAAAAGAAGAAAGAGGGAGGGAAGTTATTTCGCCGAGCAGAAGGGAGGGGGACTTTTTGAGTAGGCTATTCAAAATGAACGCCAAAACGTTCCTTTTTGGTCGGCGAGAAGAAAGTAGAGATCATAAGAAAGGGGAGGGGTTATGTAGCAAGGAAGAGGAGCTGCGCAAAGCCGAGGTTGCCCAGGACTGAGACAATGGAATCCCATCCAAGGAAGAGAAAGCCTGCGCGGTGACGAAATCGAAAGAGAGGGAAGATCCAGAGAGAAAAGACGCGGCGGCTTGGAAAAACAGTGAAAAAATTCATCTAAAGCTGTCACCGCCGAGAAAGGAGGGAGCTCTCCTCACCCCGGAGGAGAGAGGGGAGTCTAAACAGGAAACAAACACTAATAGAGCCCATTTCCCGCTCGGTCCTTGGATTGCTTCGCTTTCGATCGCGCGCCGAAAAAGGGAAAAAAAAGGGACAACCTTATTCGAGGTTGAAAAGTCCGTGGAAAAGGGGGGGGAGGAGGAGGTGTCCGTGTCAATGGCACGGGAAGGGGACCATGTGTTAAGCGGTCATTACATCCATAGAACTTGGTTCATCATGGCAGCAAAAGAAAAGATCTGCCAGGCCGATGGGCGTCGTCCAGGAGTATCTACCGTCTCTCGGTGCGGCACAACATTTGGGTACGAAGCTGACGGGACGGAGAACACCGGCACGCGAGGGAAAAGGGAAAGACTTTCTGAAGAAGAAGATGGGGAAAGGTGGGAGGCGTCACCGTCAGAGACCCCTCTTTCCACCTTACCTCACCTAACGTCTTGCCGAAGAGAAGGTCTCAATCCGGCATCGGAAAAGAGGAAAACTGATGTTCCAAGAAAAAGGGTCCGAGACCGAATTGCGAACGCTTCTTATTTAGGACTCTCGGTCGGAAAGAAGAAAGGAGAAATTTCAGACATCCGAAAAAGAGTGCGAACGGGGGGACGCAAGAATCGTTTATGTTCGGCTTCTCGGCGTACCTGGCCGAAAGAGGAAACCATTTTCGTCAGAGGAGACCTCCTTGTAAGAGGGAGGACCAATGCCATCTCGGTGTCGAGGAGAGGAGAGAGGAAATACTCGAGGGGGAGTTCTCCAAAGTAAGAGGGGTCAACCATTGAAAGATTTTTCTTTTTACCTGGGAGGTACTGCTCTTTAGACGAGAAGAGAGGATTCATCAACTCCGTTTACCAGAGACTTGACTTTTTATTGCTAAGTGCGGAAGAGGGGGGCTCTAAATGCTATGAGGTACAAAAGGAGGGATCGCCTATTCTCGGAGGGGAGGGCGTCGAAGACTCAAACATTTCCTTCCATCGCAAAAGAAAAAAGGAAAGAAGATCATCTTCTGCAGGTGCGAAAGGAGAGGGGGGGATCCGTCTGAGGCCAGGGAAGGATCAATGCTCACGAACCGGCGACGAAGGGGGAAACAGACGATTTAGTATCGGGGGGGGATTCCGCCGTGTGAGAGGGAGCGCCCAGAAATACGTTTTCGTGTCGAAACAAGGACGATGGGAAAGAATCGTGCGGAGGCGCGGGTCTAAGCCATCTTAATAGAGGGGGGAGCTCAGCGGATTTAAAAAAGGAAATCAACTAACGAAAATTCGGAGGGAGGGGACTGGTCCCAACAAAGCTTTACGTCCCTCGTCACCGAAGGAGAAATAGTCTTTTTTGGCGGGGGGAAGTCTTGATAATGAAGAGAGAAGATGTATCTGAAAAGAACTATGCCATGAAAAAAAAAGTCTCACAAAGGCGCGGAGGGAAGACGCCACACCCTCACGGAGGAAGAGAGGGTCTCGCGATGAAAAGAGCCGCTTGTTTAAAAAGGGGGTTCTATCATTAAGAACAGCCAGCTTCTTCGGGGAAGGGAGCCTCTCGCTTAATAGGGGAGAGGAGGACTCTTATTGACGCAAAAAGAAAGGCTTTCCTTTCCGGAAATAACGCACCTATTAATCGAGAAGGGTTCTGTTACAAATCGAGAAGGTTTCCTAGTGACACCTTTATCACATCTTGATTACGAGACCCCGAAAAAAATTGAAAGCCGAAAAGGGTATGGCATCGGACCAAGGAAGGGGCCAGATCATGTATGTACGGCAAGAAAAAGCTTTGATCGTCGCCTGCAATCGAGGCAATTGGGATTGCGGGGAGCTCGCCTCATGTCGAGGGATCGATTCGGCGAACGGTTCCTGCGGCCGAAAAGAGGAGGGGAAGACCGAGAAGGCGAAAAGATACTCCAGGTTTAGAGATGACTGGTTCCGTGCCGGAAAGGGGATGCTCCGCTGCTCTGCAAGCGTCATTACGCCAGCAACGTTGGGAGGAAAAGTACCTCTGAACCAAGCGGAGAGGGTTAACCTCGAGCCCCTTCGGCTGGCAATACCATACCGAATCAGAGATGGTCCCCTTCTTCGGGGGCGAACATGGCCTATCCAACGTAAAAGCTCGATCCTCCTTCCCAATAAAATTTACGGAAGATCCCGAGAAAGTAAAGAGGAGTTCGTCAGGCAAGTCTACTTTCAAGGGAAAGAGGGCAGGGCTATCACCAAGGGGAGAAGTCTGTGTTCCCTCTATTATACGGAAAGGGGGAGGCACCTGAAGTGGCGGGAAAAGAAGATCAGATGTGAGGGAAGCTCATCGACCCGCATATCAAGCTGTCCCTGATGCCGCATTGCTCCATCTGGGAAAACATCCCGGAATGAGAGGAACCAGACCAGTCTTCCCGACGGTTGAAAAAGGGAGGAAGATCGCGCGCGTTGAAGACACTAACCGCTTCTGGAAAGGGGGGGACGAATACGATGTTCTTGTCGTGGGGGGAAAGAGGGGGATCAGTTTCTGGCCGCAGAGGGGAGTTGAGGAGGACAGGAATCCGAATTCCTGGACAGACCTATCTGGAAGGGAGAAACTCATAGTGCTTCCGAAGGAGTAAAGCCGAAGAAGGGGGGACCAAATAAATAGGATTCTCTCCCCTCCTTCGGGATTAAGGGGTCGATAACCAATCTCCTGCCGACCCGCCGCGCGGATGCGCGCCGGCTACGAGCCTGACCAGCCGACCAAGGAGGGGGAAGATTCCAGCGCTCAGGATATTTAAACCTTGGGAGGGATAAGGCCTTATCGTGCTTGACGAGAAGAGGAAGTTGCCCAGGTCCCGGCTAGTTGGGCGAGGAGAAATGCCGAGAATAAATTATTCCGCCGGGAAAGATCGGCGATCCAGCATGGGGAAATGTACTTGGACAGGTCTCCGTCTGAACACTATGTCCCGAAGATGTCGGAAATCGCAGATTATTTGGGGAACTTTCTGACGTGGTAAAATTCCGGTGGGCAAAGGGTTTCTCCGTAATGTTACGCTTGCTCCTATCAAGGGAAATCTGCCAGGCGTTGGGGGGTAGGGGGGGAAGTCTTGACTTGTCGACTTTAACAGTACCCTGCGGTGATCTGGCGCGGAAAAAAGTGGTTACGATCGTAGCACGGGTGCCTTCGAGCAAACCAGAAAAAAAACTCCACGTTACGTGGGGGAGGGGAGGGATCCCACCTTGATGCCGGGGAAAGGGGGGGGGAAATCCTCCAAAACCACCCTCCATATAGGCTCTGACAAAGGGGGGGAAATCTCTACGAGGGAAGGGGATCTCTATGCAGCGAAGCGATGCTATCATGTTCATTCCTACCTGCTGGAAAGGGGGGCAATTTCAAAAGAGAAAAAAACAACTTATGATGAGGAAAAGGGGGCACTGGACCATATTCCATCCTTCGCCGCGATAGGGGGGAGTGCTCTTCTCGAGCGGGGAAAAAAAAAAAGAACCTATGATCGCGTGGTGAAAGGAGAACTATATGGCGCGGGTTTTTTATGATTTCAATCACCAAAGGGGGAAAGCATTTTGTCTAAAAAATTGACGCAAAACCGAAGGACGACGGTTGCTCGCCAGAAAAGTCCTGTCTACGATGGGAGGACCCCCTTCCATTTCCGGGGAAGAACCTGCCAGGGTTTGGGAAATGCCGAACCTCGCCACACTTTGCATGTTAACCAGCCAGCTTGCGAGCTAAGAAAACCAGGGAAAGGCTCAACTACATTGAAAAAGAATCTTGCTACAACGTCCAAAAGAGAAAATCCTCGGTCCCGATGAGAATATCAACCGCGTTTGACTAGGGGGAAAGGAAACTGTCCAAGTTCAGGGAAGGGGAAAAAAGGGCCTTGATTAAGACAGAAGAGGGGGGAGTTGATCTATCTCGGCATCGGAAAAGAACTCTACCAACCCGGCCGACCTGGAAAAGAGGGGAAGGACTCTTTCACAAGTAGGGAAAAAGAAATTTAAAATAACGTAGGAGGGAGGCTGGCCTCGGCCGAGATTTGAGGCGTGTTCGTCTGGTCCTGCGATGTCATGGAAAAGGAAAAAGGGCCGCGCGGATTCCAGGACGGGTCAGGAAAAAAAAAAGAAAACCATCCCGAAGGAGGAAGGGAGGTGTTCTTTTGAGCATCTGCTATCCCCGTCTGATGCGAAAAAAAGGAAAAGACTATGATCTTATCAATTATCTCGAAAAAAAAGAAAAACCAGAAATTCAGGAATGGAAAAAAGAAAAAAAAGGAAGCTGCGAGCCAGAAACTATCCAAAAAATCCTCAACGAACAAAGAACAGACAGGGAATTCGACGGAAGAAGATGGGGGAAAGGAAAAGCCTATCCGGCGAAAGGGATTAAACTTCTCTCTGTTAACCGTTTGAACCCTTTTGACGGGGAAGGATTCATTCCTTTATGTGAGTCTATGCCAGATTGGGGGGAGCATCGGGATCTCTATCGTTCTTTTTCATCGCTAAATGGAACGTTGAAAATGATTAGAGATAGAAAAGTCAATTCATCCACGATAACAAATGGGGTCGAGGAAGAAGAGGGACCATCATTGAAAACGTTTTTTAAGCCTGCATCTGTCCGAAAAGTAAGGATCTTGCCGGACGCATCGAAAAAAAAAAGGTTACTTACATTGAGGGACGCGAAGCGGTTAGGGGTGCAGTTCGGCTGAGGGACGGATCGAAAAGTCTGACCCGAACGCAAGAAGCGTTCCGAATAGGATTTGCGTCGGGTCGGGGGAAAAGTAATAAGGATCTACGGCCGATGCCCTGGGAGAAATCCTGTCAACATGCAGAATCCTTAAGCTGGAAGAGAAGTATCGGCAGAAAGGGGGACGTCTTCCTTAACCACTCCCCAATCTCAAGAGCTTCTCTTTTCAGGGGATCTTTCGGGAGGGGGAGGGGTTCGGCAAACTTAAAAGTATCTCTCATCCGGGAAAAGGCATCTTCGAGCGCCGGCAAGAAAGGGGATAAGATCAACGCGGCTTGGAAGTAGGGTCTAACAGTTTCCTTTTTCCGCGGGGAAGATACTCGGTTTCCCGGGGAAAAAGAGGGGGTCGTACCCAGAGGGGGGATCCGGCACACGGCGCCGATGTGTCCTCAGACACTCGTCCGATCGGGGGGGGAAAGAAGCGTACTTTTTCGGAAAGCAGGGGGAAGTAGCGTCGGCCATCCGAAAACTTGACCGAGAGCAAATATTGCTCGGCCGAAGAAGCAGGGATTGGGTCCTGATCGAAATGGGGGGGGGGGCGAAAAGAGAGCCATCGCGCCGAACCGCGAAGTCTGCAAGCGGCAAGGGGAAAAGGGGGAAAAATTCTCGCCTTGAAGAGAAGTCCTTGGGTTGGGGGGAAGGCATCGATCGCGTTGTCAGTATCTTCTCGCGAGGACGGGAAAAGCATTCTTCCCGCCAAAACCGAAAGAAAGAAAAGAGGGCGTCACGCTCCTTGTCGGAAAGAGGATCGCCGGATGTAGGGTCGTTAGTTGATTGTCTGCGGAAAAAGGGCTCCAGCGTCCGCAGCGGAGGAAGGAGAGGCGCGCCGAGATGGGTGAACCGACCATCGACTTGTTCACTACACGCTGGTATTTCTGGGGCAGAGAAAAAACACTTCGAAATCACCAGATACTCCGAAAGGGGGAAAGTCGAGGTTCCGGGGAGAAGGAGATCTGCTCCGGCAAAATCACTTCGTAACGCGAGAACTCGTGCCGAGCGCTTGCCGTAAAAGAGGAGGGATGTAAAGGAAGCGTAGATTCTGCCGTAAAAAAGGCCCGCACGCCGAGGCGCTCAGAGCGCAAAAAAAGGGCTAGAACCTCGCGACGTCTCCTCTGACATCACAAAGACGTCCGGGGGAGTGGCGAAACTGTCTTTGATGCCGCCGAAAAGGAGGTTTGTCGTCAAAGAAAAAAAAAAACGCACCAATCGCTTCGTTTACCAACCTTCGGTGGAAAAAAAAAGGGAGGAGTCAAAGAGATCGCCTCGGAAGAGGCGCTGTCGCACCGATGCGAAGCTATAGCGAGATCGTGCTAACCCTGGAGGGGAAATTCAGGCCAGGTACGAAGAAGGGAAAATGGAAACGATTGGTGATAGGGTGCGACAAGGGAAAAGGGATGATCTTCAGGATGTCCTGATGAGATGTCGTGATTTCCAGGAGGGGAGCCTACCTCAGTCAAAAAAAAACCCCCCCAAGGGACCCCCCCAACCAACCCCCCGCGGAAGAGGGATCTACGGTGCGACCGAAAAAAAAAAGTCTCCCGCGGGAAAGGGGGGCTCCAGCTCATCTTCTGTTGGTAAGGCAGACTTCGGTTAGGCCTGTTGAGAGGGAAAGGGGGTTTTACTATTCAACAGTGACGATAGTATCAGCCCTTCAGAAGGCAAAGAGCAGTGGAGAAGTCGCCGGCCGTCAGATTGAGGTAAAGTCCTTCTTTTGTCCGGCACCGATAGAGGTGGGAAGGGGGGAGAGATCTATCGTCCTGCGAAGTGAGGGGGATGTCATGATGCCCCCGTCGAAATTGGGGGGAAAAAGCTTCGACGCATGGTGGGTGGTTTGCCATGCCTGCGCAAGGGCAAGGAAAACGACTACGACATCGGGGAGGAGGGGAGCGAATCTCGGTGGGGGGGCAAAAAGCATTACTCCTCGCGAGAAGCTGAAAATCTCGCTCCAGCGCAAGACCGAGAATTTATAGTGTGGGCCAAAAAGGAAGGGGGAAAATCACTTCGAAGCCGGGGTGCTAGAGAGGGAATTTTCCTCGGCGGTACATTTCTATTCCGTTTCGCCGGTAAAAAAAGTAGGGGCGCCGCCGAGATTCCGGGGGAGGAAAAGGAATTTCGTCACCGCGCAAGGGGAGCGGCGAAAGAGATTGGATGCCCGGCAAAAAAAAGTCTGGCCAATGCTTTTGCGCCGCGCGCGGGAAAAGGGTGGATGCACCATGAAAACGCCGGCCGAGCAAGGAAAGGAGGGAGGAGCGCTCCCACACCGGAATCGTATTGGCCGAAGTTTGAAATCGCCGAACTCAAACGGATCAGCAAGGAAAAGGGGAGAAGAGAAAAAAATCAAGGCTATGTCGCTCTGGAAAAGAATTATGAGGAGGGAGAAAAGATCCTTGCTTTTCGCCCGCGCAGAACGGAGAAAAAAAAAGAAAAGGGGCCTGTTTTTGAGTTCGGCGATTGGGGGGAAAAAGTGAAAGGGTGTTTTCTCTTCTTCAAAGGAGAACAACGGAGTCGAAAAGCTTCTCCGGCCGGATGGGCAGGGAAGGGGTGAACACTCAGCAAGCGCGCGGCGAAGGGGGGGAAGGGAAGGAGCAAGTGGAATCCAATCTAGCCATCGCAGCATCCCTTCTCGGGTTGACGAAGGGGGGGGAGGCCCTAATCTCGGCGTGACGCAAAGGGAGGATAACCAAAACCGTCATCGAAGCGGTCCAGGCGAAAATTCATTTCTGCTCCAGCAACCCCGGGCCCATGAGGGTGAAAAATTCACTATTTTTGTTTGGCAAGAAGAAAAAAAGAGGTCTTGCGCTGGGAGGAGGGGCGCGCGTCGGTTGCTGGGTGATCCGGCCAAACGATCCAACCGGATGAGGGAAGTTACTAAGCCAAAAAAGAAACTGCAGGGAGAAGCGCCCTGTCGAAGCGGGTAAGACAACTTCCAATTTCGACGGGGGCTAATGTAAAAAAAAGAAAGGGAGATCGTCGGCGTCACCGGGGAGGGGGAAAGGGGGAGGGGAAAGTACAATTGGCAAGCTACTGCCTTCTACTCCGCATAAAAGGGAAAAAAAAGCCTCTTTCGAAGAAGAAAGGGACATGGCCGGCACGGTGGGGGAAGTAGCCCTCCTCTTCCACGGCCTCACGAACCTTGCCTCCTAGATTTCAACCTAATAAAAGGCGCTGGCGCAGGAAAAAGGGGAGAGTTCCCTTAACCAGGGGTGCTGGCGGTAGCGAGAAGAAAAGTGTCTATCTGCTGGTTACTGTCTTTCTGTTAAAGCAAGAAAAGGGAGAAAAGCCGTTAATATAAGACGGAAGGGGAAAATATCACCATCGTTTCATGTTGAGGCTCTTGTCTCTTCGTCCATGGGGGAAAGAAAAACAGAATTGTTCGGACGATCGAAGATCGGAAAGAGCGGTGCGACCGCGGAGCAATCCTGTTCGGATTCTATCCGCCGCGGAGAAGGCCTCGCTGTCGTCCGCCAGGAGGGGAAACAAGGATCGATTTGCGTTTCTCGCTAGAAGGGGGAAAGAACATCCGCGCAGGCGGCAATCAAGCGTCTAAGAACAGCGACGCTTTTGTGATGGCAGGAGGAAGGAAGCTTGTTCTCGAAAGCTAAAAAAGAGGGGTGTCGCGCGGCGCGCCGAAGAAGAGGAGGGAGGCCGGCTCGTCGAACACACCTATTCTTACCATCAGGTAGGACCCCGACTGCAAGCCGATTCAGAAGAAAAGGGATCGCGGGGAAAAAAACGGCTGATCCGGACATCGACTATATCAATGTCTCACGGCAACTCGAAAAACAAAAGGGTAGTACTGGGAGTAGAAAAGGACGCCCGCCAAGAGTCGAACAAGTCGAATGGTCGGGCCATCTCTTCGGCCGGCGCGGTCGGAAAAGGATCGCATGCTTGACGCTGAAAGCAGCGGATTAAGACGAAAAAGGAAGACGGCGATTTTTCCGTTGGAGTGTTCCCCGAAGAAAACAAGGCGCTTGAAGACAAAAGGGAAGGAAGAACTCGGTCGGGGAAAAAGTCGCTGATACTTCGCGAGCACCAAGATGACAAGCCCGCGCTCGTGATTGTCAATGACAAGGGAAAAGGCTCTCTTCGCGAAAGCAAAAGCGCCAGCAGGGGGAGAAGTCGCGCGCTGACATTCGCGCGGTTTCCACCAAAGGGGAAAAGGGAAGAGACCAAGAAAGAGCCTCTCGCTTGAGAAAAGGAAGGACCGGATTGGCCGCGAGAACGAGCGGCCTTTCCGGCCAAGGTCGCCCGGTCCTTGACGGGGGTCGGGGGGGGAGGGACCGATTGCAACAGGGGAAATCACATCTGGTATTACGACCTAAGCCCTAAAATTGAATCCTCGTCGGTGAAGGAAATGTTTCTAAAGGGGGGAGGGGGAAAGCCGTCGTTGATTAGCCTGAAAAGGGGGAATTGCCAGCGCCTCCTCTTGTCTCGCATGGTGGCTCGATGCGGCGAAAAAAGAAGGAAATCTACTCTGCCGAACCGCGGAAAGTCTGAGTGGTTGAACGCTGGTTAGGACGGAAAAAAAAACAAGGAAGCGTCGCAATCTCTTCAGGGCGGCCAGAGTTGCAAATGCTTGTCGAACAGTATATGACAAGCGAAGGGAAATTATGCGGCCAAAAGCTTGCCCGCCTGCTGCGGGAAAAAAAAGAACCGATCCCACGGCACTCGTTCCGCCTGCCCAACCCTTTGGGAGGGAAAGAGGAAGTAAAGCCGGTAGAAAAGAAGAAAAAATCGCACTTTCATAAGGGGGCAAAGGCAGGCGATCACCAACGTGGGGGGCGAATTTGCGCTCGTATCCGGAAAAAATGCTAGGGGAACCAGGGGTGGCGGGGAGAAGAAGCTGGTCATTCCAGGAAAGACAATCTAACGCCGCAATCTCAGGTTCCCCCGATGCGCAATTGCAGAGAAAAAACATCCCGGGAACAACCCACACCGACAAATCCCCGTCGTCAACCCAAGAAGGGGGATGATCCGCTGCGTCCGACAAAGGTAGAAAGCGCACATCTTTTACAATCAACGAACAACCCAAAAGAAGGGGGAAGAAGTCGCATCCGGACCGGAGGGCGGTTGATGATGGGAAAAGGCCTCGGCAGATTGCCGTGGGGGAAGGAAATCTCGATTCCTGGCCGCGACTCGTCCGGTAGAAGGGAAAAGCTTCCGCGACGTGAGAATCCGCCGGGAGCGCGTAGATGGTGCGGAACATCATTCGCGCCCAAAGTGGGATGGTGGAGGAAAGACCCAAATCCGCCGCTCGGCTTCGCGCCTGCCACATCGCCTGCCCGCAGGGAAAATAAAGGCCAGCGCGGCCCAGGAAACTTGCGGACATAAGAAATGATCTTTCTGACGAGATCGGCGGGGGAAGTCTGCCTTTGGGAGTCGATGCAAAAAAGGAAATAAAAAGGAAACCGGCAAAATATCGTCGCGGTCGCAGCTTTGTATGCCGAATCACAGGGGAAAAAAGTTCTCCGGATTGAAAAAGAAGGGGGACTCGCAGAGGTTCTTGCAACTTTCTGGACTTGGGAGCCGATGCCTGTTGGTGCCAAGGGGGGAGCGTAATTGTTGCAGGAAGAAGCAAGCTGTCTGGTTACAATCGGGGGGGGGGGTTTTTGGCGAGGTCGGCGTATGTTGTCGGCTCTCAGGAAAACCGGCGGTGAGAAAGACCGGTGGGGACAGAAAAAGCCGGACTGGGAAGCGAGCAACCGCGACAGTCGTCTCGGGAAAAAAAAAGGTGTCGTTAGACCCACCGGGGAGTGGTGAAATCCTCAAAAACAAAGTTCACGAATCAGTTGGGCAATTGACCACGGCGCTCAAAAGCCGGCAAAAAGCGCAAGCACCTCTGCTATCGCGAAAGGGGGGCTTTAAG
>Ga0179593_1327512_pt1 | contig 12376 bp, 14 predicted proteins | sample CZODoug2_1_08_16_FD_185931 | JGI IMG/M metagenome (GOLD analysis project Ga0179593, IMG submission 185931) | Vadose zone soil fungal communities from Angelo Coast Range Reserve, California, USA - CZODoug2_1_08_16fungal (PacBio error correction) | ecosystem: Environmental > Terrestrial > Soil >...
TTTAGAAAGTAGGGGAAAGAGCAGGAAGGGTACACGTTGATATGGCGGAAACTAGAAAAACTGGCCGACGTCTTCAGCTATCGGCCGGAGGAAGGAATCCTAGGGAACGCCCTCAAATGCTCTATCGAGTATTGGGGGGGAGAGGGGGGGGGGACAAACCCTCTCAAACCAGAAGAAAAATAACTTATTAAAAAAACTGAACCTAAAACAAAGGGTAAAGGACACGAAAATGGAGAACCGGCAATCACATAAAAAATATTGGGGAGAGCAAAGAAACAAAAAATACAAAGGACTCAGTAAAGCTGAAAAAAAAGATTTCAGGAAAAAACGAAAAGAGAATGTCTGACCGACCCTATATCAGGGTCCAGGTAGCGCCAAAGGTTCAAACGTAAGTGCTTCGAAGGTTTTACGACCGGTTCCCGCAACCAGGTAAATGGGGAGGGATCTACTAACTAATAAGGAAAAAAAAAAGGGCAGGGTCTAGGAAGAAGAGTGGGGGGGTACGGAAGGGAATCAAAGGTCCGATCGTGCAAGGGGCTTCCTACTTGGCGAGAAGGCGCGACCAAATATCCGGGCTGGGAAGTTGTTGTTGCGAAGGAATTGACTAAAAAGAGAATTACGAAACGCCTGCGCCATGATTGACGAGGGAAATGACTGGAAAGGGGAAGGTGGTGCTCTTCAATTAGGGGGAGAAGGCGACCAGGGGGCTGGGGGGGACAGCGGCAGCTTTAAAAAAAGTCGGGGGGGTTGTGGTTTCCGGAGACGCAGAGGGGGAGATGATAAGGTTTCCGATCAGCGGCAAGGTGTCTTTCCAAACAAAAATGAAACAGAAGGGAAAGCAGGTTAAGCAAAAAATCTGCAAGCTGACAGGCGGGGAGGTAGCGCGTTCCCAAAAACTAGAAGAAAAACCGGCACCGAAGCCGTCCAAAAACGTTAGGGGGGAGTTCATTGCTAAGTATTCTGTCCAAAAAAAAAAACCTCGGGAGGAAGAGATCAAAGAAGAACGGGTCCGCTCCATTCATCCTAACGCGACAAAGGGGGGGGGGCACCTATGCCCGTGCCGACGGCGAAATCCGGGGACACAAACCCGGGAGCTCATAGCAACACATCCTGTTGTCATTTTTCCTCGACTGACACTTGGGAAGAAATATGGGGGCGAGGGAGGAAGAAAAGAGGACAGGTCTCAGTCGTTATGGGTAAAGACTGTGAAAACTCCGGCACAAAGGAGAAATGACAGGTGAGACGCTACCGAGAGGACTCTATATCCGATAGAGCGAAATGAAAGAGGCACTGGATCTTCACAAAGAGAAAACGATAAAGGAAAAAAAAGAGTTTGGAAGAGACTTTCTCTGGGAGAAAAAGACCTCGTCCCGTGGAGCATAAAAGGCAAGCTGGAAAAAAAAAAAAAAAACATGTAACAGGGGTACGGCGGGCGACCGTAAATAAGAAAGGACCAAACATCTCTCAAACTTATTAAGGAGGAAGAAATTGGGGGGGGGGGGGATATTGACGAAGGGGACAAAAAGAAAAACGTCGAGATGGAACACTTGGGCGCCGAGGCTTGACGAAGAATTGCCCGACATCGGATGATGACCCCGAGAAAAGAGGTGGTCATCCACTCTCTAACTCCGGGCTTTATTCGCAGTTTAAAAGGAAAAAGGGGAAGCTGGAAAGTGGGCGGAACTCGACAGAGGGAGCATCTCCGTAAAAAAAAAATTCTCTTCGCAAATCATTGGGGCCGCGATGGCAGACTCGGGGCGGCATGCGATAAGGGGGGGCTGAGCGCGTTAAAGCGGGAAAAAGGGGGGGGGGAAGGTAGGGTTTGTCTGACAAGTGTCTCCGAGAGTGGGAAGGTAGGGGAGGGGCAAAAAGGGGGAAGAGAGAAAGAAGGATCACATGGATGTGGGAGGGGTGAAAAAAACTTCTGGGTCCTTGAAAAAAAAATGGGTTGGAGCAACGCACGTTCTAAACTAATTTTAACGTAGGGGAGGGAACCATGGAGGCGACCTGGGTCAGGGAGGTGAGCTGGCCGAAAAAGCGCTTGGTGGAGCGATGAAAATGGAAACACCATGTATGCATGCGACTGTGGGGGACGTGGTGGCGATGTGTTGTCGGGGGGGGGCGGAGGAAGAAAACTAGAGGGGGGGCGGGACCCGCTATCTCAAGCAGGGGAGTTGAGTTGCCGGAGGACTGAAGAGAGGGGGGCGTGGAGGGGGAGCTTGGTAAAAAGGTTACATCTACAGCGCAGAAAGAGGGACGGGAGGGGAAAGGAGATGACGCGGGGATAGAGGGAGACCACAAACCCAAGGCTACTAGAGAAGAAAAGGCAAAAGCGAAGGAAAAAAGAAAAAAGGGTGGCCGCCTATCAAAAAAGAAAATTCCTACAAATCGGGCGCCAGTGGGCTTTCCGAGCTAGGTTCGCTCAGTAAAACTGTAAGGCGGAAAAAAAAGATCTGTAAAAAAAAGGATATAGGGGAAGGTGGCCTCGCCTTTGAAAAAACGCCAAGACGAATAGCTGAAAAGGTCGAAGAGTGGGGCCGAAAGTCCATATATTAGAAACGAACATACCTTGAGAAAGAGGGCTTGCGGCGGACAGGGAGGGTAGGCAAAACCAAATTGCACAAGGGTGCGGCTAACAGGTCGTACAAAACTAGATCCGGGGAAAAAATGGGAAGGGGTATTGGGTAACCGGGCGATGCAATGGTAAAAAAGAAGATGGTGTCCGTGGGGAGAAGAGCCTTGCGGGTTCGCGTTAGGGGGTATGCCTTTGGACTTCAAGGTGGGGGGGGTCTTGGGGGTGTGGGAGGGGGGGGGGAGAAATATTTGGTGTTCATGCCGCAGGGGCCTTTCAAAGGGAAAAAACTGGGGAGGGTGGGAATTAGTAACACATCGTATTCGCTCAAGGAAAGCAAGGGAGGGTCGTGGTTCGATGAACAAGAAAGGAGAATAGAATGACGTCGAGGGCGGCAAGGGGAACCAAGGAAAGAGCGAGGGATCCTCTTAAAGGGAAGGGTCGAGAAGGGGAGGAACAGATCCAAGGAAGGAAACCCACAATCCTTAAAGAAGAGGGACAAGAAAAAATGTGGATCTGAAGAAAATCACAAAACGAGGAGAGGAAAAGAGAGATAGGGAGGACGTCCTCTACCTTTCCCTTCTTTAGCAAGGAAGGAAGGAGGAATCCGGGGAACGAGGAAAGGGAAAGAAGGGGGGGACAGAGTCGGGGAAAAGCTTAATGAAGGGGCAAAGGGGCAACGCAAAATCAAAAGAGGAATCGAGGTAGGGGGGTATCGACCACGAAAGCCCGAATAAGTCCGAGCGTAAGAGGGAATGAAAATAAAAGGAAACACCCAAGTAAAGGTTCAAACTGGAGACATCCAAATAAAAAAAGAGGGACGAGCAACAAAAAAAAAAAGACAAAAGAGAAGTAAAAAATAAAACCGGGCTTTTAACAAAGCGCCACACTAGAAGAAAAACAGACATAAATATTGGTGAAGGGGGAAAAAGCTCCAGAAGGGGAAACAGGACGGAATTTTCCGCTATCTAGGGGGTTAAGACAGGGGAGAAAAAAGGATGCACTTGACCGGAAGAAAATTTCTGCGCAAAAAAATCTTGCTAGAGGTATGTGGCTCCATACATAGTGACGTGGAGGGGGGAAGGGGAAATTTGCTAGGAAATTTCTCCGCCAGGAGAGCAAAGGACGCAATACCAATTAAAAAAGGGACTGGTTAACCACCTTATGTCGTGGGGTGGGGCAGCATCTGATGGGACTACTCCAACGCCCCCAGTAAAAGGATGGAGAGAAATGGAGGGGAAAAGGGAAGGTTGATCTGCTAAAAGAATCTCTCCGTCTACGGAGAGGGGCAGCAGGCCGTTACGGCTGGGTGGGGGGTTAGGGAAATAGCAGCGGTAAAAAAGAGGAAGGAGACGGGGTCTAGCGGTAAAAATCTTACCATAGGGGCCCACGCTCAAAAAAGCAGATGATAGGCAGACACCGAAGAAAGGATGGTTGAAGGGAGGGAGTGTGTCTCGGGCGGGTGGGGAGGATCGATCAAGAAACCGCGACACAAAAAGGAGCCAGCCCAGTTCTAGAGGGGAGGGTGTCAGTTCGAAGGTTTCTGCTCCACAAAGCGGAAACTCGCGAAACATAAAGGGAAAGGGGGGTCCGCAAATGAAAACGGCGAAAGGGGAGGCACCGAGCAAGTGCCGCCTAAAAAAAATTTGACCAGGGGTGAAGCATCATAGACACAAAAGCGGGGGGGGAGCATGATTACAGGGGACTCCGGTTGTGTTCGCGGGCGTGCATGGAGATGGAGGCAGGAGGGCGCGCTGTAAAGAAAAAAAGGGGAAGTGTCTTACTGGAAACATCCTTTAAAAAACCGCCGAGCATCGTGCGAAAATTGGAAAAACGCGAACCCAAATGCATTCAAACGCAGAGAGAAGAGGGGAGAAAAAAAGTGCAAGATCGTCACCTGGATCAACTTAGAGCCCCGATCCGGTCCGAGAGGGGGAGACAAGACTGGAGAACTTGTTCCTCAACCTCTAAAAAAAATCACGGACAAGCCGAGGAACGCCAAAGTTGTTCAGATAAAGAGAAGTGAGGTACTCAGCACAAAAGCCTATATCAAAAAACAAGGATATTATAGAATAGGGGTTTTTTTTCTTAGTGAGCCGTTAAGAAAAAGAAACCGGGGAGGAGGAATGAACCGTGGGGGCAAGACCAGATGAGTGGAGAAGCCCCGAAGAGGGATTGTAAAGACCCCGGGACGGCTGAACGTCGTGTGGAAGGCAAGGACTAGCGGGGAGATAAAAGGGGTCGGTGTCTTCTCGGGAGAGCCATTTGAAAAAAGTGAGTGCTGGGGTTGTCGGCTCTTAGAGGATAGAGGCGACATGAAAGGCGGGTCGGGGCCTTCTGCGGTGCAAACGATCTGCCCGGGGGCGCTGGGTGTGGGGGATGCTGAGCGGTTGGTCGCTTCGCAGCAATGGGGAGCTTTCCGGGGACGACAAGCTCCAATCACAAAAGGGGAGAGAGAAAATCAGCGCAAAGAGGGGGAATGCGATCAACGGATGGTAACCCGAGGAAGGAGCGGGCCTCCAGGAAAAATTTAGGAGAACAGCGGAGACCTTCATTGATGGGAGCATCTGAAAGACGTTGTTGAGAAAGCAAAGAAGCAGAAAAAAAGGAGAAAGGTAAGGCTTGAAAGAATTTGGTCGGATAACGCCTCGGGCGGCGGGGACCGAGGAAGAAGGGGAGATCAGCCTTCGTGCTGCGATCAATAAGGAGGGGCGTTTTTCATCTTGGGGGCCGATTGACGCTGGGGGGAAAAAGAAGAGAACCTGGAGGGGTCATTAAATCGCGATCGAAACCAAAAACCCCGGAAAAAATTCTTCCTAGGAAAACTCAGGACAGAAGGGGGGAATTTCCTGATCAACGTCCCTCAGATACTAAGCATCAACTGGCGCAGGGGGAGCGCGGGGTCGAAAATCGAAAAAGAGAGAGAAAAAAAAGAATACGTGCGGGAGAGACTGCACTTTTGAGCGCCAAAAAGAAGGAGAATCAGGAAAAAAACCGATCGTAAAGCGGGAATTCCCTACACCGTCTATTAGGAGCAGAAGAACTGAGGAAAGCGGGAGGGGGAGGGGGCTTCAAATTTTATTTCGACGGAAAATTTCACTCCGGGGGGCGGCCGGGGGTAACCCTAGAGAGGCAAATTTGCTGGGTAAACCTTATTCGCTTCAGGAACCAACGGGAGAGGGGGGCGTAGTCTAATTAATCAGGGCGTGGCGGAGGAAAAGAGGTTTTGGGAGGGGTCTTTTATACTTGGGGGGTTATGGGTGGGGGGGTTGGGAGGGTACTAGCAATCGGGGGGGAAAATTTTTGGAGGAGGTGAGAAGCATTTTGGGGGAAAACGTGAAAGTTTTCCTGTTTCATCTTCCTTCCATCCTTATCGCCTTAACCGTTAAAGGGGAAGGAGCGGGTGAAGGGTTGGAAGAAAAGACAAAAAGGAGAGGCGCCGTACGGGAGGGGCTGTCGGCCCAGAAATGCGCCCGGCGATCGATGAACCTCGAAGAGTACCTGAGAGAGTGCGCCTTCCCGGAGGAACATTTAGCAAGAAGAGAAGGAGCCAAGGTGAAAGGGAAACTCTCACGGGGGCTCGCGATCAAACACAACAACGTATGAGATATATAGAAAAATTGGTCCAGGCGAGACCGGGTCTCCGGGCTTCTTCTCCGGAAGGGCTTGGATCGGGGAAGAAGCTGAGGATGCAAGGGGGGGGAGGACTAGGCGGGATATAAAAATTGAAGGGAAAATGGGACGCCTCGATCCGTCCACGGAGGAAAAGGTATGGGTACGAACACTACCCTCTCCCCATTAAACAGTCCTATCTGAAGGCGGGTTGGGGCCGGAAAAGTAACCTACACCAAGGGACGCATAAATGAGAAGGAAAGAAGCAAGGAGAAAGGCGAAACAAGCCAAAAGAGAACTATCACACACCGGGGGATGTACCGAGACCCATCACTAGAAGTCTCCTACAAGGCCATATAAATTTGGGTACGGGGAGCGCAACTTTTTCACAATACGTAAATGTGCCGAGAGCTATGGGGGGGGGGAGAAGGGAAACTCAACGTTCCTTTCACTTGGGGCAAAGCTCGCAAAAAGAAAAGGGACGAAGCCGAACTCACTCTAGTAAGTTTGCTGCTACAATTTGACGGTGAGGGAAGAACATGAGGGGAGGTTAAAGGGAGCTGTGCTTAGACAAGAGCAGAAACAATTACGAGAATGGAAGGGGACAGCGTAGTCGTTGTGTTCAAGTGAAAAGGGGGTTACTAGCGCCCTCGAACGAAAGCCGGAAATTGTCAGTCCGGAAAGGCCGTTATCGGAAGAAAGTCGGCTCCGAGCCAGCTTTTTTCTAAGTCAGAGGGATCGTGGTTTGTTTGGGAGAGAAAAGCGGGTCGAGAATGGGAGCCGGTCTCTCTCGAGCGGCCTTGGAGGAAATCGCAGATGAAAAAACAACTCCTCCATCAGATGATCATCAGCAAAAAGCCCAGTCTGAGAGAGAGCGGTCCCGACCAAGAGGATAATCCTAAACCATGCAAACCTGACAATCCTGAACCCACAAGATGGTGGTTTAAGTGAAGAAAGGGGAGGGGCGCCACAAAAATCTCTTACGGGACCGCGCACATAAATGAACTGGGGAAAAAAAAACAAAACAAAACCCCGCAAGCAAGGGGAAGAGGAAACCTAAATTTTATTTCACGGGATTACCTGGAGAGAGAAAAAGACTGGGGGGAAAGGGGAAAAGATTTATCATCAAAAAAGAAGTAAGGGTGGGAAGAGTTTCCTCGGCTGACACTGGGGGAATGAAAAAGTCTCTGGGGAGGGCCAGTAAACACCGAGGAAAAACGGTTCGTAGGAATTCGGTCCGGGAGGACATAGAATACGGCGAGTAATCGCTTAAAAGGGGAAGGGGGGAGGAGCAGTCGAAAAAACTAAAATGGAGAAAGGCAAATGCAGGAGAAAGTAACCTTGTATCAGGTGAAACCCTACCAAGAGGCGAAAGAGATTGGCAGACAGAAATGGAGAGGCTGGCATCCTGAAGGGGACTCGACTTGACAAGAAGCGTAAGAATTTGAAGAAGGGGAGGGAAGGTAGCTGATAACAATACTCCGACCAAAAAGAGATCAAAACAAGGAGGAAAGGAAGAGATGGTGGGAAAAAGGCAGCAACAGGAAGACGTTACGAGGAAGGAAAAAAAGTTTTCTCCCGAGCAGGGGTTCTTATGGAGAAACCGGGACAAAGAATTACCCATCCGAAGGAGGGAAAGGGCCACTCTCGGGGTAGGGAATCAGGAAAGAAGGGAAAAGTGGTAACATGAAAACACCCGGTGACGATAGGCCAGGGATTAGAGCCATCGTCTTCACGGGAATCCATCGCGGGAAAAGGACAGTTGGGGGGGGAAAGGAGGATCCAAAAGCGATGGGGTAAGGCAGAAAAGGAAAGGGGACCCTGCGAAATGTTTTCATCCGGGTTTTCAAGGAGAAAAGAGACAATTCTGAAAAAGGAGCTCGGGAAAGGAATTCTCAAAAGAAAAAGAGGGGGGGGAAGTTGGGCAAAAAATAGGGGACAAGAAGGGGGCGGCGCCGAGGGAACGGGGAAGACGAAAACTCCGTTGGGTCGCGTTAAGCGAGAAAAAGCTCAAGGGATGTGCAAAGCGGGAGAAGTACCGGGAGGAGGGGGGGAGGGGAACCGGGGGCCATTATCAAGGAATCCCCCACATAAAACATGGTACTCTTGCGGGGTGCGAAGTTTTTTGCGGGGGGTATCGGAAGCGGGAGTACTCTAAGCTAAAGAAGACCGGGACTGGGATAGGCCCTGACGGGGCTGGCTGGAGCTGTGATTTCGGCGTGGATCGTGTCCTCTTTGATGACAGCCGAGAGCCCTTCAGAAGGAAGAGGCTAGACGAGGAAGCAACCACCAAAAACCACAACCCCGCGGCCGCGGCATAGCACCCTCCTCACCAGGAACGGGAAGTGCCAAAAACGATGCAACGGAAAACATTTCCAAATCCTTGTGGACGGGAATCGGGGGGCAGAAGGGAGATCAGGAAATTAAAGGAGCAAAAAAAAGAGAAAGGCGAGGGGATAAGAGAGTGGGGGAAGAGACTTCGGCAAAAAAAACGGAATCCATACAAGGACGCAAGCTGGTCGGCCGGAAAAAACGAAACGTCAAAGAGGAAAAAGAAATTGAGGGAACGGCGTTCTGGTCGGCTGGAAGAAAGTGAGTCAGAGACCTGGCCAAGTGCAAGAGGTTGCGGAGAACCGGATACAACCATAGATCGGGCGGGCAATTGGTACGGTTACTTGGAACCGTGAGGCCTAGGAAAGGAAAAAAAGGGGGGAAGATCCGGTGGATCCTTGGTGATCGGTAAAGCGGTGGGGGGGGGGGAATGTGCGGGGTTTCTTGTGTGGGTGGAGTGGATCGGGGAAAGGGGGTCAGGCTTTTGACGGGGTTCTGCCGCAGGTGAACGTGGGAACTTAAACGTGTAGGGGTGGAGGGAAGGGGGAAAATCAAGGGGCTCTTAACCTGAAGGGATCGGGGAGGGGGGAGTCCACCAGAGGAGGAGAGGAGTGACTAAAGAAAAAATGCTACAGACCCGCAGGCGAGCGGGGGGGGAGGGGGGGGAGCCTAGGGGGAAAAGGCCGTGTCAAAACGTTCGCAAGAAAGTCCGGACATGGAAGATCGGTAAGACAACGAAAGTTCGTGAAGAGAGCAATTGGGAGCATATCGCACAAAGAAAAAAGAAGGAAAAGTATAGCTATAAAAAAAGGGAAATCTACGGGGAAAACCTTTGAGCCGGATTTCTTAAAAAAAAGGAATTCAGGAGTTATCGGGCGACGCGAGAGAAAAAAAGGTTCCTTTTTCTAATTCAAGTCTCGTGCTTTACTGATCATGGGGAAAAGAGAAAAAGGAACGAGGATACGGAAGGGGATGTGGGGGAGGTACAAAAAAAAAAATGATAAACTGGACGACGATCGGCAAGAACCGGAGTTTGGGTGAGACTTCCTTCGAAGGAGCATCACAAAAACAAAGATGGAGTAGCAAAAAAACCACAAAAAACAAAATACCAAAGTCTTCCACAAACCGAGGTACCGCGAAAGAAGTAAGAGAGCCGCCGGCCAGTAGTTTTTGTACGGTGAAAAAAGCGAATCACGGGGAATACTACTTTGCCCGATCGGGGGAAACCGTTGCCGTGCGTGCCCTTTCCCAATACACTTGAAGAAAGCCACAGAAAGCAACGCGGGAGGAGGGAGGGGAAGGTCTAAGGGAAGTTTCTGGAATGAAAGGAGCCTCGGTCAGATGGGGGAAGGATTGCGAACAAAAAGGCGCAGAAAACAATTCGATACTTAAGCGTAGTCGTTGGGGTGTGATCCAAGCGGAAAGGTCCTATCGAACAAACCCGAGACAAGAAAGGCGGCAAGATGGCGGGAAAGGACACTGAGGACTTTTATGCACAGTAGCTCGGCTGCCGTAGCTGGTGTAGAAGAAGTCGCCCGGCGGTGGGGGGGCGATCGCACGGGCTCGTACTGCGCCGTGGGAAATAGGAGACGGGTCGCTTGGGTAAAAAAGGAGGAAAAAAATCACAGAAAAAATCAAAATCAGAGGTCAGAAGCACGCCACCGAGCATTCAAAAGATGCGAGTTCACGGGAAAGCAGAGGCGCCGAAAAAAAAAAGAACACTGCACTCCTCCCGTTTAAAGAGGGGGGGGAGTTGCGGTGAGCAGGGCGTTGGGTGGGGGGTGCGAAAAAGCAGCGAGGGGTAGCCGAAAAACAGAAGAAATGGCGCGACATGTTCCCTAAACGAAAGCGAAAAGGGTGGGGTCACCGTAGCCAGGACTCTTCTCAACCATCCCTGTTTAAAAGTCAAGGGGAAGAAGAAAACACAAAAATAAAGGGGGGAGACATTTCTTCCTGCTGACACAATTTGGGTGGCCTAAACATCATTGGAAGAGTGTCAGGGGACAAAGGAAAAAAGGAAAAAGTTTCTCAGGAGATTAAGGGCTTTAAACATCCTCCTTCCGGGGGAGCGCATCGAGAAAGGGAAGGGAGAAACAAAAGACCGGGGAGAGAGGGGAAACTACCAGACAAATTCCATCGTCAACGGGGTCAAGGTTCACCTTGCGCAGCCCAAGAGCCGTCAAGCAGTATGGGACTTAAGAAGTTAGCGGAAGGGGTTAATAAAAGTGTAAAGTTCGCATCTCGAGCTAGCTCACGTTGTTTCCCTAACGAACGGTAAGGCGGGAGGACAGCTCAATAAAGGGAAAACAGAGATCTAAACACAATAAAAAAGGAGAGTCGGCGTATTGAAAAAGTCAGCCGGAACAGGACCCTTGGAGAAGAGCTTGACGGTCCGATGAGGACCGGGAATATTTTTACAAAGAAAAGAAAGGCTTGAAGCCAAAAATAGAGGTTGACGTCCAAGAAGGGAGAGGGAAGGGGGATTGATACAAGACGATCGGCATTGGCGGGGATGAACCATACGGCTCTCTCGTGAAGCGAAGTTCGCGTCAAACGCAAAAAAATGGCCGCGATGCTCAGCAGCGGCAGGACGGATGTTAAAAGGAAAAGAAGGGAAGGACTCCTGTGTCCTCGGTTTTTTTAAGGGGGGTCACAAGAAAAGGAAAGGTACAAAAAGTGTCAAAGCGGATCATTGAGGGAAAACATTATTAGGGGGAAAGATGGTGATTTCACAAGGAGGAGTTGAAAAAGGGGGGCGGAGGCCAAGGGCACGGCAACTCCAAAGGGGGAGGGGAGTTCTAGAACCATGGCCTTATGATGGACTCAGAGGAAAGAAAGAGCGGTTGGGGAGAGAAAAAGGGAACTGAACCATACGAGGGGCAAGGCTTTTAAAGTGAGCGGGGTTGTAGTAAGCGAAGAATCTGGACGGTCTCTATATAAGCCAAATGCTCTGCAAATGTTTGAGTCTTCAGGGGTCGTCGGGGAATAATAGGGAATATTTTACAAATCCTGGATGACTGAAAAAGGCGCAGGACTCGACCGATGTCAGAAAAACAAAGCAGGCTACTAGGGCTATACCCTCTAAACAGAAAAGGGAGAAAAAACGGAAGTGGATAAACAAAAACTCAGAGGGTTCCGAAGCGGCAATCCAAGCGCAGGAGGATTGCGAAAGGCACGAACGTCAATTAATGAGGAGACACTACTACTAGGGAAAGGGAGTCGGGTGGGGGGGTAAGGGCTCAGGGAGCTAAAAGCAGCTGGAACGAGCGAAAAGGGGGGGAATTAAACCGTCAGATAGGAGAAAAAGAACCTTCGCAAGTGCTGGGTTCTTCTTCAGGGTAATGGCTGAAGGGACCAGTGACGGAAGGGGGGGTCTTGCTAACGGGAACTAAATAAGGGGGGGAAAATTTTACGGGAATTGGGTTTACCGTGAGGAGTGCCACGGACAAAGGAGAGGGGGGCTGTTTAATAATACGTTCTAGGTAAAGCGGGGGGGGGATATAAGGGGGGAGAGGGTTTGGGGGGGGCTTTGTGGGTGGGGGGGCTCTCAAGAAGGGGAGTCTGTGGAATGAGGGGGGGATGACGCGTTCCGTTAACCGGGAAAAATGGGTGGGGGGAAAAAGATAGGAAGGAACGTATTCAGGGAGAGAAAAAGTAAGGGGGCGGATCGGGTCGTTGTGAGACACATAATGAAGATCGACCGGTGGAAATTAATCTGGCCAGAGGGGGATCCCGTCCCGCCGGAGGATCGCATGAAAAAAGCTCCAAGGCCCGGTAACCCCGCGAAGCGTTCGAAAGAGAGGCCGGGTGAAATCCTAGCCTGAAATACAAACCGTCAGGGCAAAAGGTATAAGAAGCGCA
>Ga0179593_1482002_pt1 | contig 12376 bp, 12 predicted proteins | sample CZODoug2_1_08_16_FD_185931 | JGI IMG/M metagenome (GOLD analysis project Ga0179593, IMG submission 185931) | Vadose zone soil fungal communities from Angelo Coast Range Reserve, California, USA - CZODoug2_1_08_16fungal (PacBio error correction) | ecosystem: Environmental > Terrestrial > Soil >...
CTATGACCGTAGGGGAGCAAAACCCCCACCAGCGTAGGAGCAAGTTGGGAAGGGAAATGCTGGCCGCCCAGCAGTTAAGTGATCACACTTGGCGGAGCAGAAAAAGACTGAAAACTAGGGCGTTGGACGGACGATAATAAAGGGGGGCCTAAAGGGGGTGCGCAGAACTTCACGTAACCATGAATGGGAAGAAAATTCGAGGAAGGGGCTTGATTTGCGTGATCCCGAGAAAGGAATTGTAGGGTGAGAGACTCTAAACAACAACGGAGAGAAAAAAGTCACGCCAATATCCGAAGCCAGCGGGATCAATTCGCAACTCAAGGAGAAGAGGGAAGGTCTCGGCGTGACGTGAATTTCAAAGACAAAAAAAACTATGAAAGAAACTAATTATCGTAAAGCAAAACGATGACGGGGTGGTCAGTCGGGAAAGCGAAAGGTATGAGCGTAACCGAAGGTGGGCGGCCATCCGGGTGGCCTCCGAGGCGACAACCAGGAGGAGGGTGAATGATGAATACGATGGGGTGCGGGGGTTTAAAAGCAAAAACGGGCAATATTGGGAAGAGGAGGGGAAAACATAAAAGGGAATAACGTCAACGGAAAGGAGGCGGGTGAGGAGGTAAAACTATACTGGGCCTACGAAGACCGAGGGGAGGCATAGTGCAAAAGGCCCCGGAGGCAACAGTACTACGGAAGAAAGTTCTAGGGGGGGATCTGGGTCGACCGGCAAGGAAAGAGTCTTAGATACAGATTTTAAAACTGGTCAAGAGAAAAACGGTTGGTCTTCGCGTCTATTGACTAGATCAACCGAACCCCGGACTCGCTAAGAAAGGTCGGCCGGCATAACTGGGGGGATGTAACCGTTCGGCGGCCGACACAAATAGGGCTAGAAGAGGGGGGGTCCGGACGAACTAAGCCTACGAAGTGGTGGCGGGCCGAGGGGCGCTTCGTCTAAAAGGTGGGAGGGTGGTTGTGAAGGGGGAGACGGAATAAGTCCGCACATATTCCCGAGAGGTCCTGGCATTTGTGAAAACCCATCATGCCGCTGCAAGCCACAGACTGATCACGGGGAAGGAAAAAAAAAGAATGGAGAGCGGATCGCGTGCCGGAGGAGAGGGAGAGAAAAAAAAAAAGTTCGCTATCGGGCGTCCGGGGCCAAAATGACGAGGCCAGCTGGTAGCCTCAATAACCAACAAGGGAACGCAGACCGACGTGAAGGCGGGGGGGTCTATAAAAGGCAAGGGAACTGCCCCGATTGCATGTAGTGCAGAGGAGAGGAAAGGGACGATAGAAGTGAACAACACTGTCGTGCGGCAGTGTCCACAGTCAGGGCAAAGAGGAAGAAAAAAACTGGTCGACCAAGCCAACGGCAGAATACAGGCATCTGGTGTCAGAAAATTGTGGGGGAAAGGGATGTAGCCCGACCGGGGAGGGAGATAAAAACTAACCGAGGGGAAAAGCTCCCTATCAGGAGCGCAGGAAAGTGTGCAGCATGCCTGTCAAGGGGGGAAGCGCGGAAAGAAGAAACGAAGAAGTGAGTATTTAAAAAAACGGCGCCTTTTCCGTAAGCCGAAGGGCGACAAGAGCTGCTTCTAAAGGCTTCTTTATGACCGATCTATATCTTGGGGGTTCTTTTCGATCGGTGTGTGAGGGGAGTCGTTGATTTAAAATCCGGCTGGCGAAGTAAGTAGAAACTGGGCACAATCATGAAGCAGGGGACACAGAAATCAAAAGGAAGAAGAGATGGGATGCGCCTAAACATTGGGTCTGGAGCTGAGGGACTTAATCATTGAAAGGTCATCAAAGAAATCTATTTCTCAAACCGGTAAAAAGGGCACTGCACCCCGAATCTTAGAAAAAAAGGAAGAAATCCATCTCTCAGTGTGGGGGGCCGAAGACAGGGATGAAGAACTTACACCACCAACCATTCTCCACCGGAATAAGTCCGGGAAAAAAATGGAGATCCCCGTGAGGGTAATGGCCCAAAATTCTAGGGGGGGGGGTTTCGTAGTGTAAAGAAGTCGATCAGGGGTAAGTTAGGGGGGGAGGGTATCAAAGGAACCACAGGGTAGACTTTGCAGTGCTTCCGAAATTACGGGTCGCCATGTGTCAGGTGAGAAAGGGGAGGGGCAACTTCCGTGCGGTCACTACGAACCGGAAGAAAGAAAATGGAACGTTCAAAAAAAAGAGAGATATTAGTTACTCAAGGGGGGAATCGGGGAAGGGACTAATTGTGAAAGAAAACTTGAGAGAGCCAGGCCGCCGTAAAGATTCGGGAAACATAGGGAAGGGACAGGAGAGCGTGGAGAGGAAACGGCGGGGGGGATGGAATAGAGCTATGTGTCTAGTACGCAGAGAGCGCCCAAAAGGAAGTGAGAAGAGGGGTAGTGGGGGGGGTAGAAATCCTGTGTTCCCTCACCCTGTAATCGGGTTCTTGGGATGGAAATCCGAAAAGAACACAAAAAAATATATGTTGTACGGGGGGATCCCGAAAAAGGGAACCAGGGGGGAGTTCACTTCCGGAAACTAGACATGCCCGCAGTCGTCAGGTCTGCCCGCCGACGGAAGGGGGGGCCTACAGTTAACAACCTTGACTCTCGGTTGGCCTCTTTGATAGCGGTGGGGGTTAGGGGGCCATGGAGAGCGCACCCGATGGTAAGGGCATAGTATTCTGCTTTTGACGGCTAAAAAGTAGGAACGTTGTCTCCTTCAAAAGAAGGGCTAATCAGGGACAAAGGGCAAACCCGCCGTGGGCCTCGTAACGGAAAAAAAAATACCTACAGGAACACTTTGCCTTATAAGAGTCACACCAAATCTGGAAGGGGAGTAGCTGGGGGTCTCTTCCCTGCGGGTGGACTCCTCGGAAACAAACCCCGTAAAGGTTAGGAGGGTAACCTCTCAAGGATACAAAAGAGGGGGGCCTCTCGCCGACTGACCTTGAAACCTAGGGGACTCGTCTTACCAAGATTATCATGTTGGGGGTTAACGTAACAGGCACGTGTCGTAAGTCGGACGAGGAAAAAGGGGGCCTCCGGGGCCCCTCTTCACCTAGTATTGTGCAGTTTCTCAAAGGGAGGAAAGAGCCAACGTCAAAAAAACAGGTAACGGAGGAAGACGCAGTTTGGAGAGGACTATCACCATGGAGGGAAGAGCAAGATAGAGTAGGGCTAACCGATATATAAACGGGGTGGGGGGGGAACTGAACCAAAAAGAAAGGGCGCGGGACCTAAGGAATTTAAAATTTCGTCGGGAAAAAGCGCAGGGATCCCATGTGGGGGGCCTCTTGGCTCACGGGAGCCGCACACCTATCTTGTCTGGGCCGTGGAGGGACAGTTCTAGAAACATCTGACAGGGGGGGGTAAACCAGAGGGAGAAACTTAACCAAGATAGCAGTTGGGGGGGGGTTCTGTGATGAGTAGGAGGCAGAAACATGCGCTGCAGCTGGAAAAGCAGGGAGATCGGCATAAAAGGAGGAAACGGCGGGGACGGGGTGGTACGAATTCACTTCAATTTGAAGGGTATGGCAGCTGGCTATCGGAGGGAAGGGGGTCTGGAAAACCAACGGAGTCACGACGGGAGAGAGTGCTGTGGTCGGAGCTGCCTTCGTAGATTTTAGCGGTGGGGGGAGAAGAAAACGACTGTGCCGGCGGTCGCTTCGAAACTGCTGCGAACCTGCTGACGCAATGCCACTATGGGGGGGGGGGGCAAAAAGGGTGTTAAGGGCAGCTCGAAGAAAATGTCGCCAAAAGGCCGTTCCCACGAAGTAAACCATCGGATTGGGGGGGAGGGTAGAGGAAAAAAGGGGATCGTGGTGTAAAAGAGGGTCTCTGGCCTTCTGTGTCGAAAGGTGGTGGGGTTGGAAAGTTGATTCGCATTTAAGTGTCTAACGTCACCACATCTAGTCTTTATGTCGGGACGGGGACCCATAGTGGACCGTGCGGAAGGGAATGAGATCTCGAGGGGGAGGGAACCGGAAAACACTGTAAACGATCAGGCAACGCCTGTGGGGATGGAAATTGCGAACCCCCCCCCCATTCGTACTAGTGTTGAAATTGGTGGGGGAGGGAGGTGGGGGGGGAGCAGGGAGAGTGTGAGGTGGGGGGGGCAAAGAGGGGGAAGGTGTAGAGGTAAAAGGGAGAAGAAGGGGGTGTGGAGAATCGAGAAATGATATTGGAGACGAATGGGTAAGGGGCATAAGATAGGTAAAAGTGAGTTGGGGGGGGGTGAAGAAGTTGGGAGTACGAGCATGAGGTAGAGGGGGGGGAACGAGGGAAGAACGAGGTGGGAAGAGTGGAGCAGGATGGGAGAGGGGGGGAAAGGGGGGGGAAAAAAAGTAAGGGTTATCGAAGACCCAGGGCCATTGGCGCTCTGTGTCGGGGAGAAGCAGGGAGGGGGGGGGGGTGGAAGTTAGAGGGGGGGGGGGGGGGAGGGGGCGAAGCAAAGAGAGGGTGGCGGATGGAGGTGGGAGTAGGGGGTCGTGAGAAGGATTGGGGGGTGAGTGAAAGAAGGCTGTGGGGGGGGTTCAAAAATTATGGGAGGGGGGGTAGGAAGGTGGAGGGGAAATGGGTGGTAATCACCAACAAAAGAAATTAGCGTGGGTGGGGGGGGGAGAGTACTCGAAGGGGGTGCGGGGGTGTTGGGGTGCGGTTGGGACTGACGGCTGTGGTCTCTAGATGACGTTGTCCGGGGGGGGGGGAGGGGGGAGTCACGAAGGGTGATATCCGAAGCATTCTAGGAAAGCGCCGGGGGTTAAAGACATGCACGAAAAAACGAGAGAAAAGCAAGGAATACACTCTGAAAATAAGAATAGCACGAAGAGCTTAAAATCGGGGGGACGGTCCGGGTTATTAGAACAGAAACAGACCTTCTACCTCGTAACGTCTTTGAGGGGAGAGAGCGTGGTCGGCACGGTATGGATCGCAAGGGTGTGGGCCTTAGCTCATGGGTTAGAAGGCTGAAGACTTGGAGACTAAAGTCGGTTAGCTGACAAGCATGAGGGTCTACAGATACAAAGGGTTACGGTCGCAACGATATTCTATCTATAGGCGCTGTCTTACAACATGGGGAACCGGGTTAAGGTAATTCCTCCTCCGTGATATGCAGGGTGATGAAAGGGTCACAGAGGAAATTGTGTCTAAAACAAACTTGACGTAACTGTGTAGGGGGAAGTCATACAGAAAAAAAGTAAATGAGGGCCGAAGAGGGGGCGTGTAAGAGCAGACTCCGTCACAAGAAAACGTGAGGTGGAGGTTGCTGCGGTCTTCTGTGGGGGGGGGAGAAAGGCTTGGGACGCGTCATCGCAAGGCGCGCCCTGAGGAGAACCTGGATGGGTGTAGCTAGAGTAGAATAGAAAACGGGAAAATCGAGCGATCTAGAATCTTGGGGGGAAAAGGCGTGATGGACGGGCATTTTGAGCTCGGGGATTCCACCAAAAAACCAGGGAAGAGAGATAGGGTGAGACTGAGACGGCGCCCAATCCAGCCAAACGCGCAGCGAATAGAAAGCAGGGGCCTCAAAACGCTGTGAGAAATGAGTCAAACGGCAAACTGGTCTGATGTTGATATGTCTCCCGCGGGGATAGAAGGTAACGTTGCCAGACAGAAGAAAGGAGAAATGATGTTGGCTGATAAGAGGGGCATCGCCCCTTGTAATACCCCTGGGAGGAAATAAGTACTTATTCACTGTAAAAATCCTAATACGATCACGGAGTAGAAGAGGCCACGAAGGGGCCTTATTCCTGGGGAAATTCCAGTGTTTCAGTTTATGTCGCATCCTCAGGGTGGGAGAAGGGGGGCTTACAGTTGGTAAACTCTGAAGACATGAATCCATGGTGTGCCGGGAGTTTCTTAGGAGTGGTACAAGACGGTTGGGGGGGGGGACGGGGCAAAAAGCCCCACAAAAACTCGTCACCTCCTATAAAGGACGGGGAGAAGTTGGAACATGCTGGAAGCAAAAGAGTCACGTTTTACTGACGCCGCGGCCCAAAACCAAGAAATAACACGTCAAAAAAACAAAGAGGGTGTGGGGTTGAGCCTTACTAGAGTAAAGAACGTGCCAGGTCGGAAGGGGTTTAAAAACTTCAATCAAAAACGGACGATAAAATAAGGTGAAGGCTGAGTTGGCTGAATTCGTCTCCACGGTTGGAGGAATGGTAGGGGGTATCGTCGAGGGGAAACATAAACCCCACTATGGAGGAGGGAAAGAGAAAGATAAAAACCGAAAACATGTCTCACAGACGGGGGAGAAAGGATCAAGAACTCAGAAGCATACCCTCTCAGGTATACGGTCATTGGGAAGTGAAGCATATAACAAAAACCACCTTGAAGGAAGAAAAATAAGTATCAGTCCTAGAAACTATTACGTTTCATAGGGGGAGTGCGGAAAGGCTGAAGACACTACGTAGACACCGGCGGGGTTTTTAAAGAAGGTGGAAAAGGCTCAAATACGAGGGACGGGATTTCCTACTATGGGGACGGTGGGGTGGTTCTCCAGTTCAAGGGGTAATCGGCGTCAAAACCCTTCACGAGCATGGATTGGACGGACTGGCAAAAGACAGTAGAGGGGATAAACACAAGGGTCAAGAATCAACATAAAGAAAAGGAACCAAAGAATACTTCCTTCACTGCGGGGCTCTGAGTCTACAGAAGGAGAGGCTCGGATACAGCAAGAGGTCCGCAGGGGGAAAGTTTACCCACTTTTCAAGTCGGGGAGGGGTTCTCTGCAGCTAAAAACCAACGGAAGGGGAAACGCTAGTCTTAGGAAACGACCAAATGAACTTTTCCTGACACCAAGGGGGGAAAAGTCTCAAATAAAACATAAGACTCGTTTTCAAGGGTGAAGAAGAGAAAGACAGTGGTGGCGGGACGTCTGAGCGTCGCTCAACTTTGGATGTGGGAGGCGGACGGGAAGTCATATAAAAGGGTCCTATACGGGGGGGAAGAGATCTAAGATCAAACCAAAAAGAAGGACATCATAAAGCGATCGGATCGAAAGTAGAACTGGGGGAGATTTCAAAAAAAACAACAACAACCCCAAGAAAAACGAGGAGTTGCGCCGAAAGGATTGGGAATCCTTTCTACGAATGGGGAAGTATCTTAGGCCATAGGGTAGCTCCACCCAGAAACAAAGATTTATGCCGGAGGCGTAATTGAAGTCTGATAGGAAACGCAGGGGGGCATGGACTAAGTATTGCATGGTCTTTCGAAGGAGGACGTAAGACGCAGTAGACAAAAGTTGTGGCCACCATACCGAAGAGAATTAATGGGAAGAAAAGGCCAGGGGTTAGAATAGCCGTATCAAGAAAAGTACCATTAGAAACCGTATCCAAATTTCAGGAGATGGGGCTTACTACGGTACCGAGGATAATACCCCTAGCCAAATATGCTAAACCGCTAGCCCCGGACGTCTGTGCTGCAACGTTACATAGCATCTGAAAATGTTCGGGGACGCGGCGGACGATAAGACGCGGTAAACTCGAAGACGACGTGACTGGGGTCAGGAGTGAGGTGCGGTGGAGCGGAGAATTATACATGAGTAGGATGGGTCATTCCTTTTTAGCGAACGCGGCCTCTGGGCAGTGGTCAGTGAGCCAAGGGCGGCAGGGAATGGCCTAGAAAATCTCTTGCGTTCGGCGGCTTGCGGGCGCTGTGCTTTGAGGGGGGGCGCGGGACCTACGAATGCGTTTCATGAGCGGGTGGGCTTTTGAGACTTGGAGTCTGGGTTTACAAAATAATAAAAGGGGCTTGGGGCGCCCCCGAGGTCGTTCTAGAAGGCGGACCATAATACAAACTCAGACTGGTGCCGGGATGAAAGCAACGTGACGCTCGCCGAATTTCAAATGGGGACTAACCTTCCACAGCGGGAGAACATGTCAGGCGTCGTACAGGAGTGCTTGAGGGGATAAGGCAAACGAGGAGGACATGTGGGCGCGAGCCTGTTGAGGGGGCCGTATCCCTCACTATAACTACGTAAAACACACTAAGTGGAGCCAATCAGTCCCGGGAGGGCTGAAGGTACTGAGTCAGAGGAAATGTGGGGTGGGTGGTGAAAGGGTGAGAACGAGGAGGGGGGGGAACTTGGGGGGTGTCGATGGGGGGCTGTCAATCGATGGCGAAGGCCCTACCCGGATAAGTAGAGGGTAGGAGTGGTTAGAAGGCGTCGCCCCCCCGGGTGCCCTAATCTGACAGCGGTGGATCTTTGGGGGGGTGCGATGCTAGGCAGCCACTGATGTAGGAAGAACCGCCCACCCCCCGTAGACGTATCCCCCGACGCCGAGGCAATGCCAGGAAAATGCAAGAAGAAAGTGATACCCCACCCCAGAGGGGGTGTGTAATGTACTGTCGTTGGTACCCGGAAAAAAGGAGAAGAGGTCAAACATTGCCAAGGCACAACAGAGGTTTCAATAACGCGGGAAGTCGGCAGAGCGTCGTCAGGCACCTCCAATAGATTGCCGAAATATCTAGCTAACCACTCTCTGAAGGGGGGGCTGACGTACGACGAACCAAGACCAAAAAGGGAACTAAGACTGAGATCAAGTGCGCAACCAGCGAGGAAGTCAAGTTGGAAAAATCGCCGCTGGCCGGGCGAGCAGCCCCTCGGCATGTCGCTTCCACTTAGGCCTGAATAGACCACTCTGAGAGAATGGCCCGGAAGAACTTGGGTGAGTAGAATTTTCGCAAATTGGACAGAATGTGAGCCAAGGCCAGAACAAAGATCCCATAAATCAGTCTTGGGGGTCATTTGTAATCACAAGAAAGGGGGGGTGCTACCAACAAGAGGTTGTGAGTGCTACAAAGAGAGCCAGTCCCGGAAGACAACTCTTTTTAGGGAATTGCCTCGGGACCCAGAGGACAAATATTACAACCAAGGACTTGGGGAGTGGGTCACGCCAGGGCTCACATTTAAAACTGCAAAGGAACGGTAATGAGTCGTAACAGCCCTCCGCAATGAGTCACAAAATTCCGTGGTTCAGACGGGCCGACTGACAAAAAACAAAAACATGGTAGATATGATTTACGCAATAATGTAGTTGTGGCTGGCGGACATTTTGCAACAAGCGCAGGGGACACCTGTGAAGGTCCCTTGGTCAAAAGATGGGGGCTCTTGGGGGGAGGTCTTGCAGGAGTCATAAGGGTGCATCCCATCTCGTGGCCAGAATAAAGTTTAGCACAGTTGCAAAATTCCTTATACAAGGCATCGAAGGGGGCAAAGTCAGTAAGCTAGAAACGGCCCTGTTGAACGACTCCCGGCAGAGAGGTTCCTTTAGGGATCTAGGATTCCACCAAACTCGATTGGGTTCACCCTAGCGTTCTGACGGTCGATTCGAGGTCAAGGAAGCGAACCACAAGTGATGGGGAGAGGATCCAAAAGATAAAATCAACAACGGAGGGGATGAACCTCGAGAAGGTATACACTCGGGGACTCTCATACTACTAAGGTTGAAAAATTGGGGGCCCGAGATTGACAGAGTCTAAGCTTGGTGGGGGGGTTTAAAAAGGCCAAAAAAAGTTTAAAATCGCTAGAAGAGAACCCAAGAGTGGGGCTGGGGTGGACCTCTGGCATCACTTGATGCGCATGTCTGGGCTCCGGCGGTCTACAGTTGTACAAGGAAACATCCTCGCAAAAAGAAGAATCGTCCGCCAGTCTTGACAAGGAATTGGGTCGGTTCGAAGTCGCTCACATGCAGCGGAAACAGCTCTCATGGAAAATTAGGAGACGATAGAGTAACCGGGGACGAGGTTCACAAATGAATTTAGACGGTCAGAAAAAGAAAAAAAAAAAGAAAAAAAAAGAATAATCATGATGAGACGTGTCCTGAAGGAAGGAGCCCCCAGGGTGGCCTGTTTGGGCTCAGGGAGCCGGGGCAAACTATGGTTTCTCCATTGATACTTGGACACAAAAAAAGCTAAAGAAGGGGGGAAGGGACACTCGTCGAGGAAGTACATGCAACTCGAAATCTAGTTATTTGGAGAGGGGGAACTGAGCAACTATAACGCGGCGATCTCTCTATAAAGGGATACGGAAGCAAGAAAGGGCGAAACTTAGGAGAAGGTGGGACGTCTTCTTCAGGGTTGAAGGTACGAACTCGTCGGGCGGAATGTCTTAAAACGGCAATATGCGTTGTAAAATGCGAGAACCAAGAAGGGCGGGAGGGCATCTGCGGGAAGAGGGGGAATAGGTTGTGATCGGGGTTAGAAAAGTCGGACACAGATCGGTGCCATTCCCAGTAGGGGGAGAAAAAAAAAATCGGAACAAAGCGCAGAGGGGGGGGGCCTTGGCATAGAACGTTTCCTGATCGCATGAGTCACAACTAGGGAAAATCGCAGTTGCGGTATCAGAACGTTTCGGGAGGATGTGTAAGGAATCGCGTAGGGTGGTGGGGTCCGTGAGCTTCTCAGGGGAAATGGTTGGGGTCTCTGACATAAGGATAGGAGGGGAGTAAAAGGGCAGAATAATTCTGTGGCCGTGAGGGAATCTGTCCGCCTGGAGTCTCTCTTGGGAGAAGAGCCAGCAATGGCATTCGATCAATGGAAAAGCCTGGGCATTGCGCATGGGCAACGAGATAGACTCAGGTCAGTTCGGGGTACGGAGTCGGTTAATATTAGCGGATTAAGGGGGGGAGAACTCTCAAAGGGGGGGGTTCGGGGAAAGACGAAAGACAAGATGGAAAGACCCAGATCGCTCACATAAGAAGAAAATGTAAAGGAAAATATCTTGTCGGCCTGCTGGCAGGAGAAAAAAAAAGAGAGCCTGGTCTAGGAAACAATCAAGTAACGGCGTTTAGTTTTAATTGAACAGAGTACTGGGACGGGTGGGGGGTCGTCTTCAAAATTTGCATAGTAAGCAAAACTGTGGAAAAGAAGGAGTAGTGGATCAATAGAGCGTCCAATCCTTTTCTTACGTGGTCGTAGTTGTGAGTTTGGTGGCACAGACACTGTCGGATAGGCTACTCACGAGAAAGGGGGGGGATTCGCACGTTATGGTATGGATATGGCTCTTGATGAGGAACAAAGGAAAGTGGGATTCGGAGGAAGCTGACGCCATCGGGGGGAAGTAAACCGAGAAAGGGGTTTTGGTTCGGAAAAAGGGTTCGTCTGTTCGCTCAAATAAAAGCACGACATGAAAAAGCATGCTGCGGGTGATGCCGACACTTCCAGCCGTCGGTTTACGGTAAAACAGGGGTGCTTAGGGGGGGGTTCTAAAACGCGGGTCCTAATGGAATCGCATTGCTGGAAAAAGGGCAGTGAATACTACGGGAGAGATCAATCAGGGCGTTCTTCGCGAGGGGACTCTCACCTCAAAGGGAGAACGCTATCTCGAAGAGATTGAGAAAAAGAAGGGAAGAGGGTAAACTGGTGGTGGGACCAATAGGGTGAAGAAGTATTAAATTACGAAGAAGACGAAAATCGAGAAATCGGGGGAGGGAATAGACGACTTAGGTGAAAAACAAAGGCGGCACTAAAATCCAAGGCAGCACGAGGGAAAATGCACGTGGAAAGACGGACGTATGAGGGTCCTTGCAAAAAAGAAGTTCAACGAAACCGAGTGAAGGAGTAGTTGGTTGCGCGAGTAAAAGGGATAAGGGGAGGGAGTCTCCTACCCTAATATCTAAAGGAACGTTATTTGTTGGTGGGAACGAGAGGAACATCGACCGTAAGAAAAAAGAACGGGAAGAGAAGTACTGGAGGCCCAGATGTATCCTAATACGCGAAAAGGTTGCTGACTGATGGGCCGCTGTCGTGATGAAGGGTATTCCGGGTGGCCGGTGTTGTGACTACGCTGGTCAGCTAAGGGGGGTCAGCCACAGACGTCTGCACCGAGACATTAAAATGGGCCGGCCGGGGGGGAGGTGGGGATGTGAAGCAATGGCGGACACACTATGGAAGGAATTGGGACGAAAAAAAAGACCAATAGTAATCCGAGAATCTGTGGGAAACAAAGCGAACCGGCTCGGGGGGAAGCCGGAAGGAAAAAAGGCCTTGGGACGTAGCCATTGCGCCAAAAAAAAGGTACCACTTCAAAAGGGGTATACTACGATAATAGCATTCAGAGGGGGGGGGGTCAGGGACAGGATACGAACTCTCAACACCGTGACGAAGAGAGGGTGTTTTGTGGGCCTACGTTGGGGAATTTGGTCACTTCTCAAGGGAAAGACTTGGTTAGGATTACTCACAACAACACTTATTTTAGGTAAAAGATTAAACAAGGGGGGGGAAGGCCATCGCAAGGAGAAAAGAATATACACTCGCAGTCTCAGGAGGGGAGGGGGTCCAGGGGGAAAAAAACTATTAAAATGAAGAAGGGTAACACAGGTCAAAAGAAAAGGGTTTGCATGAACTGCAGGACGTCACAGGCTACTTAAAGGAGGGGGCGGCAAAGA
>Ga0179593_1514626_pt1 | contig 12376 bp, 13 predicted proteins | sample CZODoug2_1_08_16_FD_185931 | JGI IMG/M metagenome (GOLD analysis project Ga0179593, IMG submission 185931) | Vadose zone soil fungal communities from Angelo Coast Range Reserve, California, USA - CZODoug2_1_08_16fungal (PacBio error correction) | ecosystem: Environmental > Terrestrial > Soil >...
AAGACCAAGAAAATGGAAAAAAGAATCTAAGAACTTAGCAGTTCTGAAAAGGGACCAGGGAACGAGGACTAACTTATAAAAGGGTAAAAAAAGTTGGGAAAGAAGGGGGGAAGTCTTAATACTGGGGGGGGGATTTCAGTGGCGGAAAAAAGAAAGCGTTTAGAGGTAGAAGAGTAAATTAGAAAACTTTCTCTGGGCGCTGTGAAAGCGAAACCAGAAAAAGGGAGGGGAAGTGGGGAAACCCAAAGAGGATAGGGGGGCCATTGAGGAGAACTAACAAACACGGGGAGTCATGTCTTAAGGGCTGGGCTGGGGGGGACTGGGCCTCACGCCACACAAGGGACTCAATCCCAAGTTATGAAAAAAGTGAGGGGGGGAAGAGGGAAAGACAAAGGGGGCCGGCTGGTCCAAGAAAACGTTGATAGAGGAGGGACATGAGGTCGTTTGACTCACCTGGCGAACGAGGGGAAGAGAAAATGAAATGAAGTGACCATACGCAAAAAAAAAAAAGACGAGGGAGAAAGGGGAAGTTCTCACAGCCCGGGTGTAAACGAAGAGAAGGGAAACACGGAAGGCCTCCTCGTCTTTCAAGGATCTAGGAGACCAAAACCTTAATTGGGGGGTCCTTGGAGAACGCCGGCGAAAAAAAAAATTAGAAAGTGCGGGACGCCTTCTGTTAGAAAAGGGAGGATAAGCCAAACCAGAAAAAAAATGGGGGCATGGGAGAAAGGAGGGAAAGAGGTAAAGGGAGGGGAGAACACGGGACGAACCAGCGTCTAGCAACAAAAAGGAAACTCATACCTCCTGTCCCAAAAAATCAACTGGGCTCTATCCCGCCAAGCTCCAGAGACAAAAGCGTACTCTGTCTCGATGCTGAAGGCGGAGGAAAAAGGGGGGAAAAAAGGGACAAACGGCATAGCGACGGAACCTCAAAAGGGAGAGGATCAAGTAAACTTGATGGCAAAATCTCTACTGAAAAACAACTGCCAAAAGGTAGAGGAGAGAGACAGAAAGGCCAATAAAAGCGATGGCGGTTGAAAAAAGGGGAGGATCTAAAAGCTGGCCGGGACACGAGGAAACCCGTTCGTGGCGGGGGGCAAAAGAGGAACGTTGTTCTTTCAGGAAACGAACTAGGTACCGAGGGGGGGTAAGAGCCAGAAAGGGAGTTCCCATTTGCCTGTGGATATTCTCACAAAAAATGGACTGTAGAAAAGGGCAAAGGGAGGAGGGACGCCGAGGTGCATCGCGGAAAGTGGTGGGTAGAAAAAAAATTGGGTGTGTCGATCTCTTCTCAGACAAACCACAAAAAAGGGAGAAGAAAGCGCTCGAAAAACATCAAGGGGTGCGGGGAGCTCCCCCACCCCGTAACCGGAAAAAGAAAAAACTGGGCCGGCGGATAAGGGGATCTTCAAAAAGATAAAAAAGAGAGGGGAAAGGAACAGTCCCCATTAAAAAAAATGTTAGAAAAAGGGAGAGCAGAAACACCAAACGAAAAGAATTCAAAAAAAAAAACGTTGTGGGGCGAAGGGAAGGGGGAAGGCAACCACGAATAACGGGGGGCACGTTCAAAACCTGCCCTCATGTCTTCACGGAAGAGGTAGTAGATCCACTTGACTGGGAAGTCGCCGGGGAAGTGGGGCCGAGTCGATAACACCGGGCCTAAAAAGGGTACACGCTGGAGGGAACTAAAAGCCTGGGCGGACACGAGGGAAAGGGCGCCTGTTCCCCAAAGTGAGCCTGGCATTGAAAAAGAAACAGCGAGAGGTAAGCTAGGCGCAAGTTCAGTGAAAAAGTCAGGCCGGGAGAGCCTGCAGGGGGCCGCCGGAGGGAAAAAAAAGACGGAACCCCCTTAATTATTAGAAAACGAAACTGGGAAAAGGGTTGTTACCGCTCCGGTTCAATGCGGGGGAAGTCCGCCAAAAGAGAGGGGAGAGCACGAACGTAATACAGGCGTCCCGCAACTGGGCCAGGCGATCGTTGCGTCAAAACGGCAGAAAAAAGAAAAGGGAGGGGGGGCGAAGACTAAGATCAAGATACGAGGAGAAAAAAAGGGAAACGTACGGATGGGGACAAAAGGGGAGGGGGAAGACGCATTTAAGGAGAAGGGATAAGTAGGGTGGGGGGGGTACTAGCATCGGAAAACAGCAAGGAAAAGAGGGGGAGGGAAAAACCCTGACAGGAAGGACATCTGATAACGTCCTTGTACCCGAAGCAATTTGACAGAAAAAGAGAGGGAAAAAACAGTGGGAAAAAAGGCCCATAACGGATTGAAAGAAGGGAAAATAGCAAAAGGGGATCAAAAAACGCCCCAGACAAGTTGGAAGGGGAAAAACTCCTCATGCTACGTCCGCGGAGGTAGTAAAAAAAGATGACAGACCTAAAAAAAGGGTTGGAACTTCAATAATGCGTAGAAGAAAGGGGTAAGAAGATGCAGTACAGCGGGGAGGGTTATCCTTGAATATTTCATATTATATAAAGGGATTGAAGGGGGAGGAGGGGGAAAAAAAACCTTGAGGAAAAAGACTGCTTCCCTCAAAAAAAAAAAAAAGGGAAAAAACGTGCTTTGGGGGATGTATGGACTTAAGTGACTCTATGTAGATATTCCGCGAGAAGGATCGGGGGGGTAAAAGTATTATGGGGAGGCAGCAGGGGAAAGAGGTAGGTCTGCACTCCGTCTTGTTCGAAACGTTCCTTCCGAGGGGGAAGGACGGAGAGCCCAATGTCTTACATACGAAACAACGGAAAGAAAGAAAGGGGAACTGAAAAATGGTCTATAGAACCACCCCCACATTAAATAGAGTAAAAGGAGGAGAGGAAGGGCAAGATTATCTGCCTGGGAAGCGTTTATAGAAAAGCCTAATGACAAAGGTGAAGGAGGGGAAGTTTGGGATGGTCAAGCTACGTGAAAAAAAAAAGATAAGAAAAAAAAAAAAGGGGGAATGGGAAAGGGAGGAAAGAGGGAGAGACCCAGGCTAGGGAAAGGGCTTAAAGAACTTATCTAAGTAATCCAAAAAGTAGCCTTCCGTGCTATACACTAGAAAGCAAGAGTTAATTTCCATTATTGTTCAAAAGGGGTTAAAAAAAGGGGGGGATTTGGAAGGAATTGGGGAGGACCGTATAAGGATGCTTAGAGTGCATGAGGGGGGGTAATAGGGTAACATTTCATGTATAGCAGGAAAAGTGCATTAAATCTCACACAATACATCAAGACGGTTGAAAAAAGGGGGGGGCGAAACAAATAAGGTAAATATAAGACTTCGAATTAATATGATAAAAGGGGACAAAAAATAGTCCTAAATTCTCTAAAGAAAACATTGAAAAGGGGGGAAAAAAGGGTGTAATCGAATAAGGGAAATAATTTTATTTGCGAAAAGAAGGGGAAAATAGAAATAGAGAAGGAAAAAAAAACTTTCCTTTGTCGCTGTAAAAAAGAAGGCCGTAAAAAAAGAAGAGGTGAAGGCCATCTTATAGTAGCCATGGGGTCTAAAAGAAAGAGAAGAGGAAGTGTCAGAGTGGGGGGACGGTGGAGACGTCACTAAGTGGCAAAAAAGGCGATGAAAAAAAAAAACAGGGTGAGTGTCGTGCAGGAAACGACTGCGTGCGAGATGGAACACAGGGAAGTTTGAATTACTACTGTCCAAAAGACTTGGAAGAAGGTCAACCGAGAGACAGAGACCAGGATGATTATTTGACCAAATAAAAGGGCACTCATCTGCTCGTTGACTCAAGTTTCAAGACAAGGGAGAACAAAAAAAACGTGTTTACCATAACAGTAAGACCAGGGGGGAGGAGAACAAGAAGATCAGGAAGGCGAGGACCACGGAGAGCACGAATGGGGGGTGCTGGGAGCAGAAATCCGACGTGGGGTCACTAACATTGAGGAAATGGGGAGGAGGCTGTAAGCAACACAGGGAAGGGGGGGGGAATCAGGGAAGAACCGGAGCGGTAAGAGAGGGGGAAAAAAAAAAACCAGCAAAAATCGCTCCATAAGTGGACCCTTTCGGGTCCGTACTAAAGCAACCACTAAGGGGGCTGCGATCCAAAACCCGCCCTAATCGGGATCAGCGAAGCTGGATCGAGCTGCTCCGTGGGAGGCCGGCGAAAAGGGGGATGAAACCCGTTTCCGATCCGAAAGACCCGCCCATGCTTTCGTGTCGGTACGGGCGCTGGAAGCCGGCCATTAGCGGTGCAAGACTCGAAAAAAAAACCAAGAAGTCGAGGGAAAGGGAGGGAGAAAAAAGAGGTGGGAAACGAAGGAGAATGAGTAACCGGAAAAGGACCCCCCTTCTTGGAGGTGTGGAGGAAACGGTGGGGGTCGAAAAGGGACATAAGGGAAGGGGGGAAGAGGAAGGGAGACACACAGGAGGTTCCCTGTGCCTTGATCCGGTTAAACTCACGCTTAAAGGGAAAAAAGGGAAGGTGCGCTGCACATTAGTTTCAAAGGCCCGAGTTCAATAGGGGAGGGGGGGAGCCAAACACAACTTGATGTGGGGGCGCGCTTCTCTCTCTCACACAAAAAGGGAAAAGAAAACCAAGAAATGCTGCAGGGTAGCTCCCCACCGGTAACAAGAAAAAGAACAAAAAGGGGGGCGTATACCTTAGGCGTTCCATTAGAAGCCGGAAGTGGAGAAACCGGAGAAAGAAAAATGAAAAAAACCGGAAAAGAGAAGGAAACCAAAACTGTCCCAGAAAAGGAAGTCACCGAAAATCCCCACTTTTTGCGACCGAGAGTCAACCAAAGAAAAAGGCCGAATAAAGCAAGGGATCCGCGATGGGTAGATCACTTCTAAAAAAGGACGAAAGAAAAGGGGGGGGTTACCGAATCGAGAGGGAACAAAAAAAAATAGAAGGGAACTCACAGGTACATATCTGGGAAAAAGAACAATGCCTTTGCGTGGCCATGCTCGGTCGTACCCCACAAGAAGGAAGGGGGGAAAGGGAGAAAAGATCGAGAGCGGACAGATCAAAAAAAATCCTTTTGGAGCTTGCGGGAGCGCATCAAGTGTGCGGCCGGTGAAAGAACGGTAAACTGAAGAGCTTAGAAGAACGAGTCCACGGGAAAAAGAGGGTCAGTCTCTTTACCCTCAAAGATACTAGAGGGAAAAGAAAGTCAATAGGGGAGACGATAGGGGGCAAAGAAGGGGGGGAGGAAAACTGGTCAGTAACTTGTGGGAAAAGAAAAAACGGAGGAAGAAAAAATACACCAAGAGGGGAGAAAGGGTAGAGAATCATATGAAATCAGATTCGTCAAGGAAAAATAGGGGGGGACACAAGGGGGAGGGAAAAGAACTCAGAGGAAAAATGGGGGTCCCTAGAGCATGAGGGAGGTTCTTATGGTTTAACAACTAAACCTTAGAATCCAGCTCCGCGGTTGACTATGTGAGAAGGGGACAGGGGGGAGAGGAGGATACGTCTGGGGAAAGCCGTCAAGGGGAGAGAAACGATCAGTTTCTAACGACACCTAAGGATACAGGGGGAAAAAAGTGTAGAAGAAAGCCACTAGTGAAGTAAAAAGACGTCAACAACACAGCCCCAGACAAGTGGAGACATCGGAAAAGGGGAAAAGGTTTCAAAACCATATACATGCTACTCTCTCTTGTTTTTCACCACTTCAAGGACTGGAGGGGATTTGTACGTCAAGAGAGACTGGCCAATCGGGGGCATAGGGAGGGGAGGGAGGACAAGAGGGAATCACTAAGAAAGGAGGATCGGGAAAATTTGGGAAGGGCATATGAGTAAATCAAGGTCCAATTTGAGGGAAGGAGTTTGAGAAGTTAGGAACTTATTGTAGGGTAAGGACTTCTAGGAGTGGGAGGGTGAGGGGGGTCGCAGGAAAAGGGTGCGGGGGGAGTCTTGACATACGGGTTAGATTTAAAAAGGAAAGAAGTGGAAAACAAACAAAAATGTCTGAAGCTGTAGAAGAAAGGGGAAACGTCGAAGCCGAAGAAAGAAGTTGGAGGCCAGTTCTATAGAAAACCAATGGGGAAATTGAGTAGCAAGGAATTGCACCAAATAACTATCCGCGGTAAAAAACCCATATGCAATACAAGGTGAGGATGGGTGAAAGAAAGGGAATTACCCTAGAAAAGGTAGCCTAAAAGGAGGAAGAGCGAAGAAAAAAAGGGTGAGTCATAAGGGGGACATATAACTGGGCGAGGAAAAAAGTAAGAGAGGGGAGAAATAAACGCGGACAATGGGAAGGGAACAGGACATCCATTATTGTGAGAAAGGTTTACTCACGGGTTAAAGGGGAGGGTGGGTAAGGGAATTAAACTTATACAAGGATGCGTAGAAAAGAGGTGAAAAGAAAGTATTTAAGAAAAACATTGGACATATGAATGATAGAGGACAAGAGGAAGGAGGGACGACACTCATATTCAAATACGATAACAAAAGAAGAAAACACAAGTCCGGACAGACAAAGGGAATTTATCCAATAGTTTACATATAGACACTGAAGGGGGAGATAAAGAAAAAAGGAAAAAATTTTGAAAAAAGAATTTTTTATTTAATCATGGGGGTTTCAGAAGAAGGAGAGGGTGGAGGGCAAAGACAAGATATCCTCAGAAGTGATAGAAGAAACTGAGCTAAAGGTTCAATTTTCGCGGTAAAGCTCTACTGACGGAAATAACTTAAAAAGAGGGAAGGGAAAAAAGGAGTAGCCATGTAAATAGGTTCGAAAAGAAAAGCAGGGAGAACGTAGAAGGGAGGAAGGGGGGAAAAGGGTTGACGGGGAACTTCACTAGTGGGCGTCAGAGAAAGACAAGGACACCACAGTTGAATGGTTTCGTCGCAAAGTGCTTGAGGAAAAAAAACACAGTGAAAGGGAAAGAGCTAAAAAAAATCTACGGTCCAATTCGTAGGGGGGTTGGGGGAAAGCGGGAACAATAATTACCGAGTTACGCAGAATGGAAACCGTGACTCAGTGGGGGCCGCAAGGGAAAAGCAAAAGTAGAAGAAGTAAAGACCTGGGCGGGGGCCGAAGAGGGGGAAAAATAATCTAACCACCTTATCGAAATGGGGTGGGTGTCCGGGGTAGAAATCCGGCACCCGCCGGGGGGGAAAAAAAGAAGGACGCAAAAAAATGGGGCGTATTGCGGGAATGCTTCAACAAGGGGTTGGCGGAAGGGGAAAAACAAAAAAGCGGTAGCTCTTGAAAAGCCAGTTACGATCCAGTCTTAGACGCCTAGGAAGAAGCAGACAGCCTGTCCCCGAGCCGCAAGGAGGAGAAGACAAAAAAAGGGAAAGGGAGACAGGAACGAGAGTAACTCTGCCTACGAGCTGGAAGAAAAGAAGGAAAGCCCAAAGGAACCCTTTACTCCAGAAGAGCACGCCCTTGGAAAAGAACCTTAACGATTAACTGTAGGCCAGCGCTACTGAGAAGGAAGGAAAGGGTGCGCTCGAAAAAAAGAAGAAAGGAGGCCAGGAAATGAGGCTGAGAACCATCGCGTACGCCCTGGAGGATTAAAGAAAAAACGGGAGGTGCGGGGGTTTGAAAGGAAGAAGGTCTGCCAAACGTTTGGATGAGAAACAGGCAAAGGGGTCCGAGAGCGGACCTTGCTCAAAGGTCGGTCCCTGAAAGGGAAAAGGAGACCCACTAGGGGGCCGGGGGAGAAAATCTAAAGTAAGGGGAAAACGTAAAAGGGGTTCCGGCCCGATGTGAGCGTTTACAGGGGGGGCACCAAAAGCCGGGGTGGGTGCGAGCGCTCTCTAAATCACAACCAAAAGAGAGAGGGAAAAAAAAACAGAAAAGGGAGGAGGAGCAAGTCCCAACCCGGTAAAAAGATTGGGGCAAAAAAGGAGAAAAGACTTTGGGGCCGGCGTATACTTAGGGAGGGGGTCCATGCTAAAAGAAAGATTCCGGATAAAGGCCCCATGGAAGAAAAAGAAAGGCTCGAGGAAAACCAGCGGTAAAGACGTCGCCTAATGCAAAACTGTGAAAAAGGAAATAAAACCCCCCGCCACTAAGGTCATTCGGTGACAGGGGACGAAAAGGAAACGAGAACAGAGAGGAAGCTCACTTTCTTTGATCCGGCAATACGGGGGGGGAGGAGAGGGAGGCAAAAGGGGGGGGCTAATGGCCGCGCAGTGAAGCTGGCAAAAAAGAAAAGGCAAGGGAACGGATCCTGTATCCAAACCGCGTGGAACCTGAAAACAGAGCGCGAGGGGGGAGGGGGGCAATGTCGAGGCATCCTGGTTGGAGGGAGGAGAGCCAAAAGAAAAAAAAAGTCGCATGCTGTACTTCTAAACTGGACCCCGGAAAAAAGATAGGCTGAAAGGCGTTGGAATAAAGAGGGAACGAGAAGAAAAAATGATAAAAACGCCTCCACACAATCTCTTGGTCTTACTAAGAGTAAAAAACCCCCGGTAAGGAATACTAGGGCGTCCAACTGGAGAAAGAGGCCGGAGGACTAACGACACCCCAATTCGGTCTGAAGAATAAGGGAATAAATACATTCAAAATCCTAACACTTGAAGTAAGTAAACAGGGGAAAGGGTCTGTGAGACTCCATGAAGAAACTTAGGGGGGGAAACATTAAAAGAGGGGAAAGATAACCTGTAAGAAAGGGTTGGCAAAAGAGAGGAGTGGCGACGATTTTAGTCCAAAGGTACGGAATTGGGACCGTATCAGGGTATAAAAACCGTCATGTGGCGTAAACTGAACCAGTTTCAAAAACACATAAAGGGAGAAGGGGAAAAGGGGGGACGCATCGCCTGAAAAGAAAAGGGGGTGAAAGTCGAATAAGGAAAAACAAAAAACAAGTTCAAAAAAAACATCTCGAGGGGAACAGGGGGGAGGGAACCCGAGGATTACATTGCTAAGATAAAGAATACTGGCGTATAATTTATTATTTTGGGGGGTTGGGGGGGGGGGGGTGGGGGGGGGTTTTTTGGGGGTTGGGGGGGGGTTTGTGGTGGCATAAGAGCTTTACAGTCGAAAACAGTTTCAGGAGGGGGTCAGGAGTAGACTATAAAATCAGGGAGGAAGAAGAGGTCGCCAAAGGAAAATCAACAGGTTGTTCAAGGAGGAAGATGATTACATAAATTCGCCAAATTAAAAAGGGAAAGGAGGAAGGAAAAAGGAAGGGGACTAGAAGAACTAATTGGAGCATATTACTGTCTAAGGAGGGGGGGAGGGGATTTGGTCAGCATCCTGGTTATCTAGTAAAAAGGAGGTGAATAATATGGAAAAAGGTAATTTGGGTGTCAGACTATAAAGATGAAAAGGGGGGGCAACATCCATTAGAACAAAGAAAGGGGAAGTTTACGGACAACTATATAAAAGAAAGGGGGGGAAAGAGGGGGGAAATGGGGGGAAAAAAGAAATGAATCCGTTAAGAGCAGGGGGAAAGCTACATACCTGGTGAGATTACTTTAGGAGAAAAGTATGGGACAAGGGGAGATGCCTAGACACTCGACTAAAAAAAAGGGAAAAAAGGATAGACCCGTGTAGAGGGGAAATCAAAGGAAAGAACTTATAAAGTAATCCTCAACTGGAGGAAGGATGCGACACAGGAACAGGCATATCAGGGTCTTTTTGCAAGGGGAAGGGGGACAAGAAGGAAAAGGGGAAAAGGTGAGGGGTGTTTCTAAAAGGGGGGGGGAAAAGAACTTATAAGGGAAACATGAAAGTTTTCTTGAGAGTCTTTACGCCCTTGGGGCACTGAACTTGGAAAATTACTTACTTGACCTCTAAACAAACTTAGTAAAGGGGAGGGGGCGAGGAAAGAAAAAGATCAGAATATACGACGGTAGCCCGTATCTGAGCCAATAGGGGGAAAAGTTTCAAGAAGCAACAACCGTTACGGGGGGAAGCCTTTTCTTTCATCAGTTGAATAATGAAAGTACTGTTTATTTGAAGTGGGCGAAAGAAAAGGGGGGATAGTGAGACTTGAAATATCTAAAGAGAGGAAAGGTCTCTTTTCGCTGGGAATGACGGGAAAAATAGGGGCACGTTTAAACCCAATATGGTAGACATTTAATCTAGGGGGGGGGACAAAACAAAGCTTAGGGGGTCGGAACTTGTCTGGGGCAAGTTTGTGGGGGGGGGGGAGAAGGACTAAGGGAAAAGAAGCAAAAAAGACTCAATCCGCGGGTTATTTGTCGGTCTAAACCACGAGTGCAAAAAGACCAGACAGGGTCCCAAGGACGTTATCTAATGAGGGGGGGAAGGGGTAATAAAGGGAAAATAGCGGATCGGGACAAAGAAGTAAAGGAGGGGGAAAACAGATAGGCTCCGTGAAAAGTGTGAGGCTAAAAGCCCCGTTTGTACCAGAGGAAAAAAAGAGTGGAAGAAGGGGGGAGAGGAGAGGGATGTATTTCATAGGCTCTGGGGAAAAAAAGGGAGCACAATTGGTGTTGTCGGTTAGCCGAACTCCGGGGCAAAGCCACCGGGAAGGGACACTGCAAAAACGGGACGCCTAGTAAGTTCGTGGAAGCAGAGAAAGAAAAACCAAATTTTTTGGGGCGGACGTGGGGAAGGTAACAAAAAGGAAAACGGAGAGGGGAAAAATTCACGCGGACACCATTCGTCTAAGCTCAGAGAAACCGAGCACGGACTACATAGGTCCCCGCGGAAGACTTTGGTCAGAGAAACCAAAAAACGCTCAAAAAAAATTGGGGAAACATTGATCCTCGCGGAGAAAAAAACTGTCGTAAAAAATGCAAGTCACGAGGGGGAAAAAAAAAAAGGAAGGCAAAAAAAGCCTGGTGAGGTCTATCGCAGCTATGTACAAGGGCTGGCCAGAAATCAAACGTCCATTATTCGTTGAAAAAGATCGACTCGGAGAAACGAGGGACGGGGGCCAGAGGACTACAAACTCCGCGTGACCCCTGAACCTGATGACCGGGAAAAACCGGGAGGGGGGGCCTCAAGCGACGGTCGACACGTGGGAGGGTGAGAAGGAAAAAGCTTTTTCCGATAGCTGCCTGGAACACTGTCGGAAAGGGTTAAGTGTATCCAACCGGGGCATGGCCTAAATAAGTATACCGAAGCCAAAGGGAGGTAAATACGCGAAGGGGGGAGCGAAAAAAACACCAGCTTTGATGTGGGAAGCGAGAAAAGCTAGATAAGCGCTCGAAAAAAAAAAGAAGGGGGACTGTGAGGGACTACCGCGATGAAATACGGCCGGGCAAAAGAAAACTGGGCGGGACGGAGGGAAGGAGTAAATGCAGAACGCGCGCTACGCAGTGTGAAGGAAAATGAAAAACGCTTTTTGGAGCAACGATCCGTAAAAAGGGGAAGAGCCAGGCAGGGGCGACCGTAGGAGGGACCCAGCACGAGGGAACTGTCCAGGGAAGGGGGAGCGTCCCAGCAGGCGGAAACTATGGTGGCAGGGAAGGGGGGGAATCATTCCATCTACTCCTTCTAATTTTTCCTTCGCAAGTCGGCGCATTAGCGAAACCATCACATGGAAAGACTAAGGGCGGGGGGGGGGAAATAGCTCTTCCCGGGAGGAAGGTTCCAAAAAAGCGGGGGAACTTTCCCACTTGAGCTAGAGCATAGTAAGGCTATTCGAAGCAGATCCAGTCGGGGCTGATCAAGCAGCCAGGAATGGAAAAAGGGGGGGTACAGGAGGTAGTAAGGCGAAAAGAAAGGAGGAATATACTACTTTCTCTTCGGAGCATGTATGACGCTAGAAAAGGTTCGACGGGGGACAAGGGGGAAGGGAAAAAGCTATGGTGCTGGGAAAAACGTAAAAAACGATGTCTGAAAAGACAAACTGGTCAGGGAACAAGGGCAAGGATAAATACGGCTAAAAGACAAAAAAAGGGGGGGGGGGGGGCTAAGAAGATCATATTAGAGATTCAGGGAAGGAAAAAAAATCTTGAGGAGGCAGTGGGGAAAAAATTGGAAACAATGGCTGGGGGAAGGGAAAGGCATGATAGTGCGGGGGGTCCAAGAAAAGTAAGGGGGGAAAGAGACTAGGGTCTCTACTATGTGAGGAACTGGGAACCAATTCTGTATATAACGGGTTACCAGACGGAAAGGTAGTGATGGCAAATGAGATAGAACGACAAGGAAAGCTGGGGGGAAAGGGGGGGGCGGAGCGTCCTTACGCAAAACTTAGTGAAGAAAATCCGAAAAAAAAAAAGCCCCAGACAAGGTCGACGCATCTGACTACGTCTCTTGGCATAGAAATGGAAAGAACTCTTTGGGGGGGGGGTCCACTGAGGACGAATAGGGAAAGGGAGAGAGGGAAAGGAAGAAAGTTCAAGGGAAGCGGGGGGTATATATGGGGGAGATCAAAAAATCGTATTCTCTCTGAAAAAACACTGGAAAATAACATTATGCGTATTATGGGGAAGGGGGAAATGGCGTAACTTTGTTTGGGAGGAGGATGGGGTACTATATGGAACGAAGTGGGAAATTAAA
>Ga0179593_1536365_pt1 | contig 12376 bp, 13 predicted proteins | sample CZODoug2_1_08_16_FD_185931 | JGI IMG/M metagenome (GOLD analysis project Ga0179593, IMG submission 185931) | Vadose zone soil fungal communities from Angelo Coast Range Reserve, California, USA - CZODoug2_1_08_16fungal (PacBio error correction) | ecosystem: Environmental > Terrestrial > Soil >...
AAGACGCGGCGTGGTCCACAAGGAGACTCCTCGATCCAACCCAGGAGGGTGGACAGGTTAATCCAGACCCGGTCGATCTCTATAGGCAATCCAATCTATAAGTCGAACATATGGAGGAGAAGGCCTCGTTCTTTCAGTGAGCAAGTCGGCTTTTCTGAAAAGGGTTGCTTGGAAGGGAGCCGCGGGGGTTTCTAGATCAGGACCTCAAAGCCCGGGTGGTGTTTTTTACGGGGTAACGGGAAATCGGAGAACTGGAGATTCCGGCGGCGGTTTGGATCCAGAAGCTTCAGCGACAAGCGGCGTCGCTCCACGCATGTCGAAACGTGGAATGAGCATCCGGAAAGCGTGTGGAGAAACGAAGACGGCGGCTACTTAATCACGAGGGGAGCGAGGCGTGATCGTGCGACGAGCTGCAACGAAAAAAGAAAGGGACCTGTATCCGGCCGAAAAAAGGGGAAAAGGGGCGGAAGCTTCCGCGAGACTAAAGGGCTAAGGAATTGCAGGCGTCGGCCGTATGGGAATTGCTCAGAAGGGTGGAGGGGATCAGGGGCTGGTTAACCGAAAAGGGGATCCGGGAGCTCATGTAAGCCAGCCCGTCTTCTCCTCTGAAAATATCTAACGGAAAGAGGAGATTCTTGAATGTTCTCAATGAAAAAAAGGACGAGCGGGAGGTATTATAAGAGTTCCCTCAGGAATAGGAGGGGATCCCTTCCGAGGCACCCTCTATTATATCGTATCCTGGAGTCTGGGAAGAGGTCAAGTTATTCGCGCCTTTCGGGAAGACGACACAGAGATTGATGTAGACCTCCGGTCTAGTAGGAACCAACTATGACGTTCTCAAGAAGGGACAATTCGCAGAAAAGCGGGCCTATGTCCACCAAGCGGGGAGGTTAGAACGACCTAAGGGGGGAATGGGGGGGGGAGGTGCGCGTTTAGCTACGGGTCAACAAAAGGTCTCGTCCAGGAGAAGCGTCGTTCGTTGAAACGCGGATTGGGGGGGTCCCGATTCAGAGGGTCGAGAATTCTTTATCTGTGTTCGCTCGCTCCCAGAAAATAAAAAGACCCGAAAGAACGCGAGCGTCGATTTGTTTTGTGACCAAAGTTGAGGATGGAAATCTAAGGAAAAATCCTAGAGGGGGGGAAGGGGGGAATGGGTCGTCCTGTCCGCGCCTCCATACTGGGCGCACCCGTAAAGGGAAAGGAGAGAAGTCTTTCAACTGAGGAAAGGGAAAACGTGCTTCCTATGTCGCGAAGGGGGGGGAGGGGACTAATTGGCTAACTCAGCGCTCAGCTCCAGAGACGGGGTGCTTGTACACGATTACCCCGGGGAGAGCGAAAACCAGAAATTTTCCGGCGGAGGGGTTTGTAAGGAACTCAGCCCTGAGGGGGGAGCGATGGGGGATTTCGGCACCCTTTTAAAGGAGGGGGATGAAGACTTGCCGGGCGAGCGAACGAGATGACCAGGGGAGGACCGGCAATTCCGGCGATCCGGAAAGGCTAAGAGAAAAAAAAGAGAGGTAAAGTGAGGGTCGATGCCAGGAGACCAGGAGCGGAGACCTGAGCGCTCCGAAGGTGATGGGGGGAGACATTTGGAAAGAAGCAGGAGGAAAAAAATCCAATACCACGAGAACAGGGAAAGCCCACTCTGACGGAGTTCATCACGACGCAGCAAGTCCAAAAATCTGGCGATCTCCAGCTAGAAAAGAGGGCCGGGGGTCCACGGGATGATCAGGCCCACAACGCAGGGGGGGACCGGCGTACCAGAACCCTGCGGGCTGGGTTGGGCCTCGAAGAGATCTTGAGCGGAAAAAAAGAGTGATCGTAGATTGCCCGGTATATGGGGGGGACAAACTGTGCATCGGGGAAGTGCATTATTCAAATCTAGGGAAAAATGGTCTTGTGAAAAAAAAACGGAAAGAAAACCGGCGGCGATGCGCCCGGCTACTGCGCGCGCTCTGCGGGGTACAAGGGAAGGTCCAGGCCAAAGGGTCTAAGAAAAGGAAAAAGGGCCGCGACCGCCAAGGAACACTTCCCCCGAAGAGACGCCGGATAACTGGCAGAGGTTCGCTGGACTACGGGGTCGATAAATCCCAAGGGACCCATTCGCCTAAATGTAACAGAATGACGGGTCCTAAAGGGGACGAACGGGCGCTTGGTCAAAAGGTCCAGGGAAGGTCTACGCGGCTTCATCCGAGGAATCCGGGTCGTCGACAAAAAGCCGGGTTCGGGGAAAAGGACGCGATTGCCCTGGGCATCACTGGGGGGGGGTGGCTCCGATACCAGGGAGCAGCAACACGAGCCGTCGGGCCGTAGAACACAGCCAGGTAGGGGTACGCCGGAGGTGCCACTCGTCGACAGCTGTACATGTTTTGTTGGCGTAAAACGTCGCCCGGGCCCTTCAAGAGATCCACAAAAAGGGGGGGTCTGCCCGTAGGGATCTCCGGATAGTTTTAGTGGAAAAAACTCTCTCGAAAAAAAATAGGAAAGATGGGACAACCTTAATACCTATGGGCGCCATCCAATTTCAACGTGGACAAAAAGGTGTTTTCGGGAGGGAAAAAGGGCCGAGTCGGACTCATCAAAAACCCAAACGAAAGGGAATCCCGCCAACCCACCCGCACTTAAATGAGGCGAGCCTCTACCTTGTGGGGGAGAAAAAAAAAGGCACGACGGCTCGTGCTGTCGCCGAGCGAAATAGAGGAAAGGGGACACACAAACGGGGCAGTCCTCAGCACGACGGTTAAAAAGGGCACAGGGGGGCGCGTCCGGGTAGAAGGGGGGGGGGAATCCGCCGAAGGAAAAGACCAGCAAATGGCCGTTCAAGCGAGGAAATACCGGACCGTGGAATCTAGTCGATGGTCACGCTGGAGGAGGATACACTTGACCTCAAGCAAAGAGGGTTGGATCCGCGTCGAGCAGCGGGCAAGGAGGGGGGGGGGACCAGAGAGAAACCGAACTGACCGGGGAAAGTGTCCGCGCGTTACCCACTCCTATCAAACGCACGCATTGATGCTGTCGGATCAGAAAAAGGAGCGGGAGGAACCTGAGCTAATCTGGTAAGAATATGGGGAGAAGAATCCAGGAGCCCGCTCAAACAGCATACCCAGAATGGGCGGCCCGGCTGGGGGAAAAGAGGGGGGGAAAAGCGAGGAGGGCAACGAGCCCGCCGGGAGGGGGCGGATTCGAGAAAGGGCCGAGAGGGGAGGGCCTCGATCCGTGGACGCGGAATGGGGATATGAGCTGGGAAGAGAAAGATTTTTCGGACCTTCGTCAAAGGTAGTTGGTAAAGAAGGGAGAAAATACCCGCTCGCGGAGGTTAGGGATAAGTCCGGCCTGAAAATCCAGGGGGGCTGATCGAAGACGATAGTCTCCTGAGGTCAAGACACTTTCATCAAAAATCATACGGGGAAAAATCTACAAGCCGCCGGATAGACGTAACTGCTATAGGGGAATGTGAGAAAGAATAGGAGTAAAAAGTGCAAGGGATCTAATATTTACGAATAAAAATCGGCTGCCTCTCGGATGGGTATAAGGGGGACCACAACCACCGGCAGGTGGGTTAGGGCTCTCAAAAGAGGTTAGCACGAAAAGGGAAAAAAAGGAGAAAAGGTCTATGCGCGAGATTGAGTTCGCCAAGTGGTTTACTAAGAAAAAGAAAACGAGCCCGGGTACATGAAAAGCTGAAGAAGGAGTTAAAACTGGGCATACCGTCGGGGAAAAAAAAAGGAGGCAGGGCGGTTCGGACGTACGGCCTTCCGGAAAGCTTCGTCGGGGATAGGGGACAAAAGTCGACACAACTCTACTATCGCAGGAAAACGAGGGTCAGAGGCGTGCTTACGTAATACCTGCTTAAAAGATCCAGATCAATCTCGAAACTACTCTAATAAAAGAAAAAAAGGGGGTGCGGGGACGACGAAAAGACCTTTTGGGGTGGAGTCATACCGTTGGGCACCGGCGGGGAAAAAAACCGCCCCATGCTTTCATTCTGCGGCTTCTAGCAGTCAGGGGGGACCGGACCGGAAAGGGCCTTCTGCCGAGATACTAAAAAAAGGAAGGAAGGTCTAACCAGGACTTTCACGACACCGATGGGTCAGCTAACGGATAGAAAGAATAAGGGAATGACCGTTATAATAAGGGAAGAGGATCCCGACTTCGAGTCGAGGGGCGGAGAAAAAAAAAGGGGGGCACGTAATGTCGATGAAACTAAACGGCCATCATGTCTGGTTCTCAAGCGGTAATAGGGAAAAAAAGATCTCATCGGCGCAACGGCTGCACGGAATAAAGTCAGGCCAACCGCAGTGGGCTCTAGCAAGGGAGACCATTCGCAAAAAAAGGGACGGCTGGGGCTGCTCTCGTGCCTCGTCTTAAAAGGGAAACCCGAAGAGGGGACTAGAGTAACAGTTGGTCTAGTACTGAAAAAGCATCTTTCAGAGTCAAACGGAAAAGATCCTCTCTAATTGAGAAAGGAGAGGGGTATCCTCCTTCCTTAAAAAGATCCTGTTCGAGGAACCTAAAGGAAAGGAAGGGAAGGATTAAGGAAACATCCGCCGTTGGAAGGACTTCTCCAAAAAAAACTCACCTGAATATGATTCAAGGAAGAAAAAGACCGCGGCCAGAAGTTGCTCCGATAGGGGAAAACATTAAGGAGAAAAGGTGCGTAAACAGACCAACCAGAGAGAGATCTCGACCTGCATGCGAGGGAGAACTCGAACGAAGAAAAGGTCGAAACCGAAGAAAATACACCGTTTCTGCGGACGGGCAGTGGACTAGGGGCTCCGGCGCAGCATAGGGAAAGTGCAAGAAGCTCAAAACCCCAGAGAGGGGGAGTGACCGCAAGGAAAGCGAGGTCTGAGGAAAACGAAAAAAACTCTGGGATCTCTCAAAACAAAGGGAGAGAGAGATGAGCGCGCCTTTGCGTGGGAACGAATCGACTGATCACAAAGATCATATCAGGGGTGAGGAAGGGAACCGGAAGGTCCGCGAGCGCGAGAGCCATCCCTGAGAAGAAACCGGGAGGAGGTGCCCGCAGGAGGGGGTGATCAGCTGGGGGAAAAAGGAACAGGGGGGCTTTCCGTCCGTGTCGCATTATCAAGAAGAAAAAGGAAGGGGGGTAGGGACCTGAACTGCAAAGGCGAAAATTCATGCATCTCGAAACTTCAGCGATCCGGGACGTTCCATCAAAAAGAAAGGGAGGAAAGTCTCAACGGTTATTTCGTCCTCTAATGAAAACTTCAATCCTATTGATCTGGTGACGAGAAAAAGGAAAAGCGTCTTCTCTACTTCAAAAAAAAAGAACGAGTGCGAGAGAATGTCTGGAAGAGCGACGAGCAGTCGCAGGCCCTGAATGGGAAAAGACGGGGGGCCGAGCGAAAGGGCCGCGCAGCTCAGTGTACGAGGGCGGGTCGGCGTTGCTGTGGCTCACGGGGACAAAAGGAAAGGAGGCGTACACCTCGTATCAAAGCCTGCGGTGCGGGGCCGTGCGCCCAGATGAAAGAAAAGATCTCCGGGCGTGCACTGGAGGAACGGGTGAATGTAACCATGAGGGAAAAAAAAGAAAGAGGGCCGTAGAAGACCGGAAAAGAAGGGGAGCCGAGGTTAAATGAACGGCGTGAACCGCTAGTAGAGACGTTATCTCGGACGTCGGACGAAAGGGGAAAGGGGAACGGCTAGAAAGGGACCCATAAGGGCGAAAAAACGTGATTCACCTCGAAATGCTCACGGTCAGGAAGTACCGCCTTCGACTAAAAAGAAAAAACCCGAACGGCCCTCAGCCTATCCACGAAGGAGGAAAAAACGAGCGAAAGCATGCCGGGTGCCAGACGGTTACGCTACCGGGATGGCAGCGAGAAGCGGGATCAGGCTTTCTTACGTTGAAAGGGGGGAGGCCCAGGACGATTCTTCGCGAAAGTGATCTGGGTCCCTAGGACTGAGGACAGGGGCGCCGAAGACGGGGGACGGGAGGATCGTCGAGGTGTTGCACGGTTCGGAGAGGGCGAGAAAAAGCCGTACTTTAAAAGGAGGGAAAATCGGAACCCTCCTCCATCTGGGACCTCGTCCGCTGACCGGGGAGAAAGGAACCCGGATCTTCAAGATGGGGGGGAGAGGGGCAACGGGCCATTTAGGATTGGGGGGAAAAGGGGAAAGCCGGGCACCTTGGCGAACTGCGCTCAGCGGGATCGAACCACGTCGTGGCGGCTGTGCTCACATACAAGACGAAACACCTGGCCGTTGATATCGGTGGCCGAAACCGGAGAGAAAATGCTGAGACGCGATTTTCGTGGGTCCATATATCTCGCCGGATGCCAGAGCTTAGGGGAAACCGGGCGACCCTAGGTCGCAGTTAATCAAGTGTCCAGGGGAGGGGGTCAGAGCCGGTAAAAAAAATGGAAGTGCCAGACGCGTGAACATTGTCCGAAGAAGAAGCGAGATGTTTCAGGAAAAGTGGTCTTCATTCGGCTTCTAAGAACCCAGTAGGGGCCGGCCAAAGTGGGAAGGAGGCGGCCAAAGCAGGAAAACCGTGCAGCAGCAGGGGGGGAAAAAGCGGCGCGATCGAAGAAAAAGCTCCATCTCCAGGCCGTCGGGTGGAAAAGGGGAATGCTCGCGAAAAACGACGAGAAAGAGGCCGTACCGCCAAGAGGCTCGTAAATCGCTCAAAGGAGTCGGAAACACGCTTAGAAAGTCTTAAAGGAAATTGAGGGTGCCGAGAAGGGAAGCGACGGGCAGGGACCAAAGGGACATTAGCAGGATCATTGTCCCGAGAGCCCTCTCAGAGGGGGCAAAGGTAAAAGCGCGATCGCCCGGTACGGCGCACATCTGCTTGGTCACTTCTGGGTTCAAACCCCACCGTGCAGTAATTCCTTCCGGGTCCTCGAAACTGACCGTGGAAAGAATTGGACCTCTTCTTGCTTCGGCTCAAAAAAACACCGTTGACGTCTGGTAATGTCTATTACATAGGAGAGATCCGTCCGTGAAAAAACCATTCTCTCCAGGGGTTAACAGACGGGGACCCTTTTGACTTAAGGGAAAGGAGAAGTCAACGGGGGGCTGGTCTTTCCGAGCAGAACGTCAAGGAAGAACGCCGGAACCTGAAGAGAGACTTACGATCTGGGGGGGAAAGGGTAAACCTTCCGTCCTGCCTCGGGGTTATTGTAGGTAAAAAAGTTTAAGGGAAAGAAGATGTCTCTCGTCGGGCCGGAGGGCTAACACAATACAGAGCGGAGTTTGCAGGAAAAAAGGGTGTAGACCTCTAAAGGTGAGGGAGGAAAGCCCGTGGCCGGGTACCCTCTAGCACAATGGGGAAGGAAGGTGATCGGGCGTTCAAAGGGAGAAACAAACATCTCGACTCAACAACAAAAAAAAAAAAGGAGGGAGAGGAAGAATGTTTTCGAAAAGTGAGATCGGGCGACGATCCAGCAACGGCAGAGGCACATTTTGTGACTAAAGCAGGCGAGTCCGTGCCATCTCAACAAACCGTACTACGACAGGAAAGAGCAAAGGGACATCCATGTTGTCTGACAGGAGACTCGGCTGTTCGCCGGGCCATCTTATTTACTTTAAGGGGAACCTGAAATCAACCATTTAGAAGGACTCGATGAAGGTTACCCAGGGAACACCGGGTGGGAAAAGGAACTGTGGAAAGAAGGAAAACGGGAGGAACCTGGGAAAGCGAGGAGAAAGACGAAAGGTCATTTGACAATCGGCCTTTCCAGGAAAGAATACCCATGGACGTAGGTACATCTTAGGCTAATGGAAAAGATCATTCATCTGACTTAGACAGCCCTCCAAAATATGGAAAAATCCGCCGGGGGGGGGCAGGAGGACTTTAACGGAGGGTCGAAGATCCCGGATTCCGAGAACAAAGGACCTTTAATAGGAAAAAAAAAGCTAGAGACGCCAGTAATGCTGTCGATCGAAGAGGGGGCGGGCCGGGAAGATACATCTTTCATCAAGGGGGTTGCCTCCTTCGGGTCGTCGGAAATCGGCCACGAACTCAGAAGACGACGCCGGGCTGGCAATTGAGTTCAGAGCGGAAAAAAAAAAGAAGAACGGGGAGCGGATGGGCGAGGGAGGGAGCCACTTCTTCGTTGGGCGCTAAAAGACCGGGAAATCTCCGCTTGGAGGGCGCTGGCCTTCTCACGTCGGGCTTAAAATCCCGAGACAATAAAGGGGGGGAAAAACCCTACAGATGGAGGGGAAGAAATCACTGCCGGCGCGGTTCCGTTATCACACCGCGAACCGATGGACACGAGTAACTGTTCAGAAAAAGAAAGATCAGGTTAAACGCTAGAAAGTAGCGGAAGAAGGGTAATCTCTCAAAGCGGTTCGCAAGGAATCTACTAGCCTGCAAAGTCGTACCTCGCTAAGCTTTACAGGAGGGTGGGGGGGCCGGAGGACTAGCCTTTTCGAAAAACCTATCTCAAAGGGTCAAGGGTGGTGACGGCACCAGGGGACCATATTTATTCAAAAAAAAAAGGAGAAAACTTGCCCCTGAGGCTGGGAATTCTAGGTTCGGTTAGGGGGGAGCCCGTTAGAACATAGGGACAGGGACATGAGCGCCATAGTGACAATATAACTTTGAGGAGTGACGGGACGAGGTAGCTTCCTCCTGTTAAAAAAAGACTCCAGGGAAGGAATTCACGAAGGTAAAAAGGGGGGGAAAGAGCCACCGGAAGGCACCGTGACACAAACTAGACGAAGTGCCCCAACGATTGTCTTAGGGCCCCTGGAGAGAAAAGCGGGACAGAACCATGAGCGCTAACTACTCTAGAGTCTAAAAATCCTTGGTCACTAGAAGAAAAAGAAAGCCGCGCCTGGAGGTCGCTAAAACATAGAGAGGAAATAGGACAACGCCGAGGATTTCATGGGGGGAGGCTTTCAGCAGGCGGTTAAATCGGGGAGGAAATAAACGAGGCCTTCGGGCCGGGCTTGAAGAAAGGTCAGACCGCGTACGAGGTACATCACGTCCCACTGTTTCTACGAACGGAGGGGAGAATAATTGAATTGGGAAGGAGACGACGGACGCCGCGAGAAGGGGAGGACTAATTCGAGACGACGGCAGGGCTAAAGGGCTGACAAGAGGAAGGTGCCGTGGGGGATACTACCTTCAAAGATGGAGGCGTAACAAGCATGAGTAAAAGAATCTTCCAGATATAAGGATAAACCACCTGCATGAGCTAGGGACTAACGCCAAGGAGTCTGTTTGAAGGCCAGACTAAACAATTAAAGAGAAAGGAAACTCCGAGGAAAGGGAGCTGCGCGGCGTATCGGAGGAACTGAGACAAAGAAAGAAGTCTGGGGAAGAGTAGCGCCGACCGGTACAAAGCTTCTTCTTCACTATCAAGGCAAGGCTAGCCGAGAGCTTAGCGATGAATTAAGAGAGGGCGGCCTGTCAGCGGACCAACAGGTCGGGGAGGGAGGAGGATCCTCCGGTGTGAAGGGGAAGCGAGGAGGTCGTAAGGGCAAAGAACTCGGACAACATCAGGCCGCGGGCAAATAGCATGAGAAAAGAACGACGCTCCGGGTTGCAATGGAAACGTACCAACAAAAAAGCCGAGATCGTTAGCTCTTCAACTTCGGAAACCGGCATCGAAGAAAAGCCCCTGTCATAAGTTGCTCAAGAACAGAAAAAGGTCTCGGGGGAGAAAAGGATAGACAGCAGCTCGCCTTTATGCTCTCAAGCCGATCATCCTGTCAGGGAAGAAGTCGGCGAACTTATCGCGACAGGAAAGCGCGGCGCCCGCCAGCGCGCGGGAAAACTTCCTCAACAACAAAAAAACTGAAGGAGAGGTCGGCGGGGGGAAACCCTCAAGAGAACTCCTCGGAGGGGGGAACCTTCAGCAGAGAAGGGTTCGCCTGAAATCGTCTGGGGGAGTGCAGAGCGAGAGCCATCCAGGCGCACAGCGACCGCTCAGGAGAAAAAAGGAAAAAAAAAAACGTGCGGGAGGGCAAGTCGGCTTGGGGGAAGGGGGACTGGCCGTTCTCGCAAACCAGGTCTATCAGTTGGCTAGTCTCCTCGAAGCGCCGGTGGGATGGGGAAGGGGATGAGCAGGAAGAGTCATAGGACAGATCAGAATGATGGCGCGGAGAGGTGTGTGAAAAGTGAAGGGGTAAGATCCGCGAGTCAAAGAGGAGAAAGGACTAAAACCGGCGATGTGACATCGTTTCCTTACGGACCCTATGAAAAAAGGGGGGGGGGGAGGAAAAACGGGCAGGACGGGGCTTGAGGATAAAAGGCCTCTCTCAGGGGCGCCTGGCTTGATGAAGGAGGAGCTTTTCAAGCGAAAAACGTTAACTGTGCGAAAAAAGCCTGGAAAAGCGAGTCCGCTAGCGGGCCTCGCAAAAAAAAAATCCCGGGAAAAAAAAGAACGGCGGAGAGATGGCCTTGTCCAGGAAAAGAAAGGCTTACAACAAGGAGAAAGTTCTAAGCTTGAGCCGGAGTCTAAGGAAAGAAAAATCAAATCTCCGGTCTGCTCCGCTTTAAAAAATTGGGGATGTGGGTCAGAAGAATAAAATCTATCGGAAATGTAATTATACATAAAACACCGAAGAAAGGTGCAGCAGCGGGAAGCCGTAGCCCTCGAAAAAATTAGAAGATCGGCTAAGCGTGAGTAGGAGAGAGGAAAAATATACGGTCAAGTAGACCTTATTCGCAGAAGGTCGTATGGGGTAGAAAGTTATTACCCCTAACTCACCTGTCTAGGATGCGCCTACGGGTAGGAAACCGCCGGCAGGGAACACTAGCGTCCCCGACTGAGGGGAAAGCCATCCGATAAAGCAGGGAGGGAGGGGTGTGGGCGGTGGGGTGAAAGACGGTGCCTCGAGGAGCGAACCCCGCAGGCCTATCGTGAGGAGGGAGTTAAACCCTGGGGGGCGGGTGGGCCCTTATATCGTCGTTCGCTAGAAGGGGTATCTTTTCGTCTCGGAGAAAGATGAACGGGGCCCGAAGACCTCGTTTCACTATCCTTCCAGGGGTGTGTCGGCCTAAGAGGGAGGGGGAAAAGGCCAAAAAATCGAGGCCGACGGGCAGGGCTTCCTCAATCCTCCTACTGGAAATACCCTGGTATGAGACAGCCGGGGATATTGTGAAAAGACGGGGGAGGAGAAGACCGCTGTTGTCTCATTCTGGAAAAAACAAGTAAGGGGGAAAAAGAACCGGGTCCTCAGCGAAAAAAGTCGTGGGGGGTTACTTTGCTCACGATGTACTGTTTAAAAGAAGGAAAAAGAAAAAAATGTGGAGTGACTAAGGGGCCTACCCGGAGGGACTAAGCGGGAGGGACTCGGTAAGGAGCGTAAGGAGCCGAGAAGGGGACGTTCCGCTGATTGAAACCAGGCTGACCCTCTAATGCTACCCTAAAAGTAACTTCTAGTAAGCGGGCGGACGAGCCGTTAAAGAGATCGGGGGGAGAGAAACAGGGCGCGGACCATTGGAAGAACCTCTCGCAGCGACTCGCTGGGTTAGAAGACCCCTGCGGCATTGAGGAAATCTCCAAGCGAGTATGGGCCTCCACTGGACTTGGGATTTAACAAAAAAGGTTCGTGTCAGCCTGGGCAGAAAGCTCTGGACTCATCTCGAGGGGGGAAGATTTCCACTTGGGCCTCTCACCCACTACGATTGTATACCCTAAAAATCCAATAAAAGTAAAGAGCCCGCTGCTGTGACGACGACAAGAAAGGATTCGTCCATCGGGAGGGGGAAAATAAAGGTCGTAGATGGCGGGTTTGGGGTTCCGCTTTGGGACGGAGAGATGCAGAGGGAGAGGGAAGATGAGATGTAGCCCATCAGTTGCGGCCCTCTCTGAACAAAAAAACGGGGGCCTCGGAAGCAGTTAAGGCTCTGCCCGGTGTGTGTGCATGAAAAAAGGTCTCGAAGGCCTGAGGCCATGCGGAGAAAGCAAAAAAGGAACGTCCTATGACCTCTTCGGGAAACCGCTTATCCCAAAAGACAAGGTTCGGGGATGGACTACTACGAGAAAAACATATTCCTCTCCTGGAAGGAAAAAGGCAGGCCTCAGATGGACAGACGGTAACCGGGGTAGTCACGGAAACGGCCATGGACTGGGGTCTTCTCCCGATAAGGAGTCATCCAGGAAGCCGGTCCAGGGAGAAAAAGGGGTCCCCGTCCGGCGAAGGCCGAGGGAACTCACGGGGGGGAAAGGGGGGGGTTGGAGGGTGGACCTTTGCCTCGGCGACAACTAAAAAGCGTCGGGGCCGAAAAGGTCTAACACGCGTAGGCGGATGTCGAAGTCATCCCCGAAACCCAAAGTGCGCTGGCAGTAGACACGTCAGGTGTGGGCAAAAAAAATGCAGCGGAAAGACGTGAACCCGTAAAAACACTTTTCTAAAGCAACGTTAATGGGGAAAGGGGACAGAGTATGGG
>Ga0179593_1716779_pt1 | contig 12376 bp, 20 predicted proteins | sample CZODoug2_1_08_16_FD_185931 | JGI IMG/M metagenome (GOLD analysis project Ga0179593, IMG submission 185931) | Vadose zone soil fungal communities from Angelo Coast Range Reserve, California, USA - CZODoug2_1_08_16fungal (PacBio error correction) | ecosystem: Environmental > Terrestrial > Soil >...
AAGACAACATGAGAGGGACAGAGAAAGAAATGCAGGCCACTGAGGAAGAGAAAACAAATCATTCCAAGCGGAAGAGGGTTCCTGTTTTTATTTGGAGACTCCAGGCAGGGCAGTTCTTTAAAAAAATTTTTGTGGCAAAGGAAAGAAAAAGAGGGCCGAGGCGTCTTGTTACTCAAAAGGGAGGGAGGGAGGTAAAGCGAAAAATGGCTTGCCCTGTCCACAGCGGCGGAAGATCATCTCTTCGGGAAGAGGAAGGAGAGAATGGCGCAGCGCCAACCCGGCGGGGGAGAGGGAAAGGGGGGAAAACTAGAGCTTCTCTATGACTTCCGTGCGCCACGCAGAAAGAGGTGGCCTATCTCTTCTTGCTTCTTGTGGGAAGAGGGAAAAAGAGGGGCCCGTCTGGCGCTGCTGGCTGGAGGGGAGAGGGAAGAAGTAGGGGGTCTCAAATCCTGATTGCAAGGCTCGATCACGGAAGGGGTCTCTCTTCTATCCTTGGAAGAGGCTCGGTGAACTCCATCTGGAGGAAGGGGGAGAAAGAGTCGGGTCACTCACATCCACCTCCAACGCCAACACGTCATTTTCCGGGAAAGAGAGTGGGCGCTTTCGCTACCATCCAAAAAGGGAGCGAAACAACCTGGCCGGGGAAAAAAAAAGGAGGGGAAAAAAAAACTTTGCTCCTTCGTCTCTGTTTGCGATGCGCAAAAAGTGTCCTTCCTCTTCTCTCTCCGGAAGGAAAGTCGCTTTGACACTAAAGAGGGTGAGAAGGGGGGGGGAATTTCCTTCTTGATGTCTTTTTGCGCGGAGGAAAGGATAATTATGCTCTTTCTTTCAGAAAGGTGTTCATCTCGGCTGGGACCGATGCAAAGAAGGGGATAAAAGAAGGAAGCCTTAGGTCGCCCAGTCCGTGATTCTCATCGCGCTCATCCGCAAAGGTGCCTGCACCACTTTTCTCATCCGAGAAAGGGAGGAAAGAGGAGACTGCTCCACCGTGCGAAGAAAAAGGAGGGGAGGAAAAAAAGAGGAAGAAGACTCACTTCCTGGGTCTACTAGTTCTCGAAACGCGAGCCAGAAAGGAGACGGTCCCATCCTAATATTCCAAAGGTCGATCCGACCTACAGCAGCATTAGTAGAAAAGGAGAGAGGAGAGAAAACAAAAATCCATCACGAATTCTTACATGTATGAGCAAGAAAAAGACTCACAAAAGAAGCAGGCAGCGATTCCGCCGGCTTGTCCAGGGAAAAAAAAACCGCTCGCTCCATCTCCACCGAGACCCGGCCAGGAAACACGCTCTTGGTCTCGGCAGGGGGAGGCCGATGCCCCTGGGAAGGGGGGGGGAAGGAAAATAAGCCTCCACGATCAGCAGGACATGACCGTGGGGGGGCTGTTAGTTCCTCGAGACGCCTACCCAGAAATGGAGGGTAAAGAGGGAGGGGAAGAGTAAGTTAAGAACCTTATCTCGTGGGAAAACAGCCCTACTCTTGATCGAGGGGAAAAGGCTTTGCGCCCAGCGAGGAAGGTAGGAAGAAGGAAAAAAAGAAAGACGAAAATCCTGTCCCACTCGTTGCCAGGAGAACCGTCCAGCCGGAAAAAAAAAAAAACAGAGGGTGAGGTTTCGCGTGCGGGAAAAAAGAGAGAAGGAGGAGGGCTACCCCTGGGGTGGTGTTACGCCCACGAAAAAGGCGCTGCATCATGGAAAAAAGGACGGGCAGCCGCGATGAAGAGAAGGGAGCTGGCGGGGCAAAAACGCTTTTTCTCGAGAGCGCATGATCCGTTCTAGAGGGGAGAAAAAGAGGAAGAGAGAGAGTCCCGAACTCCACTTCCTCATCTTCTTCTGCAGCAAGATTGATGATCTTCATGTTGAAAAAAGGAGCGGTCAGCCACAGGAGCCGAAGGAGGAAAGGTAAGGGGGGTCGAGAGGTTCTCACACGTTTGCGCACCGTCGGACTCCATCCATAAAAAGAAGACGGACTGTCCTATCATCTCTGCAATCACTCTCGAACAAAGGGGAAAGGAAGGGGGGAGGGAAAAAAACTGGAGAAGGTTCCCTACATTTCCGAAATCCAGGCACGCTGCGGTTCATCGACAGCACGAAGGGGTGCATGTCGCATGGGAGGGGGGGGGGGGGAAAAAAGGGAAAAAAAGAGATCAGCCGTTCTCCGCCAGCTGCTCAATGTTGGTGGGGCGGCCTTTAGCCGAGAAAACGATGATCGGCACCGTGGAGGAGAGAGGGGAAAAAAAGGAAAGTCGAGGCATTAATCCCATTGGCACCTCCTGCACGTAAAGCAGCGAGGGGAAGAGGCGAGGCTTTTCTCCTACAAAGAAGATTCACCTGGTATTCAAGAAGAAAAGGAAGAAAGGCCTAGCCTCCGGCCCTCCTCCCAGAGGGGGGGATCCCTAGCTCAATTCACCACCTAAAAAGAAGCGCGCATGTCCGTCGACAGAAAAAAACGGAAAAAAAAACAAAAAAGGGGAGAGAGCGTGAGCGATTTATGCTTTGCGGCGAGCGGGGTCCTAAGGGAGGAGACATCTCCCTACCTTATGCTCGAGGGAATAGAGGGCCGAGTCTCCCTGAAACCACCAGAGGGAAAGAGAAAAAAAAGGGGAGCGAGTCTATATCCTCCTGCAGCATGTCGCGGCGCGTGGGAGAAGTACTAAAATTTTCCCTAGAGGACGCAGGCCGCTCGGCGCGGCTCACAAACCAAAAACACCCTCAACCGGCTCGGACCAAAAAAACAAGGGGGAAAGGCTCCTATATAGATTATTTTCGGAGGAAAAAAAAAAAGGGGACAGGCAAGCACGCCGCTGGATCTAGGTACAGGAAGAAGTCCTAGCAAACGGCATCTTAGATGCGTCACGTTGCTCCAGCGAAAGAAGAGAGTGCCAGCGACGTCATTCGATCGAAAACCCTCGGCGCAAAATCTACCAAAACCAGAAGGATGCCAGATTTGCTCGGCAAAGAGGGACGACTCGTCCATGGGGGGTGGTGGCGGCGGGCCCATGGAGGAAAAAGGAGGGGAGAAGTATCCCGGTCTCCAGAGCGGGAAAAAGCACATCCCCTAGCAGAAAAGAGTAGAATCAGAGGTCGGGAGAGGGAAGGAAAGGGAAAAGGATTGCCTCACTCGCCGCTGATCTCGACCGAGCGGCTTACGTCTCTCCAGGAAGGAACCGGTCCGCCCCGTAAGCTTTCGAGGAACGAAAAAAGGGTAGAAAAAAGGATCTTTACCTGTCGAATGCCAAAAAGAGAAACAACTGAGGAGGATTAAAAGATAGGAGGGGGACAACGATCAGCGTGATTCGAAAAAAGAAAAAAGAAGAGGGGACGTGGAACCCTTTGATCCTGGAAAGAGGGTCCAATCCTACTCCCTTCTTCAGGAAAAAAAGCGATGCGGAGGCTGGCAAGAAGTGGAAGGAGGGGAAAGAGAAGGGAGAAGATTATTAGTGTCGCTTCTTGCTCGGGGATGGAAGAGGGCGCCTTTCGCAATAAGCACGCAGTGAAGAAAAGGGAAGAAAACTGTGGGTTACCTTGGGCACTAACGCGCCGATCGGGGAGGGCGAGATTTTCTGCGGCGTGGAAGGGAAGAGGGTGTCGATGCTTGGAAGAGAAAAGGAAGCTCGTCGCACCGTTACCGCTCTCGCCGATGAGGAGGCGGCTTTATCCTATATCAAAGGAGAAAAATCGATGATAACGTGAGCGAAAAAAAAAAAGAGAAAGGAGGAAAGAGGAAGCGGGTAGATCCCGGGTGTTGTTGTCCTAGCGGTTGCGGTGGGGAAAAAGAGGGGAATGCGTCTCTCTCAGAAAAAGTTTCTTGAAGGTTAGAAGGAAAACAAAAAAAAACTGCAAGGGGGATATCGCCGACGACTCGCCAAGCTGCAGGATACGGTGGAAAGAGGACCCGCGATCGATCGAGCTGCGCAGAGGGGAAAAGAGGGGACGGAGAATAGACCCGCTGCACGAAGGGGGGGAAGAAAGAAGGAGAGAAATGGCAAAACGAGGGTCCTTGTCAATTTGTTCTGCGACAATGCGCGCGTGATAAAAGGGTTGTCACTTCGGAAGAAAAAAAGGGGGGAGAATGGGCGTAGAAAAAGGAGGAAGCGGCTATCTGGTCGCGGAATACCAGAAGACAAAGTGATGCGCTATTCTTCCAACTCAAGAGGAGAAGGAGACGAGCTGCTGTACGTGACCGGAGGGGGAAGAAAGGACGTAAAATTGTTCATGGAGCTCTCAGCAGTTGCCGACTTTCTCTTCTCAAGGAAAAAGAAAGCTGGCGAGAACGGCGTGCGCATCGTGGAAGGGGGGAAGACCAATTTCTTCCATTCCACATGCACCAGGGCGATGACCCTCATCGGCCGGAGGGAGGGAGAATAGTACGTCACACGCAGAGAAAAAGGAAAAAGGAGTAAACTTCCCTGGCGGTTTCTATCGAAGTCTCCTATTTGCATCAGAAAAAAGACCGCCGGATACGCGCGTAGAAGAAGGGGGAAAAAGGGACGGGGGGTCCCAAACAAACCGGTGTGCGACAGGAAAGCCCCCTCAGTACTCTCCCTGAGAAAAAGGAAAGGGCGCCTGAGAGGCGGGCTTCGCTTCACATGCAGATCCAATCCGCAGAAAGGAGAGAAGACGCTTCTTAACGTGAAGAAAATAAGAGACTCCGATATCTTTAGAAAAGGGGGAGTAATGAGTAGTATTCTTGATCTCACGAACTAGCTTAACAAAAAATCCGCTTCGGCACCGGACCGAGGAACACGGGGTCTCAATCTCCAACCTTCTGAAACCCCATTGTCTCATCTCATAGATGGAGAAAAAAAGAAAGCACACCATAACCCTAGGGGAAGAAAAGAGGGAGGAGTGGCAAAGGTTTATCCGCGTCCACTAGTGTCCCGGCTGGGCGAAGGGGGAGGATCCTCACCTACTCTCTTTCTTCAAATCTGGGAGGGGGCGTAATTCTCATATCCGCGTCGGGGGAAGGTGCAAGTTCGAGAAGAGGACGCAGGCAATCCCTCAACGTCTGCGTTTAACTCCATCGATCTTTACCTGGAGATCAACAGCACACATCCAAAGGAAGGAAAGGCTAAGGGGCGGCCTTCTGCGTTGCGCTGGCGGCGCCCAGAAGGAGGCGCTAACAACCTGTCCTAGAAAAGGAGGAACCAGTGCGACCTTTGTCCACGGGCGTAGGGGGGGAGAGAGAGGGGACTGGGACTTTTTCCGTCCTCTTCTCATCGCCATGGGCAAAAGGAGAGGGGGCCTACTTGCTGGTGATCTGAGAAAAGGAAGAAGGTCCGTGAGGGCGGTGTTTGCGCGGAAAGGGGGGACTCCAGAAAAGGATGGGTTTCTGGATCGACATTGCGACTGAACAAGGAGAGGGGACCTATTCTCGTCGGGGGGAAGAGGGATCGCCAGCCGTGATCTCATCAGAGCTAAGAAGAAAGAGGGGAAAAGAAGGGAAGGGGGAACAGTGAGCATCTCTCTCAACAAGGGAAAGATATATATGCTCACCGTTGTGAAAGGGAGAAAGAAGATGGCGGTGAGCAGCTATGAGAGACAAGGGAAGGGGGAAAGCGAGAAAAAGACCTGCACTCTATACCCCCATCACCGCGGATCGGTCCCAGAAAAGAATCAATTTCTATCCCAGGAAGGGGGAAGCGGCGTCTTCGAGTCCCCGGGAGCAGGAGGAAGAGGTAAATAATCCGAAGCGCGAGTAATCACCTCAATGTTAGGCCAACAGAAGACGCCGTCTTGCCCAATTTCTACTGAAAAAAAAAGAAAGGAGAGCCAATCCGCCACCGAGAAGAGAGGAAAGGAAAAAGGGGAGAGGGGACACCATTTTGTTTCTCTCCTATGCACGACATCGCCACGAAAGGGGGAAGGCCTCCCGATCAGCAGGAAAGGAAAAGGGGGGGGGGGGAGGAGTTTCTTTCCTCCTCACCGAGGAAAAGAGGGATTCACCGAGCCTTTTATGGGGAAAAAGGGGAAAAAGGATCTTCAAGCCGAGAACTTGAAACAGAAAAGGGAGAAAGAAAAAGGGGCAAGAAGGAAGGGGCGTCCCCAGGCGTCTTATGTAGGATCCCGATAAAAAGGGCCATCAAGCAGGGGAAAGCAGACAAGAACACGCAGACAAAAGAAAAAAAAAAAAGGAAAGGGGGGAAATGGTAAAGCGTCTGTCTTTCCGCCACTCAGCTCATCGGCGAAAAAAAACGACCCTTTGTTCTGGTTACTCGAAAAAAAAAGGGGGTGGCGTTGCAGAAGAGGGGAGGGGAAGGAGGTAAGTCCCGCTATTATCTTCCGGTACGCGGGGGGAAAAAAGTTTCACGCACGCTGGTGCGCGAAAAAAAGAGGGGGAGGATATTCTCGCGTTCTCCAGATATCGAGCTAAGAAAAATAAAGTCAGCTCGTCTTCTGCCGCAGCATGAGAGGAGAGAGCGCACAGCGAATCTCGAAAAGGAGAAAGAAGGCCTAAGGAGATGTCATTGACTTTGCTGTCGAAGATCCGGGGTTGCAAAAAAAGAGACTCATCTCAATCGAAAGAGGGCAGAAGGACTGAGATGCAGCTAGGGGGGAAGGGGGAGGAAAAAGAAAAAAGAAAGTGGTGGGGCGAGTTAGTTCTGAGCCCGGGATCGAAAAAATGTCCGAATCCCCGCTATAAAAAAGAAAAAAAGAAGAGATTGCCGGGGTGCCAGGGAGGAGGGGAAAAAGGGGAAAAAACAAGCCTTTCTCAGCAACGGCAGGAGAGGCCTTGAGCCTGCGCCCTTTCAGGAAGAAGGGGGGAGAAAGGACCATGAGTCCGGTGAGGAAGGGGGAAAAAGGAAAGAAAGAAAGCTCAGCGTCGAATTTGCGCTTTCAGAGTTTGGCCGAAGAGGAAAAGAGATCAGCGAGAATTGTCTTTCGTGGTAGAAGAAAAAGCAGAGACGTGCCTTAAATAGCCTCCTTCCCCTAAAAAAAAGGAGGGGAGAGGAGATACAGACGCAAGACAAAAAGAAAGAGGACACGAAGATCAACCTCTCTCATGTCCGGAGAAAAATTTACCACTACGCAAAAAAAAAAGCCCGGACGTGAACTGCTCTATGGGGGGGAGGGGAGGAAGGGGAGAGTAAGAAAGCTAACAACCTTCTACAAAGGGAAAGTAGGCTCGCTCCTACTACTACGGAGGGAGGAAACGGCGGCACGCGATCCTTAGCGGTGGGAGGAAAGAGGGGGAAAAAAAAAGGGGAAATCTGCAGGAGCCTTTGCCTACTTCACGAAAAAGAAAAAAAAAGGAGGCCAGCATGCGCTCGGCGGCGTCTCACACACGAAAAAAGAAAGGAACCCCGTTGTAGAGAAAAGAACATATCCAGCGGCCAGAGGGTCTCGGGCTGTGCCGAAAGAGAACGCCAGACAGCACCCGCAGCTTCACGGGCGAGGGGAAGAAAAAATGAGACTCGGGATCAGCGCGATTCTCCTCCAATCGATCGACACCCTCGTCTCACCGGGGAGGAAGAAAAACTTGCATGAGACCTCTGTGAGAGGGGGAAAGGGGAGGGTTCAACCCTTCTCTTCCATGTTCGTAAGCGTGGTGGGAGCGTCTCTCAGAAAAGGAGCACCGAGCTTAGGGGGAAGGAATCCCCCTTCAGCATCTACAGCTAAAAAGGGGGCTCATTAAGCCTGGCGAGAGAAAAAAGTCGGTGCCAGCTCCTCATCGCCGATGAAAGGGGGGGAGAAAAAAAAGAAAGACGTAGCTTCGTGCTTACTCTCCGGCTAGCGCCAGCAGAAGTAGCTTCTCTTCCTCAATGGAAAGGGCGCCATCACTCTGAAGCGGGGGGGAAAGAAAACCCATCTCTCTTCTCTAAGGAAGAGGATGTGTGTTTCATCGCCAGGAAAAAAAAAAAAGGGGATGCGCGACGACAGAAAGGGAGAAAAAAGGGGGTGAGCAGGATGGCTCTCGCCGTCGATTCAGCCGACTCAAGAAAAATCAGCGGCGATTCTTAGCTTGCACGGGGAAAAGGACGACACCGACCTCGAGGAGGAGTCTTGTAAGGGGGATGTGAAGGAATCTTGCTCATGGAGGAGGAGAGGGATCCTCATTTCCTCCTCCACCAAAAGAACCTGTTCACTAACTCTAAGGAAAAAAAGTGAGAGCATTTTCACTGGGAGAGGGAAGGAGGTGGAGAGAAGGGTTCTGGGAGGCTTTGACTCTCGCTCTCGCTGCTCGCGAAAGCTCTCTCTATTTCCTTTAGAAGAGAGAAAGAGGAGAGAGCAGCGGGTTCTGCTTGCGGAACGCAGAGAGGGAAAAGCGGAGGAGGGGAGCAAAAGTTTTTCTCTCCCCGTGTTTGTGAAAAAGGGGGGGAGAAAAAGGGGAAAGGAAGGCGCTAGAGAGAGAGCTCGTTCCCATTTCGTGAAGTTCCCCCAGGGGAAAAAACGCGCCTCGACCTGCTTCCGGCAGAGGGAAGGAAAAGATGGCGGATCGCGTTCCGCCGTGGAAAAAAGAAGAGAGGAGGATACTTTCTGTCGCCCTGTCGCAGGTGGGGGAGAGAAGACCCCGCTCAGAAAAGGGGGAAAGACCGCGGCGTCCTTGAAGAAAGGGAGAGGAGGGGGAGGAACTGACATTCTCTCGGTATCGAGCGGAAGAAAAAGGGGGAAATGCGCTCATCGCGCACCGAGTACTGGGGAAAGGGGGGCAAAGGCTTACGGCCGCAGGCGGCTTTTCGCGGAATACCAAAGAATCCTACCTATGCGCTAGCGGCAAAAAAAGAAAAGAGGAAACGAGTCCACGAGCCTGCTGGCGTAAGGGGGGAGTGGGTATTAGCGGAAGGCAGTAGCTTCAGGAATGAAGAGTGGAGGACAGCGCTTCTCCACTTCCGCCGGAAGGGCGTATAACTGGCTTTCGCGAGGGGGAAAGGGGCCGCCACAATTTCTGTAAAAGAGGGAAAAGGAAAAGAACCAGGGCTGGTCGATGACCCTCAGCGGCCGCGGTAGAGTCGCACACTCTGATAAAAAGAGGGGAAAAATTCCTGCGGTGTTCGAGAGGGGGGGGAGAAAAAGAGAAGGGGGGCGCAGGCATTCCGGCTGTTTCCTGCCGATACCGCGCGTCGATGAGAATGCGCACCGTGTGCTACCGAATCTTAGAAAAAAAAAAAAAGGGGAAGGGCGCCAATCTGGCTGAAAGGGGGAAAGAAAAGAACGTAGGGCATGCTCAAATGCTTCTGCCGAAGAAGTGCTGAACGGAGTAACCGGACTCTATATCTGGAGCACAGGAAGAAGAGTGGATGCGTGAGCGCACCGCGTGAGGGGGAAAGAAGAAAAGAGAAAGGATAGTCTCTGCGGCACGCTTCCTGCCCGCCCTGAAAAAGCGTGGCTCGTACCCAGACACAAAGGGAAAAGGGGAGGCCTCGATGAGCTGACGTGCGGAAAAGGGGGCAGAAGAAAAGAACAGGGGGGGCCGTCTAAAGCGTCGTGTTCCTGGCTGTCTGTGAGCCGCTGCCACGAGTGGACAGGGAAGGAGGGCTCCTCACCTACGCGCTGGGTCTCAAAGAAAAAAAGGAGGAAGATCCGCGTCGGGCTGTTCACGGAAACGAGGAAGGGGGGGGAAAGAAATAAAATGCCATCCCTCACCTTCTCCGTGAACGAAAATACCGGAGGGGAAAGAACAGCCACCTACAACGCCAACACGGGAGGGGGACCGGAGGGGGATTACGGAGGGGCGGCTGTTCGGCTACGCATCCCTCATCTTTCAGAAAAACAACCTTGTCCGGATACTTCATCGATGAAAAAAAAAAATTTTTCGCCGGCGTCTCGGGGGAGAATGGAGAAAGGGGGAGGGGGGGACAGGGTTCTCATCTCCATGGCCTCCTGCGGACCTCGCATGCCGCTCAAGGGGGCCTCTCGCTTCCATGTCTCTAAGGAGGAAGGGGAAAGGCGCCGGGAGAGAAGAAGCCGTTCTACTTCATGCGGAGGGAAAGGGAGGAGGAAAAGGGGAATCTTCGGCCCTTACCTATTCCGCGGCTGGGGAAAACGCGCCTTCTTCGCCAGGCCGTTAGTCTCATCCGGGGAAAAAAAAAGAGAAAGCAAATCATGGTTCCTGCACCACTGTGAGAATAGAGAGAAAAGAGGAAGGCTAGGGTGCGGCAAGTATTTTATGGCGGCGATACATGAAAAAGAAGGCGGGTCGACGAAGGTCTCGGAAAAAACAGCAGAGGAAGCGGTTCCCAGGCAACGAAGAAGGAAAAAAAAAGAGGGTCTATCAAACTACATCAATCATGAAGTATAACGGCGTCTCGATCCCCGGCAGAAATCACGAGGCTTACATGTAGAGCCAATGAAAAAGAGGGAGGGCAAAAACCGCTATCGAAGCGAGGGAAGAAGAAAGAAGAAGCGAGAAAAACAGCACCATTCCCGCTATCCCATCGCCACGAGAAAAGAAATGTGCCTACCACGAAGGGGGAGGAAGGAGAGAATTGCCTTTGCACGAGGATGGGGAGAAGGAAAAAAAAAAAAGAACCGGCAAAGTAACATTACCGTTTTTTCTGTAGGTGTCTTTGAGTGGAAAAGAATGAGTTCACCGAGCCTTTTATGGAGGGGGAGGGAAGGAGAGAAACTTGACAGCCGCGAAGAGGGAGAAGGGGAAGAAGGGTCGGGCAAACAGGCGTTGCTGCCCCCAACTCTTATTTTAAAGAAAAGCAATCCTCCGCGCCAGCCAGGGAAGAAAGGGAAGAAAAAAAACACGCCGCCGGAAGGAAAGGAAAGGAAATGTAGTGTCGCGTCTGCGGGCCCGAAAGAGAGATGAGTATGCGCCCCCTGTGGTCTGGAGAAAAAAAGGGTTGGCACGCTGGACGCAAAAGAGAGGAAAAAGGGACGGGAAAGCTATAGCTCCGGTACTCGTTGTTGCGCAGCTCGTTGGACCAAGGAGCACGCATCCACTACTCGCGAGGGAGATGGATACCAAGATAGTCTACGGGTGAAGATAGGAAAAGAAGGCAGATTCTTTTCTGCATCAGCATAGCTGCGCGGGGGGGAAGTCGCTCTCCTTCGAGAAGAAAAAAAAACAAGGAGGAGATGTCCTTGGAGCTTTCGGTAACCGAAGAGAGGGGGGAAAGAAAAGGAGGAATCCAAGACATCTACCTCAGTATCCGTCGGCCCCAGCGGGTGCTAAGAAAAGAGGGAATACGAACAAAGAAAGGGTGACGCGAGGGGTGAGTGCTGTAGCCCCGGATCGAGGAAGGCCTCATACAGAGGAAGGGCATCGACCACAACTACATATATTTGAAGGGGGAAGGAAGGGAGGGGGGGGGGGGGGAACGGTCGTTAAAAAGATTCTCAAACCTTTCTGAACGGACCGCCTGAAAGGTGGGGATTCTGGAAAAACCCTGTCTCTTATCGGAAAAAAAAGAAGAGCCATGACAGCCTGCAGTCGGGGGGAGAAAAAGAAAAAGAAAACGTAAGTCACTCGGAAGTCGGCTAAGTTGCGGATTGGCCTCCTCTCTCATCATGTTCGAGAGAAAGAGGAAGAAGAACTCTCAGCTCTTAAGTAGGAAAGGCAGGAAAAGGAAGCGAGAGGCGATCTCATGCAACACCTCCTATCCCGCTCTATCACAGGAAAAAAAGGACACGACCTTCAGGCGAAAAGGGAAAACATGCGTAGATTGATTGAGAGAGAGAGAAGAAAGGGGAGGATGAAACAATACATCTCCCTACCTTATTCTCTCTCTGAGAAAAGAAAAAGGACGAAAAGCTTCACGCTATCATGAAGGAAAAAGAATCGCCGGCCATCGCATGTGCGAGGAGAGAAAACAACTTCAACGAAAAAAATGTACGATCTCCTCCTGATCGAGGAAGGCGGCTCACCACCCGAAAAAAGAGAGGAGAAAAGGGTAGATAATAACAGGAAAGGCATCGGCAGGAGGGGAGAAAAAAAAGGAGAGCTTCGTTTCCTCATTCGCAGAGTACATCGCATTCATCACCCTCAAAGGAAAGAGAGGTTGAAGTTGGAAGCTCCCGCTCTCTGAGCATACCAATCTATTAAACGCGCGCACTCGAAAATCGAAAACCGCTCCCGAAAAGGAAGACCTAGGGGCGCGTGCATCTATATCAAAGTTGAATCCCTGTCCTCTTCAATTTCTTCATTCTGGGGAAATGTTCTCCATCGAAGAGAAGGAGCAAATTCTCCCTAGCTTAGGGGAAGAAGAGGCCTAAATCCCCGAGTAAGAGAAAACCCTCCTCTATTTCTTGGAAGAGGGGAAGTGAGAACTTCTTGAGGGCAAAGAGAAGAATAGGTACCCCTCAAATGCATCCAATTTCGTCAGGCATGGAAGCAGAGCACAAGCAGCTCACTCTTTCCGCCCGTAGCTCGAGAAAAGCACGCTGATCGTTTGGGGGGAAAGGGAAAAAAAAAAAAAAAAAAAAAAAAC
>Ga0179593_1333811_pt1 | contig 12375 bp, 19 predicted proteins | sample CZODoug2_1_08_16_FD_185931 | JGI IMG/M metagenome (GOLD analysis project Ga0179593, IMG submission 185931) | Vadose zone soil fungal communities from Angelo Coast Range Reserve, California, USA - CZODoug2_1_08_16fungal (PacBio error correction) | ecosystem: Environmental > Terrestrial > Soil >...
TGTGGCGGGGGGGCGGGGATTCATCTCCTGGGTACACGAATTTGTTGGCGCAAGGACGGAGAGGGGGCAAAAGGTCCAGGAACCGACAATGTGTGTGCAGGAGGAATCACCTTATTCTCTTCCATAAACCAATATCTGGAGCGGTCCGGAAGACGAACCTTGACAAGGAAGGCAGGAACCGGTGCGAAAAATTCCCCTAATTCGCTCACCATAATAAAAAAAGCGCGTCGGAACGCCTGAAGTTCAGTCCTAATCAAATCTCGTCCGGAAAGGATAAAAAGATGGGTTGCGCCCAGCACTTGGTTTACTGAATGGGGGACTCCCCCTGAGCCGGGGCCGCCGATTGTAAGGGGAAAAGAAGGGGCTTGTGATCATCAGGGAGGAGATCAAATAGTGACTTTTGCCTAAGAAGGATGCCAGGCAGAACGGTTACTATGTCCTAGGAACCAAATCACGAGAACGGTGGGGGGAGAACACTGCTATTTCAGGAAGCGCCGCCGGGGGGGAAGGGCAAAAACTCCTGAATGGGAGAAGGGTCAGAAAAGCTCTTGTCCATAAAGTCCGATCGCCTTGACAAACGATCGAATATGTGACCGCGATTGGGCGGAGCGGGCGTAACAACAAAAGGCCACTAAACAATGACTCAGGACAGAAGGGGAGAAGTTTGCATCTGGGAAAAAGACGCCCATCTTTGCATAATAGGGGTTTAGAGAGTGTAAGGTCAGAGCGAAGAACGGTTCGATCGAGTGGAGGCGAAAGGGGATGAAAAGTGCGCGTCTCTTTCGTGGGACGGATAACACGGAAAAGAACGAAAACTCAAAGAGTAGCATAGTGAAGGCGACAGGGGAAAGGGTCCTGATAATCCCGGAAGTGATGGGAGCAATCAGGTATCAGGGGGAAGGGCGAATAAAAAGTGGAACAGCAAACGGGGCGACGAAACGACCGCATGGGGGCCCTTGTCGAACACTCACAAGGTAGAGGGAAAAACGAAGAGAGCCATCACCATGACCAAAGATGACATGTAAAATCTACTCGAACTAATAGTACCGAGAACCCGGGTTGGGCAAGAGGAGGGGAAAAAAACTCTGAGGGGAGTAACAGAACGGGAGGTGGGGGAAATGGATGTGAAAAGGAAGAGGATGGGGGGCTAGAATATTGGTGGGGGGGGGAGGGGAAGAAGGAGGAGGGGGTGGGCAAGGGAGAGCAAGGTAAAAGAGAGAACAGGTGGAGGGAGAAGAAAGGGGAGGTAGAGGATAAAGAGGGACGGAGAAGGGGGAGAAGGAAAGAGAGGGGGAATGGGGGAACATGGGGGGAGAGAGGAGAGGGGGGGCATTGAAGGGAGGGAGGAAGGCGGAAGGTGACAGTAGGGGGGGGAGAGGGAAGGGGAGGAAGGGGGGTGCGTGAACGGGGGGAATGGAAAAAAAAAGGAGAGCGGGGAGGGAGTGGAGGGTGGAGGAGGGAGGGGAGGAGGAGAAAGGGGAAGGTGGGGGGAATGGCGAGTGGAGAAGGGGGAGGCTGAGGGGGGTAAGTGTGGGAGTTGTTTGGAGAAGGGGTCGGGCCAGGAGGGATGGGGATAAGGGGTGAGGAGCGGGAGAGAAGTGAGAGAAAAGAGAATAGAGAGGTGGGCCTATGAGAAGGGGAATCAAGAGAGTAAAGGGAGTGGAGGGTGGGAGACTACGAGGGGGGTGATGAGGAGTAGAGTGAGAAGGGGAATAAAAGGGAGAGGTAGTAAGGGAGGAATTAGGGCTAGGGAGAACGGGGGGGGTAAGGTGGTGAGGAGATGGTGGAGAAGAGGAAAATTACAGGGTTAGTAGGAGGAGGAGAAATGGGGGGGGAGTGAGGAGTAAGGGGGGGGAGGGAAAGGCGGAGTGGGGGGGGGGGGTGAGGGAGGGAACAATAGAAGGAGAGGGGAGGGGGGAGTTAGTTAGCCTAAGAACGAAGGGACCCCTGGGGGGTGGTTGTGTCCATTTCCGAGGAAAGGTAAGTAGGCGCAAAATGGAGGAGGGTGGGGGGGAGTCATGGGTAGGTGCGGAGAGCCCGGGCGCCGGCTTGAATGATAACGTAGGGGGGAGAAAAGGAGGGAAAAGTAGGTGATGGAAAACGAGGTGAGAGATGGCAAGGGGAGCACGAGAGGGCGAGTGGGGGGGTGGTAAGAGACGGTGAGTGTGTTGTTGAAGGGGGGTGGAAAAGGAGTAAGGAAAGGGGGATGGGGAGGGTGGAAAAGGGGGATTCGGCCTGTTGGGGGGGGGAACCAGAGGATCGTGGTTGCAGCTTCCCGTTTGACTGTCGAGACACCTTTTGGAAAAGGAAGAGGGAGGTCTCAGGGGGGGGGTTGGGGAGTAAAAGTTTCAAAGAGCCACATAAAGGGATGTGACACAAGGAGAGTTTGGGCGCTACTCAGGCGCCCTATTCCCATCCCGGAAGGTCCCGAGGGCGAAGGGGCTTTTGGCAGTGATGGGCGGAAGGCGAAAAAGAAGAGAGTTGGGGGATCTCTTTCGCAAAAAAAGAAAGAATTGTCGAGTGATTCTGAAGGGGTACGGGACACAAATACAGTGGTGAACACTGGGAAATCTGGCAACATTACACAAAAGTAAAACGCGTGGGAAATCTCGCAATGATGCACAGAAGGGAAAGAAATATGGAAAACCGGAACGGCGCTTTTTTGGAAAACTAATTGGAGGGACTAGAACATCCAAGGCATCGCTAGTTTACTAAACAAGATTGGACAGCCAGGGAAGCTAGAGTGGGAAGGCCACGTACCGTTGCAGCACACGGCAGGTAGGTGGTCCGGCAACGAAGAAAATACCAGTAGGGCTCAACAAAGAACTCATAGAAAGGATAGGCGAGGGAACTTATTTTCATGCCGCTGACAGAATCCGAGCTGCTTGCAGGCCAAGATAGGGAAAGGATGTTGACTAGTATATGCCCAAAGAGAGGGGCTCGGACTTCCGAAAAAAAAAAGGGGGAATAGAAGAGCAACAGGGAAGGACCAAGGCAGGGTTGCGACCAAACTTCGCCAAGGCAAGGGACTTGTCGATTCCTTCACAAGGGGTGCAGAAAAAGCCTGACCGTCAGGCCATCTAAAAATTCCCGTAAAATGTGTTGCAAAAAAGAAACAGTTTGCCACAGGAGAAGGAAAAAGGAGGAAAAAGCACACAACTCGTCTAGTTGAGGGGGGCTAACAAAATCAGGAACGGGGAGGTGAAACGTGGACCACAACTGCCGACCAGAGCAACAAAAAGAGAGGCTTGCTGGAGGTGATCCAATATCACGCAACTTCATGGACGGGGAGTAAAAAAGAACGAGATTAGAAATTTCTAGTAAGGAGACAGGGGGGGCTCTTGGCGAAGGGAGCTTGATTATCACGGGGGATTGCCAATGACAGTGGCTGCCCCTGAAGATTGAGCCAATTGTCAGATGAGGTAACACGCCAGGAAAAGGAGGAAACAATCCAAGGAAAGACTGAGAGAATACAGGAAGCAGGACTCGTTAGAGGAGTAAAGCACCATGCGGCAATCAAATAGGAAAAGACGCACGAACAGGAAAAAAGGGGCTTGTGCAAAAGTGGGGGACGGGATTCGGAGATGAGAAAAAGAAATAAATTCAGGTAAAGAGCAAGAGAGGGAGGGACCAAAGAACAGGAAACTAGGAAAGAGGTGGGGAGGGAACTATAACACCCTTTTTTATCTAGAGAAACAACAAAGATGTATTATTAACAGAGAGAGGAACGTTGTTATCGTCAACAATCGATGAGAAATGGGGGATGGGGTGTCGGAACCTAAGCTGGGTCTAAACATTGGGAGTGCTCTAGAGGTCTCAGAGCGAAGACGTCAACGGGCCCCTTTCACCGGGGGGAAATCACTTCGCTTTTCCGTGCCCTTCGGGCAAATACTATGCCGAAGATGCTGTCTCCTCCGACGATTCGGAGGCTGGTATTCCGAAGCGGGTAAAGGTGAAGAAGCACAACGAAAGCAAAGACCGGAGGATCAGGAAAGGAAGACACGGTTGCCAGAACCCCTATCAGAAACTGGCTTAAAGGAAAAAGAACGAGGAAGGGCATTACGAAAGCAGGTGCAGGCTCGCGGGCGGGTTGTGAGACGGCAAGAAAGCAGGGCGTTGAAGGGTAACCTCCCAGCAACCCGAGAAGAAGGGGGCAAAAGGTAAAAAGGAAGGGAGCAACCGTTCTAACATTTATGACAGTTCCATGATGGGGGGAGAAAAGGAGCGGACGGTGGGGGGAGCAGCAACGGCTGGGACTTGATCAGAAGGAACTGTACCAAAAGAGGCAAACAAAGGGGGAAGCATGGGGAGAAGGATGAAACGGAGGGCGGTTGGGGGCAACCTTTTTAATGGAATCACTCCAAGCCCCATCGGGAAGGTTAGGGGAGGGGTTACTTCCACACGAAAAATGAAGAAGAAGGGACGGCTGGCCATAAAGGGGATAGTAGATTTGGGTTATCCATAGCCAAACCGCTGTTGCATAATCTGGACAGGAAAACTAACTATCTAGGGGAGGGACAAGAAATCTGATGAGGGGACACTTTCATGACAAATAGCTGTTTGGAAGAGCCGATCATTGATCAGGATGGGTTTTCCGACCATCAACCGTAGGGGGGTCGCGGGCCTTAAAAAGACGAAATTCCGTGGGCTTCAAAGGTAAAGGGGGGGGAAAAGATTCAACACTCAGGGATTCAGAAATCAAATCTTCTTGAGTAAACTAGCGTGAAATTGGGAAGTTGCGGCTGCAACAGCCAGTAAAACAAAAAAGGGAAAAGAGTCGGTGGAAAAGGAGCACGGCAATGTCTTCCTTCAAGGAAAGGAGAGAGATTTTTAACAAAAAAGGAATTTAATGTTATGGTTCGCCAGATGTTGCATCAGGGTGAAAAAAGTTGGGGGGGGGGGGAGGGAGGAACGGTAAATACAATCCTGAAAAAGGGGAGTCGGGTTTGAGAAGCGAGGACACAACGAGGGATTTTTATAATTGTCTCCTTGAATCCGCCATCTTAACCACCGAAGCGAAAGAAAGGGAGGCAGTTATGTTAAATATTAGCAAGCAGGGAGCAGGCCTCACAACTCTGTCAAAAAAAGGGGGAGGGGTGATGTCTCTTCCCAGGGATAGGGGCCAACCCCCCTCGACGAAAGATAAATGTGGGAAAAAAAAACAGAGGTTTGTCAATCTCACATAACGGAAGACTTCCAAAAAAGATAGCAACAGTTAACTCATAAACGAAGAGACATTAAAACCGTGTTGGGGGACCAAACGGTCATATTACAGTAGAAGAAAGGGGGAGAGTTGGGAATTGTTGAGGAAGGTCCTTTGAGGGGGGGAACTCTACCTTACAACGAGGACAGTACAGCCCGAATGCGGATCGGGAATCTATTAGGCGGAAGGCGGGGAGTGGGACAAGGGTATGTAAGAAAATAATCCAGAGACCTATGGCGGACAATTCATTCAGAGGAAGCGACTGCATGGGTTCCGAGGGGGAAACCTATGAGACTTCTTGAGGTTTCGGACCGTGGAAGGCTTGGGAATAGCGCGGCACGGTTCTTGATCGAAGAAAACTCCGCAGAAGAAAGAAAGATTAGGGGAAGAAAGAGGCTCACAGGAATCTGGGGACAAGAGTTGCGGCTGTGTCAAATTTCAAAGTGCCCCCTTTGTCGAGCTGATGCTAGGGGGGGTGGGGCATTGGGGGGAAAAAAAAAGCCCTAAAAACTTCAAGAGGGGCAAAAAGGGATAGAAATCCAGAGTGCAGAGGGGAGGGGATTACTAAGGGTCAAGGGTATGGAAATCGCTTGAAAAAAGGAAATAAAAAGAGGGGGACATTTCCTGGAACCATTATATAGAGAGCGACTTAAAGCTCCAGGTTCGGAACCAATTGATAGGGATGGTGGGGATATGAACAGCGGGAAAAAAGAGGAAAAGAGACGGAAAAGACCGCGTTTCAAAACGCGAAAGGAAAAACATCGTGGGCCAAGGTGGCGGCATACTGACTGGTTGGTTGACCTCAATTCCTGAAAAAAACAGGACTTCTTGGCGAAGAAACAGAGGTGTTCCGTACGTTCCTTGTCAGGGGAAAGGGCAGGCGTTCAACGAGAGTTGGCTAAGAAAGGGGGGGAAAACTTAGGTCGTGGCGGCCGGTGAATCCCGCCGTGGGAGGGTAGACGGGGAACCGCGCCATGCATATGGGTGGGGTCTTACTAGGAAAAGATGAAGGGGGGAAGCAACAGAAACACAGTTGTTCTGTGATGACAAGACAAACGCCGCCTAAGACCACAAATTTCGGGGGGATCCAGGGAAAAGGGCAAGCATAACTGAAACCCCATCAATCGAGACACTCAAAAAAAAACTGATGAGGGGGGGAACTAGAGGGGCAGGTTTTCCTTATGATGGGAAATTTGTAGACACTTGTGGCAAAACGCAAGGAAAAAAGATGTGGGGTAGATAAACTACAACTTTGGTGGGGGGGGGGGGGGGGGGGGGGGTTGCCGGGGGGGGGGGGGGGTTGGGTGGGGGGGGGGGGGGGGGGGGGGGGGGGGGGGGGGGGGGGTGGCAGGATGCTAACTGAGTTGCGAGGAAGAAAAAAAAATAGGCCATGGGAAGGCAGGGAAGGAAAGGGAAAGGAGAAAACGACAATGGTGGAACAAAAAAAATCGAATAACACAATAAGAGAAAAACGAAGCTTCGAAAGAAGAAAGGGAGTCTACAACAAAAGGCAGAGCCCGAAAAAGGATACCAGGGGGGGGGGGGTAGCACGGAGTGTCAAGGGACTCGGAATACCCCAAAAGGGCGCCTAGGGGAAGGGACAAGTGAGGGGAGCAGAAGGCTGATCTCAGAGGAGGTGTCGAAGGATAATCTGCCGGGGGAGACACCAATGACTATTTAAAAGCGACAACATCACATCATTGGGGGGGGACGAACACGGAGAAGTTCCAGCGCCTCGGCGGGGAACAACGCATTCTTTCAGGGAAAAGGGTTTCACATCCCACGGGGTTACCTTAGAGAAGGGACGAAGAATCGAGGCCACGCGAAGGGTTGGGCGGAACTGATCCAAAAACTGATAACACTACAACAAGCTCTGAAGAACGGAAAAGGGCACTTGGCAAGCTTGGGAAGCTGCAACTGAATGGGAAAAGGAGGTTCTCTCTTTCATGAAGCTCGGGATGCTCTGAAGGGAAATCGGGGAGGGACTTCGGGGCGGAGAAAAAACGTTCGAGAAATCCCATAGAGCACACGGCACAGAAAAGGGGAAAACAAAAAAAAGGGGGGGGGGGGGGGGGGGGGGGGGGGGGGGGTGGGGGGGGGGGGGGGGGGGGGGGGGGGGGGGGGGGGGGGGGGGGGGGGGGGGGGGGTGGGGGGGGGGCGTAAGGGTCCGACCAAGGGGGAACAGAAAAATAGAAGTAATTGACTTGCTCAATCATTTCTCAAGGAAAATATAGTCGTTTAACTTTTCAAATAAATAAAAAAGGACCGAATGGTCGGGAAGTCTACACTCGTGGTAATATTGGGGAACAAGAAGTCACGTAACATGGACCAAATATTCCAGAAAGCGTCCTCTCGAATAGAACGGCGTGGGACTACAACAACGTGTCGGGGGCAATCAGGCTTCTTCAAAAAGCGTCGCAGGAATGGGTCGGGAGGATGTTCTACGTGTAGCTGGGTTGCAGGAGACGAAAAAAAGAAGTCGTGCGTAAAAGGAGGGGGGCAACAATTATAGAGGAGCTTGTGGGGTTTTCTGGAATTGGTGAAAAAGCACCTCAAAGTACTGGGTCAAGGACCAAGGACCAGATTCGGGGGGGGAAAAACGCTGCACAGGAAAAAAAAAGATGTCAAAAACTCTTTCTCAAGTGCGGGACATTTCAAGAGGGATTAGGGGAGATAATATAAACAGGAAGGGGTGTTGAAATAAAACAGGAATCCTGGCGGGAGTATCGTTGCGCGAAACCCAACAGTTGGGCAAAAAAATGCAAATCTGGAAAAGCCACTTAACCTATTTTTCCCGCCAGAGCTCATAGGAGGGAGATTTACCGACTGAGAAGGGAGGGCCACCCTTCGCTTTGTTTTTGAAACATGGAGGGAAGGACGAGGCAAAAAAGGCACGCTAGTTTACTCCACTAAGATTGATAACCAGAAAGCTAGGTGGGCATGAGAAAAAAAACGTACCGTGGCCTCCAAACTTTCATGGAGAGGGGGGGGGACGGCACGAGAAAAAAGAAAGGTTGTTCTGGGGGGGAAAGCCCCTCAGGAGAGAAAGGCGTTCAGGAGGGAATGCAGGGGATAGGGTCATGACAGATGAAACTACCGCGGGCTAGCGCAAAAAGATAAGGATAAAGTGGGAACTAGTTTCCCCTAAAAGTGTGGGCTATTCTCCAAATAGAAGCAAAGCATGGAAAAGCCGGTCACATGTACGTGCAGATAGGTAGCCAACGGTCAACGCCAAGAGATGGCAAACTGGCGGAGTCCTTCAAAAGGACAAACTCCTGCCTTCCTTCACAGCGAAATAGGTAAGTAAAAATTTGTGGACTCGCGTCAGAAACTGGGGTCCTGACGGATTCAAAAGCCGCGGCGAGAAAAATAAAAAAAAGGGAGTTCGTTGTCATCAACCCCAAACGCATTAAGGAAAAGGAGTAAAAATTGCCAGCATGGGGGGCCGACAGATCAACAGGTAACAAATGCATCTTAAGCGTTGTGCTGGGGAGAAAACATCTCAACCCACCATTCCTTAAGGACTTAGAAAACAAAGAGGAGGAAGGAGATTAAAAAATGCTAGGGAAAGGGTGGTCCTTTCAGGCGGGGTATCGGGGGGGGGGGGGGGGGGGGGGGGGGGGTCGTGGGGGGGGGGGGGGGGGGGGGGGGGGGGGGGGTGGGGGGGGGGGGGGGGGGGGGGGGGGGGGCGGGGAAGGGGGGGGGGGGGGGGGGGGGGGGCAAGGGGGTGGGTGGGGGGGTGGGAAGGGGCGGGTGGGGCTGGGGGCGGGGGGGGGGGGGGGGGGGGGGGGGGGGGGGGGGGGGAGGGGCGGTGGGGGGGGGGGGGGGTGGGGGGGGGGGGGTCAGGTGGCCCGGGTGTCAGGAGGGGGGGGGGGGGGGGGGGGGGCGGGGGGGGGGGGGGGGTGGTGGGGGGGGGGGGCTGGGGGGGGGGGGGGAGCCGGGGTCGGGGGGGGGGGGGGGGGGGCAAACGCTCTGGGGGGGGGGGTGGGCTGGGGGGTGGGGGTCCGGGGGGGGGGGGGGGGGGGGGGGGGGGGGAGGGGGGGGGGGGGGGGGGGGGGGAGGGTGGGGCCGGGGGGGGGGGGGGAGGGGGGGGGGGGGTGGTGGGGGGGGGGGGGGGGGGCACGGGTTTGCATTTGGGGTGGGGGGGGGAGAAAAGGGCGGTGGCAGGAAGGGGGGGTGGGGGGGGAATGCGGGGGGGGGGGGGGGGGTAACCGCCGAAGAGGGGAGAGGAGGAAGACGCAGTGAAAGAAGCGGTATGCAAGACCAAAAAGGAAAACGAGACTAAGGGAAAAGGGGAAGGGGGTTCAATGTTGGGGACATTCCGAGATGGACCGATAGAGCAGCAAACACAGAATGGGGAGACAACAGCGAGGTTTGAAGTACAAGAAAAACTAAAAGAAAGTCATCGATTGAGGGGGAAAAAAAAATAAGAAAAACCGTGGGGGGGGGAGAGACAAAAAAAAAAAGGGAGAATGAAAAAGATGAGACCCAAGGGGTTCGTCAGAAAAGATGAACGGGAGTATTGTGTCACAAGCGCCTGTCTCTAAAAAAAGGGGGGGGGGAGGTCGATATCAAAGCGGGAGAATCTGAATCCCGGAAAACTGGAAAAAATTGAAAAGGCCATCGGGAGGATCGTGAACGGGAGGAAGTTGAATAAGAGGCCGCGGGAACGGAGGGGAATCCTCATAGCAAAGGAATACATTCGGCGGTAGGCGAAACAAAGAGGTAAAGGGCGTTGATATCTTTTACGGTACTCAATCGACAGGTGGGATTACCGAGGGAAAGGTAACAAACACTTGCAAGCCCAAGATCATAAAAGGACGGTAAAGAGAAAAAAAACTATCATACTTGATTGGCTTCCTCGCTTGCGGTTAGAACAGAAGCAAACAATGCAGGTTTTAGATTGGTGGAAACTCACGCAAAAACTCAGGGGCCATTGGGTTAGCAAGTAACAAGGAGCCAACGTTAGAAAGTGTCCAGCAGATGTGGGGGGAAACGAAAAAGAGGGACAAGGGGAATCGGCCGCCTGGAAGGAAAGAGGCAACAGGGGTCAAGTCCTATTCAGAAAAAGGTGGTAATTAACATGGGGGGAGGTATGTTCATTAACTTGTTAAGGGGGGGTGTGGGAAACATTGTTAATGTAATCAATCGCGGCGGGGTGGAGAGTTTGGCTCCACAAGAGGAAGAAGGAATTTTCGCAGGTATACTGTCCAGCATTCTTTATTCTATTTGGGAGAGAGAAAGTAATCATTGGGGGGGGAATATCATCAGGTGCAAACGAAAAGGAGGGTATATTGGGGGAAGTGCAATTAGCGTGGATTGAGGAGTCTGGATTACCATATCTAGAGGATCACGAGATCGAAAACGATCCTTGATATGCTTATTGGGGCCTACCATACTTGCTTTTTCGAGGCCTGCAACAATAAATGTGGCAAAACGTGGGCGCCAGAACCGGGCGGTTGGGGATATTGCAAACGCAGCGAAGTTACCCGGCTGGCAAAGCGGTCTTTGGGACCAGAACGTGAAAGTGGGGATTCCTTTCGAGTCAGCTCCAGAAAAAAAAGCGAATTCCGGGGGAGAAACCAGGGGGGTCTCATCTGCAAGGAGGAAAAATAAAATGAGAGTTGACACTATGGAAGTGGAGGGTGGCTCCAGAAAGGGGAATCATTGGTAAAAACTTCTGTTGGGGTGGGGTAGTAGAAAAGGAAATTCATCACTTAGCGGAGGATGTTGGGGCGACGTCAGATGGGAAAAACCACATCTACCTGGGTCTCGGGAGGGACTTCAAGAAGAACTCGGAACTCCGGCGTCGGACATCGGAGGAAGGGTCATATCTCCCGTCGCTCCCAAAAAGATGTCAAAAGGTTTGAAAAGTAAAAGGGATTTGACGGGAACAAATTGTAAGACCAACAAACGACACGCGATATGTGACAAAAAGACAAAAGGGGGCCTCGCACAAAGAAGGGAAGACTGCCAAACAACGGACATATCACTCACGTGCTGACCTCAAAGAAGGGGGAGACACTTGCACAAAGTTTTTCGCCCAGCGGGTAATATTACGTGTAGCGAAGGGAGTCGGGGGGGAGGTGGATAAGAGCTTTAAAAGGTGTTCAGAATTACCTGGGGAAAAACACGGTTTGGGCCTAACAGTCCAAAGGAGGGGAGGGTACCGGTTGGGATGTCGGAGGCGTTGATTGTGGGGACACTGTGTAGTCAGAATTAATTACAGGAGACCTTTGGCATGAAAAAATGGACTTGAAAGGCTGGAAGGGGGGTTACCTTAAAAGGTGGAAACTGGTAAAAATATTAGGTACTTTTCTTTGGAGTGGGTCAGGGAAGGGGGGGCCTCATCTATGGGAATGCGAAACGAAGGTCGTCGAAAATCAAACTCCACTAAAAGCTCTAAACTAGAGAGAAGATGGTAAGCACCCGGAGGGGAGAAAAGATGAGGATTGGGCGAGTGTAAAAAATCTGCAAAGGGGGAAAAACCTTTGGCCGAGCTTGGGTTAATTGTAAGTCAGTTGTGAGCAAAAAAAAGGTCACGGGGAAAAACTGTGACCTCTTGGAAAACAAGAGAGGGGGATATCGGTGCATGAGCGCTTACGACAAAAAAGGGAGGGAAACGAAAATTGAACTGAAAGAGAGGTGGGGAGGTGAACAAGAGGAGGGGGGAGGGACTACCGGAATCGCCGTCGGGAAAAAAAAGTGCGGGGGGGGTTGGATAGGACATATTCCGTGTTATGAAGGGCATAGTCTCCGGAAAAGAAGAGGGAGAGAGAAGATCACTAAGGCGGTCCAGGAAATGCGTAAAAACCAGGCAAAAGAAGGGGAGTGGGGAAAAAAAATGAAAAAAAATACCAACTTATGGAGTCGCACAACAACATCGGGGGTCGGGAAGTAGTGAGGAAATTTGGGGGGGGGGGGCTGGAAGAACGAAAAGGGAGAGTGTCGAACGCGGCGCTTAAAAGAGACCGGGAACGCATTTTCGGCACCTTGGACTCAGACATTGTCAAGGGAGGTACAGGGACCGAGAAAGAATGGGGGGGGGGGGGAAATGCCGAGCTTCCGGAAATCCTAAAAACCATTTTTCAGGGTATGACCCACCCAAAAGAGGGAAGCATTTGAGAAAAAAAAGGGAGTGGAGCAAAGCTCATCAAAAAACGAAACACAAG
>Ga0179593_1373149_pt1 | contig 12375 bp, 11 predicted proteins | sample CZODoug2_1_08_16_FD_185931 | JGI IMG/M metagenome (GOLD analysis project Ga0179593, IMG submission 185931) | Vadose zone soil fungal communities from Angelo Coast Range Reserve, California, USA - CZODoug2_1_08_16fungal (PacBio error correction) | ecosystem: Environmental > Terrestrial > Soil >...
ACCACCCGCTAATTCGGAAGATTGGTCTCACCCTACAAAGTTCGAGCCAAAACAATTGGACAACACATCCCCGGCACTACGAAGTCCGTCTACACGGACAGGCGAACAGATAGTTTCATGAAACGGGGGCCATAACGCACTACCGGTGGGCGACCAAAAAGTTCCTGGGAGACGAAGTTCTCTCTCCTCCATACCACGCCTAATGGAGCAAAAAACAAAAAGCCCTGATAACAATCTCTAAATAAAATGAGTGAGTTGGTGGTGTCCAAGGGGTAGGATTATTGAAACATCACCTCTATGATTCCCAGACGAAAGATAGGGGGGGGGCAAAGGAAGGGAGGCGAGACCGTGCTCTCGACTTCCTCATGTCAGGGAAGAAGATGAAGGAAAAAAAACTGTTTATTGTAGTATCAAGGTAGTTCTTAAAAAAAATCGTTCACAACCGCTCTAGTGAGTTGGGGCGAGGAAATTGGCATTAACACGTCTTGGGTGTGGAGCGTTGGTTCCATTGAAAGCATACTACAACTGAAAAGGCTTCCACCGGTGACGGTCAAAATGCATGGACGTCTTCCTGTCACCGCCGGCCATTAGAAAAGATTCTCTCAACGAGTGCCTTGGGGTGGGGATTGGCGGTCAACACCGGACAAGCCCCGTTAAATCCGTCGGCACTTGAAAAAACCGATCGGGACCTTTGGAGACAGGGAATAACATGGGGGGGGGGACTGGTCGCACTGGCTGGGGGGGGGAAGTGGGCAAGGGCCTTCATCTAACAAACAAGAGTGGAGAAACAATTCTAAAACGGGAAGAAATTTCGAGAATTGGTCTAAAGTTGGGGGAACGTGGGGCAAAGGCGGCGGCGGATCCCACAGAAGCTAATAGACTCGTGCTTATCCCAATTGAGGATCGACACCTAATTTGGGGGCATCAGTTTGTCAGTAAATTGGTTTTTGCGACTTTCACTTGGGGATGGAGAGAAGTAGTTATATCGCAAATTTGTTCTCGAGTGTTTTCGCGCGTCGGGTAGACAAAACGAACTGGGGTTGGAGAAACCGTGAATCTTTTCTAGTTTAACTGTTTGTTGGAGTTGTTGGGGCGTCTCTTAAACCTGGTGTAAGAATATACCATGCAGGGTTAGTTCGACCTCTGCGGCACGGTGCTTATCTTTGGGAACTTGGTGCCTAGAAGCCCCGAGAAAAGCGTAAAACTGAACCACAGACAACTAATGGTTGGAAGGGGTGACTAGAAAGAACGGAGGTGGAAATTATCCCGAATCGAGGCACCTGGACAGCGCTTCGCGGGAATAGCGCACGCGCTCCAAAGCTTCCCGAAGGGGGAAAAAGAGGGGGAAGGTTGATGGTGCGAACACTGAATCTGGCGCTAGGTCAGGAACGAGGAGGTCTGAGGAAGCAAATAACCCAAATTCGAACAAAAAAGAAATGAAAGAAGGAACATCTTCGGATCCGGATCTCAGGGGACGTCCTTACCTGGCGAGAGGTTTCAGGGACTGCTGACTTGCTGGGTACTACCGACACGGTCAATGGGTGTCCTTACCCGAAACATAATCCTCAATAGTCGGGGCGAGTAATACAAATCATCGAATGGCTTAATGGTCGCATATCATACGCTCACGAACAGCGGGAAATTAGGGGGTTGGGGCGTCAACCTTATCCGCACGATCACGGGTGTCGGATTTTGTTTCTCTAATTTGGTCCACTAAGATTCATTAGCAAGAATAGGTGTCGAGGGGTGAAATCTTACCAATTCTCGAAAAAAAAAAAGCCTCTACAACGGAGAAACCGAAACGCGGTTACGGAAAACGCGGCTAGGCTTTCTCATTTCACAAATATTAATTCGTACGCCTTAAAAACCGCGGCCAACGGTCGCGAACTCCACATTCTGTACCCCTACCGAACAAAACGCCTAAAGCGACCAGACGCGAGTAACGGTAGTATCCCGGCTTCGAGTCAACTTTCACACAATGACGACGGAGGGAATTTAATACGTCACAGTTAAACAAGCCCCATTAGAGATGTTTCCTTTATGGAAGTGGTACGTCTCACGCGGGCAGCAAACATCTACAATGAAGAAACCCTTGGGAGGGTGGCACAGTCGACTGGCGGAACGGAGGGTCTCCTTGCAGGAGGTCATGGAAGACGTTAACCGGAAAAGAAAACGGCCTGACAGCCCGTCGGCACTATGTTTGTGAAAAAAAACATCGGTGTCAAACATCACAACCCGAGCTACAGAAGAAACGTAACGAAGTATAATTTGGGTAAGGCACAGCGATGAAAAAACTGCCGTAAACAACGGAGAGGGCGGATCAAAATATGGAGGTCCCCCAACTGGACAAAAGGATTGAAAGCGACGGTGAGAAACCATGGGGGAGGGGGTACATACCTATGCACACCGGGCAACCGGAACCGTAACTGTGTCTAACTCACCCGGACGGAGTTATCCTCAGGCACGCTGAAGAGCTGACAACCGTAAGAACAAAAATCGGACACCTCAGTGGGGACGACCCTTAGCGATTAAAGACAACACGGTAACGATTGCACTAGCACGCAAAAGGAAACCACTGCCTGACAACAACAACACAACACAAAAACTAGTCAAGGATCAAGTCACACAAAATCAAAAGGAGTTTGAATTTGAGGAAAGTCGCTCATTAGGGGTATCCGTCCGAAGTGGCCTGTCAAAGCAAAATCACCACTCAAATCTTGGGAGAGAGAAAACTCAGCGATCTCGTACGCAAAACATCCTGTTCAGAAATAGGCAAAACACAACTTTAAACGGTCAGCGCCTTCATCCACAAAAGGCGTGCGGAGAACAATCCGTGAGGGGCGGGATGGGGGGGGCAAAGGCAACTAGACAACTACCTTACGACGGAAAGGGGTAGCGACAAGCGTAAGGAAGGCGGAGGGAGAGTAACTGCAATTACACGTGTATTGGAGATAGTCTATCTCAACAACAAACGTTTCGGCGGGAAAAAAAAAAGAAAAAATAGAGAAAACAAAGGTGCACGTTGGACGCCAGGCCGCGACTTCAGTCCGCGTCTAAAGGGTGACTGCAGAAAAAGGGTGGAGAAGAAGGGATAATTCACGGCGCCCCGAGAGAAAGCTTCTTGATGTTACAGCCGCACTCGTGTTTAATCGTACTGCCAGAGGTTTAGTGGAAAGGGGAGGCAGGGAACCGGTCTAGATGTGTCCAATCGGGGAGAGGAAGTTCGACGAGCTCAACAAGAAACGGGTAATGAGTGGAAAAGATTGATGAGCCAGGCACCCGGGCCTGAAAAGATAAGTGTGACTCTGTGTCTCTCCAAAGTCGTGGACACATCATACAAGGGGGTTGAAGAAAAAGTATCCATAGAGTTGCGGTATTGAACGCGGATGTGTGGGCGGGGAAATTGAGAGGGGAGGTTCTTCACTCGGAAGGAAGGTGCAAAAAATTCCGCGGGAAGGAACAGGCGTCCATTGCCGGAGATAAGAGAAAGAGGAAAGGGGAGATGGCGGTATTTTCGAATCAACTGTAGGAGTAGCTTGTGCGTGTAACGGGTTTGGGTCGAAACTGAGGACCACAATGTAACCAATGAGATGAGAAAAACTTGTCAGACGACGGGGGACGAAGTTCGAGTTCCGAATCCTCGAGAAAAGATTCCGGCCCAGCCTTGGAAGGGGAAAGAGGGGCTCACCTAAACAAAGGAGGTGCATGGGGGAGGGAGGGGGTCGTCGAGAGGGGTAGGGACATCAGGTGGTTCACAAGAAATCGTAAGAAACCAGAGTCAGCCGTCAACGAAGGGAAAAATGTGTTAAAGTATGCAAGAGGAAAGGACAAGACGGTGCAAGACCTCCTGAATAGAAAGTTCCACCCTGTGGAAGGCCTTGTAGGAATTGAGGGCTCTGCACTGACGAAAAACAGCAACACTATTAAAGGGAACGAATGCTAAGGGGGGGGGGGATTTTTTTTTTTCGGAAACGTTATATTGGGGAACGTTCCAAGTTAGCCGTGGTTCACTCGGTAAATCCGTGGGATACTTCTCCGCGGAGAATACGGGCGGGTGGAGAATAGGTATTGGAGGTTTTGGGATGTCCGCAGAACTTTTTCGAGGGGGGGGGACAAGAAAGTCAGGAGCCCTCGGGACCCTAGTTTCCTTCAAGCAGTAACCGTGGTAGAGGGGTACGGGAGGGTCTTGTCCCGGACGCCGAGAGGGGGATCGGATAAAGAGTCTCCCCGAAGGACTTGATGGCCGACTTAGAGAAAAAAACACGCTAGTTGAGGTTCTATAAGGATGGAGATGTATGCACCCACGTACAAGGGGTGGTCGGTTTGCATGGTTGGCGCAGATCGTTCTAGGGCTCAAACTGGATCCACAACTATGTCGATGCATGCTACGAATAGTGAATGGTGGGTGGGGGGCCAGGGGACTAGATGGAGTGCGGGAGTGACCTGGTTCGGCATCCAGAAGATCTCGGGGGAGAACGGCGGGTCATTTCATGGAGGACGGGGTGTCAGGACTCTTGGGGAGGGGGGGGAGTTGGGAGAAAAGAGGGGCGATTTGGGTAATTAGCCTGATGACTGTAAGAAGAAGAATCCTCACGGAATCCAGAAGCGTCATCACCGGAAGCGGGGGCCTGTGAGCTTAGGGGGGGAGAGGGGGGACTCCCGCTTGGAGGAATCCGAAGGTACTCCTGCAAAAGGTGGGGTTCAAAGGAGTTTGTCGGATAACAGGTTTGAAACCAAAAGGACTGGGGGATAGTAAAGTCTAAGAATTTTCAGATGGGGGGACATAGGGTGTACGGGTGTAGCAGGTGAGGACGGGTGGGGGGCTTTTTAGGGTCAAAAAAAGTTACAAAGGAAACTGACATTTCAACCCAGCCCACCCGGCCCTGGCAGTCAAAAAGGGAATTCCCACGGTGCGACTCGCTTAACCAAGTACGCCTTAAGGGAGGGATGAGAACACAATCTGGTGTTGTCTCCGCGAAAGGGGGGAAAGAAAAACGCTTCTTGAAGTAGGATATACGTCTGGGCATACCTGTAATCGGAGAGGGGGGAACACATGGTTAATTACCCCTGAAGGACCCAAAACAACTATCCGTCATACATGGGGTTGTTAGGGTCAAAGAACGGAGATTGTACTATCACGCGTTGTTCGACTGCGCCGTCCCTACCAGGAACTAAGGCGCACCAAAGGTCGAAACTTGGGAATTTACGCTGGGATCACAAATCCATTTCTCCTAAGGGACCGGCAGCCCCAAGCAGAGAAGACACTTACCGGCTGTGATCGTACACCAACAAGTAGTTGGAGATGTGTTCGTGGGTGGTAAGGCGATGAAGTTTCTCACAAAACCAAAAGGCAAGCAAGCCTGAATAAGCGTAGGTAAATCAAGGCCAGGGGAAGAGAGAAGATGGGGGCAAAACAAAGGGGTACTCTAACGAGGGAAGGAAGGACAAGTTGAAGAGAGAAATCAAAAGCTCGCTCCCACACCAAGGAAGGCCGGGAAGGATTCTTCAGATAAAGTCGGACACGTCAGGAGGTCGAAGGAGCTTTAATAAACTGGAGAAAAAATACCATCATAAATAGATTCGTCTTAAAATCGTCCTAGAATATAAAGAAAAAAAGCAACGACCCCCTCAGTAACTGGTTAGAGAAAAGATTCCCGCCTGGGAGATTACACGGGGGGGTGAAAAGGTGGGGAGAAATCATGAGAACGACGGCGAAAACATTGAGGAAGTAGAGATGGGTTCCGTCATTCGCCTGAAGGTGGGCAAAATCAAAAGAGGAGGTATACGATCGGAAAGAAGTGTCGGAAACGGAAAACAGGGTCCGGTACTTGGAGGGCTTTCATGAAAATCTGACGGGGGCTTTAATGGCGCTGGGGGAGGGGGGGGTGGATTTGTCTCTAATAGGTGTAGGGCGCCACTGGAGAAATAAGTGGTGGTTTCGGATCGACTCAAACACAGTTAGATATTAATGGGAAATCGAAAAAAAAAACGATAGTCTCCGAACAACCGTCTATGACAAAAAAAAGGGCTTCCCTCAACCCGGTAAACGTCACACGCAGGCCGGCAGAACCACGGCAAAGAAGAACGGGGAGCTTAATTCTCACATACGATACGGGGGGAGCCCGAGTGGAACGGACGAAAATCGTTCACGAATCCGCTATACCCCTGACTGATTTGGACACGGCCTGCCTGACTACCACATCAGGGCGAAACACAAAACTGCAATGGATTTGTCGAAGGGATTATCTCTAGTGTGATAAATAACGCTATTTCAGAGAAGACATGAGCAGCTTGTACAGTCACGGAGGGCACACAAGCAGAGGGCGACTATGATGACGACTGAAGGGGAGAATACATTTTTGTTTAGGGCCATTATACCATTATTTTCAAAACGCAACGGAAAAATTCGGTGCGTCCTACATAATTTAGGGGAAGTGAACGTCTTGGTGGTGGAAGCCGTTTGTTGCTGTGAGGGAAGCAACGGTGTAAAACTGTGACCTCGGAAATATTTGCCGGTAGTAGTAATTCAACACGCGTCCTTTATTAGCAGGAATTCTCGGAAAAGTAGTTAGGAGGTTCTTGGCCAAGAACCCAGAAGACGAATTTTACCTCGTCTGCGTAAAGACCCAGAGAAAAAGAGGAATGGTGGAGAAAATCGTACGGAGGTCTGTCAGATGGGGGTGCTGGAAGATTTGAAAAAGCATATGTCAAATTATCGAGGAATCAAGGAACCTGTGCAACCATTTATGACGGTGGAGAGCGGTCGGGAGACTTGGGTCAGAAGGATGCTTTAGTAATAAACTCAGACAGCCAGGAAGGAAATATTAAGACAGAAAGGGACTCTCTCCAGGAAAGGGGTTGTAATTTTTTTGGAGGGGTAAATGGGGATGGAGACCATGGGGACGAGAGCGTTCTAATTGAACCGTGATAGCTCAAAGTGTGCGCGCAGATCGGGTTTAAGGTCAGCGGCGGCCCAACGATTTGGAATGGCCAACTTGGGAGGGGTGAGTTTTACGGGGGGGGATGGTTCCGGGTCAGTCCTGTGAATAGACAATAAGTTGGTGGGTCCTTTGGGAGTGGGAACCTTTCTGGGAGGCCGGTGATATTAAGCTGGGGAAGCATCACCGAACCCACAAGTATGACCAAACAACCACCATACTTCATTTCAGAGGAAATTTGAGTAACGTTGACCATTCCGGAGGGGGGGAAACATTTATAAAACACCCTTTAAACTTCGAGACGTCTCGGGCGGAACCTTTCTCGACCCGGCCAGAAACAAGAAGAGCTTTCAGGTTGGGGGGGACGTCAAACCGTGGGAGGGCGGTTCTTGGGTCGCGGCCGCCAAGCCACAGGGCGACCCGCTTTAGCCAGAAAACCAAGCCAACAAGGAGGCTGTTTGCTCGAAAAAGGGGGGTCACATGAAGAGCTCGAACGCCCTTTTAGCAGAAAAGGGGGCATTAGCGGAGGGGCGTCGGACGCCATGTAAACTAAAGATCTCCTACTCCTGCGAAGGTCATCTGGTAAGTCAAGAAAATACTGGACAAACGAATCGGGTCTTAGAAGGATAGGAGAGCTTAAAAAGAGAGCCGAGCGCACGAAAGAAGAAAACCCGACCAAAAAGGAGGGGTGGGCATAATTAGAGATGGCACGCTCACAGTGAGTTGGGAAAAGGAAATTCAACGAAGTAACCTAGGAGAGCGCGTAGAGCGAAGCGCGGACGTCCATCATAACCGAAAAGAACCGTGTCCAAAAGACCAAGGTGGAAATCCAAGTCGGACAAAAAGGAAGGCGGAACGTCCGAAATGCACAAAGGGGAAGAAGGTAGCTTACAAGATAAAGAACAAAGACGAGATACCACCCGAAAAGGGGGGGGAAGGGAATATACCTCGGCTTCTCCTACCCAACCCGAAGGGGATGAACCACTATCCTTAGAAAACCCAAGCAAAAGGGAGGGGATGTCTAAAAAGGTAGGGGCCAGTGCGAAAGTCAATGGAAGCAGAGGATACAACGCCAACAAAGGAAACATTCGTCTCTCACCAGGAAAGCGGGGTGTGTTATGGAAAATTTGAGACCTGGGAAAAAGGGATGACCTCGCCAACGACTTCCTGAGTAAATCCTCAGTTTGGTAAAGACCAAAAAAAAAGGGTCAACCCAAACCGGCACAGCAAATAAGGGGAAAATGCAGAATTTCGGCGCCCCGTGGACTTGGAAACTGAGGAAGTAAGCTGGTTCGATGATGGGCGAACCTCAGGGAAGGAAAAGAGTGCAGGCTCTCTGGTAGACAATTTCTAGCATGAAGGTTGTATAAAAAGTTTGACAACCGGGTACAAGAAAGACTCTGGCAAGGAAAAAAAAGGGATTCAAGAAAAAAAGCCACCGGACTCTAAGATCTCGAAGGAAATACTACAAAGGGGTGTACAGGAGGGGTGGGGGGGGAGAAACCACTCCCCTCTTGTGACTCCGGGGGGACTGTCGAGGGGGGGCTAGGTCATGAGACAAAAGGCATGAAGAAAAAGCACAAAAATTACGCAACCTGCTTACAAGGAACAATAGAGGATGGGGAAACCGAAGGAAGGGGAAGAAGGGGGGCGAGCCAGGCAAGGGGGTTCTCCGAGGGGGGAGGGACGGCAGATAAGAACGCACGTGGGCAAAAGGGGGAAAGAGAAGCGGCGGACGGATTGACGGAGTGAAGGCAAAGGTCAAGGGAAGAAAAAAGTCCGTAAAGGGGGGAGGAAACGTCGGAAGTGGGGGGGGGGGGCCGGAGGACGGAAGGAGAGCCACGGGTATATACTTCAAGGGTCGGATGTGGAAGAAAAGAATCAACGTGAAGTCACGAAAGGCACTGCGTCTGTTCATAGGAAAAAAAACACAACTTGAGGAAAAGGGAAAGAAGAGGAGGGACCACGCTTTCTTTTGCGTTACTCTGCGTACTTCTGGGAATGAACGATTAAGTAGGGCTGTCCGGTGATTCCTATCGACGAGGAGAAGAATCAAGCAGGAACAGCCTGTGGGGGAAAAGGGGGAGTCGAAGCGTTGGAGATGCTTGGTGCAGTTTCGCTTCCTGGGTAAAAATAAAGTGTAGAAGAAATTTTTAGTCTTACTCGACTAAAAACGGGGGGAACTGTGTCGTTCGAAGAGGGGAATGATTAAAACCTAAGTCCCCTCTTGCGCTCACGAAGTAGGAAAAAAAGCTACTGGTTTTTCTTGGGAGAACCCAGCAAGGGAGGGAGGAGGAGCGGAGGTGGGGCGTCCTTAAAGGGGCATTTTGGGTAGGAAACGATGTACGAGGTCTTCAACCACGGAGGGCGGGCTCAGGAGTCCGGGTGGGGTCAGGAGTACTCTACCTAGGGAAGGGCAGACGAGGTGGCTTCAATTCGAGACACTTTTGCGTATACCGGGGGGGGGGAACAGCGTATGTAAAACAAAGCAAACCAATGTAGAGGACAAGAGGGGTTTCTGAAGGAAAGACCGGGGGAAGAAGATCTCATAGGTGTCCAGGGTCTCCCGGAGGCAGGGTGAAAAGAAAGCCGGCCGTACGGGTGAGTTTGGGCGTTCGGTCGTGAGTCAGCGGGACGGGCACCGAAAGGGTTGGTAAAAACAAACGTAATACATGCTGGGTGCGGTGCATTCTATGGGGTACGCGGGGAAGCCCATAGGAATACGAACGGAGAAACGAAACGAGAGTACTCCTGTGAGACACTTTAAACGCAAGGGGGCAGAAGAGTTGTGGTCTCGCGAATGGCAAATTGTGTCTCTTGACTTTCCTCCTTATTCAAAGAACAGTGGATAAAAAAAGCAACGGTGGTCCTTGTCCGGCTCTTCTCGGCATTGAGTATCAGAAGGTCGATAGTTTAGATTGTACGCTCAAATGTTTATGCCTTCTTCTCTTGAGGAAAGGACGACCGGAAGCAGAAAAAAGAAGTCCTGACAGAAAAAAAAAAAGAAGGGAGCCCCGGCCTCAGGCAGACGTGTCCCGTCGGGCCCCCTTCTGGAGCCACCGGTCACGTGCAGACTATGGAAAGGGGGGGGGGGGCAACGGAGGGTGACATGCGGTGCAATAAAACAGATACTGAGTCCCCCGTAGGGGGGGGGAGCGGAGGGTAGTTGTCATAGGAGTCTGAAAGAGAAAGTTTGTCATCGTGTGGTCAGGCCGAAAAAACCGCGGGCACATCCTGCAGTCCGGGGAGGGGGGGCCGGTAGGATCGTAGGAGTATCCGGGTCAGGTCGAGACCCGAGAGCGAGCGTACGTAAAGTCGTGGGTGGAAGAACGACGAACAAAGAAGGCGGTGAAGGTGAGAAAGAAAGAGATTACGAAACTCATTTGAGGGGGGACGGTTATCAGGGGAAAGCGCAGGCCCTGCTGCGAGTGGAATCTTGGCCGTCTTGTTCGGCAGTATGTTAGGGCGGAAAAAGGTTCTAGGGGGAAAGGAGAAGAAGTAAAGGAAGGCTCTCAGGGAACGGGGGGTCGAGGGGAGAGGGGCCTGATGCCTAGGGGGGAGAAAGTTTGGCGGGCGGTTCGAAAAGGGGGGCATGGTGCATGAATAAAAGGAACCTTCTTCTGTAAAGAAGACATAAGACGCAAAAAGAGATTGTTGAAAAGTGGCAACCGGAAGCCTGGGTAGGGATCCTGTAGAAGTCCAAGGGAAATCATGGAGGTGGTCAAAGGGAAAAAAAACTTTTTGCGAACTGAAGAGGGGCATAGGGAAACCAGTCGCATGGTCCGTCTAACAAATGGAGGGGTTTGAGCTCTTGGGGAGAGGGAGTGATGTAACACATATCAAGAACGACGTCTTTGCACAAGCCAAAACGAAAGAAAAATCATAGGTAGAGACATCTCGAGAAAAAAAAACACCTTCAACAAAGAAAAACTAAAAGTCCGGTAGTCCCTAGTGGGGTTGTCTCCCAAGGGGGAAAGGGACCGCTCTGAAAAAACCTAAGGTCTGGGTACCGAATTTAAAGGAGGGTAATTCAGCCATGTGTTTCTATAACTACGAAAACAGCCGTAAAAACTAGCCGTTGAGAGAGGATACACGGGATAATGGGATCACTCTCTTGCGGTTGGATCAGAAAGACGACAACAATTTCCCCAAGGGAAACTCCATGTCGAGAAACAGGGAGGAAGAAAGGAAGTAAGGAATGATGCAGGTTGGATAAAATCCAAATTATCGCAGAGGCCGTCGAGGCGAACCCACCCCCCAAACCGTCTCCAACCAAAGAAGAGAACGGTTTCGTGACATAAGATGTAAGTTAAAAGGGTTGGATACAGACAAAATCCCCAAAGTCACTCAAAAAATAATTCTCGCATTGACCGGAGGAAAGGAGGAGGGGACCGGGTACTAAATTGCATAAGAAGGATAGAACCGCGTTTGGGGGAAACAGTTGCTCAAGAAGCAAAAGAAAAAATCAAAAAAACTGAATAACTTAAAGAAGAACGAGCCGAACAAATGGAGACCAGAGTAAAAACTGGGAAAGGAATACCAGAGAGAGCTTCGTCAATCTCAAGAATGGCCTCAACTTCCTCAGAGGGAGAGGGAAAGGGAAAACATAGATGCGGTCCGGGTGGAAGAGAAGATGATTTGCAGCATATCTAAATAAATTCTAAAAAAACACTTACTAGCCTGCTGGGATGGTAGAGAGTTTGTGACATCAATTAATGAAGATTGTGGAAAAACTCAGCTACTGGTCAGGAGGAAAATCCTTTATTCTCAAGGTCCACTCCGGGTATCAAAGAACCTTTCCATGGAGAGGGTTCATGATAAACTATTAGGGGTCAGGGTCAATTCTTAAGTCGGGAATTTTGAAATTGATTTGTTGGGACTTCCACGGGGGAGGTATCACCTTTCTAAGTGAAAAGTGGTGGGAAAGACCTATTAAAAAACCAACGGAAAAAGGAAGGAAGAAAGAAGTCTACCACAAAGAAGTCTCCGGGAGAAAATCAAACTATCTAAAAAGGAGACCCTAAAGGAAACGTCACTAGAAAACGAAAGGCAGGGTCCTATCCTTAAAGTTAAAAGACGCAGGGACAACTCTGCCAAAAGGGAATACATCCAGACCGACGAATTGAAAAACCCAAAAGAAAAAAGTCACTACCAGACATCAAGACCAAGGAGAGAGTGATTTTTTCTGAAGTCGGAAATAAGGAAAATGGTGGGAGAAACTCGGGCGTCAGAACTACCGAGGAGCTCGTGGAACCATAAAGAAAGAACGCCCTGTGAGATACCTAATCGAGGCAAAAAAGGAAAAAAGAGTATCCAGGTCGTTTCTTCTGCAGAAGGAAAGCCGGGGCAGGTGGGAGGGAAAGTCTCAACTTCAATAAAGTGGAAAAAGTGAAAAAAGGGTGTGTGGTTGAGGCGGGGGGGTTTCGGACTCCACGGG
>Ga0179593_1757873_pt1 | contig 12375 bp, 10 predicted proteins | sample CZODoug2_1_08_16_FD_185931 | JGI IMG/M metagenome (GOLD analysis project Ga0179593, IMG submission 185931) | Vadose zone soil fungal communities from Angelo Coast Range Reserve, California, USA - CZODoug2_1_08_16fungal (PacBio error correction) | ecosystem: Environmental > Terrestrial > Soil >...
CAATGAAACTTTGGAGATAGAACTATAAAAATAAGACAAAAATAATCACAAAGCAAAGAATGTATGTGAAAAGGAGTACGCTCAAGAGAGGAAGATGGTCAAAAACTGCGGAAGAGACGGCTACTAGAAGGAAAGAGGCGGGTCGGGGGGGTGGCAAGGAAGAACGCTTCGTCAAGAGAATGGGGCAAAGAGAAAAGTCCCAGGGTTTAACCTAAGGAGAAGGATGGATTTGCTGCTAAAGGGCACTCGTAGAAACGGACACAGGGGATCTTAGAACAAAGAAGGGTACCGTTAATGAATGGGAACGAGTATTGGTCCAAAAAAAGAAACGAAAAAGTCGGAGGGGAAAAAAGTTGGGAAATACGCCACTAGAGAAATGAAAGGGAAAAAAGTCGTCTATGAAACCTAAGGGGGTATTGCTCAAAACGAAGCAGGAAAAGTAGAAGACAGCAAGATTCATTCGTCAAAAAAAAGGAAAAAGTGCCAACTATCGGAACCAGGAGGAAGGTCTGAAAGAAACACAGGGGGGAAAGGTGAAAGGAAGGAGAAAGGGAAGCGAACAGACAAGAAAAAGAGGGCCAGGAGAAATAAACGATGTTACTACCGATGGAAGTCAGCATTAAGAAATGGGGGGGGAAAAGCGAAAATTCTTTTTGTATAAAAGGACAGCGGCGCACGGTGAAGGGGGGAAGGGGCTCTTTCGGGGGAGGGATCTGGCCCAAGCTCTAAAGAAATCTCAAAACGCGAGAAAAGTACATGGGCCCTCGCGCTGCATATACTCAGCAGGATCGCGCGAAAAGATGGAGGAACTTCTTAACTAAGTGTTCAGACCAAGGAACCACACGAATGAAGAAGGGGGGGGAGGGATCAGCAACATCGTAGGAAAGAAGACAGCCTGAAACTAAGAAGGCAGACCTGTATACGAAGGCGTTCTATCCCAAAAGGTGCCAGAGGTATAAAATAAAGATGCAAAATCCTAAGACCGGAGCTGTAAGGGAGTGCAGGCAATAAAAAATAAAAAGAAGACCGAGAAACTTACGAGTCGAGAAAACGGCGCAGATGTCAAAGCTGCACAAAAAATGGGCTCCTAGGGCAGGGGAAGATAGAGGAGCATAAGAGGTCAACTCTTCACCCGGGAGGCACATTTCAAGATGCTACCTCTTCGAGGGCATGGGTCCGGAAGCGCAGGCGGTGAGAGATCGGATACGGAGACAATAAGCCGAGAATAAGCCTTCCTAAAGGAGGCCAGGAGGCTCACCTTTCATAAAAACGTCCTTTGACTCAATGCGAGGGGAGGCGGAAAGGACGCGGGTGGTGAACAGCGGAAAACATAGAGGAGACAAACGGGGGCTCGGAATGCACCTGAAAGAAGGCGATCAAGGCAACCATGGCCAGCAGTAAGAATCCCACTGACGATGTCCTCGGGAAGACTTATGTAGACGGGGTGTTGATCAGGGAGTCATCATCAAAATATATAGAATAAAAAAAAGGAACATACTTGGCGATTAGAAGAGACACTTTTCTACAATGGGACTGGGAAGTATTGTTTTGGCACCGAAGGGCACGGCTTTTCGCAGCAATGAGAAAGTCGGGCAAAGGGGAAGTCAAAACTGGGTAAGGTTCAAAAAGTTTTGATCGGCAAGCGTGGTCGGCTGGAACAAAGAAAAAGAATGAGATTCGCCACGGAGGAGGACCCACACGATAGAAGGGCGCCCTACAGGGGGGGATGGGAAAAAAACCTAAAGCGGAGGGGGAGGGAGAGAGCTAAACAAGGCAGATCCAGCGGGAGAAAAGAGAGCCGTCCGGGGGACTCTGTTAGTAAATACCGGACAAAGGTTCAAAGGACAGTAATTAACGACGAGCAAACGTCGCAAAGACAGAGAATACTTTTAGAAGGACTCTAAGAAGAACGGGGGGGAGGAGAAGGAAAAGCAATTGGAGGTCACGTAATCCCGGAGGACTGGCGGGAAGCCTTCCGGGACCGTGACGAGTGAGGTGAGAATGGCGAAGACAGGGGGCTTTCTGGGGAGGGTGCGTGTGCGGACTTAGATTGGTTCTACGGAGCAGGATCCGTCGCGTCAAAGGGACACTTGGTGCAAGAAACAACTCCGAAGGCGATGCGTAAAAGGGGTCACGGGAGCGGGTCCGAACGATCAGGAAGTGAGCACGTACCTGATGGTGAAACTTGATTGGTCGATCGCTTCCGGGGGATAAAGGAGCTAGAGCGGGGCGGGAAAGACGAATGAGGCTTCAGTAAGGTATGAGGGGAGGTCGAAGAAAGGAAGGAAAAACGGACGGGGTAGGGGGGCTCGGAATCAAAGGTCAGAGAGTCAGGAAGAGGGGGGAGACAAAAAAACGCTGTACGGAGGGACCGCAGAAGGAAAGGGGGTGCCCTATCAAGTGAAAAGTGCTACCAAGTCTAGCGGGCGCGTAGGAGAGGGAACACTCGTCGCGGATTCTAAAACGCCGATTCGATGTTACGCCCGTGAAGATTGAAAATGGAACCATCCATCCTAAGTCACAGTGGGGGCACGAGGGGGAAGGGAAACCGAGCAGGTGAAGAGGTAGCGGACGATCACCATGAAACAACATAGAAGGTCTCCCCTATAATCGACGAGAAATGGAGGACAATGCGGGAGGCAAACTCCAAGGGACCTTCATACCCAGTTCCCATTCGCGGCACCAGGATTAAGTATTTATCGGCTCGTCCCCAATCGGGGGGGAGAACCTTACGGGTTCTCTCTTGGAGGTCAGGAGAGACAAAGAGGCAGCACACGTCAGGTGGGTGTTTTCACGTCAGAAGCGGAAAAACTGCGCTAGTAGAGAAAAAAAGGAACTACAGCGTAGGTAGATCAATTTTGGGAAAGCTATTCCGGTCATCTTTTTACTGAGGATGCTCGATGTTGCGGGAAGGAACCATGTACGAGTCAAAGGCGCGTACAGTCGGTCTCACTCACGTTCCAATTTGTCGTCTAGGCTTCCCAAGAGCGCTCTACTGAGAATCGCGATCCCAAATCAAGATCGCCGCCGTCCGGTGACCGGGAATGAGACGGGACGTCCGCGGGTTGGCGAATTCAGCGGAAGGGATATTTGAACTGGTCACAAAACTTAAACAGTCCGAACAACCGCGGCTTCGCAGACATGAGAAACCGGACATCCTAAATCGTGGGCGAGGCGCCGGGTGCGGGGCCCGCCCCGCTCAGAAAAGAGCGTGGAAATAATCCTTTGCGTGGTGACAAATGGGCGTGAGGGGGGGTCCGGATTTCAAAACCATGGCTGAAACCTGTCGCCTCGATTAAAACGGAAAGGAACGCTATAGTCAGGAACTGCAGAGCAAACAAGCGGAAACTGAGGTGGCAGCTCCAAAGGGGAGCACGGTACTTGGATTATGTATGGGACATCATTGACCAGGGGAACGCGCCGTCGGTCGGGTGACAAGGCGTCTTCAACCACTGATTTAAACGCTTGCTTCAACGTGGGGCAGGGCAATGAGAAAGCGGAAGTCGCTCGCGAACTAGATGGAACCAAAAAAAGAAAGATACGGTGAGCGGAAAGGACGCTCAATCGTGTCATAGGGAAGGGGAAATTAAAAAGAGTGTAAAAGATTTTAAATCGACCTAGGGGGAAGCCTGAGGCAGGAGCTGAGATGGCTCGTACGAAGGGAAAAAAAGGCTGACGGCTCAGGAAATAGGTACGAACCTGAATCAAGGATTAATTCATGAGATCCTACGGAGGGTCGGGAAGGCCATGATGAAGCGAGGAGGAGATGAAAATGACTCACCCTACCGAGCAAAAAAAGACATCGGTACAAATCCTGGAGGTCAAATAGGGTCGAGGGGATCCAGGCAACGGGGGGGGAACCAACGAGGAGGGGGAAAAGCACGTCAGGGAAAAGGGGGGGGGAGAGCCAAGAATACGAACAAGAAACCAAAAAAGGGTCTTGTGTAGGTCAGGAAACCTCGCCTAAACCAGACTACTCCAACAAGAGAAAAAACGGATTTAACTCTGTGAGAGAATTGGGGAAAGGGTTAACTCGGACATAAGGGCCAACTCCCAAGAAGGGATGAAAAGGAGGAAAGAAAAGTAGTCAAGGACGAAACTCCAAAAATCCGGTGAATGCCCAACAGCACTACGTAAGTGGAGAAGGATAACCTCAACCAAAGGTCTAATTCGTCAGGAGTAAAGAGGAGGGGGCGCGTAACATATCGACCGGTCGTAAGGGGGCTGAAGGAAATTCATCTCTCGGAAAGGAAAGAGGGCTAAAGGTCTCAAGATGTCGAGACCGCGCTAGGAAGACATGACCGAGCGGGGACAAGCCTTACGAAATACAATGTGAGGTGTGAAGAAGAAATGTCCAAACGGAGAAACAAAGAGCGAAAGCGATCAAGCCAGGTGGAGGAATAAAGGTCAGGGGAGGACACCAAAAATACAAACAGGAAAAAAAAGCCCCAGGCGCGCGACAAAAGCTAAGATGGAACCACGCGAAGAAGACTATAAGAAAATGTTTGCCGCCAAAGAAAGGATCTTCGCGAAAGTGCAAGAAAGGATGCCCTTTCATAAATCCATCTTCAGGATCCCATCGGGAGAGTATCGAAGATCAGGATAGCGAAGCATTAAGGCGAAAGAAGGATTTCGGTGAGCTGAAACAGAACAACTGACCAGGAAAGCGCTCGATCCGTGTCATTAATGTTCTGTATCGTATTGACAGCGAAGCAGCCAGGAATACTATCACTGCTCGGATTTTTGAGGGCAGCAGAGGAAATGTCGTCTGCAAAACGGGTTACGAAACTAGGAGAAAAGCTCGGTCACCAGGACGCGGAGGGAGCAGCCATAGGGTCATGCGAAGGAGGAAAAACGATCGACCTCAGTGGACCTGAAAATAAAATGAAGGGCGATTGGGGTTGAACCGAAAGTCGTAAACAACCAGATGACGTCAAGAGCGGAACGCATTTTCCTAAAAATCACAGAGACATCCATCAACAGCGCATTGGAAGCAATCAGGAAAAGGGGGCGGAAATCTGAATCGGAGACTTCAGATTCCGAGAGCGAAAGTTTTAAAAATGTTTAGAGCCGGGCACCACCCAGCTTGACGTGGCGCGACGTCCGCGCACCCCCCATTCTCGAGCTCTAGGACATAGCTTAATACCATCTACCTTGGGGACTCCAGACGAAGGGGAGAAAGCCCGAACGAGGCGGGTGTAAAAGTATAAGTCGGAGAGATCAGCCTCCCATTGGTAAATAGGAAGTGTAGGGGGGGGAACCAGGAGGAAGACGGATAGGCATCAGGTTGGACATCGGGGGGAGAGAAGGAAAAGGAGAGGGGGAAGGGCGGTTCTAAAATCAAAATTCTGAGAGGGGACTGCGAGTAAGAACCGAAATCTTATGATGGAATGACACTGACGGGTGAAAAAAAATTCCACTTCACAGGGCAGAAAAGGACAAAGGAAACAAGGGTCTTAGGGAAAGAACGGAGGTAGAAAAGGCGCCAAAACGAGTTCTCCCGAGAAAAAAGGACCAGGGATAATTCCCCACAATAAATTCGCGAGGAAGACGTGAGAACGGCCCAAAACAGCACAGAAGGCCTCTTAAATTGCTCAGAGGGGAGATCGAACCCAACAGCCGATGGCTGGGGCCGGGGAGTTGCTGGGGGGAGGAAAAACGCTGTAAAAGAAGGGGGGCAGGGCTTCGTTCGACTTCCCTCGCGGACGTACTGCCTCAGGAGCTCAGCGAAGTTCTCAGCCTGGAATCTAGGGGAACACAAAAAAAAATCAGGTTGATCAATCCAACAATGGGAAAATAGCAGGTAGTTCGGTTCCGGCAGCGCGCTGACCTTTATAATGTGGGAAACACCGCCAGGGGGTGTGCGGCACAGATATCTGCTAGTCTCAAGTCTTGGCATCCCGTCGAGAAGCGACGAACCCGGGAAAGGAAAAGGTGTGATAGCCGAAAGGGGATCACGGTCCCAAAGGATGATCCCAGCTAGGGCAAATCACGTGAACACACTGGAAGGAAGGGAGCTTCGGAGGCGTATTAAATCAGGAAGGGGAGTTTGATAGGTACACGGAGAGCACGGCTGTGAAAAAAAAATGGCCACGTTGGGCCGGCCAAAAGGGAATAATGTTTAACTGTGCGCGCCGGGCGTAGTGTAAGGGGGATAACAGGTCGGTGAAAAGGAAATATTGCTAACAGTCAAAAGCGGATTCTCCGGCAGAGGAAAAGCGGGGCGGAAAGGACTTGCCGCGGGACATAAAAGGGACAAGGACTGCCCCTCCGTGCGAGGGGGGCACATCGAGCAATCAATGACAGGTGGAATGCCGTCGCCTGAGGGCGTACAAAAAAGGGTGATAGAACTCTCTAAAAGGATCCCCTTTAGGGGGGGTGCAGGTGAGGGCAAGCAGGGGCGCCCAACTGAGGAAATTTCCTGAGAAGTTATCTGATCCATCATTAGGAGAGCTCAGCTTCTTTACACGCGGGGAACGGGCCCGAAGGCCCAGAGATTTTTGAAGGAAATGCGTGCAGGAAAGAGAAGATTGCCAGAGCCCTGTTTCCAGTGAGGGGGAAAGCAATTTCAGTGCAAAAGAGAAGGATGACAGGTACCCTCTGGTAGAAGAGGAAACGTTGCACAACAAGCTACCGCCGGGAGAGTCCAAGAGAGGGGGGTGAGAAAAAAGAAATAATACCAGAAGGCATCTAGAAGCAAGAGAAAAGGAAGAAGCTTCCCAACGGATAAAAATCAGGGAGGCCGGATTTTGTTCGGAGGGGAATCCAGAAAAAATCACCGGGAGAACGGGACCCTAGTGGAGGGAGAGGGAGGGTCTATGGGAGAGACTGAGAGAAAGCGCAGGGGGAAGGGAGCGGCCCGTTAAATGTGGGCTATCGTGAGAGATCCGTAAAGAGGAAAGCAGGAGCGCCCGCAGAGTGGCGACAGGAAAACCCTCGTCAGGCACGGAGGTGGATCAGTTCTAAGGGAACGGAAATTCAAAAGGGTATGGCTTACATTCGGGAACGAGGAAGAAGGGGGGGTCCGGGGGAAAGGAGGCCGGTGGGCTAGAACGTGCGAGCAACAATGTTGGGAATATACAAACGAAAGAACAGGCGAACAGATATGGAGTGCTCTGGTAGTCATAAGAAAAAGCTTGGGGTGGAGTCTAAAAACGTGGCTGGGCCTCTAAAACAAAGGTCAACACACGAGGGAAGGTTCCTCCGTGGGAAAGATAATACAGGAGCGTATGGAAGAAAGGGGAGCTGGGGGAGACGTTTATCTCGTGTGGGCGACTGGGGGAATCTCTTGCGGAGGGGGGAAAGAGGGTAGTAAGGGGATTCGAGAGAGGAAATCTCGGGGAGTATGGCCACTTCTATAGGGACGGAACGCGTATGTGATATGGTTTGGGCGCGCTTTGGCCGGAGGCTATCAACGCTCCAATAGTCATCGTGGGGGGGGATCTCGGATGACGATCGGGAAGTAAGCAGATGAAAAGTAGGAAGCTCGGCGGAAGAAAGGGGACGGATCAAAGGATTGACCTCGGGGTTAAAAATCAGAAGAAGATCCTTTAATCGGCAACTCCTCGCAAAAGAGGATACCATCGAGTGAGGTGGGTAAATTTGTTGCCAGAACTGGTTGGCAACGTATTTAGACGGAAGAGACTGGAGTGTTACAGACATGGGCAGAGTAAGCGGGGACGGCAATGGAGAAAAAGGAAAAGCTTAGACCTCTAGGCGGTTCCCTACGAGGAGGGGGGGAATCGCCATGAGTGAAAAAATAAAAAGCCATACAACCTAAGAGGAAAGGCCTACCAAGAAATTGAAGATCGTAAAAGAATATGTAGGGAACAGTACTCCACCAAAAAGTTAGCAAGACCTATTGGCAAGGAGGAAAGCGGGGAAGGAAGGGGGGGCGCCGCAGAAGAGGGGGGGGAAAGAATTACACTGGATGATTCGAGGGAAGGTATCAGCCCTGCACATCAACAATGCAAGCGTGGGGCATGTGGGACGCACAACGATGGAGCTGGGGAGGGGAAGAGGAAGAACGGGGAGGACTCGGGGAGGCGCCTAGAGAACTAAAGAGGGCGTAGCTAGAGCGGGGAGGAAAAGAAGTCCGGGTTAGAAGAGGCTACTAAGACACAGGGTGGATAAGGAAGAAAAGAATGCCATAAGAACGAGCTGGGTGAGAAAGGAACGCTTCAACGTACTCACAAAGAACAAAATACAGTGAGAAGATAGAAGAGTAAGGAAAAATATCTCTAGTCGTATGAATAAAAAACAGGTGTTAAATATAGGGCTCATCGTATACACAACCCTGTGAAATTCAAAAACAGTACGAATGGACAAAAAAAGAGAACCTAAGAACAAGGGAGGATTCGGTAGATACCACGGAAAAGTCGGTGAAAACGGACTGTCTGGAGATAAGCTAAATGCCCAACGAAAAAAAAAACTTAAGTAACAGAAGTCAAATAATGGATGTAGGCGAGATAGCAGAAAGGCTGACAACAGGCTCATCAGAAGGGGAATAGAAGAAAATAGAAAGAAGAGTAAGTGGGGGAAGAATAAGGAAGAGGACAAGTAGAAAATAATACGAAAAGCGTTCTTTAAAGTCGAGCCCAAAGACCGAGTAACATAGAGGACAAAAGGTCGTAAAAGAGGTTAGGAGAGATCAAACTGTAAGGCGCGGCGAAAACGATCGGGAAGGCACAGAGTGAACGACTATGGAGCAAACCTCCGCCGACGTTAGAAGAGACTCAACTAATAAATGCGGCCACGATACAGGCAAAGGACCGGGAGACTGCGAGCAGACAGGTGGGTATCGAACTCCATTTGATGTCGCCTAATAGAGAAAAAAAGAAAGAAGAACAAAACAGGCAGCTCAGCGGAGACTTTTATCGCTACCGACGGGGGCGCAGATCGGCGCGAGCGCACAGTGTAAAAGGAAGGAGTGAGAAAAGGAGCAATGCAGAACAGAAAACGAAGTCTCACAAGACCAAATCAACGCGATGAACTATAGACTTATAAAGAAGAGGGACTGAAAAAGGAAACAAAAAATAAAAAAGAGGAAAGTAAACAAGAATCGCAGCGAATCGGCCGGAAGCTTCGCTAATGGCTGTAGGCAAAACGTCAAGAACAGGAAGGTTATCAAGGAGTAAGGAGAGGCAAGAGGAGAGGTGACTGAGGATCAAACTTAAGAAACTCAGGAAAAAGAAAGCTACTCGCAGTACCTGTTGTGACGCGTAAAAGGTACAACATAACGCCAATAAGACGTCAAATAAGGCCGAGAAGGAGCGGGATCAAAAAAGGCGACTAACTAGACAAGGAGGAATAATTTCCAAAAGGAAGAAGTTTTGGGTGAAGAGGAGGACTAGAACGAAAGAATATCCACCGTCGAAAAAGAAGGAACGAGGCTGGCAAGGGAAATGGCTCGGAGGAAAACATCTTAAAAAAAAAGGCTCCGGGCCACAGAAAAGCTCATATGAAAGCTGCAACCATGGGCATGACCGCTGTTAAGAGGATCCCTCGCGGGAGAAAGAGGTCTAGTTAAAGCAAAAGTGGCAACCGGGACGCACGGTAAAAGAAGAGGGGGAAAGCGGGAAGAGAAAAAACCTGGATTCGAAAACCTTCACAAGGGAAGCGTGACAAAGGACAGTAAAAATTGGGGACTGACGTAGTGAGACCGGGAGGGAAAAGAAGAGTGTGGGCCTCGCTACTGGCGAGAACAGGGAGGGAGCAATCCTTTAAGTTGAGAAGGCAAGCCGAAAAGGTACGGGGAGTTTGACTGCTAAATCAAAAATGGAACAAAAAAGTAAATACCTACCAAAAGGGAGGCAACGGGATGCAGAGTACCCCAAAGCATCCACAAAATACGTATGTGGACGCGGTGCCCGATGACAATCTGAAGACAAGGCACTGAAAAAAAAACTAAACCGGCAGGTGGAAAAGGAAGTGGCGCGCTAATCAAAAAGCACTTTTCGAGGGACTGGGAGAAAGAAAAGATACTGTGTGTAGACCAATAAAGTAGGTGCGACGTCTGTTCGGGCGGCATGTCGACAGGGGGGCCACTTGGGGATAACGAAGGTCGTAAGTTCAGTTTTTGTGTCAGGTTCAAGAGGAAAGAGGGGCCGAAGGGGAGCAAAGTACGCATACAGGCGGAAGGTCTCGCTAAGGGGAGAAAAAAACAGGGATACCAATCTCCGAGAAAGAATGCCGACCAATCCTACGCAGCAAACAACTGGTTTAAAAACAACAAAAGGGTCGATAAACCAAGGAGGGTGGGGGACAAAAAGAAAGGCTATAGGGAAGAATAAGGTGGGGCCTTGGCAACATGGATGGGAGAACCCTGGAGAAAGGGGCCGATCGGGGATCAGCAATAAATGAAAGGAGCGTGATCGTTGAAGGTGGTACAACGTTTACAATTCCTTAAGAGTAGTAGCGAGTCAATTAGGATGGGGGTAGAGAAGGAGGCAGAAGCCACTTCAGAGGGGGGAGAATTGGTCTTCAAGGCCCAAAAGACCGAGCGTGTCAATTACCGAAAAGGAGCGCCGCAGGTCCTGGCAGAGGGGGAAAGATGGCACTTTATTGTAAGAGAGGAAGCTTACACCGAGTTAAAAAGGGGAAAAGAGGGAGAAGAATAACAATTTTTACTCTCGGATGAAAATACAATAATTCAAAAGAAAACTGACCAAATGATGGTGAGGCTAAATCGAGGAGGGAAGAGAGGGCCTTCAAAAAGGGAGGAAAAGAGAAGATGGAAGAAAGACAAACAATAGAAATCGCGTTCTACTAGAGGTACAATCAAGGGCGCGCGGGAGAAAGCGGGGGAGAAGGGGCATGGAAAGGAGACAGGGGCTGTCTGAATCAAGGAAGGAGTAGGAAACTGAAGTGAAAGAGGTTAAAAAACAGGGAAAGAGGGGGGGGACGAAGAGCATCGTATCACCCGTGAAGTGAAGAGAAGTAATTACGTCGATTGCCGGAAAAATAACCGAATCCAAGAAAACCTTGGATTCACGAGTGGTTACCGAGATAAGAGTAACAAAAGGTGACGGGGTATCAGAAGTCCTGGGAAAAAACAAAGGAAAAGATCCCGGCGTTACGTGAGGTACATTGAGATCCGAACAGCAGAGGAGAAAGTAAAGGGCTTAAAGCAAAAGGATAGGGACATGCAGGAAAGAGGGGGGTAGGAAGTGAGCGGGGAGCGGTAATGGAGAATTATTATTTGGGAGTCGGTGAACAAATAGTCGAAGGTGATTTCCGACCTGAATGTAGAGGTGACTGGATCGGGGGATCCTACATTACCAGAAATCAAACAAGGCAAAAAATGCGTGGAAGGGTGGAGGCAACAGGCATAACGCAAGACTAAGCAATGTCGGAGACGAGGCTGAGGGAGGCTGAAGGGGGTCGACAGATAAACCCGGGAATTCTAATGACTATTCTTAAGGAGTTCGAGCACAGATGTGGCAAAGAGAAGAGGACAAAGAGGGTGAAAAAGTCGATAGGGACCGAGCATGGGAGAAGATGACGGTTGGCAATCAACCTACAATCATAGGGAGAGGGTTGTCTTGGTCTGGAACCATTAACAGAGCTACTACGTAACAAGAAGTAGAGAAAAAAGTATGGAATCATGAAATATAAGATCCTGGATTGGAAGTGACCTTAAATTGATACTCGGACGGTCCCAAAAGGAAGTGATTTTATCGAAAAGTAAAACGAATATGTTCTCATATCGAGGAGGAAAAAACAGAAGAAAGTACAGAAGGGGGACAAAAATGGACAAAGACGCTGCAAAAAAGTCGACTACAATTGAGCGAAGATAAAACCGACGACAAAAGTAGTAACAAAGGTAAAGCTCGCCTGAGAGAACTGACCGAGGACTCCCCCCTAATCAAAAAAGATAAGTGAAAGATCAACCGGCAAGGGAAAAATAAAACTGGGATCGCAGTACTAGCCGGTATTGAGAACGGTAGGAATAAAGAAACCGGATTCCAACAAAAAAAAAGGAACGAGCAACATCACGAAAGGGACATAATATCCCTTGATTAAGAGGAGAGCAGGAAGAAAAGGAAAAATGGGGCAAAATAGTGGCGGGGAGGGGAAAAAAAAGAGGCAAAAAGAGGGAGCCTTCTAGAAACAAATGAGGGTAGGGGGGTTGGGCATTTCCTTTATCTCTAATTCTTTTACAAGTCAACACGGTGTCATGGGAGGCCGAAGGGGGAATGAGGGGAATGGCAGAGCGGTGAAGTATGGAGATCGGAAAAGGAGATCCGAGATCGAATCCCGGAGACAAAGATAAGGTACGGATGACGCGCACGTTTATAAAGCATACGAAGGTATATTTTATCATGGGGGGGAAAAGAGAATGAAGAAAGAGAGGGGCGGGGGAGAGAGGAAAAA
>Ga0179593_1380773_pt1 | contig 12374 bp, 11 predicted proteins | sample CZODoug2_1_08_16_FD_185931 | JGI IMG/M metagenome (GOLD analysis project Ga0179593, IMG submission 185931) | Vadose zone soil fungal communities from Angelo Coast Range Reserve, California, USA - CZODoug2_1_08_16fungal (PacBio error correction) | ecosystem: Environmental > Terrestrial > Soil >...
GCGTCCTTTTTATTCTTTTCAATGATGACCAGGCATCAAGGGAAGAAGGCCTTCAAGGTTAGAGGAGAGGGGGAACATTGCTGGCGTGGACACATTTACATGGTTAAAAAAAGGCCACCTCCGGCGCCCATTTCGCGAGAAGCCGAGGTCTCCAAGTCGACCGTGAGGACCAGTCCAAATCAAAACTGCCGAGAGAGGGTTGCCAGGCAGTGGAATCCTGCCCCCGCAAGCAACATCAAAACAGAAAAAGATTCCAAACGGAAAGGCTCACCCTGTTAAGGCAAAAAAGGACCTAGGGGGAACATCCGGACAACATAGTCTCGTGCATGTAGGTTCGCCAAGACCGACGTGCTTTACTAACCAACGTCACTTCTGGAGCGACGGGGTTGAAAAACGGCAGAGGAGGTTAAACATCGCGGCTTCTTCAAACAAAAAGAAGACGGAACCACTCCGAAGGATCACTCTTCAACTCGGGCTCTCACTCCGCACGAATCCCACGGAAGCCAAAGTCAAAAAAAGTGTCGGCGTGAGGCCCTTGTTAAGGAGCCACAGAAGAGACCGGCTGCTTATTGCTGGGATCGATCACCGCGCCGAGATAAAAGCACGGCAGAGTTCTTGCGGTGCGCCTACTCGGGACAGGGCGATAACGCCATCCCGCTTAGAACCTTCTGATACCATAGGTGACGGGCTGCTAAAAGGGAAAAGAATTAAAGGATCGCCGCATGGGGGAAAATAAATTGTTTAAAAGGTAATTCACCGTCGACAACCACGCATACTTGGAGAGCACGCTCCATACCTGTCCAGTTCCATGCATGAAAAATATAAAGATTGGATAGGTAAAAGAAGAACCGAATCTGCGCGATGTCCATTCGTGATGATTAGCGATGTACAACTGGCAGAGGGGGGGGAGCATACGCATCGCTAAAGAAAACAATCGGCTAGCAGTAGCGGTCCAGGTTCTTTGCCTGCAATAGGAAGGGGTTACAGCTAAGAGAAACCACCGTCCAACAAAGCCAGCAGCATTAGAAGGAGGACAACTGGGTCGGTGTGTAGGAGGTGTGTGGAAGTCAACTTCGGGAGCTCGGGTCCGGAAGAGAAGCAAAGCCGAGTCCAATAAGTAGGGCGAATCAGTCAATGGGTCAGATAAGATCCGGGGGGCCGACAAACACCTGATAAAATATTGGGAATCATTCGCTCTTATGTGATGGAAATCAAAAGAAGCCCAACTTCTCGCATGGGGATTGTTGAAGGGGCCGGGAAATTATCGGAAGGGATGTCAAGTCGTCCGAGGCCTGGAGTGATCTCACAATATTCACGTCTTCCATTAGGGGAGGGGTACCGGGGTGAACTAAGGTTAAGACGGTGAGTGCGAGGATGGGAGAGTCCGTAATTAAACGAGTAGGAGTGAAAGTACGGCATGCAACAGGGCACTGCGCGGGAGCTTTTCTTTTAACAGTTGCAGGGCGTTGACCGGTCCTCGGCCTGCCAGGTTATACGGTGTCGATGTGTGCTGCACAGTTGCGCCCCCAGGATGCGCAGTTGAGGTGTTCTGGACGCACTCATCACAATATGCACACCTGCCAAGTCATGGACGAAGGGATGCCAAAGAAGGTAGAAGGAATGGCTAACAACATTATAGATGAGGGGTCCACTTAGGTGCCAAGTTCAGACCATACCGAAGGAGAAATCCAAAAGACAAGTCCAGGGAGGCACCCTTACAGGAAGATTAGCTCCTGGGCGGGTAAAGCGACCTTGTTTTCAGTGCTGAAAAGAAGGTAGGACAAAAAACCGATGGCAATGATAGCCACACAATCTCATTTTACCACTCGTCTCAAAACTCCGAAAAGCGGGCAACTCATCGCAAAGACACATCCTTGTCCCACCATCGGATCAACGAATTCTCCTAAGGAAGGAAGAAAGTCCGAAAAAAAGCGGCAGCGTACCGCTGCAAGAAAATTAAAACTACGAGCAAAAGCAACCGTAAGCCAAATACGGCCCAATCGCATGGGGTGGCAGCGGATATGTTGCAGGCATAAACGAAAGGGGCCAAGGGAAACTTGAACAAAAAGGAAGATGAAAAGACTCCCCGGAGTCTTTGGCCTTCAAACTAGCACTCGCTGAGGGCGTCATTCGACTCTCAAGCAACTGGCTCTGCTGAGGCTCTTGGATGGTGCAAACAAGGTCTCAAAGAAAACAAGACCGTTCAAAAGCGAATATAAGGTTTAGTGAAGAGAGTTTAGAAAACTGCCGGCTATCGAGAATATGCGTCCTATAGTCTGGAAAAAGACCGAGACCTGGGGCCCTTGGGGGAAAAAGATTACAACAATGAAGGCACGAAATAAGAAACGCCGACAAATCACGAAACAGAAAAACACAGTTTGAACGCAGATGCCCATCGCCCGACGAGGGCGCATCTTCGCGGCGCCATCCAGACGGGGCAAGGAACCATCATGGACCGCTTTTTGAGCACGGCCAGGTCGTCGTATGCGTGAACATGTGAAAAGGGGGGATGTCTTGCCTAGAATCGAGCAATGGCTGGTCTATATAAAAAAAAACCGTGAATTAACATAGAGAGAAGGGAGGACAATGCCCGATCAGGAGAAATACAACTGGAACATTGTTTACAATGAGAAAAGACATGCCCGGGATCAACAAGCAGTTTCGGTTTGCAGGCGGAGCATTTGCGACCGGAGTCACAACGCGGGAAAACGCTGGTGAAAGGCGGGAACAGTTTGAAACTGCAGGGTAGGAGGTAAGGGAAGCAAGAGTTGTGAAAGAGTCTGACGAACCGCGGTCTATGTTTTGTACGAAGACAGATTCTTCCATCGCCTAGCGAGTGGTGGGAAAAGGTAGGGAATAAAACTTACTGAGTGGGGGGATCAGGGAGGGTTGGCGGCTGAGCAGGCACCAGGCAAAAAAAACGCGCAGTGTTGGGGGCGCGTGCACGCACAGTGAACGCCTAGGAAACGATGGCGGGAAAGGCACAGAACGCACGAAAAACAAAGTGGCGGGAGCAGGGGAAAGCGACAGTTGGCGTCACGCGGAAAGTTCCTCTCGATACCGGGCAAGTGCCCAGATCCGCTGCTTCCGGGTGGGCAGCCAAGGTCGGGTTTTTCCTTGGGCGCCGCAGTTACGGGCGAGACGGCGTCGGGAAGAGCCCTGGAAGGTTCGGATCGGAAGTCGCGGGATTGGGCGGCAGGGGCTTTTGGACAAAAAAAGTTTCTTGGGGAGCGGGGAGGGGGCCGTGGTGGGCGTTATTTTTGAAGAGAGGGAAAAACTGCGATGTGGGGGCGGGGGACAATGTTCTACAAGGGGGGGGCGAAGTTTGCGCAACACCGAAACTTCCCCGAAAAGGGAGCGAAAGGCGGAAGGAGCTAATTCTGGAGTAACTGGGCGATGACCGACGACAATTGGGAAAGGAAAGGGGCCCAGGAGGGCACAGAAAAAAAGGGGTTGTTGGGAGTCTTCATTCTTCTTTCGAATAGGGGAGGGCCATTACATGGGAATTGAGGGGCGTTTCAAGACAACAGGATTGTGTCGGAAAAAGTTCGCCCATCAGCGAAGAAGGGGGTGAAACTAAAAAACGAAAAAGGATCAATGGCACAAAAGCATCCTTCGAAATCACCAAGGAGTGGACTCAAAACAAGGGAGCAGGGCCGGGTTAACTGGGCAAGCAGTAGAGACTACTATGACCTAAAGCAATCAGACGCAGACTTCAACTAATGAAAGTAGTGTTGAAAGGGTGACGAAATCAATGGAAGGAAGAAATGGAGGCAAAGAGAAATTCAAGGTCCGACGCGAACCCTTACTATATAATTAAGTAAGCCCTACAGACAGCCATGCAGTCTTGGTTTTTCCATCATCCTTCGAGAACAAGATTCAATTGAGAGGAGAGCTTTAGAGAAAGGGTCTGACAAGAAAGAGTTAAAAGCCCATTATTACCTCAGGAGGTTATTTCGTCTTGAAAAAGTGAATCAGAATGTTAAACAAACTCACCGACAAAAAAGGGTAAAGTAGGGAAAGTCGTCTAGCGGAGGGAAGGGGTCGAGATGTGGCAGGGGCGGAGGGCAAGAACAAGTTGGGGGCAAAAAAAACGCCTCCGCTACGGCGAGATCGTGATGAGAGATGGCTATTAAGAGCAAAGGGCGGCAGGAAAAAGTAGGGGAAACTAAAGGGAAATCAAGCAAACGAGTATCGTGTAACCTTCTTACTAAATACCGCAGGGAATGAATTTAAGAGACAAAGGGAGGGGAAGCGGATTAAAAAGGCCGGGACGGGCATTTTTCAAGGGTTCACTAAAGAATTTGGCCAACGTTAGCCGAGATTCAGTATGAACTGCGCAGACCTGACGCGGGGGACGAATCAGGAGGGGAAAGTCACGCGCAGTCAGTATCGCACCAGTACCTCGTGGACGTCCGATTCAATGCACGGGCTCGAGCGAGTTTTTCAGAGCTCAAGAGAAAGAGGGCGGTTCGGGCCAGCCCGTAAGAAAAGGGGCATTGCACAGAAAATGTTGGAACGTTAGCAGAGCCGGCTTACTGAATGCAGTTGGCGAAGACGCACTGACCGTGAGCCCGAAAGCCGATTGGGAAGGGGGCGAGGGGGGGGGGGAGATGGGGGGGGGGCACGGCGGTTTTTTTGCAGAGTGACGCGGAAGGGGTCTCTCTTTGACCCATAGAAAAAACGGAATTCTGGGGGGAAATGTCAAAATAGGCGTGGGAAGGAAAGACATCGAGAACTTGTGCAGAGGATCGGTGTCTAGCGTACGGGTGGGAAGTGAGTTGCGGGGGCAAAAAGTGGCGTAAGGGGGAGGGGTAGAGGGGGGGGGGGCGTGTTGAAGGATCGGAAGTAAAACCTAAACATCGCAGAATGGAAGTACGTTTTCCAATAACTTTTCAATGATACGGAGGAGGGATGAGAGAAAGGAAGAAAGAAAACGTTGATCTGCGAAACCAGGAAAATGAAAAACGCATACTCGGTGAACTGATGCAGTACTTTCAGGGCACTGCTGAAGGGCAAGAATTTAATTAACATAACGTCGAGAAATGATCTCCGAAGCCTTCTTGGCGAAAGGTTGGGAAAACTCGAGCGGGGGTAAGGAAAAAAAGAAACTGCAGTGGGAAGGCAGCTGACAAAAGACATAGGAGATGACTCCTTAAAGCGTCGAGAGTCTCGGGAATGCTGGCAGCAGCCAGAGCATGGGGAGTAACGGGGGGGTAACGAGGGAATGAAAGGGGAAGAAAACGGGCTTCAGATGAAGAGTCGCAGTGCAGGGTATGGAGACAATGTTCGACCACGCCACATACAGAGACATTAACCAAGTGAAAGGCCGGCAGAAAAAGTCACCCAAGGGGGAAAAAGAAAACTAAACAAAACAAAACGGATGAGGAAAAGAAGAATACTTATTGGGGATAACCCCGAAGATTTCACGCATGAAGTGCTAGGAGGGCAGGGGGGGGGCAAAAAAAAAGAGCCATACGGGGAACGGGGGAGAAAAGGTTTTGAGGTGAGGGGAGGCAAAGGGATCCGCGCTCACAAAAAGCCATGCAGAAATGGAAACGAAAGGCAAGCCAAATCGCTCGGAAAGATGAAGCGAACCTCGCCTACACGATTTGAGCGTGCATGAATCAAGACACTTTGCAGATCAGAAAACAAAATCAATATACAGCGGGGTAGAGAAAAAATAGAGAATGGCACTGCGTCGGAAGAGGTCTCGAACGTGGAACAGAATGTAGTCCAGGGAGCAGGATCGGCTGCAAGGCAAGATTCATCAGGAAAAGCTTGAAAGGAAGAATTGCATGGTGGAGGGGGCCAAAACGAAAAAACTCCTGAAGAATGAATGGTACCGAGCCGCCCGGCAGGGTCGACTAAATTTAGCAAGGTTGCAGTATCATTCACAACCGCCAACATGAGACTGTATTTTTTGATTCTATCTAATGATAAAAAAAAACGACCACAAATTAAAAGTACCAGAACGAAAGAAATTACACTTTCAACGTAACATCTCTTCTGCCCAGCGCAACATAGTTAAGTGGGCAGTGGTCGCGCCCCTAGAAAAAAGAATTATGAAACAACAAAGAAGTAAGTTGGAGCGATGGGTACTCACAGAAAGAAAATAATTCAACAACTCTCTCCGGGCAATGACTTCTTTAAAAAACACCATCGAAAAAAAAAATACAAAGGAAATCTAAGGAAAAAAGAGTCCCGTCTTAAGAAACGAAGGACTCCGCCCCTTCAATCACGAAAAGTCAAAAACGATTTTTACTGGACCCAGAGGTTGATGATGGGAAAAAATAGGAAATGCTATTTCGTTTTCTCTAAATAAAAAGAGATACGAAAAGTGCGATTCTGAGTCTTACATCCAAAGAGGGAAATGGGTTCAGGAAAACGGATCAGCGCGAAAGGGCCTATGGAACACCACACCTCTTGGCGCATTTATAAGGAATGCTAAAGGAAACGGGACATAACGTAAGGGGTTTGGGATAGAACCTTGAAAACATTAAATCGGCGCCTACGCACGTTGCGCCGGGGGGGGGGGGCCGTCCAAGTGCAAGAGTAGTTAAGAGGGACGGGTCGTTGAAACGAAAAGAAATCGGCTCGCTGTTGCCATGTGAGACGGGGGGCGGTCTTCTGCGGCGAGTAAAACCCGTTGAGTGGTGGTCCGGAGCATCCTAACCTCAAAAGAAGCGCTCGGACCTCGTGTCTGGGGGAGCGGAACGAACAAAGTGCCGGCAGGAAAATTAAGCTCCTAACAAGAGCCGACAAACCACGGAAGCATCACTCGAACGACCCGAGGAACAGATTTCGTGGTGTCGGGGAGTCTTGTGTAAAAGGCCGTTCGTAACTCCGGGAAAAGACGAAACTAATCATATAGTCTAGGGGGGCTGGGGGGAAACACTAAGACTATCAATATAAACTTGAATGGGAAAGAGGAGTTTGAGTCATCAAAAAAAGCATACTGAAGGGATTTCTGGGGGTTGAAGTCAGGGACTTCCGGAGGGAATTCGCGTATTCGATTGACGGTATCGGGGGACCGAAGAGTACATACAAAAGCGCTACCGTACATGTATTGTAGTGACGTGAACCCTTGGCCAACTTATTGAACTGGGGAGGATGGCGTAGGATTCAATCAGTAGGTGCGGAGCGGGAACGTTGAATGCCTGAAAAGGGGGAGATGTGAAAAAGGTTCATTTTGCTTGCGAAAGGCCCGGGTTCGGCGGGGGGAGGAGTTGGGAAATCCCGTGGACGCAAAGAACAAGGCGTTCAACTGGTGATTGAGGGGGAGGCGCAAGCACAAAGGAGGCTTGACAACAATCCCGGTACAAGTCATGGGAGAGGGAAAAAGAAAAGGGCCCGGAAGACCCATTCCCAGTTATCGTTGGAGAAAGAGGGGACTGGTTTCTCTCGTCGAAGGAGGCGCCCAAGGCAGCGAAACACTAGCAGCAATGAGAGGGCAAGCAGAATTTCGTTAATGGAGGAGTGGGGGGGGCCTGGGAAAAAAGAGCGGTAGGGAAAAAACTATGGTACGCACGAGGGAAAGGTTAAAACAAACATCGTACAACTCCGCATCAACTGCAACTACCTTCGCAAGCTTTCCCCCAGAAGCGAGGACGCACAACTAGTTAGCCGACGAAGAGGGAATCAGGCGTAAGGATCGCACGCAAGAAGGAAAAATGGTCCAATAAAAATCAATTAAACAATCTAAGACAGCACCGTTCCTGGTGCAGTCAGTCCAGTAGAGAAGCAACTTACCAAATACCAAGAGTGAAGGTGGGGGAAATGCCGATAAGCCGGCCCTCACAACGGTGAGGAAGCATATCGGACTCCCGAGCCAGGACTTCACGGTCCGAACGAGAAGAAAAACTTAAAAAAGGCTGATGCTCTTTAAGTGTGCAAATGCTACCACCGGCCCCCGCCCACGCGAGATAAGTGTCAGGGCTTTACAGATGGGGGGAAAAACATGGCCAGAGAGGAGAAAAGCGCAAAAATCTGCTTCGATCAGTCAGCCCGCTGGTTTCGCAAAGAGATGCACAAACGCGCAGAGTCCGAACGACAAATCCGAAAGCTTCCAACCCGTGGGGAAAGAGATTCAAACAGCGTCCTCGATTGAGCGCAGCAGGAGGGTACCCCTCGAGGAATTGAACAATCCATGAGACAGGTTCTTTTCAGGAAAAGGGAGGGACGTCAGCATAAATGGCAGTAATGACGGAAAAGAGAGAGAGCAAAAGAAGTCACAAACCTAGAGGAGGAAAGAGAAGAGATAGTGTCCCTCTTCGCTCTCTACGAGGGGAAGAACCAGTCAACTGGACGGGTGGCGAAACCGAAGGGATCAAAAAAAAGAAGGGGAAGGGAAAATGAAGGGGCAAGCAGAGGTTAAAAGGAAGAAAGGAGAGAAGAGTGGGATGGCGCTGCTTGCCATGTGGACAGATTTAGGATGTAGGAGGAGATTGTGCTAATGGGGTTCAGAGTCTGGACAAGGAAAAAAGAGTCTGATCGTGGGAAATACCGCATTACTCAAATTCTCGAAGTGGGAATAAAAAGAGTCAGAAAACTTATCTCATCTGTGAAAAGAGGGGGGGAGGAGGGGATCAAGTGACAAAATTTCACAAGAGCATATCCTAGAAGTGTTCGGAGCTGATGACGACGTCGAGAGGGAGAAGGCAATAAAGAAATACCGGGTTGCATTTCTACTAAGTGTAAATTGCAACTGCTGTGAATACCGAGGGAAAGGCAAAAGAACGGGCACCTTCTGTGAATTGGTCATCCTATTCCTGGGATACGGGGTACGTGACCAGATGTTTTAATGAAGAGAGTAGGAGGACGCATGAGAGAATTGGCTGAGGCGGCTTCACCAGGTATTGGAGGAATCAGCAGATGAAAAGAGGCGTTTCTAGGAAGGGTGGGCCGGGGTTGAGGGAGTTTGAGCGAGTGGGAAAATGGTGATCATGTCATCAGGTGATACCGGCGAGGCGATAGCAAAAAATTTCAAAGGGGGAAAAGGGAAAAAGGAAGGCTGCGCTAGAGTGATCCTAAGGGCTGGCACGGGTAGCTTTTAATAAGCGAGAAGAAGAGTCACGCCCGAAAGGACCTGATTGAGCCAAGGGAATGTGTGGGAGGGAAAAGGAATGCAGAAACTTCTTCCTTGAACGGCGCCATGAACTGAGGATTTAGGTTGAATCAAGCTACCTGAGGGGGAGAAGTTTCAAGTCCCAATCAAGCAGCGAGAAGGGGCGGTCACTGGAAAAAAAAAACAAGAAAAAAGGCGCAAGGCACCCTGATCTTCGTCAAAAACTGAAATTGGAAATCCCCTTCCTCAAAAAAACAGCGCCTACTGAAGAAATGGGACTACTCACTCTATGCTTACTGACTTAAACAAGTCCAAAAGAGTGACTGTGTAAGAAACGTGTGACCGAAAGGGACGGAGGGAAAAAGAGCTCGGCAAGATTCAAGTAAATCGACGAAACGGAAGCCAGTATGGAAGTGAAGGACTGGACTCCAAAATACCTGCCGGATTACAGGGGTAGTTTACGTGGGGTTCAGCAACTAAGTGCGGGACAGCGTCTTTCTAGAAGGAAGTCGGCTATCGAGTTTAGGAACAAAAATTCGCCAGTGGACTCGTTAGTGGGCGAGTCGTGGACGCAGGAAATTAAAAAACAACTTCCGAAACATCCCTTCTTCGGGGCTTCTATGCGCGGGCAGGGTGGTGGAAAGGTTCTATGTTCGATTCCATACTGGGCACCTGCAAGCGACAAGGTGGTTAAGGAGAAAAGCACGGGAACGCCCTTCTGGTTTGCTGAGGATGCGATTAAAATCAGAGGGCCACGGGACTACGCAAATAAGGGATCGAACTCAAAAATAAGGGGGGGGGGGGGGAAATACTCATTAAGAGAGAGACGGGAGAACAAAAAAAGTGCTGGTCGGATCGCCGGTATCAGACCGGGGGGGAATGTTCTTCCCTTTTAAAAGACGTGATTGTGGCAATTCGTTCAACTAGATGCAGGAGGCAAAAAATAGAAGGGTGCAGGAAGGAAAAAAGAAGAGAGGGGATAGGGGAAAGCACACATTGAAGTGCTGCAGCGCAAGAATCTGCAAGGGCGCAGCGCAGCGGGGGTGTTCTGCATTCAAGAGAATGAGGATAGGGGATCCTCTTACTAAAAAAGGAAACAAAAGACAGGAAGGGTACGTTCGGTCGGCTGTAAGTGAGGAAACGTGACGGGGGGGGATGCGGGGAGGTGCGGACAAAGGACAGCGTCTCTTCGAAGAGGTGGGCCGCCTTGTGGGGGTCGGATGGGGGGGGGGGGAAAAGGAGAGGGAAAAGGAAGGAAGTTTTCGAAGCGGGCGAAAAATTGGAGCGCCCAAGGCGGGGGGTCAGTGCCAAGAAACAGTCGGAGACAGAAAGGAAAGGGAACGATTGCGCAGGAAGGGCCGAGAAGCAAGAAATGGTGACGTGAAGCGGGGGGCCGTTTCCGGAAGTGTGGTCGGGGGTTGAGGGGTCGTCTAAGTAAGAGAAACCATAGCAAGGGGAAAAGAAAGCCGCCCTCCGTGACGGTTCGACCGAACTTTTCGACTGGAGGAAAAGAGAGGGCGGCGGACGAGAGGGGAAGGAGTACGTGGGGACACAAGAAAAATGGTCAAAGCAAGCAATCTGAATGCTGCAGAGACTTTGCAGGAAGAGAGCCGTCTTCCGTTGCCATCCGTCAGGGAAATCAACGTCGAGAACCGCTTCCTACGCCGGGGGCTGGAGGAAACGGTTGGGGATAAGAAAAGGTATCAACATCAAGAAAAGTGGCGGCCGGCGCAGCGCCTCTCAATAGGCGATTCAAACGAACGAAAAAATTCGGGCGGGCGCGGCTGGGTGCTGGGGCAAAGTGAGAAGCATCTTAGTGATTTAGGAGGAAATCATGGGCAGAAAGCTAGCAACTGAGAAAAGGAGAAAAGTGAAGGATAAAAAAGGAACTCCGCCGCGCCACCTCAAGCCTTCGTCACTTAACCAATTACACATTATTAAAAAGCAAAACACAAAGAGGATTCGGGAAAACAGAGATAGAAATGATCGGGGGAATGGGGAAGTACGGCCGAGGTCACGCTGCTTTTGGACGCGGCGGAGGTCTCGAAAAAGGAACATTTTGCAAAGGGGTAGGATTTGTGAAGCGTTGACGGGGCCAACCTGGGGGAACAGCAGAACTAAATCGACGAAGGAGCGGGAGCCACAAGCGCGCTGTCACCGCATGAAAGGCTGGCTCTCTAAATGTGCCGATTTGCGCTGCGCGACCCGCAACTTTGCTTTAGGAAACCGGAAGGCCGCGACAAAAATAGAGAAAAAAAATGCAAGGAAGAGGCCGCTAGACGTTTGATTTGGAAAAACTGCAAGAGGTGACCAGGCAACTCAGAGGGCATACTGTATCTCAGTAAAGAGGAGGGCGGGAAAAAACAGTGCATGGGGAAACGCAAAGAAAAAACGCCTTCCTTCTTCAGCCCAACGCCGAGCTAAACAGGTCGGCACATTTGTGCGGAAACAAGTCCACTAAATTGCAGGCGATTGTGTCTAAAGGGGAGGCACGGAGAATTCACAAGAAAAAAACTCAAGAAAAAAAAAATTGGAGCGCACGTTCAACGGAACAGTACTTCGGTCCTAGCACATAAGTTAGCGGGTTGAGGGGACGCAAACCTAGAACTAATTTGAACACAAAAAATGCAAGAAGGCTGCGCTACTGGTTAGCATGACTCAGATGAGGTAAAACAATCTTCACAAACCAATCGGAGAAAGACGGCCCACATCGAGAAGGTAGCACGCTTCACAGGGGTCTAAAGAAAACACCTCCGAAAGAAGGAAAAAAGGACACCCGCGTTTCGGCCCTGCCGCCCAGACTGGTTAGGAAAGAGGAGGGGCCCTGTCATGCATGGCTTAATAGACGCGGGTAGAAGCGCTTCCAGACGCACGTCAGTCGGGTAGATCGTAAAAAAGGTAAATGTTGACATCCCATGCATAGAGGAGGTCCGGCAGGGGAGGGAAGAAAACGAGACTTGAGGCAAAGTTCTCATAAAATAAAAAAATCTCTTCGACTCAAGTGGCAAAGTTGAAGGGAGAATGAACCTCCCCCAGGCTGCAGGAGATAATCTCCAGCCACTTGGGATAAACTGTGAAAGGATAAGGAGAAGGAGTTGAAAGTGTAACACTCTCAAAACTCGCCTGGGCAATTTCAGAAGTAGTGTCTTCAGCGTGTATTCGTGGCTAAAACGTTAGAATACGCCTGATCAGCAAAAGATAGCGGCCTGGGGACAGTGCGTGTAGCCAGCAAAAAACTTTTCCGCAGTAAAAAGGAAGGAGATCGGAAGGAAAGAAGGGCACACCCAGGAAAACACCCGGCCTCAGC
>Ga0179593_1445554_pt1 | contig 12374 bp, 16 predicted proteins | sample CZODoug2_1_08_16_FD_185931 | JGI IMG/M metagenome (GOLD analysis project Ga0179593, IMG submission 185931) | Vadose zone soil fungal communities from Angelo Coast Range Reserve, California, USA - CZODoug2_1_08_16fungal (PacBio error correction) | ecosystem: Environmental > Terrestrial > Soil >...
TCGGGGTGGGAAAGAATTTCTAAAAAGCCACCCCCCAGGAAGATGGTTGACTCGGCGTCCGAAGGGGGGAAAGCGGTCCCCTCGATTCGAAAAAAAAGTCGGGGAAAAAAGGAAATGGTCCAGAAGAGAAAAAATAAAAAAAAAAAAAAAAAGTAGAGAGGGGGGACCCCCAGGTCGAGGGGGGGAACGAAATTCCTAACCCTCAGGGAAAGGTTAAAGAGTCGAAACGGTAGGAGGGGGGGAGATAAGACCGCGAAAGGGTCGCACGGCGACAGGGAAAACAAAAGTGTTTTCCGGAGGCTGCAGGAAGGGGGATAGAGGAGAAAAACTTCGTCAAAGGGGGGGAAATTCAAAGGGAAAAAATCAAAGCAAGGCAGGGGGGGAGTTGTCAGATGGTGAACGAAAGTAGGCGAGGGGACCAAACATAATGAAAAACTGAGAAAAAGGGGGAAAAACCAGAGGTAGGCAAAAAGAAAGCCGGTCACGTCTTGGCACAGGGGGAGGTTCTCACTGGAACTACGGGTTCCGGAGCACCGGGGGGGGCGAAAGTAATAAACCTACCAGAAGACTGTACGGTACCACCCCCGCTGCCGGAGACTTCCGACAACCGAAAGAGATACCAATCGGGGTTCGGGATTCACCCCGCGTAAAGAAGGCGGATGCCTTGATTCTCGGTTTTCACCAAATCGGCGTGGGCATGCGCGGTGACCAAGAAAGAGGGTGAAAAAGGAACGGTAATTTGAGCAAAACACTAGGTGGTCGGCGCCGAGGGGTTCACAAAACGGTGGGCACAGCCCACCCGAAACTGGCCATAGGGTCATGTTCAGGGGGAGGACGAGCTTCAAGTAAATCAGAAGTTTTCGTCGACAAAAATCCTACTGAAACATTTTCTTAGAAAAAAACACTCAACAGCCCCTTTAATTCCAAGAAGAAGGAGACCGGGCGGCTCGAGTTCCATCATTTCGGGGGTAAGCTTCCCGAAGACATAACTCAAAGGCGCTTTTCGAAAGAAGTGTTCAGATAGTGTGACAAGACCGAACGAAAGCTCAACCAAGGGCGTCTTAAAGACAATAAGGCAGACCTGAACCGGCAACGATCACTGATTGGGCAACTGTCCAAGGAATAGGGGGAGAAAGTGGGGGGGGGTCGAAAAAAATGGGGTAAAAAAAAGCTGCGGGGGTCTAAGAGAAAGCCAGACGTGAACGATCCGAGGAGCGTTGGAAACGTCGAACTCCACAGAAAGTTATACGATAAAACGGATCGTGACACTCAAGGGTTAGGTAGGAAAGACGTCTGGGGCGCTGGTTCTGAAACGCAATTCCCGACCTCAAAAGGGAAACGGGGTTTGGAGGGTTAGGGGGTGGGGAAGTCCCCCCCCCAGAATCAAAAAAAAAAAAAGATTGTCGAAAGGAGGGTCAATGGACAAAGAAAAAAAAAAAGTGGGGGGGGGAAGCCAAAGAATCTTGGAGAAGACAGGGGGCGAGTTCATATCCTACTTAATCCCCACGATCACTAGAAACAATTCTTTGGAGAAGGAGAAAGTACCTCCGTAGGAAAAACAGAAATACAAAAAAACGCACGGCAAACTAGCCGGAAAGCACGCGCGGGGAGCTGCGCACAGAATCTTTGGAAGGAGAAAAATTTCTGGACCGTCGGGAGGAAACGGCCAAGGTGGGGTAGGGAACGAATGGTCAAAGCCAAACAAAAAAAAAGAAAAAAAAAAAAAAAATCGGGGTTTCGATAGCGAAAAAAAAGGTGACTCGAGAGGATAAAAAGACACCCTTGACAGGGGAAAAACCTAAGAAGGGGAAAACCGAGGGTGTCCCTGGTTGGGGGACAAACATGAGCGGGGGGTCAAGAACGATAGGGAAAAGGAGACGGTTTCAACGGACGGGGCAGGAAGACGGTAAAATAGTGGGAAGAAGTACGGCATCGGGGGCAGGGATAAAAGGAAAAAAGAAACCCTCTGAATCTGCGGGACGAGGAAGGAAAGGTTAGGTGCTGGGGGACGGGGGGAAAAAACGTAAGCGGTCAACCACAGGGGGGAACAGAAAGGGAGACTTTACCTTTTGGAAAAGAGAAAAGGGGGCAAGAGTTGTAGGGGAAGAACATGGAAAGGGTCTCGGGGGGGGGGGGGGGCCAACTGCAGGGAAGAGTGCGCCTCTACGACAAGGGAAGTTTGGGGTAAAAAAAACTGCAATTGGAAGCACAGACATACGACGTCCAGCGAGTCAGGGGGGGGAGTAAAAAAGCCCTCCTTCAGATTCCAAAATAAAAGGAGGAAAAAAAAAGGGAGGGCTCTGAAGAAAACTTGGCGGAACATGGTCAAGGGGAAAAAATTCAGGAGAAAAATTCAGGAATGTAATTCCCTTAGTTTGAGGAGGAATAGGGGGACGGAGGAGAAGTTAAGAACCCAAAAAAAAAAGAAAAATATAAAACAGGAAAGGGGAGGAAAAATGGAAAGCCGGGAGAATAAAAAATTTGATTACATTACTCACAAGAAAAAATCGGAGAGAAACAAAAAATCTCGGAAAGTCAAAGATCGGCATGAAACAAGCATAGCGAGACAAAGAAAACTACCTCCCGCCCCCGACAACTGAGGGCAGGAAGGCCTGCCAATAGCAAGCAATGAGTCCCATTAACATCGTTGAAATGAAGAGAGGGAACACTAAAAAAGGAGAAAAAAGGATGAAAAACAAAAACGATGGGGTATCCAACCCTCGCTCCCGCATCGGAAGGGAAAGTTTTTTCGGGGGGAACGAAAAAAAAAAGCAAAGAACAGGCCCATACAGAAGTTTACGGGAAAAACAGCAGAGAAAAAAAACCAAGAAGGAAGGAGGGGGGGGGAAAAGAGAGTGGCTCTTTGACTCAAAAGGAAGCAAAAAGGGGGTTCGGAAGCTTCTGGGGGTTCGAAAAAAAACAAACGATAACGCTTTGGGTTTTCGTACACGAGGGAGGAATCCCACTATCCTTCTGAAGGCAGCAAGTTGAAAGGAAAACCGCATTGTGCCCGAGAAAAAACACAAGAATATTGTGCTGGGAAAAAACCACCCGGAGTGCCAGAGGGCCGGCCGTGGGAAAAAGAGGAGGTGCAAAAGGTGCAGAAAGGGTCAAGGTTAGGGGGGCCTTTCAGGTTTGGACTGCACGGCGAAATGGGGGTCTGAGGGCTACTCCGATCGACAACCGTAAAACCTGGTAAGCCTCGGGAAAAAATTCGAGGGGTCGGGCAGTCGAGAACCTGGAAAGAAAAAAAAGGTCGGAAGAAAACGTAAAAAAAAGGGGAAGTTCACACTTGGGTTCAAAAAATCCATCCAGAAGGGCACGCCGAGTCAATTCAGTGGGGGGCAACTCGTCAGACAGCCGCGAATTAAAAATGGGGCCCAAACCTCCCAAAGCACGTATTTCGCCCGAAAACTGGAATCGGAAAAAAGACAATGGGCAAAAGCGGGTCCCTAGGAGCCGCTGGACTTTGTAATTAAACCGGTCCCTGTGCCTTTCCGCCGGGGTGGCCGCTGTCAAGCGGGGGGGGGGGGGAAATGTTGTTCAAATTACGGCAGGGCCGAGGGCCGTGCAATGCGTGGGGGGAACAAATATCAAAAAATGGGTTTTAAAAGAGAATTCCATGCGACGTCGAAGCCCTGGAGACCGGATGCCACCGTACTTTTTCAACCCCTTGGGGGGAGTCCTCACATGACTCGAACATTTACCAAAGGGGTGAGTCTCGCAAAGTGTTAAAAGCCGAACCTCTTCGGGTCTGTAGGGGGAAAAAACGGTCTCTCGGAAACTCGGGAACTACGGAAGGAAAACAAACCAGAATGAAGGATTTTCACGCAGATTCAGAATGGTATATATATGAACCAACCGAGGGGAGAAGAAAGCCAACGAGGGCACCGTGGGCCTTGGACCGCATCCCGAACAGACTCAATGAGCGAGTGCCGTACGAACGACAAGGTTTTTGCGGAACAAAGGCAGGAGGTTGGGTTGGGACGGTTGTCGCTACCGAAGAGATCATCCTCCTCGAGTCTAGGGAGACTGCGAGACGGTCGGGGAGGGCGTGCAGTGTACGGGGAACAGTGGGGGGGGGTGGCGCACCGAAAACTATTCAAACTGGGGCAGGGTCCGGAGGGCATTTTTTCGACGAACAGGGCCCTAAGAACAGCCCCAAAAAAAAAAACAAAACGACGACTAGACGAAAGGCAAAGGATCACAAGGCGGGCACGGTCTCCGGGGATCAGAAGAAAGAAATCTCGACCTGGGGGCTGGAGGGAAGGAAATGAAAATCGAACGTGGGGGAAAAAATTGGCAAGGATCGGGTTAAAGAACAAGCACGCTCGAAATAACCGGCAAGCGGGCGACATCGAGGGGAAAAATAGGGAAATCAACCTACCAAACCACCGGTGTTGGAAAATCAGAGCGAGACGGGTCCGAATCGAGCAAAAAAAACGAGTGGGTTGTTAATCCTCTCTGACGCTGTGGGCGACTACGGGGCGGGAGGAGGCGGTCAATCAGTTGTGTGAGGACGGAAAGAAAAAAGCTATTCGACACATCGTTCACCACGACAGAAAAAGGGGGAGGGGGGGAGTCGGACAGCACGTCCCCACCTCCGAAGGAAAATCAACAGTGTGGCACAGGGGGGGCAGTCGGAATCCCAGGGTTGGGTAAGGGCCTAGGGTGCAACGGGCCGCATGCGAGGTGGGGTGGCCGATGGCACAAGGAGAGTAAAAGTGAGGTCAAAAAGAAAGAAAGTTAATGCATGGAGAGGAAAAGTGGGGGAAGTCCGAGGCCGAAAAACGCAGGGGCGGCGTGGGGAGGAAGGGAGCACGGGAAAATGATTATTTGGGGTGCGAAAAAGAAGAAAATGTCCAGTAGGACTAACCCTTCTACAAGTCAGGTCCGAATTTGGGAAGACACTAAGAATCGCCCGTCAACGAAAGGAACAGTCGCCACTAAAGGACAGGCCCAGTAAGGTTTTGCGGGGCAAAAAAGTGGCCACTGAAAAACCAAGAAAAACCTTTTGGGGGGCTAAGTTAAAAGCGCGAGCGCCGTGACCACGCAGAGATGGGCAAAGAAGGCAAAGCAGCGATGGTGCGAGACTTGAAGGACGACAATTGGGGAAACTCGCGGTCGGGACCCAAAATTGCGGCAGTAGAAGGCAAGCGGGGTTTGAATGGCCGCAACTCCTCAGTCTTGGCTTAGGGGAAAACACGCAACCAACGCATGCCACAAGAAAGTGCCAGAATTAGGCACGGCCAAAAGACCGGCTGTTTCTATGAAAGGAATGTTGAGGCTCCAAGATGGCCTGATCTGGCCAAGAAAGCTCCGAACGTGGGGAACAAGGGGCAAAAGGATAGAGCAAAAAAAGACCAAAGACGACATTGGGTCTAAAACGTTCCCATTTCGTAACCCCTCCACGGAAGTCAAGACCTAAAAAAAAAACGCGGCACTTTCAAAACCATCAAAAAAAAAGCGCCGAATGCGTCGCCGAGAGCGAGTATCGAACAATCCTTATTTGAAAAAACAAAAAGATGGAAAAGCATTGTCCGCAGGGCGAATTGGAGGACCGGCAACCAGATTAATAGGTGACTCCTCGAAGAAAAGAAAAAACGCCGGTTGAAAATCCGCCGGCACTTACTCGAGGAGGGGGCAACGATAACCAGCGGCGAAACGCCGCCACCTGCGTTAAAAGAGAGGGGGCGGACCGGACTGGGGGAAGACCCGGGACGCTCTCTCTCCGACACCCGAAAAGGGAAAAAATGCAAAAAGATCGACCATTTATGTTTGCACGCGGGGACCCGGGCCCAGAGCTGTGTCCCTTCCTGTAAAGAAAATAAGTGGACCAGCCCAATAGGGAGAAAAGAAAAGAAAAGCAGCTCGATCAACAAACCCTTCGTCTTGAAAAAGCTTGGCTCCTTTTTTCATATGGCGGGGCCGAGCTGGGTGCAAAAAAAGGAGTCACGCTAAGAAACAGTGGGGCGCGCACCCTCCCAAAAAACAATCGAAGGTTCAAGGTGAGGTAACATGAGGAGATAAAAAAGGTGCCAAAATAGACGAAAAAAGAATCTAAACAGAAGTGGGGGTTTACCTGGGGTCGCCCCCGTGATCGCTTAAACAAGAGAAAAGCGGTCGTCATAAAAAGGGGGGGGGTCAACGCTCGTCCCTCAAGGGAAGTCTGTTTCAACCCATCTGTCAAGAGAATCTGGGCCACGTGAATTCAAAAAAGCCCGCGACATTGTGGGAAAAAAAAAAAAAAATAGAGAGCGGGTTTTAGATAGATCGCGAAAAGGGGTAAAAAGGCGCTGACAGTGGCCGGGGGTCGGGGTGGGACAACGAAGCCTGCGGTCAAAGAAGGTTTTACGTAAGCACGGACACAAGGGACAAGGGCGACTGGTGGTGGTTTGATAGGAAAGTGGTTAAAAAAGAAAGGTAGGTCCTGCTTGAACGGCACCGAGGCGTCATCTTTCGCCCGACAAGGCAAAAGTCAAAAAAGAGTAATTGACCCGGGTACTTCACGGGAAGTCAAGAAAGAAGGGGAAGGAAAAAAACTTTTTTCGTGCGAGAAGAACACAGAGGCGGCCCAACACCATAACCCAGGGCGGCAGCGAAGCCAGGAAAAACGAGGGAAAATCTGTTTTCTCGAAAAAAAAAGGGGGGAAAAGCCAATAAGGGAGACAGCCTTTGGATTATCTGGGGGGGTGTCAAGAGCTGCCGGGAAAAAACGACTTTAAAAAAAAACAGTGAGGGTGAGCTGGAGGGAAAGGGTCCGCAGAGTAGGTCGCCGCCGCAGTGAACAGCCAACACAAACGAAGGGGGACAAACAGTCTGGGGAGATGAAAAGGGACGTAAAGGACTATATTCACGCGCAAGGGGGACGGAAAAAAGTAGTCCTGCCTTGAAACAGGTGAGTTGACCGGAGAAGGAAATACCCAAAAGGGAGGGGCTACAAACCCACCTAAGGACCAAACCGTGGTAGTATCGGCTCCTGCCAATCATGGAAAGGTTCGCGCCAGTCATAAAAAAAAGTGACCATACGACGCAAGGTTTGACTCAAACGGCTAAGTGCCTCCCTGGGAGGAGAACGGGGAAAATCGATGTACCGGCCCCGTTTCATGAGCAAGAAACCTAGGCCCTTAAGGGGCCACCGAAGCAAACGGAGGTCCGGGGGGAAAAGCGGCGATTCGGGGACAATGGGTACTAGGGGGGGGGGACGCACTTTGGATGAGAAAAAAACCCCATCCCTTTCGGCCGTCAAGATGTGACGGGATGGGAATTCCGAGCTACAAAAAAATTAAAATACTCGGACCCTACTTCTTTACGGGCCACGGTTTAGAGTAGAAAAACGGCTGGGCGCTAGGGGGGGTTTGAGGGCAATCGTAGCTGCGGAAATGCAAGGGGTCACACCAATCTGCAGTGGGTTGCTGGGGGGGTCAGAAGAAAAAGGTCAGCCGCGCAAGAAGGAAGAGCGAGGGGGTTGGGGAGAAATACTTTAGTAAATGAGCACTTCGGGGGACTGAGGAAGGCAGAGACAAAATCCCCGCCCAGATCTAGGAGTCCAAGGGAGTGGGAGGAAGCGAGAAGACCTTGAAGAAAGGAGGGGTAGAGCCTCCACTTCTCTATAAAAAAGAAGACGAACACGAAAAGCGCTTGTCTGAGGAGGGATATTAACGTCATTCAGGAAATTGGAGCCACGGCAGGAAATGGAACCACAGTGGGAAAATAGGGGGACCGACTGGGGGAAAAAACAGGAGAAGCTCGGACCGTTGGACGAGAAAGCAGGAAAAGGGGACTGAGGAAGAGGAGAAAGAAAAGGTCGGGGGAACTTAAAGGAACAAAATCAACGCCTTTTACCCATGTGGGACGGGAAAAAAAGGAGGCTCGCTTTCAAAAGAGGAAAATCAGGGGGAGGGAAAAAACATGGGCCAACTGTGAGGGTAAGGAAGGAAGACAAGAAGGGCCGAACGAGGTTTTGGGAGAATATGGGGGAAAGTAAGATCCTTAGGTCACCAGAAAGAGAAAAGGAAAAAAGAGAGGGGAGAGGGTCTTCTATCCTTGTGACTTTAAGAGGAAAAAGGAAAGGCAAGCGGTCAGCCCGCAAGCGGGATTTCCGAGGGGACAAGGGTTGAAGCTGGCTTTGGAAAAGGGGGGGGAGGGGAAAAAAGTCCGGTTGGATCAAAAGAAGGGGATGAGCTTTCTGTGCGTCAGGAAACCTCCCTTGTGGAGTTTGGAAACGGGCAAAAGGTTCGTGGGGGAATAAGGCAAAAGACGCAGACTAACTTTTGAAGGACGCCCCCGCACCAAAAAAAAAAAGGAGGCCAGCCAAGGCCCCAGGGAAAAAAAAGAAGTCCAAAAGGAAAGGGGCTGGATTGATCGTTGGAAAGGGACGTGCGGTTCTAAGGGGGGTGGGCAAACAACCGGAGAGAAAGAACACCGTGAGAATCCAACCAAGGGGGTAAGAGAGAAGGGCGATTACGTGATGCTCAACCAAAAAGGAAAGAACCCTTCTTGGGGGAAAAGGGGGGAAAAGAAAAAAAGGTGCAGGGAAAAAAGACGACCATGGTCAGTGAAGGGGGGCTAAAGACCGAGAAAAACTGCGAGGCTAGGGAAATGCGGAAGGGATAGGGGACGGCGTACAATATCGGGAAGGGGGGGACAGGGGAAACAGAACGGGTACTATCCACAAGAAAGAAAGGAGCCGGGGGGGTTAAGGAAATTCCCAGAAGCAGCTTCATGAAAACGGACCATGCGTGCCAAGAAACATAGGGGGAAAAAAAGGGGGAGGGACGATTGGTCAAAGACCGGGAAGAAGTCCGCGCCTGCTGCCCCGGGAAGCCTATTTGAAGAAACGTCAGGACGAACAGCAGGGAGAGTTTGGGGAGAAAAGAAAAAAAGCAACTCACGACGAAAATAGAGGGGGGGAAGGGTTGAGAAGCAGAGGTGGGTAATATCTCTCAGACAAACAAAGTGAAAAGTAGTGGAAGACAAAGTCAACTCCCCTAGAGGGACACGCCGAAGGGATGAGGGGAGATCTGCATTTTGGAAGAGTGAGGAAAGAAAAGGGTGTTCATTCCCCGGGAAATGGCGGAATGGCTCGGTGGTCAGCAAGGCTTAAGGTCTGGGGAAAATAAAAATATTTCTGGGGGGGGGGGGGGGGGGGGGGGGGTTACAGCCCAGCCAGAAGGGGGTCAAAGGGGAAGGAGGGCCCGTCCATGGACCCAGGAAGAAGGGATGTTAGGGTTCTTTCGAGGGTGGGCTTTGGGGGGGGGGAGGAAGCGTCAGGGGGGAAGGAAGGCTGCGGCTCTGGGGGGGGGGCAGTGAAGGGAATTGCAAGAAAATAACCATCGGGGGAAGTTGGGGCACATTCCGATAGGGAACTGAACAGGGGGATGACGTGGGACAAAAAAGGTGACTTCACAGTTCCAAAAAAAAAGAAAAAAGGACAGTATTTGAAGGGTGGGTTGGACGAAAAAACAGGTAAAAGGAAGGGATAGGGGGCGGACCAGATGGTTTAAACCCGGGGGAAGTGTCAAAAGAGAAGTTCGCTCGAAAAGGAATGGGCACAACTGGGGGGACGAAAAAAACGCGTCCGGGGCAGAAAAGGAGTTGGGAGGGAATGGGAAGGCCAAGTTTGGGGTCTCTTCAGGGGAAAGAAAAGTGGGTTCGGGGGGGGGGGGGTGCGACTAGGACCTTCCGGCGATCAGGAGGAAGGAGAACAGGGGGGGGAAGGTTGTTTGGGTAAAAAAAACACCCTTCGAAGAAAAGATGGGTAAGGACAGGAGGGTAAAAGTCCGACCCCACATGGGGAACTAAACTGCGAAAAGGTCTTTCCCTAAAGTTAAAAGAAGACGATGTACCATGGCCGGTTTAGGGGAAAAGCGAACACGAGGTGAAAACCCATAACGGTCTGCCCTGTCCTGAAATGGGGAAAGGTCAACTACTTCATCTGGGACAAACACTAAGAAGCCGTCATCCAGAAAGAGTCAGAAAAGGGTTAAAGAAAAAAAGGAAGCAGAGGGGGGGGGGGGAAGTGCCCTTTACAGATCGTGGGGCAACCCACCGATGCCAAAAACAAAAGCCGGCTGCCCTTAGGGGGGAGGTAGGGTGCCCAGGAATCCTACAAATTGTGAAAAAGGAAAGAAATTGAGGAAGTTCAAGACCTCTAGGGGTGGAGACAAATGAAAAAGGATTGGCCAAAGAATGGGTAGGGGAGAGGGTGGGGCCGGTTCATGGGCTCGAAGTGAGAAAAAAGAAAATAACTCAGAGAAGTCATGAGGGGGACCTTCCTAAAAAACGGAGGGAAGTAGAGCGTGTTTGTACTGGAAACAGTTGAGGTTAAAGAGGAAAAAGTGGTTTCTCAAAGGCAAAGCAAGAAGGAGGGGACAAAATGCCGGAAAGAAAGTCGGGCCGCAAGAACTCTAGGGTCGGAGTAGAGAAATTTCTTACACAGGAGGGCACGGAGAAAGAGACCTCAGAAGGAATTCAAGAAAAGAAAAGTCATGGGGAAAGGGGAAAGGTGGGGCTTCTTGGAGTAGATGAGACAAAGTACTCATATGAGACCAATGATCTGGGGATAAAAAGGAAGCAATGGGAAAAAAAAGCGTCCGAACAGGACGGGGAGGGATCGGAACCCTCCATAAAAAGAAAAAACCAGAAAGGGGAAAGTTTCAAGAGGGGGAAAGCACCTCTCGTAGGAGGAACAACACATCACCTTTGTTGGTTTAGAATTCTGATAGGAAAAGTCACATCGACCGGGTTGGTGGGAGGGGAGGTAAAAGAGGCATCAATGTGGCAGGTGTGAAAGGGTCAAAAAACTATCGCCACCTAGGGGAACCCAAGAACATGGCAACTGGGGGGGGGGATTAAAAAAAAGACAAACAGCAAGCAGTAAACTCATAGGAAACTTTCATGAGAAGACAGGGGTTTCACCAAGAAGGGGACCTCAGTGTCTCTTAAAAGTGGAAAGGCGGTGATTGATGCGCAGGCCAGTGGAAAGTCTCTGGTGTCGGGGGTTCGGGAGGGGGATTGGGGACGTCCGGGGGAGAGTGTGCAAGGAAAGAAAGGGTTGGGGGGGCAACAGAGGCCTGGGCGAGTAGCATAGGACAAGAAAGGCGGCGGAAAGGAAGGGAAGAAGAAAAAAAAGAGAAAAACGTTCGCAAAAGGAAAAAGGGGTAATGTAGCGCAATTGGTTGTAAACGCTAGGGAGAAATTCCAGGGAAAGGGGACTAAAAAAACGAAAAAAAAAGGGAAAAGGTCTTCCGAACGTGGGGATAACAAGAAATCTGCTTAAAAAAAACTACCACAGGTGTCGATGAGGGGGGGGGGAGGGGGAACAAATTTGAGGGTGGGAAAGGGGGGGGGAAAAAACCCAAAAATTTACTTAAAAGATTAACAAAAGAAAATAAAGAAAAGGTAAGTGGGGCAAATAAGTAGAAAAATCTGTCGGGGAGACGCGTGAAAAAAAAACACTCACAGGGTGTGAAAAAAGGCGGAAAAATGTATCATACGATGCGAAAAAAAAGCACTGAAGCAACGGTGGGGGGAAATCCAGTACCATTGGGGCGTTTCCGGCGCATGGCCGGGGCGGGAGGGGGGGAGGGGGTCCTACCCCTGGTGCCTATTTTGTGAAGGTGGGTGGTTCGATCGAACCCCTTATGTGAGCATGCCACGGGAGGGCAATGTCCCTAAGAATGGGGAAAAAGGTGGGGGACAACCACCTTTACAAGGAAAAAAAGAGACACCTAGGGGTCCTTAAAAAATGCAGAAAAGGGACCTGTTGGAAAAAGCTCGTGAAAAGCAAGCTGGGCCGTCGACAGACCTTTAGAAGGGCCAAAATCTATCACTGACAAAAACAAGGGGAAAACATGTCCTTTAAATCGGAAGGTTGAAAAAAAGTTGAGGGGGGAAAGCGAACGATAGTACCTCGAGCAAAAAAACTGGGTCTCCACCGAAAGGGTACCTATGCGAAGAGTCAGAAAATGTATCGCACCAGCTAAAAAAGATTTAACAAAAGGGGGAAAATTGTTAGGGCTTGCGGGGGAATGAACGAAAACATATTCTCTTTGAATATGGGAACAAAACAACTCCCTGGAGGGGAAAAAAAAGCAGTGGAAGCTAAGGACGACCGAAAAAAGTCCTGGCAGAAGGGGGAAGTAACCGGTAGCACAATAAAAAACATCGCGTGGAACGAGGGTAAAAAAAAAGGAAGAAGGAGGCACAGGCGACGGCGCGACTCCAGAAAAACCCTCCAAGGTGACCAAAGAGGAAAGGGAAACATATCTTTTGCCGAGCCACCAAATGCGGAAAAGAGGAACAAAAAAAGGCCCTAAAAAAAAATCTCAAACAAGAATCCATGTAAAAAAGCAAAGGATCTCAAAAAAAGG
>Ga0179593_1467745_pt1 | contig 12374 bp, 12 predicted proteins | sample CZODoug2_1_08_16_FD_185931 | JGI IMG/M metagenome (GOLD analysis project Ga0179593, IMG submission 185931) | Vadose zone soil fungal communities from Angelo Coast Range Reserve, California, USA - CZODoug2_1_08_16fungal (PacBio error correction) | ecosystem: Environmental > Terrestrial > Soil >...
TCGCAGGCCTATTGGGGGGAAAACGTGTACAAAGCAAGACGATCTGATTAAGCTTACGGGGCACGGAGACAGGTCCGGAAGGAAACAATTCATTTCCAGGCAGTGATCAGGGCGAAAAGGTTACCAGTGGTCAACCGATACGGCGGGGGGGGTTCGTGGTGAAGCTACTTTCCGGTACAACCGCTACAGGGCAGAGCGGACCGTACAACAAATCCCTTCGGGTATCATTACAAGAAAAATGTCAACCAGTCAAGGGTCAGGCAGGTCACGGGCAACGACAAACATACAGCCCTGAACTAAACATTGAAATTTTCATTTTCTTTTAACTTTCTTATTGGTCAAAGGGGACCAGGGGGGATAGGTGCTAGTGCGGAGCATCCCGAAACTTGGGGGGCCTTTCAGCCTGGGTCAGAAGGAAAAACTCAATCACCTGAGGCGCGAATTGAGCAAAAGAAATCTTGAGGTTGCTCAACACTCCCCTAGACAGGAGGGGTAGAAGTCGGCCACTGTTAGACCTTCAAACATGCCGCGTTTGGGGGACCATCGGCTGAACGGCTATGCGCAGATGGAAACACTGTCCATAAGGGGGCGACATTATCTCGGCTGTCCTCCAGCGCGGACTGCGAGAAACGGCCGAGACCGGGGAAGAGGTTTCCTGTTGAGGAGTGGATGAGACCACCGAGCAAAGGGGTGTGAAACACGGTCTGAAAAGTATGATATTTAAAGCTCAACCTCTGAAAGATTTTGAGGGGCTGCTTCGTCAGGGGGGCCGTCACGGGGGAGAGACCAGGATTTCGAAGGGGTATACTTTTCGGGTCTAATAAATCTAACCGTCGAGTGTGGCCTAATCAGCAACAGAGTTGCGTCTCAGATTGGGGGGGTAAAAACCAGGGGAAATCAACAGGGGCGTTATTGGAAAAAAAAAAAGGTCCTGAAATCATTTCGCGGAAGCCGAATGAAAACGCCTTTTTTATGGGGACTCGTGCCCAACGCGCCGCCAGGGGGGTTTATCCAGGCACTGGTTGATCGCGAAGGGGACGCCGCTCTTATGGGGGGGGGGAGGAAACTATTCAGGAACCATTGAGAAGCCATTGTGGGTATGGGGGGGGAGGAAAGGGGGGGGATCCTCGCCCGGTGTGAGATGATCAGGAAAGGAAATCTCGTGTCCAAGGTAGAGGGAACTCGATTTTTTTTGAAGGCCTGACGCGGCCCGTTACATGGCACGAGGGAAGGGGGTCCAGGGTCGGAAAGGAAGGACATCCAGAAAACTCTAGCTCACATGTTACGTAGACCCCGAAAAGTGTTCGAATTATGGTCATCCCTAAAGAAAGGTGACACCTTGCGAAAAAAAAAAACAAGGGGGCCATATGGGGAAACCAGCGGGGGGGAGGGGGGACTGGGGTTTTTATTCTTGCCCGAGTTCTATTTCTTTAGGGGGAAGGGGAGGGAAAGTTCCGGTTTGTCTTGGACAGGAGGGAGTCACATCGTACGGGGACCAGGATAAGGAGGGAGTGGACGTTATATAGCTGAAAAAGATCACTAGTATGCGGCAACAATGACGAAGCAACGAGGGAGGCCCACCTCGTTCAAACAAAAAAGGAAAGCAGGAAAAAGCAGGGGACATCACGTTGGGGAAAATCTCTAAAACTAATAAAATCTCTCGTAGGGGGAAAAAGAAATAACCCGTTGTGTGCCGGGTTTGGTTGGAAACGGGGAAAGGGGGGAAACTCAAAAACAAGACGGCGGTCGAAGGGGGGGCGCTCGAAGAGCCTGTCGGCTAATGAGATTAAAGGTCCAAGCCCCCGACGTCGGACACAAAAAAAGGGGGACCTTCCCAGCCATAGGAAAGAAACTTACACACCAAAATAGTCAGAAAGAAAACATTCGACTGAAATAGAACTATGTCAAGAAAGAAACAGCACAGCAGAATGCCGTGTACTGTCAAAAAGACGGTACCGGAGATGGTGGGGAGAAGGGGCTGTTATTACTTATCACCTTGCAGTCAATGGATGGCCTAGAAGGGAACTGTAAAAAAATTCCGCGAGGGGGGGGGTAGGGGGGGGGGGTTTGGGGTTGGGGGAAGGTGCGGGGAAGGAAAAGACAAAAACCATTAACTTGGAAAGCAACAGGCAAGTGACAAACTTCGCATTTATTGCATAAAAAAATTCCCCCAGCCTCCACGGTGGAGAGAAAGAAGGGGCAAGTGAGTCAATAGACAACCGTGGGGAAAACGGGCTGAAGCCCACACGGAAATTCGAGAAAAGGGACGTATTATCGGTAGAAAAGACTATTCTGAGGGGGGCAATGAAGAAGTAGCGGACCTAAAAAAGAACAACGCGTGGCAGAAGCCGGGAAAGGCGTCTGTGGGGAGACATGTTGAATTTCACGACTCATACAACAGGAAGGGTACGAAAGAGAAATTAGTTAATTCCGAAAAAGGAACCCAGGAGGAAAGTACACTCCGCACGCCTCACGAGGGGGGGGCGCGTCCAAATATCGGGGGGAGATTATGTCGTAGAAAAGAAAAACGGAAAAACGGATGGCTGGGGGGGGGGGCCTCGGGGATAACGACTGAACTCCGACTCATCAACATCCTCAAACAATCTGGGGTTGGAAAGGAGCGAAAATTCCAAGAGGCGAAGGGGGGGGTCGGGCAAGGTCTTTTGCTCTGTCCACCCACCCGAAAACCGGGAAAGGGGACTGGAAGATGCATGGTAATTAGGCGGTTGTAAAAGGGGGAACCTCTCGGGTTTAAAATCGAGAAAGAATGGACCTCTGGAGTCAAAAGGGGGGGGTTCCTAAGAAATTTCCTCATCAAAAAAAGATCCGGTCAGCAGGAACCACTGATTTGGAAGGTCGCACCTGGAGTGGAGTAAGCAATCCGGGGCAGAACGTTGAAGGACTCGGGAAAAGACGGGTTGTGGTATAAAAATAGTTCATTGTCGCTTGTCAAGAATCCAACCTCGAAAACGAGGGGGGGGGAGGCTGATTAAAGGAAAAGGACAAGGTCTCCTGAAAGATCACTCGCAATCCTCCCTCATACAATTAAAACGAAAATAGACATGTGTAAGAGGAAAGCTTGCGGGGAAAAGGGGGTCTTCAGAGGGGAGTTGTCGGCCCCGCTACAACCCTTTCTACTGTGCGTCTTTTTTCATGGAGAAAAACTAGCAGGGAAGGCGGGGGTTGGAGGGGGGTGTGGGGGCCTCACTGGGCTGGGTTAAGACAGTCTTCAAACCCTAAACGATTGAATGCTTCTGGGAATTTAACAAGGGAAAAGAACTGATCAGCAAAGGGAGAAGGGAAGGAAAGATGCCGGTGCTGGCCAACGTTAGGGAGGAATCTGAAATTTATTTAGAAAGATAACACCGTCTGTGGGGAAAAAAAAATCCCCCTTCGTTATATCATAATAAACAACACAAAGGAGGGAGAAAGGGGGAAAGAATGCTTGGGTTAATTGGCCAGAGGGGGAGGATATAAGTCAAAACGTGATTACTCCGATCACTCTACTGAACACAGTCCCAGATAATTTCCATTAGTGCCTTGAAGTAAGTGGTGGGACCTGTTACCGTGAAGCTACAGGAAAAGTTCGGTCGGGTTGGTTAAGCAGACACTTTCAGGGCCAACACGATCCTTCCGTCAAAGGAAAGGGGACCCAAATCGCGAAAAAAAAGGGAGAACTGGGAAAAACCAAACGTCTCATGGCAATAGGCAACAGCAAACGGCATCCGTTGTAAAATAACCGAAAACAGGGGGAAGGGGGATTGATAAGGCATTTTCGGTTCCTTTGATGGCTTTTTAGAAGAGAGTAGGGAGACATCAACACCGGCACTTGGGGCAAGGGTTACGAGGAATCTGAGGAAATCACAGGGTGATGAGGGGACTGAGAAACAGACCATAACTCTTTGTGGTGTGCTTACCCAAAAAACCCGCCAAAATGAGAAAAACAATCGAACGGGCGTAAGACGCGTAAAAGGAGTGAAACTATCTGGAGAAAGTCCGACTTCCGTGTTTAACCAAGAGGTCGGGAAACGGCATGAAACTGCGGAAAAAGTCGAGGCGTAGGCGACAACCTCGAGGGGAGTTCTGAGTGAAGGCATCTAAATGCAATGCAACCGATATACCTTTTCCAAGGGAGCGGAAGTAAATGAAGGGGGGGAAAAACGGGGGGAATAAAAAAAGTCTATAAAAGGGTTCAAGCAGCAATAGGTCACTCTGGAAAAGTTAACTACTGGGCCTTCAACATATTGGTGAGGAGTGGTTACTTCGGGGGGGGGAGGACGTGTTCCTTCTGGGGCAGAAGAAGGAACTAGTGGGCCGCGGGAGAAGGGACTCTTAAAGCCTCGTAATTTGGAAAAAGGTAAAACATATTTGGGGCGCGCGGGGGGGGGGTGTAAAGGGAGATGTTCCTGGAACATCCACCCGTGAGTATAACTTTTCTATTCAGAATTAACAAACCTCAGGGGTTGAGTGACTCAGGTTAAAAAAAAGACCGGGGTGAAGAAAGGAGGGGTCAGGCACTTGGTTAGTTAGGGCTACTTACGGCAAGATCAGTTGATAACTATTCCGGAAGGAATGAGAAAGAAAATGAGTGTGGCTGGAGCAAGTGATTCCTCGAAAGGTTTAGGGAAAGAAGTCTGCCAGTCTGACGAAAGGCAGGAGGTTAATTATGAACACGGGGGAAAAGGGGTGCTGGGGACGACTGCGGAAAGGACCGGTGGGAGGAGGGAAGTGGGGGTAGCTGGAAAAGAAACTTACCCACCCTTCACAAGCAGAGGGGGACAGAGAGCGGCTATCCAAGACGGAAACGGGTGAGAATGGAGTCATAAAGAGGGGGGGAGAAGGGAACCTTTGGAAAAGTCATACCTTGATGTTTACATTGGCCAGGCATGCTGGGACGTGTTTTGGAGTCTTGCCCGTTCTGGGAGGAACCAGGGTGTGAGGCCAGGGGATTTATCTTAATTATTTCGTGGTACAGTTATGACGGCTGGAATGTAAACCGGGAAGAAAGGAGGGGGGGGGGGGAGTGAAGGGCTATAACAGCTAACCGTCAAATGTGATAGCTATCCAAGAACCCTTATGCAACCACCGAGAAAGGAACCGGAACAAGGGCATGTTTCCCCTCAGAAACACATGAGGGAGAGAGAGATGGAAAAAGGGGGGGTGACTGTCCCTGGGGGGAACGTGTGGAAGGTGAACGGGGGAGGGGGAAAAAGAGGGGGGGAGTGGCCGGAGAGCTTCAGTGGGAGGATAGGGTAAAAGCCCGCCGTCTAGTAAACGGGTTGACAGTGCCGGAAACGTAGTCACATAACAGGGACCACGAAAGGATGCAAGAAAAAAAGGAGATCCGAAAAAATCTGTGGAAGAAATCGTCAAAAAACAGCACAATATCATTCCTTTGCACGGGGACCAAAATCACTTGAGGTTGGAAAAAAGCAAGGTTAACATTCGGAGGGAATGAAAAAAAAGAAGGCGAACACCCTTTACAGGAAAGCGTGGTGGGGTCGTTCCGCCGCCCATGAACAGGAAACTTAAGGGCAAGAATAGTCTCAGGGGGCATCATTACCATAAGTGGCGATACTGGGCATGTTTATTCAAGAAGCAAAAGGGGATATGATAAACATGGGGAGGGAAAAAAAGGAGGAGAAGCAGAAGGGAATCTGAACAACAAGACTGGCGTGCCGTCTGTACCAGAACATCACCCAGACCCCCGCGGGTTCAGAAAGCCATAAAAAAAAGGGATGGTCGGAAACTAGAAGAAAACTTATTTGTTGGGAATGCAGGCGAAGTAAGAGACGAAATCACAGGTGCTTGAATTCACCAAGAACAGTTGAGGAACCAGAAACACCTAAGAGGCCGCATCCGGGGGGAGGGCCCACTCGGGAATTCGTCTTACGACAGTAACCTGAAACAGTCGGGGGGGACATGTGCACTACTGGATTCTCTAACCGAACGGCAAAAGAAGAAGACAACAATATCAAAAAATGGTGAACGAGGGTGCTCTCCCCGTCTGCCATCTGCTGAAAAAGGCGCTCTCGTGGGAGTAGAAAAGGCGCAAAAATAGGGAATGGGGGGGGAATCTGACTTGAGAGTCAATGGGAATTTGAACGCTCAGTATGCCCAGGGGGGGGAACAAGAGGAGAAAAAGAACATCTATAGGGTGTAAACCGGAAATGTGCTCTCATTCGAGGTACGTTAGCCGTGGGACACTTGGGATCGGGTGCTTGGATTTGAGAACTGGGGGATTAAAAAAAAGGGGAACGAATTACCCCCTTGTACGGGGAAGTGGGGGTTGTATAACCTAAGATTGATGGTAACGCTTTGAAGGGATTGGAAACCTCGCTACAGAGGGTCGAAGGGAGGACCAGAAAACTAAGGCATTTTTCCGCACTAAAACGCGCAACCCGCACCACGAAAGAAAAAGAAAGATCAACTGGGAAAGGAGGAAAAGGGGAGGGGTCTTTGGGGGGGGGGTTTTTTGGGTGGGGGGGGGGGGGGGGGGGGGGGGGGGGGGGGGGGGGGGGGGGGGGGGGGGGGGGGGGGGGGGGGGGGGGGGGGGGGGGGGGGGGGGGGGGGGGGGGGGGTGGGGGTGGTGTGGTTGGGGGGGTGGGGGTGTTTGGGGGGGAGTGGTTGATTGGGGGTTGGTGTGGTGGGGGGGTTTGGTGGGGAGAGGTAGAGAATTGACGGGGTACCCTGAGGCTAGGTGCCCAGTTAGAAAAGTTAGGGGCCGGGGGGCAATGGTGACGGGGAAACCTGGCGGACAGGGGAAAGACCCCCACCACTGAAAAAGACCGACCTCCCTCCCATTTGGAGTCGGCTTCACTTTAAAAAGGCACCGACGAGCACAGGCCCGTCAACCTGGAAACGGAATGCGTGCAAGTAGGGGGGGAAAAAGTGGGGCCGGGAGAAAAAGCTCTGGGGGAAGGGCACAATCATTGCTTGGACACAATACAAGAAAGCCTGCGTCGAAGACCCACAACAAAGGGGGGGAAGGGAAAGGAAGAGAGGGATTAGGGACAAGGTGCTGTAAGAAAAGTACAACGATCGACTAAGGAAGCCGCGACATTGCCGCACGCACGCTGGAAGTGGTTACAGAGAGCGGGGCAGGATCAGTGAGGGGGAAAGGTGCGAAAGACGACTCAGCGTTGAGGGTGTCATGGACGCAGCTGCATGGACCAAGCAGAACCGGAAACGAACAAGGGGAGGGACCGACCAATCGGGGGAAAAAAGGGCAAAGTCAAGGGCACCAAGTCGCAGGGTAGGTACACGGCAACGCAAGGAAAAAGTGCCGACACAGACAGCCAACTCGGGAAGGGGATCAGGGAGTGTTGGGGGGGAAGGCGCGGGTCAAGTGGCCAGGGCATAGTGAGGGCGGAGCATCCACCGGGCCGGGGGGGAGGAAGGGACCTGGTCCAGCATTCGCAGGGGGGAGAATAAGGTAGCGAGGGGGAAAAAGAAGGGAAAGCGAACAAAGAGGGAAGGTGCTAAAAAAAGACGACCTCTCAAACGCTGGACGGTAACGGACTCTGAAGGGGGGAGTTGGGTCTGCTAAACAAAGGATACCTCAGAAGTGCCGTGGGGCCAAACCGAGGAGGAAAACTGTATAGAGAATGGCGGACACGATGGGAGGAGGGGGCGCAGGTCGATCTTCTGCCTAGGTGTAACAAATAAGAGTTTAAAGCGCGGAAAATGAAAGGGGGCGACATGGACAGGATCCGAGAACTCAGGGTCATACGGGGCAGCCGAGCAAACGACGGATGAATAGCTGGCTCGCTCGGGAGCGAGACAGCACGTAAAAGGGGTTGGGATGTGCGCTGGTCGTTGCCGTAGTGGATGACCAAAGGGGAACGAAAGGGCCAAAGGGGGACCGGTTGTTAGGGAACAAACAGAATGACCATACTCGAGTTATGGGGCCTCGGGAAAAAACGGAAGGCTGAGTTGGGGTGGTTTCCTGGGACGAGCGGGGGGGGAAAGTGGAGATCAAGAAAAAACGTTCGTAACTCCTGGTCTGAACGAAGGACAGGGAGAACAACCTCCTTGTGAGGGAGGTGGGACTCAAAGCCGTGTTTATAAAAACTGTCTTCAAAGTTCTTTTTTCTGGGGGGGGAGGGGGAAATCTGGAAAGGGTCGCAAGGGGAGAGGGGATTGTTGGGGGAAACGAGAAATTGGGGAAAGAAATGTCGTGGGGCTGTCAGCAAATTTCCTATGACAGGGTTCAGAAGGGGGGAAGAACGCACTTCGCGGAGAGTCAGAGGATGGGAATATGACAGAAGGCGAATGGTTGAGGGCGGGCCTGCAAGGACCCGTGAGGGAGGGGAAGTTCGTAAAGGAACAAAAAAAGGAAACACGCAAGGAAAATAAGCTGTCTTTCCCCGAGGCAAGGGGAAGGGTGGTCATATCCAAATACGATGGAACCTGTTAGAAAGGAAAAAATCAACCGGGAAAGGGGAAGGGTGGGGAACTTAACTTCATGTGAGAGTTTCAAAAAACCGAGTTCTATGCTTGTCCAAGTCGAAATGGGGGGAGGGACCCCAAAAAGGGAGATGGGGCTCTTGAAGAGGTTCGGTGACGGAGGAGAGGAGGAAGCACTATAGACGTCGGGGCAGGGTACGTTTAATCAAGTCTCAAAAAACCTATCAATGAGGGGGGGGGAAGAGAGAGCCAAGGCAAGAGGAAAAAAAAAAAAAAATACAAAACGGGTCAAACGGAACAACACAGGAATGCACGTTTTGAAAATCAGACGAGTCAACAACACACAGGGGATGGGAAAGAGGAGAGATGGGAAAACGGAAGGGAAAGGGTGGGTGCCCGCGTGGGAGGTGGAGGGGCTTTTTAAGAAGAGGTCGAGGGTGACTCTCTAAAGCAGGTTGTCTGAGAATTCTCTAAAGTCCACAGGAAAAAGGGAAGGCAGGGAATAAACGGTGACAGGACCCAGAAAAAAGTCATATGGGGAAAAAAGGAAAACTCCACAAAAGGAAAAAGGCAAGGGGGGGAAAGAAAACATTCGAAGGGCACATATAACTCCTCAAAGAGCCAGCAGCAAACAGGGGGAAGGGGAAAAAAGATGGAAACAAGGTGCGATTTGGTAGGAAGGCATTGGGAAAGGAGGGAAGGGATAAAGTAGAAAACGTTGCCCGGTCAGAAGAATCTGATGGGAAGGGGGAAAAAACGCTGTGGGAAGGTTGTTCATGAGGTTAGCATCCGACAATGAACAATAAATCAGGGAAAGGGGAAGCAGAGTCAGTGAACAAAAATTCGGACAGGGTGCAGCCATTCGCCCCAGACCCAGGCCGAGGGAGGAGGGGAGAAAGGGGGGCGTGAGTAAGGAAAAAGGGGGGATGAAAAACTGGCTGACAATCCCAAAAGAGTTCTCCATGCCGGCATAATCCGGTGGGAGTCAAGACGGGTTAGGGACCTCAAGGAGAGAAGCACCACCCCAGCCGTGGAAAAATAATCTGCTCTTTGGCACGCTAACTCACCAGGAGTGTTTTCAGGCTGGAAGAATACAAAACCAGGAAGGGCTCAACGAAGGAAGGGTGGACTGGATTCAAGAAAGAAACAAGGGGGGCGGTCCCGGAAATCACGCGGGGGAGAGGCAAGAAACCTCTCTAATTCATTCATTGAGGTCACAACGGAAAACGCACATCAGGGAAAAGGGGAGGAAAGAAGGGGGGGGAGTCCGATCACAAACGAAGGACTAAAAGAAGCAAGAGCCATCGGTCCCCGAGCGAGGGGACCAGCACTGCTGAAGCTCGAGACGGGGGGCTCGCTTGACAATCTCAACCTTAAAGGGGCTGGGAAAAAAAGAGGAAAAAGCCGTAAATAGAGCTTTAAAAACGGGGGGGGAAAGCGGGGCTCCTCTCGGGTACAGAGGGGGATAAACTCACTGGGAAAGTCCGAGGCCCTTTTCTTCCTGCGAAGGAAAGAAGGGAGGAAGCAAAAAGTAGCGATTAAGCAAATTAACCAAGGGGCTTGGTAAGGGGAGACATGGGGGGAAATGACAAACACAGAACTTGAAGCGGCGTTAAAAAGTTTCCAGAATGTTCTACGGGGGAGGTTGGTGTTGGAGACAAAAGAGTTGGGAGGGGTCAACGCTTTGGCACCCGGGGGGGGGGGGGGGCAGGAGCCACTCAGAGAAGGGGGACTTAGAGGGAGAAAGGAAGGACCAGGCGAACGGGATAAAGGGACCTAGGGGGAAAAAGAGCTACACTCAAAATTCCCTACTCTACTTACCCTAATAAAGGAAACCTGGTACAAAAAGGAAAGGTGCGGGTTCTTGGGGGGAGAAGGGCTTTCAGGGGAGGGGGACCTGGTGTAGCAGTAAAGAAGTAAAACTAGGGGGGAAGAAAGTACCCCTTGTAAGGACGAAGGGGAACGGGGAAACAGGACGGTGTACGGCCATCAGGCGTCAAAAGGGGAAAAAGCCAGGAAAAGGAAAGGGGGAAAGTTCGGCAAGGGGAAATGGTAAAAATGGGGAAAGAAAGCCCGGCAAAGGAATGCTTAACGCCTTCCAAATGTCCTCAGAACGGTACGAATCGGAGGGTGAGGGTGCTTGACGCACATTGGGCACCGTGACAGGGGGGAAACACAGAAGCCCGCCTCAATAGATCACAAAAAGGAGGGAGGAAACACGCATCTGTGACCATCACGAACTTTGAGACGTGAAAAAAACTCTCAAAGAAAAGAAAGTGACGCAGAGCAACGACAGTGGTGGGAAGAAGGAAGAAGGAATTTGACATTCGACACAATTCAAAGGGGAAAAGGTGCAAGACGACCTTACCTTTCTTTTTACGTTTAGGGTGATTTGACGCAGACTGAATGGAACAAGGGGGGGGGGGGAAAGCACGGAAAGAAAGGAGGAAGGGGACACCATAGGAGGACAGGAAAACCTGGAGAAGGGCAAAAACTAAAAAAACACCTTATTTGCTTCACTCAAAAAGAACAGGGGACAGCCGAAAATACAACCTAACGCGGGCGATTGCCTTCCCTGAGAGAGGGGGAGGGTCCGTCTCTGGGGCCTGTGAGGCTGTGCGGATAAAACCTTTGGCCGTTCCCTGTTCTCATTCGCAGGGATAAGTCCGGTACGGGAGGGTAACCGCAGGAAAAGAGAAAAGAAAGAGGGGTGAACTCCAACGAAGGAGAAAAGAAAAAAGGGAGAAAGGGAACGCTCCTGAGTTCTGACCACTTCTCATGTGATACCGGGAAAGAAAGCAAAAAAAGTGGTTCCCCGATAGGAGTGAAGTCGAGAAGGGATGAGACTTCTGCAAGGAGGGGCTAAGGGAAGAAGAGTGGGCTTCTGGCTTCCCCATCTCTAAAGGAGGCATCCACGAAAGGGAATTTAAAGGCTCATCAGGAATGGACAAATTCAGGGGTGGAAGGTGAAGCAAACCCGAGAACGAAAGACTGGTGAGAGAGAGAAACGTCGTTAACGCACTCTGAAAATGGTAGGAAAGGTGAGTCGGTCTTGGGGGGCCCGGGGGGAGGAGGGGGGGGGGCCCAGGATGTACAAAAAGGGGGGAAAGGTTCCCTTGGAGGGTGTAGCAAAGCTAATCCCTGTGGGTGAAGAGAAACAAGGTGCAGGGACTGAGGGTGGTGGGTTACCAACGGGACTCAACCGGGAAGGGAAGGAAGTCGCAGGGAGAGAAGCGGAAAAAGGGGTCGAAGTTCAAAGAATGACCACCCCCTTGTAGTTCTCTTGGCCAACGATCACCTCAAGGGGACAGCGGAGAAAAAGGGCGGGGGTCCTGAAAGGTTAGAGAAAGGGTGGAAAGCCGAGAGGCAGGTGGAAGAAACGATTCATGAAAGTAACGTGAAGGGGGGGCTGTCAGCCTCCTCATCCCGTGTTAGAAACTCTCTGAGAATATCCAGGAGATTGGGGAAGGGAAGGATAGAAAGTGGGGGGGGGGACCTCAAGCTTAAGGAGGGGAGTTGGTCCTATGTTAAGGTGGAGTGAAAAACCAGGAAAAAAAGAAAAACTCGCTCAGTCCAGCCGAAACTGGGAGGGCTCCCTACTGGGTGGAAGGAGGGGGCATGCCCTACGAAATGGCTAAACCGGGGGGGATGAAGGGAAAGAAAAAAGAGAAAGGTCCAGTGGGGAAAAGGCTTCTGCTCTGGGCTGTTTTTTTCCTGGAAAAGGGGAGGGGTCTGGAAAAAAGGCAATGGTGTCGAAACAGGTTTAATCTGGGTTGCTCTTGGAGGGGGGGGGGGGGTCAGGAGGGAAAAAAAAAAAAAAAGGGGATGTCACCGTGACGACGCTGGGGATGTAAGGTTACTCGCAGTCGGCTCCGAAAACCGTTCCTGCTGTATGGGAGAGCCAAGAGAAGAAAAAATGAGGCAAATGCAGCCCGAACAGCCCAAAGGGACCGACGTTGGTCAAG
>Ga0179593_1560883_pt1 | contig 12374 bp, 11 predicted proteins | sample CZODoug2_1_08_16_FD_185931 | JGI IMG/M metagenome (GOLD analysis project Ga0179593, IMG submission 185931) | Vadose zone soil fungal communities from Angelo Coast Range Reserve, California, USA - CZODoug2_1_08_16fungal (PacBio error correction) | ecosystem: Environmental > Terrestrial > Soil >...
AATTCCCATACAAATGCCACCTGGGTTGTGAAGAGTTCGATGGTAAGGGGTGTCAAGAGTGAAGATACGCTGTTCGGAAAAAATTGTCTCTACCCAAAGACTGGAGCAGGTAGAAGACGTACTTCGGGGAGGGTCTTAGGAAAAATGTAAAACTTCATACCTGTTGTGGAAACCCTAAAGAGAGCAAACCTAAAAATTTTTCCATTGTAAGCTTGAACCTAGGAGGGATCATATTCCCCTAAGTAAACAACCCTTTCAAGACAAGTGCTTCCGACTCGAGCGAGCTCGGAAGGGCGTAAATACTTGGCTCCCTCCGGGGGCAGAAAGCAGGGGAGTTCCTCATTCGAAAGGGAGTAAGGGGGGATGCCTTCCGCTCGAGACATCTCACTCAGTAGAACAAAAAGGCAGGAACGAATCTTGAATGGGAAGCGGAAAATTAAAGGGGAAAAAATCAAAAAGGAAAAATGGATAGAACAAGGTCAATGTTATATCATCAAGGGCCGTTTCAAAGGGTTCGAGAGTAAGAGGGAAGCGTCAAAAGATTGAATGGCTGCAAGATTCAAGGTTGAACTGGGGAGGTTTGGGGAAATGAGTGGGGGGAGCGCGACACGGTAATATTTCGGATTCAGAAATTATAGAACCAAATTCAGAGGCAGCACACTCAAAGTTAAGGGCTTGGAAAATTTCGGCCTGCCGAAAAGCGTAAATGACAAATGTTTTCTCGCAAGGGGGACCGAGACGCGGTGATGCCGAAAGAATTCAGGGCCAGTCAAAAAGGGGGGGGAGAAACCCGCCTTTCAGGGATCGGGAGACTTGTCAGGAAGGTTGGCGGGTCTGGTCGGAGTCCCAGGGAAAGCTCTCTGGGGAGGTCGAAGAGTTTCGAGCCAATCGCTAAGGTGGGCAGGGGGGGGGTAAAACTGGCGAACGTAAGAAAGTGGGGAGATGTGAAAAGGCCGAGTCTTGGCCTCCTACAAAAGTGCTCGAAACTTGGGCGACCGAACCCACGAATAGCGGCTTTAAGGCCCACCCCGAAAGAGGGGAACATTTCGGAAAATTCCGGCCATTCGGATAGGAACCGCCCAAAAAGGGACTAGGTTGGGACGGGGCCGGAAAAGGAGAAAGGGAAAAACCAACCGAATCGAAATCAAGGGGTGCAGCGCAACAACGCGGCTTTTGAGGAAAAGATGTGCTTGCCTCGTAAAATGCAGAAGAAATACAAGGACCTCAAATCTTTCCCGGAAGCAAGCGTCTGAAAGAGTGAAGGCGGATCGTCGAAAAGAACCGACGGAGGGGTCAGAAACATCCTTAAAGGCGGGAAAGAGCCGCGCCCGATACGGTAGTTTAAAGGGGGGGGAAAACGCCGGGGAAGAAATAGAGGAAAGGGCCTATTAAAGAGGGGAGAAAGTTCGTCCCATAAAAAAGATGTTTGAGCGTCCAATAAAAGGGGGGGGGGGGGCGACTTGAAAGCCAACGCGGGTCGCAGCTCGAAAATCTAAAAGTGTTGGGGAACTTAGGAAGACAACAGAGGGAAAGAGAAGACGTTGGGGGAAAAAGAAGGAGTGCACGTGACTTTTTGGGAAAACTCAGGACCAGTCTTGGAAAAAGGTTTGAAAAGTCGGGAGCCCCTGAGACCTATAATCAAACGGCACTCCCGAGAGGGGGCTACGGCTATTTGGGGGAAAACCAGCTGATAAAATTCAAAAAAATTTGACCATGCACCAGGCCCGGGGGAAAAGGGCTTGGAGGGGGGACTCCTGTGGGAAAAGCTGCAAAAAGACAAGGAAAGCGCTTCGGGGGAGGTATATTTGAACTGGGTCAGAAAATAGAAAGGAGACTAAAAGGGGAGTCCAAAACAACTACCCTCACAAGAGGCCGATTCCGGTACTGACCTAAAAGAAAACCAGAAGAAGGAGAGAACCTTGAATCAATGCACAAGGGAAGGAGGCAAGACCCGATGGTAAACGCTCCGAGAATTCCTGAGGCAAGGGGATTACGGTCTCTTGCGAGAGGGAAAAGGTCCCTGTCCTTGGAAAAAGAGATCTTAATACCGGACGCAAGTTCATAGGGTAACAATCCGGAACAAATCTGAAACAAGGCCTCCATTCTACCAGGAACGGGGTGGTAGCGTGGGGTTGTGGGGTGGTGTGGAGGTCAGTAAGTTTTGTTAAGGAAAATCCGCGAAAGGAAGAAAACCCCACTCGTCGTCGTCCCCAAAATTCCCCACATACCGTAAAGAAACCTATGCGGCTTGGAGGAAGGCCTCTCAAAAAAGTTCCAGTGCTGATTTCCAAAAAAGTATGGATCAAGGGAAAGTCTCCACAAACCTGGGGGAGCCTCGGAAAAGAAAAATAGACGCCGCTCCTTCCAATGAGGAATTTCCTAATCTTTTTCTTCGGGGAAAAGGTGTGAACTGGAGGCGCGGCCTCGGAATCGGGCCTCCGGATTGCAAGTCTTCCGAGATGTAGGGGGGGGGGGGGCTCAGAGACGGCTTCGCACGGAGCAAGAGGGGGAGAGGGGCGTATGCCGGCTTGCACGGAAACGCCAGACGGGTTGCCAACGGCCCGCAGTCACCCGTCCGAAGTTTGAACTTCCACGAATTGAGACGGGCTGGGCCACGAGAGGACAAAGGAAAAAAGGGCTCTTCAAACGCGAGGGGGTGTTCAAGGCAGGAACGCAGGGGGGAAAAAAACGGATTGGAAAAGGAAGGGGGGAGGGGTTGGAAAATCACGTCCGAAAAAACTCGGGAGTCCGGGGAAAGAAAACAAAAAGTTTGCACAAGGCCCGAAGGAAGCTAGAAGGGTCCCATTCAGAGGGGGGGGGAACATCGGGAAAAAGTGGCAAACGACCGGCTTGGAGGGGGAAATTTTGGGGGAAAGGCACTTGAGGATTGGAGGAAAACGCTCAGATCTCGAGGGGGGGAGCCGTTTAAGCGACACATGAACCGAATCGAAAAAATGACAACTCGAGTGGGGGAAAACTCCAAAATTTGAGTTAAAAAAAACAACGAGGGACCATGGGTTCCCACTGAGATAGTTTAGGGGGGAATCGCTGAGAAAGATTAATTCTGGAAGCTAAGGGGGGAAACATACCGAGGGGCTTAAAACTGACAGTTTTTAGAAACATCCGAGAGAATGGCCCACTGTGAACGACTAGAGGACATTCGTACCGGCCGATGGGAAAGAAACGGATCACTAGGAAAACTAATCTCGAGTTTTACTCTCTTCACAGGGGTCGAGAAGGTCTAACGTACAGTTCTTTGATCTTCGAACAGTGGGTTCGTACTCCGAAGCATCTTAAATTCAGCGGGTCGGGGGGACCCTGGCTTGGGGGGCCGATCTATAGTGCCTGGAGGTGCCTTCTGCACCCTGGTCAGAAATTTTGACTCGGAAAAACGAAGTCTGGATTCCGCGGGAAATCCCTGATTCTGATGGCTCTTTGGCGGAAAAAAACACCTCTCCGGTCCGGATTTTCACCGTACCCGCCCCACATGTTGGGGAAATTGCAGTCAAAAAATTAGAGGGCCGCAGACCAGTCTCATTACTATCAGTCCCGATGGGAATCAAGTGAAAGGGTGGTCGGGGGAGGGTGATTCCACACCGCCCGACGTGGCACTTAAAGGTTAATTGTGAGAGAGATCAAAACCGCCCACGGGTAGGCTGACGGGTCTAAATTTCCGAACCAAGAGGGGGAATCATCAAGTCATCGTATCGGAAAAAACCGAAGGAGGGTTCACAGAAAAGGGCAACCCAAGGAAATTCGGAAGGTACGCGGGAGGGTCTACGAGAAAAGACATGGAGAGGTCGGGACTGAAGAGCAGCAAAAAGGATAGTTCTAGGGAATCGCCAAAAAGGATTCGATTGAAAGTTGCGAAGCCCTCTCTCGGACCTCCCAATCGATCTGGGAAACCCTGTGGCGCCTCGATGCGTGACTCCCAAGGGTCTTGGGCCCCGCCCGCCGTTGAACGGAAAATTGGTTGACAGAATCTCAAAAAGGGTCACGAAAAACGGCAAAATTCACCACCGGGGACGACTTTCAAAATGTTGCCGAAAAAGGGGCAAAAAAAGAACGAAAACGAGGGAGAGATAAAGCCCGCGGGAAGAACGGCCAACTGCGAGGACGGGGGGAAAAAAAACTTGCAAAAGGGGAGGGGGTCTGGGTGTCCCACTTTCTTGGGCAACAACCCCAATCCACGAGGAAAAAGAGGGACGGCGACCGTGCGGACAATCGCTCCGAAAACCCGCACACGCCAAAAATCAAACCCAAAGGAATCCCAGGAAAGGCATCACTCCGTGGAAAAAAAAAAAAAATCAAAATCTAGAACGGACTAAAAACGAACAAAAACGAAACAAGAAATAAATGGAGAAAAAAAAAAAGGGTACTAATGTCAGGAGGAGATCCGGAATACCAAACAAGGCGACCAAAAAATAGAGTTCGAAAAGGAATTCGGAAGAGAATCAAGAAACTAATACAGGAAAGAAAAGGGGACAGAACGAGAGAGATCTAGGACAGCTAAAGAAAGAGCGAACCCTTTTTGGACGCAAATGAGAGACTGTAAAAAAAAAATAAAAAAAGCAATGAAAAAACGAACCACACAGACAAATCCCGAGAAAAAAGAAAGCATGATAAAAAAAAAGAAAACAAAAATAAAAAAACGCGATAAAAAAAAACGAGCCTGATTGTAAAAGAAAAAAGGTGAAAATTATAATAACATATTAGGGGAGGGGGGAATGAATCCACAAAAAAACAAAAAAAAAACCCACCAATAGCCGCTGAACCCCAAGAAAATCTGACCATGCGGTTTGCAAAAAAAGCCTGGGAGGGAAGTAGGGAGGAAACTAAAGAGAAAAATAAAAGGAGCCAAGGAAGGGGAACGTGTTTGAGACTAGGAACCTGAAAGTTTCGGGTGGGAGGGGCCAGACCCAACGAAGGGGGTCTAACAATGAAGAAAATAGGATGGTTTGCGTTAAGGTAGGTGAAAACTGTAAGGTCTTTGCGTGGATTCGCCGACGTAACAAAAAAAGCTCGAGAAAACTCATATCCCAAAGAGCTCTCAAACAAAAAGGTAACAAGGCTATTGAATCAAGGAACTTTCGGAAGAATTGCGTCGGGGGGAGAAAAGAAATAACGACGAAAAGGACACAATTAGCAATCGCCGCTAGGGAAGAAGCTAGGGTCGAGCTGTCGGGGGGAAACGGAAAAAGAAAAGGGAAAAAAAAAATACTACAAGCTCAGTTAACAGATAGAAAGAATGCACTCTATTTGTTTTGGGGGGGGAACTGTAAGGTATTACAGTCTTGAAACGTCGTCCGCACCTTGTGAATCCCTGAGGTCACGGGGAACCGGGGTACTCTTATCTGGGGGGAAAATCAAAAGGCCCTGGGACTAAAAAGGGCGGCTAGTCTGTTAGGTATTACCTTGGTCAACTGAATTGTTAAAAGAAACCAGAACGGGTCTCCGCGGAAAAACTTGGGCACAGCACGCTCACCTCTAAAAGCCCAAATCATCCCCGTGGAAGCGAATAGCGGGGGAGGAAGAAAGTTGCGCGCTAGCTCGCTTGTCGCTTGAGTCACGCCGGCGGGCCTGTTCACCCGAGCGACGTCTCCCGCCTAAGCGTGACTTGAAAACGGTCATTTTGCTAAAAGGAAAACCTGGGACAGGGCTGTCAAAAATCTGAATCTGAGACACCTTCGCCCCTTGGCGCCTTGTGGATTGGGCAAACTGGACAAGCAAAGGGACAAAGAGGACCCCCAAGATTGGGGAAAGCATCAAGGCCGGTAGTCAAAGAGGACAACGCATTTTGACGGGGGAGGTCCACTACACCTGGAGGACCTCTTTCCAGTGTTCGGCCAGCAAAAAAAGTTGGGAAAAAATGGGGGAAAACTTTTTAAGTTGTGGGGTCTTCTGAAACTTGCATGGTCATTTGCTTTGAGAGGATCTCCAGGGTCTGCTAGAGGACGGGGTATGGACGAAACATTTGGAGGCCAATCTCTTCATGTGGGTCTCGAGTGTGGGAAAAAAGCCGGCAGTGAAGACGAATATACTCCATTGAGAGTGAGGCCTGGGGCTTCTTCAGAAGAAAAAGCTATGGAGGTTAGGATTTAGCAGGTCACGCGCTGGGGATCGCGAATCAGTCGAACTTCAGGGGACTCGATAGAAGGGTTGCAGGGAGGGTCGCCGGGCATTCAAACTAGATCTTTAGACGGAAAGGAATGAAAAAGGAGATACTACCTGGCGGGGTAGTTCAGCCCGCGTAAAAAAGACTAAGGGCGAAGGGGGGGGGAGGGAGAGCGACAATTGACCAAGCTGAACCTCTGGAAAATTCCAGGACTTCATGGGATTAGGGTTTCCATTGCCCGCAACACGGGGGGAAGTCCCAGGGGTTTGAAAACCCAAACGGCTAAACTTTCGGGGCCCCAAAAAGAAAAAAGAAAGGCCCTCCAAGTCCCAGTTAAAAGTACTCCGTCGTTCTACGAGGGGGAAAAGGCCTGAAAGTAAGTCCCACATCGCAGGTAACCCGGACGTAGGGGGAAAACTCGACGGGATGATTCTGAGGCCTCCTTGGGGCATCTCTTAGGGCAAAAAGCTAATTCCCGCGCCCTGGAGACGTGACATCTAGACCACTCCTCCACGAATTACATAAGGTCGAAATCCAACGGAAAGGGCCCTCTATCAAAAAGGGTCTTCAGGAAATACTCTTGTGAAGCCCACACTGTGAAATCCCGGGGAGGGGGGATCGAAGGAGCCCTTACAAGGGACCAACTCGTCAGGAGCGCGCGCGTTGACCAGGGAAAATTAGTTTCTTGGGGGGGGGGGGGGGGGGGGGGTAGGGGGGATGTGCGACAACAACTTCCGGGGTAACCCAACCCAGCAAACCCCCCACCCCTCCACAACCACCACCCAAACCCGACACACCGGAAAAAGGCCCCCAGGCGCGATGACCCCCCCCCCGCTGGAGAAATAGAAAAGAAGGCCAACCAAGCCACCCAACCCCCCCCCCCGGGCCAGCGCCACAGCCAAACAGCCGCAAAAAAAAACTCACCCCCCCAAAATTCTGAGAAAAAAGAAAAAACTTCCAGCCCCCGACCCAAAGCCCGCCGCGAGGCAGAAAAGGGGTGTCCCTCTCGCGCGTATGGCTCGGATTTCGCAAGGGGAAGGAAAAATCTGTTTGGAATGCCAACGTTCTCTCCCTCACGCTGCCTCCCTCTCAGTGAAAGAAAGGCATTCTAACCAAAGATAGCGGAGATTTGCAGGGAGTGATCTCATTTCGGCAGAAAAGACCGTTTTTTAAAAGCGGAATAAAAAGAAGGACCAAATTGGAGGGAAAGATGGGGAGTAACCGGGGCTGCCGGAGGGGAAGGCCGAGAGCAATCACGGGAAAGGAAGGAGGTATGGAAAGAAGGGAAACAACGCCGAGGGACGTCAAAGGGAACGGCGTTCTGAATCAAAAAACAATTTTTCCAGAAGAAAAATCCGGGGGAGGCTGTGTAATCGAAGAGGGGGAAAAACAAACACGCGACGCATAAAAGGGAAAGCACCGAAACTGAAAAAGACACTGAGAAAAAAGGACCTGGACGGGGAAGGGGGGACTAGTGGTCACTAGGCAACTGAAAAACTCATTATATAGTATAGGGGACAAAAAGGAAGGAAAAAATCTCAAAAAACAGCTGATTAGAAGGAAAGGCGGAGGGGGAATCTGCATCAGAAGATTTTCAAATTAATAGAAAAAAATCAAGGGGATGAGGGAACTTCAAACTCGTGGAAGAACGTCCCTTACATCGAAAAAACAGAAATGCCAGGGCGATAAGGAAAGGGATGGAAGAAATCGAACGTCGAAGTGTGCTCCTGGGAAAAAACAGCATCGGATAAAAATCTGAAAAAGGAAAGGAAACTAGGAGGGAGGGGTGACGCCGACAATACCCGCTCAAAAAGCTTCCCCGGGGAAAGGCTTATGCAGAGTCTAAAGAAAGGGACGACCTGAGAAAAGAAGGCCTGCGTAAAACCCCGGCAGCGGATATTCTGAACCCGACCCGAAAGGGGGGGGAAAAAAAAACGGATGGCCGGAAAAGAAGTCTGCCGATGAGCTCCACGAAACAACGTAATTTCCGTTGAGGAAGGGGAATTGCCGTGGACGTCGAGGGAAGAGATAAGATCTCCTCACAAAAAAGATGAAAAAAGGGTTGAATGAAAGAATATACATACAACTCAAAGGAATTCAGTCTGCAAAAACGGAATAAGGGGGGGGGGGATTTGGAGAGGCTGAAAGGACGAAGACATACAAGATCGAGAAGATTTGAATTGACATGGAGGGGGGGTCGGGTCGACCGGCGAAGGTTCATGAACGAGACGAAATTCATGGGGGGGAAAGCTCCGGCTCCGAGGCCTGCGGAGAATGGGGGAAAAGCAGAAGGGGGGGATCAGCGGTTAAGCGAAAGAATTGGGAAAAGCCCATGGAAAAGCGCTGGGAGCGGGAGGGAAGTCTTCAAGGGAAAACGATGGGGAAAAGAGCCCACGGGAAGGAAAAAAAAGTGTCAAGGAAAAAAACTATCAAAAAAAAGAATAGGGTTGAGTCAGGGGAGGTTACTGCGCGGGAAGGCACGAGCTTTCCGCAGGGCAACCGAAAAAAGGGGTTATGACTTCAAATGGAAAGATGTTTTTGGGTGTCTTCAGCCACAGTCAAAAAAAAAGCCGCCGGGGGAAATTCGAGGCTGATTGGTGGAAAAAACGGGAGGACAGTGGGGGGCTTCAAAGGGCAAAAAAAAAATCCGGCGGATCCTGCTTCGGTCTCCAGGGAAAAAACCCCTTGAAAAGAGGGCCGACGAAAGAATCCAGGTCTGCGAAAAGAAAAAAAAATGTGCCTTTCCGGCGGAGCTAAGACGGGTGGGGGGAAGCCGTAAAAAACCCTAAAAGGGAAGGGGGAAAAGAAAAAACGGTCAAGTGGCAGCTTTCAAAGGCCGTGTGAACTAGGGGGGAACTCAAGGAGGAATTGAGGGGGAGGGGCGGGTGAACTCGTCGCAGAAAAACTTCTTTATTGGGCAGGGGGAGCTGCTTGGACCGAAAAAACTTGAGGAAATGAAAATTTACGAGGTGTACAAGAAAGTTTTCGAGAAAGCAACTCCAAGTAAAAAAGGGGTAAAGGACCCGGGAGAAAAAAGCTGCAAAGAGGGATGGAGAGAAAAATGGAAAAAAAATAGGGAGTTTTTAATTGAAAAAAAAGGGTCCCGAAGAAATAAGATCGAGGGGGGTTTAGAGATTGTCGGGGGGTTTTACACATAGAAATTTCATAAAAAGGTTACCGGGCTTCAGAAGAAAAAACTCCAGTTCCTGAAAAAAGGGAGCACAAAAATTGGCCATAATCGGCTAGTTCAAACGGGGGGGGATAAAGAGTCAAAATGAATCATTCGGGAACCTCATTCCTGGGGGGCTGGTTCTTGGTCACATAAATCAAAAAGAATATTATCTAGAAGGAAAAAGTTCCCAGATCTCAAAATGAGAGTTAATCTTGAGGGGGCTTTTATCGGGTAGAAGAATCATCAGGAGGGGGAGGGTTGAGATTGAGAAAATACACTCACAGGAGGGAGCTAATAAAATCTTAAAGGTTCAAAGGTGGCCCATCCTTCTTATGTTGTCCTGAAAAAAAAAAAACCAAAAAGAAGGGAGAGTTGACACCAAACAAATTAAGGGGGGCCCCCTCGCAAAATCGGACAGGGAGGGAATGGATGGCATATGTAGGGGGCCCACTTCGGAAAAAGAAGGAAAAGGGCAGGGGGAAACAGAAACCCTTGGGGCAGGGTCCAGTTGCGGGAAGAAATACTTCCGCTCGACCTTTCCGAAGGGTCCTAACTTCCGGTCTGGGGGTTACTTACGGAATGTGAGTCGTGGGGGACTCAGGGGGGTCTGGAAGAACGTTCCCGTAATATCTCAAAAATATTCGGTTTGGAATCGGTCGGGGAAAAAAGTCAGGCTTCGTCACTTAAATTAACTGCGGGTTCAAACCGAGGGCAGGAGAATAACGCGGAGGCATCGTCCGCGCATCCTAAAAAGGGGCGATCGGGAATCCACGACTGCGAAAAAACACCCGAACGATCGCTTCGGCTGGTCTTCGGGTCGGAAAGTCCACTCCCCCGGGAGCTGAAGGTCTCCGTATTTTCAGGGGTCCCGCCCAGAGAGAAAAAAAAGTCGAGATCAAAAGAACGACAAAAGAAGTTTGGGCAATGGGAATCCGACAACAACATGCACCAAAAACTAATTAGTCGGTCCACAGAGGCGCTTAAAAAAACTTTGGTTAAAAGGAATTCATACTAAGGGTTAAAAAAAAACCTGAGTTTAAAGCAATCTTTTTCCATTTGGTTCTCTCAACTTTCTGTTCTACTCCAGAAATAAACGGGAAGCGACCCGAAAAAAAAGTTACCACAAAAAGCAAAATAACTGACGGGCGGGCGGGAAAGAAGGGAAAGGAAGGTCGCGGGGGCGGAACGAGGTCCTAACCCGCAAACAAGGAGGTTGAAAAAGGAAAAAAAAGTCTTTATCGCGAACAGAAAGAAGATGAGAGCGGAGAATCCAGGTCAAAGGGGTGTGAGGGAGTTATTGGGTAGACGACTCATATTTCAAAGGAAAGGCGGCAGGGGCGACACATTTGAGAGCGCCTAAGGGAAAAACATGAGAGCGAAAAAACATCCAAACACATCCTGCACGGGCGGGAAAAAAGTTCGGAGGGGTGAATCGTTAAGGACGCCACAGACGGGAGGCGGAAAACACGCGGGGAAGAACTCGACATTGGAAACGAGTCTAATAGAGAAGGGGTTCAGCAAAAACGGGGTAGAAAGGGGTTATAAGACGAGGGGGACGGAAGACTGCGAATCGGCCAAAAACAACGTAAATGTCACAAGGGGGGGGTTAGGATCGGATGTCCGGCACGTCCACGGACGTCTGGACGCCAGGGTCCAGAAAAGCCATCGGATGCGAAGAGGCTGTAATGGTTTAGGCGGTGGCGGAAAAAAAGGTCCTCGGCATCTTCCCCATCCCCCCAAAACAGGTCTCGAAGCAAAAACGGGCATTAAAGAGGGAGGGGGAAACGGGAAAAAGCAGACGGAAGGGCCTAAGTACAGGAGGAATAATAAAAGTAAATACTAAACTGGGGCAAAAGGTATCTAAGGGGTAAACGTGGGTCTAATTGGGGGGGGGAAGAACATTGGGGGGGAAAAAAAGGGTTTGTGAAAGTTCGAACGAAAAACATATAACCCTCCTCAGTCAAGGGAATCTAAGATTCTTTGGGGGGTCGGGGATTAGCGTTTTTCCGGTCCCGGGGATTGTTTCGGCGTCGGGGAGAAAGGATGAAGGATTCTCAAAAAAAATAGGAAGAGGGAAACTCCAGCCGGAGAGAAGCGCAGGCAAAAGTCTCGATCAAAAAAGGAGGAAGGAGGTTTAACTATGCCTTGGTATTCGCTGGGGAAGGGAACTGTCGGAATCGGGGATTCTGCGAATAAGACCTAAAAATACTAAGGAAAATGAACTCGACGCTAAATTGAAATCACATTAAGGGGAGAAATAAGGGGGTCGATGGGGGTTCTTGGGAGGTCTTTGTGAAATTCGCCAGGAAAACCATGAATGGTGGAAATAAAAGCAGTATGAAATCGATAGGCCGAAAACGGGAATGCTGATTTTTAGAGTTCGGGGAAAAGGGGAAATTCGGCGAAAAAAACAAGTCTGGCCAGGGGAACTGCCCGATTCAAGCCGACAGGGTGGTGAGCTTTCGGGGAAAAAAAAGATGTGGGGGGAAGGAAAGCTCCAGTAGAAAGGGTCGGGGGCACTCGACCCGGCTGAGCGCGAAGCTACGACTAGAGGGAATGCACCGTTGTACTGAAGGCTCAAAAGGGCGAAAAAAAAACTAAAAAGACGGGGGATTGGGATGTGAAAGCAGTCGGGCAGAATCATCACCGACCTTGAAAAAAAAGAACCATCGAAGCCGCGGGCGACAATGGGGAGCCGAAAAGGAAGCGTGAACGGCACCTTGGCTCAGGAAGGAGTTGAAAATTCACCGGAGAGCCCCTACGTTGCGGCGGGAGGAAGGTTCGCGGGGGGGAAAGGGCCTGATCATTTCTCAGTAAGCGCCTCCAAGATCTCCAAAAAGGAAAAAAAAAAAGCCTTGGCGACTTTGGGGGGGCAAGAAAAAATAACTGGGAAAATAAAACAGATGTTATAGAAAAAAACCAGGAGGTTCTCTCAGAAAAAAATTTTCGTTCGAAAACGGGAAGTTATCAAAATAGGGGAAGAAAAGAGTTTCTGGGGGAGGATCGGGAAAAGAAGAATTGAATGGGGAGGCCGGCAGGTCAATTTGTGAATGGGAAAAAGGTTGGGGGAGGGAGGTGTGGTTGCAG
>Ga0179593_1659137_pt1 | contig 12374 bp, 12 predicted proteins | sample CZODoug2_1_08_16_FD_185931 | JGI IMG/M metagenome (GOLD analysis project Ga0179593, IMG submission 185931) | Vadose zone soil fungal communities from Angelo Coast Range Reserve, California, USA - CZODoug2_1_08_16fungal (PacBio error correction) | ecosystem: Environmental > Terrestrial > Soil >...
ACCTAAATAAAATGAAAAAAAGAGAGCAAGAAGCTCGGGGAACGTTAAAGGCAGCAGCGAGAGCGGCCGCACGGACGTAACATCGTGGTCGAGCTGGAGGAACGCGACGGGGGGGGGGGGTCGAAAATCGGCTTCACGTGCGGGGCCGTCAAGGGAGGCCGCGCAGTTTAGGGGCGGAAAGAAGGAGAAGGTGCGAGACTATCTCGGCAAGTCGTGGAAGGGCACCCTTCTCCGCCTCCTGAGGCGAAAAAAAAGAAGCTAACCGACATCGACCGGTCGTGTTACTCCCACGCGGGGGGTGCGAGCATCTGCTGGGGGAAACGCTCCGAAACCCCCGAAGAGAGTCTGCGGACGATCGGGCCCTCTTGAGGCGCTCCGTGCCCAACTTCAAGAAAAGGAGATGCTAAACCGAGCGTACCTGGAGGTGAGAAAAGCTCATCTGATAAAGAAAGAAAAAGGAAAAAAACCACCCCCGGCGGCAAGGAGTCGGGGCCCAAAGGGACCTAGAGAGCCGCCACCGCCCCTGCCACAATAGGATCGCTGGGAAAACTTCCATCTGCATGTGGGGGGAGGCCTGCTACTTGAGGAAAAAAAGAGAGGCGGCGTGGCGTGGCCATCGGATGGCCGGGCCTTAAAGTCAAAAAGAGGAGGAGTGGGTGGGCCGACACGGAGACAAAGAAGGCCGGCGCCTGCGGGTAAGGTGTTCCAAAGCCGGCAAATACCCGTCTCGGAAAAAGTAGGAAGAAAGAAGACAGTCTGTCGACAAGGGCTTAGGAGTAGCGAGCTCTTACCTGCCAACGCAACTGGCTCCAGAAAAACAAGAAGCGAGAAGCCAGCTACTTCGGCAAACTCAATCGTAGGCACCGAGGAGGGTGCGTCCTTAAGAAGGGGGTCCTGGGGCAGAGAAGAGTCGACGCCGTCTGTGGGCGACGGGGCTTCTCCTGAGGGGACAGTTGTCCTAGGACGGGGGGGGGGGGATCGAGGGGGCAGGGGAAGGCGGGGAAGGTGGGGGTGTCGATACAGGCAGGTTCCTTCCGCCGCACAAAACCAGGGAGTCCGGGTTGTGAAAAGGGGCGGGGGAGTCCACCTGAGAGTCCGAAGAAAGGACCCTCACCAAAGCGGAAGGTGTGGTACCGCCTAGGTAATGGGTCCATATTTCGAAAAAAAAGGGGGAAGTTAATACCTCTTTCGGACGCAGGGGTGGCGGGAACCCTGCAGTCGAGTGCGGTTGAAAGGGATGGCGTAAAACGCTAGGAGAAACGTGGCCTTGTACGTACGGAGACAGGGATGTTCAGACTAAAAAACTTACACCTTCCTGGCTGGAGAGTGCAAGATCGACTAACTAAATAGAGGGTGAAAGAGGGGGGGGACGTTTCACAGAGATTCTCGAAGCGGGGGAGGGGAAGAAAAAAGGTCTTCCGTCTCCCCATCCTTCTGAGAACTAGGAGCGGGGTTTGCGTTGAAGAAAGCCTTTGGCTCTCAGAAAAAAAATCGTCTGCCTCCTCTTACAAACAAGACGTTGACGAACCACTACCAGAGGGCCGGGGATCCGGCCTACGGCCAAAACTAAACAATGGCGCGGTGAAGACATGCACAACCCTGGACGCGAAGCAAGACCGCGGGGGGCCCAAGTTAGAACAAGAGGCGTGAGAGCGGGAAGGGGAAGAGGAGAAAAGGAAGTAACTTTCTACCTAGGAGGTAGTCCTCTTAGCTCAAGGGTTAATTTAAGCAGAGACAAAATAGCTTTCTCGCGACTTGATAATCAACTTCTGGTAGGTTGGCTACTAGACATTGCCGGTCGGGGACGGTGGGAGGAAGTACCTACACTCGAACAGGCGATGGACATAGGGACCCCCCTGAGGAAAATTATCTTCGTGCTCTGTTGCGTCCGGGTCAACCGCCCAAAAGGAGAATCGTCGGTGCGGATTGGAGAGATCTGTGAAGTGACTCGTCCCTCTATAAAGGTGGGAATCCTTGAAACAACATGTGAATCACTCGGCAAGAACTCCCTGAGATGGGGGGTCGCGTCTGGTGAAAAGGAAAAGCCCTCCTTTATTGCTCGAAAAAAGGCGTCTTCAAGGGAGAGCGCCTTCCCTAAACGAGAGAAACGGGTCTACCTCATCGGAAGCCCCCGCTTGATGTTGAGGAGCAAGAGAAGTACCCTGCCGCCCACCAATCGTCGAGGTCGTCGCGTTCAGTCAAGTCCCAGCGGCCCCTCGGACGAGCCTGGGGAAAGGAAAGGGGATATCTCCTCTAACGATAGGGTTCAGGGAAGGACTAGGTTTCCACAAGTGCTGTCGGTTCTTATTGCTGATAGACCTCTCTGCCCCCCCCAGTCTGCTAAAAGTGCTCGATCGGGCCGACGGGACAAATCGAATTCGTACTGTGAGGCGTCAGGAAATGAAGCAAAGTACGTTGAGCTTGTAGAGAAATGACGAGTCGCGGAAACAATCACAAGTCCCTTATTCAGAAGGCCTCGATAAAGGCAGGGGCTCTACAAGCAACGAGGTACTTCACGTAGCGAACGAAGGGTCCTAAAAAGTCTGGGACGAAATTTGTACTTCACGCGACCTCAGGAGGGATATCGGGGCCGAAGTCCTACCCCCGCAATAGGTCCTCCTTCGTGGGATCGAGAGCATCGGTAAGGGCAGTCTCCGTAGAGGTAGATCTCCCACCTGTCGACAGTATTTTCCTCGTTCTACGAAGCCGGTCGACTATGGGGCTTTATAAAAAGTTGTCTTCATTATAAAGGAGAAAAAACTCAAAATGCTGGTGAGATCCCTCTACGTGTCTACTTCTTCTGGGGGGGGAGTCGAGTGGAAGGGTGGATTCCAGGACGGAAGAAAGGGTGTTTGTCTTGCGAGAAAACGTGGACGGTTAGGGGAAGCGAGAGCATTACGGTCGGTTAGAAGGTCCAAAGAAAAATAGGCAACTGAGATGCTAAGAGCGTCGCCGACGGCAAGAGTGGGACTGGGTGTCCCGAACAAAAGAGAAAGCTCAGGGAAATTGTTTCTAATGTTTCGACGGGGGCGGTCGGTGGTAAAAGACCAGAGATGGGGTGTCGAGGAAAAACTGCTCAACGAGGTTGGGTTACCTAGGGGAGACCAAAGAATTCTCGTGGAGATACTTAGAACGGCTTCTCCCATGCAAATTGACTCACTTTTCTCTTTGGTACGACGCCTTCGCTGCTTGGGGTAGGGTGTAAAGGCGTGCTTGTCCCTCCAAAACAGCTCTGACCAGGTGCATCCTTAGGTTCTGGTCTCTGTCGCAGGTTGGGAAGGGAGGGGGGGGGGTAGATCACATCGAAAGGGGGTAAGTCTATCTGCCGTAGGAGAAGAGAGAAACTCGCTCAGCCCCTAGGGGGGTGATGAACACGGGAGGGCTAGGAACGCTGATTCAATTAAGAGAACCGTTAAGTGGAGGGCCAGAGGAAAAGACCGTTCGCCTACAGGCGACTACTCGGGGGGAAGGGGAGCTAAAAAAGGGCGAGGTTCAAGAAGAGCGTGAAAAAAAGCGAAGAAACAAAGAAGGAGCGACGTCTATGCAGCAGAGTGGAAGGCGCGAATAGATAAAAAAGGGACACTGCTAAGACGGACAAACCATTTTTTCTAAAAAGAATCCACAGTCAGAAGGACGGGCCCCGGCCACTTGCGGCAGGGGGGCGAGGGGGTTCCGAAACTCCGTCCGAGCGCATGCTGGAAAGTTTTTACACCTATAACGGGAGGGGGCCCGGGCCTGGGTTCCGTAGGAGATTAGGGCGGCGAAGGTCTGAAAGGCTGAAAAAATTAAAAGAGCATGCAACACACTCAGGGGGCTTCGAATTTAGTTCCGTGTCGGTATAGGGAACATCGACCATGGAAAAAACTGCAACCGTCCTAGACAAGGGGCGAAGAATCCTTTCGCAAGAGGGCTAAGATTTGTAAACTCTCCCTCAGCACCGCAGAAAATTAGGTTCCCGAACTCTGCCTGGGGCGAAAAATTAGCTTTCTTAAGCTCAAAAGGGAGGGCAGGGGACGCCGGTCCTGTGGGGGGGACTAAGAACATCATCCTACGACCAAGGGGGGCTCCGGTCTACTATATCTCCAAAAGGGTGGTTGATAATTCTTAGGCCGAGACCTGACCGCATCACAGAGAAACGGAGGGCCGTCTCTGTAAAGAGGAAAAAGGGGGAGGTCCCAAAAACTGAAGAGAGGTTTCACTGGCCGGCACCGATTCCTATGGGACCACGCCACCTCCGAAGAGATCTTCAAAAGGGGTAAAAAAAGCTTCGGCAAAAACACCATGCCTATGGGAGGGGGAGCTGGGGCTTCCTCTCTGACGAAGGCACGTGGAAGAGCTTGCCGCCGGGGCATAAGGAAACATAAAGAGCTTGCTGGCAGAGCCACCTCGGGTTCCAGGGCATCGGGGGGGGGACGATTCGTAAGTTAGGGCGGGAAGCGCCCCGAAGGAAACTATCGTCCGCAGGTCGGAAGAATCAGGGGGAGGAGGGTGAGGAAAGTGTGGAAAAAAAAAAGACTGGAGCACGCGGGACCTTTCGAAAAAACGGGCGAGGGGGAAAGAGTCGGGGGGCGTGGTCTTAGGACTTCTTCGTAAACGAACTTTTAGAGAAGAATATATCCCCTAAGCAAATGGTCATAATTCTACTTCTGACCTCAAGGGAAGGAGTAATGACGCCGACTTTTTCAAATCAACCGAAACTAAGCCAGGAAGGACTCCATCTCGACCGCGGCAGAACGAGAGGAAGCTAGGACTCTCCTTCCTCAACGGAAACTATCAAGAAATCATAGATTCGTTAGTCTAACTTATAGATCAAAAAAAAAAAAAAAGGGGTAGTTCGCGAAACGAGAAGACGGGACTGAGAGGAGAAACAGAAATCTGCTCTGGACGTAAGGGAGGGTTTAAAGAGTCGTCAGAGAGGGGTCTGTAAAAGAGGGAGCTGGTGGTCTCTTCGAACTGGAAGTGAAAAAAAGCAAGCCGTCAATTATGTCAGCCTGAACAGATGGATTCAGGGGAGGACTTCTCGTTGAGCCGAGCGAGGAGTTTCTTTCCTACAAAGTCGAAATAGAAAAGGGGACGTCACGCCCTAAAAAGGAAGCAGGAAAGCGTGTTCACGCCAGGTCAACCGAGGAAAAAACCGAAAACGGAATCTTGCTGTTCACGATCACACCAGCCGGTTACTGGATCCCCCTGAGCAACGAATCTTGAAAGCGGAAAATACACGCGCCAAATGCCGGAAAGGAAACGCTGCTCTGAAAAAGGAAGCCGTCTGGAATCAATCTCGTCAAGCTAGAATCGAGAACGGAATCCGCGTCTCGTGACAGCCATTGAAGGGGGGGGGAAGAGGCGGCCGCCACCCCAACTTGAGGAACCGGAATAGAATTTGTGAAAGAAATCTCCTCTCTACTTAATGGACGACCGGAGTGTTCGGCAAATTTCCCGGGGGGTGAATGGCCGGGACCGGGGAAGATAATTCTACTGCGGGTCAAAAGGAGCCTTCTACCGGGAGGGGAACTTCTTTTTTTTATGGGGTCGGGAGGGGAATTCCGTGACCTGACTTAGACGCCTTCTCTACCACCAGAGTTGAAAGAAGACATAAGAAGAAACGCTTCGCCAGGTCTTGCGAGAAGCTGAGAACGCCACCTCGGAAGGGGAAACCAGAAGCATCGCCGAGGACCGAAGCATTAAAGAGAACGCCATTGTTGTTAGGGAAAAATGCTTCACTTTCCCGTCGTGAAGGCTGCGTTATGGAAAAGGAGGCGCCGCTGGTTTGCCTCCTCCGGGATGAACGATCCTCGGAGCTGTGGACTGCCGCAAGGGAAGGGAGAAAAGTTGGAGGAGAACCTACCTCCAATCCATTCCAAAAGAAGGGCCAGTACTTTTATGGAACTTAAAAAAAAGGGTGAATCAATTCAAGAATTCGAGCCGACATAGAAAGAAAAAAAGAGCACGAAGGCCGTCCGGGGAGTTTGAAATCTTCTTCCTTACCATGGGATGTCTTCTCTGCGAGAAAAGAGTGAGAACTACTTTGGACGGGAAGGGGGGGAGGGGAAAGTCTAGCTTTGGAGATTGTAAACTTACTCTCGGGAAAAGTGGGGTCTACCCCCGTTGGGAAAGGAGGTCCTACTGGGGTCTTCTTCGCCGCCAGGGAACGCGGGGGGAGCTGTTCATCGGAAAAGTCAAAGAAAAAGAACGATCGCAAGTCGGGTGGGGGGGCGGAAAGAAACGCTCAGGCCACCGTGGGGAAGACTCCCCGTGCTAGTTCGGAAAAAGACGCCTCCGGCGGGAAAACGGACGCGGTGTCGGCAGACCTAAAGGGTTAAAGCCCGAGGGAAGTCGCCCGGTAAAGCAGGACTCCGGAAGAAACAAGACCTGATCCTCTTTGAAGGCGAGGAAGGCTAAGTCTACTGCAGATCTGGAGAGAAAAAGTCGCGGGGTTAGAATGGGAACCTTCTTTGCAATACGAGCTCATCCCTCCGGGGCCACAGTGTTCGAGTTCTGTTGGGATTGCCGATGATCGGGCCTCGGGGGGAGAAGAGCCTCGTGCGACTGGATTGGGTGCCTCTTCATCCTAATTCCGATATCAACTTCTGTCTTCAGAAGAAACGGGGGACGAGCAACTACGGAATCTGGTGGCTTCAGGGGGAAAAGGATATGGCCGGGCAAGGTCAAAAAAACCTTCTAAACTACTCACCACTTGGAAACCGGATCTTTTGGGGGGGGTAAGGGGGTAGTCGGAAACTGGCAACAAAAGTAGGCGATCTTTCCGGGTAGGTGAATCAAAAAAAAAATGGGGACCTTATTCTCCTCCCTCGGGTTCGGGACCAGAGAAACTCCCCGTCATTCTCCAGTAAGAAGACACTACCGTCACGGCCAAAATCTTTTCACACCAAAAAAGGGGGGGAGGTAAGCTGCATCCACTAAAAAGAGAAAAAAGACAACTTTTTGGAGAAAAGGGTAGCATCCCCTCCTTTAGGGGTAGGAACAGGATATCCTGACTACGGGACCTGAACTGCCTCCAAAAAAATAGGTAGGGGATAAAAAAAAGGGGTTCGTTCCTCTTCTCTGTCTGGAAATCTTCTGATTACAAGTGGGAGTATCGCCTCCTCCTGAGCTAAAGTGCCGCTTATTAAAGGGGGGGGCAAAGGGGTGCCTTCGGGTCTAGGAAAGGGGGGGACTCGCCTCGCGCATCGGGGTCTGCTATTCTGTATTGAGAGGAGATCCTTCTTGCCCGATCGGACTTTTTTCTCGAGTAGGGAAGGGCGCGTCAGCTCTGGGAGTAAGGTGGCTAGCAGAGGACCGATCTCGTAAACAGGAGGAACAAAAAAACTTAGTGAGTGAGGGGAAAATAAGAGTAACGACCGCGGGTGCAATGGAGGAGGAAAGGACTCAAAAAAGAATACAGATCACAAAAAAAAAAAAGCAAAAAAGGAAAAAGATCTGGCCCGACTAGATGACTATGCAACCGCATCCGCCGGACCTGCCGAGGGCGGAAGAGGATCTCTCCTAAAAAATCACACCAGAAGGGGGAACATTTGATGGCCCACCTACACAACACCTTCAGGGAGACTCGCAAGCGACTCGACGATGGGCCGATGGGGGGGCGAAAAGTACGCTCCGCAAGTGTGGGGAGGAGGGTCGTCCTTAGATGGGGAAGAACAGAAGCGTTGTTGAGAGAATGGAAGAACTGCGTTGCTGGCGGAGGCGGACGCTTTGACCGAAGTGAGAGGGCAAGGGATTGTTTCTTATCGGGGAACCTTACGGTCATGGGGGAGGAGGGGGCATGACTTGCGTGTTCGGAGGGGGGGTAAAACTACCTCTCGGGATAGAACTCTCTGCTCAACGAAAAGCCGTCGAGGGGGTGCGTTTACAGACGAAGAAAAAGCCTCTCAGCATAAAACGGGGAAGGAGTGGTTTTCTACTTGGTTGGTCGGGAGGGGGGGGCCAACGGCATAGGAAAAGTGGAACCATGCCTCCACCTGGGCTAAAGAGGGAAAAAAAAAATCTACCTATTGCCGTGCTTCTCTCTACCTAAAACTTAGAGTAAAGGCGACCATACTCTCTTCAGAAGGTTGACACGTTGAAAACGGGGAAAACGAGTTCCCGGGGCGCACCCAAAGAAAGAGAGGACCATTTGGGCCTCCGTAAGAAAAAAATCTCAGGACCAGGGTGTTGAAGGGAGAAACGCGCCCTTGGCAGCGAGAAAGGACAGGCGGATCTAGAACCACGCTGGATTGTGGTGGGAGAAGCGTCCTTCCTCTGTAGATAGGAGAGAGGGTAAATTAGGGAGTGCTAACGGAAAAAAGAAAGGAAAGAAACTCCGGCTGGAGGGGGAGAAAGAAATCAACAACTTGGATGACGCGGGGAAATTGGGAGGAGTCTAATAATATCGGGGAACCGCAAAGGTAGGTAAATAATTCGGCGACCAATCACATCATGACTGGAAGACTTGGTCGGATGCCTAGGGAAAGTAGAAGCATAAAAAAGGGTTTCTCCAAAGAGACGCTATTACTACAAGAGACACAGGAGGGAAAGTCCCTTTGGAACTTTCACCCAGTCTTGCGCCGAAAAAGCAAACCTTGAGCCTAACTTCCATGGTACGGAGAGGTTAAAAGGGGGCGAAACCCCTTTCTCTAACTGAGAAGGGGATTCTTATATTTCTTCTGAGGGTCTGTGAGAAAACTAAGGGAGTATCATCAACACTGATAGGGAAGGGAGGGGGGATGTAGTGAAAATTGGGGAACTTGGGGGAGGACACTCCATCTTCGTCAAAAAGTTAACGGTCCAGGGTCTAGACCGTTACTAAAAAGAAAGAGAGGCTGTCTTCCAACCAGCGGGAAGGGAGGAATGGCCTTTTTCTCCCCTAAGCGGGACTTTCCCTAGAAAAGGGGATCCCCTTTGGCTAGCTATAGTTAAGGTCAGACGGCTCTCAGCGGGGAGGGGCTTTCCTTTATTTCGGGGGGGGCCGAGAACAGATCATCTCCTACTCGGGGGTTCAATAGGGGATTATAAGTATCTGTGGGGACAAGAATCCAATCTACAGGCGAAACAGAAAAAACATCACCACCGAGGGGAAGGGGGCTATTCGCCGTGGGGCTAACAAAAAAAATGGGGGGATCGCGTCTTAAAACGTAGGGATAAAGTACGATGGCAACTCAAAATGGAAGGAAAGTTCCCGATCGTGAGGGAGGGATTAGAAGATCAACACCATTCAGCTTGGGGGGGGTCATGCTCTGACCGATCATGACTTGGGAGGGAACTATACTTAGGGAACCGCAGTGCATGGAGGCGGACTTAATATCTGGAGGGGGACGAACTACCATTGTACGAACTAAGGTCTTAATTTTTTAATGGGTAGAAAACTTCGGTGTTCAACTCCGGTTCGAAGTACGAGACCTGGAAGAAGGCGGTCCGGGGGTTTCAGAAGCGTGAACATCAATATGGCCGTGACAGGAGGGGATGGGAACAGGGTGGACCTTGAAGAATACGGGGGAGGACAACGTCGCTATTTATTTCAAATTATAAAAGGGAGAGGTACGGGGACCACGAAGAGTATATCGGGCCCTCTCGTCTCGACTGAAGGGAATAAAAGCGGCTAATCCTTAGTCGAAAAGGGAAAAAAAAACAAAGAAAAAAAAGAAAAAAAAAAAAAAAAAAAAAAAAAAAAAAAAAAACAAACCACAAAAAAAAAAAAAAAAGAAAAAAAAAAAACAAAAAAAAACCGACGTGTCGAAGGACAACCAAAGAGGACACAGCTCGACCGGGATCTAGCCGGCAAGCGCCTGCAGCACGGCCCCAGGGCGAATTGGGAAAGAGTCACAGGGGCTGCGTTGCGCGAACGGAATTCACAGACCGGGGGGAAAGGAAAGAGAGATCAGTTCGCGAACGAAGCATGACGAAGGGAAAAAGCGTGCTCGTTGACGTGGGAGGAAGGCGGTCGAAGGCGTCCGCACGGAGTACGCGGTCGGCGGGCGAAACCGGGCGCGAGTGGACGGCGGAGAACGGAGAACGGGTCGCAGATGCAAGGATGTCTCAGTGGGGACTTGACGACTTTGCGCAGGAATAGAGAAGGAGGCGTGCGGGGGCCGACACCGCTAATCAAAAACCCGAAAACGCCCTCTACGACGTTGGACATCGCCAGGTTTGCCGCCAGGTCACACGTTAAAAAAAAGGACAGGAGTCTTGCTGGTCGAAAGAACGGGACGACGGTGACGCTCGGAAAAAAAATAGGGCTGACTATCGGGCCCACATTGAGTCATCCAACTTCCTCGAGCGCGAAAAAACCGGGGAAGGGGTCTGTTAAAGAAAGCTCGTCATCTAGAAGACCGAGAAGAAAAGGGAAGGCCGCTTCTCGGAAAAGCCCAATTCAGAGTCGCAAATCAAATCGTACTCAAAGAGGTGGTGGACATACTCTTACTGGTCGATACAAGGCCATTACTATGCGAGTCTTCGGGGATGGAGTAGGTCATCACTCTTTTTTTAGGGTTTTGAAAAGTCTAAAACGGGGGTCAGGGGGGAAAAAGCACCTTTCTACCGGGAGAAGGGCCTTCCTCCTTCTTTTGGGTATGATGATGGTGGAAACTTTTCCTCTTCTCCTGAAGAAGTTCGCGACCACTCTCGGTGGAGGAAATATCAGAAAATGCCTCACGGCGGCGGCGTAGGGGAATTGGAGTCCGACTTCCTCCACCACAGTAAACCTTGCTCCCTGAATGAAAAAAAAAAGGATCAAGCTACTCTAAACTCTAAAAGAGGGGGGGCACCGGCTTCCGGTGTTCCTAGGGGCATTTAAAGGAAAAAGGGAGAGAAGGGCTGGTTCCGTCAGCCGGCTTCTTTGAAAGGGGGGGACGGAGACGTAACTTTTTAAGAGTCCAGGAAGGAGGGTGGCAAAGCACCGACCAAGGGCATACAAAAAAAAAAGAAACGGAAAGGCTTTCTCTTTGATTCTCGTGGGGCATCTGCCTGGGGAGACAGGAGACTCATCGAACTACGGAAGACGTAGTTGTTCGGGTGTACCCTCGTCTTCCTTGTCCAGCTGAAGTGGGTCTTCTCCGGCTTGGCCGACCGCGGAGAGCAGCGTTTTTCCGTTACAAGGCTGCGGAAAAGAAGTGTGTCGACGGCCTCGAGTCGGGTGCTGAAAAAAAGGGGAGGACTTCGAAAGTGCTCCTGTGCATCGCTTCGAAAAGACCAAGGAACCTCAGGCTGAAGAAGAGAGCCTACTACTAAAGCTCTGAAGAAAAGACTTTGGTCTCTTATCTACATAGAAAGCTGGAGGAATGGTCTGCCACAAGGATAGGGGAGTCTCCAGAGACAGGAAAGCATAGGGGCTTTTTTTCCGGGTCCCGAAATAAGAAGGCTCGCCCGGTTCGTCTTCCTCCGCGTAATTAAAGTTTAACTAACCACTAATATCGGTGATCGCGGCCTACGGCATCAGAGAAGAAAGAAGGGCGACTGTGATACGCTCAGAGGTCAAACTTACAGGGATCGAGGGGCACGATAGTCCACATTTTCTAGAAAGGGAGGGGGGGGAGGCGCGCCCGGGAAACGGCCTTCAAGACCGGCAAGAGGCCAGAACTAAGAGTATTTTCTGCGAAGGGAGCAGTTTTCTGTCGGTCCATACTAAAAAAAACTTCTTAGGGGACTCCCAAAAAAGGGAAAACGTCTTTAGAAAGTTAGGGCATTTCCACGCATAGGGGTTTCACCGTACAAGAATCAAAGACTCACTTTCAGGCCACCATTTAGAGGAAGAGTTTTAGGGAGGGAAACTTCACCATCGACGAGGGGGAGATCGGGGGTTTAACTTTGGGGGGGGGGGAAAAAGGGGGAATAACGCCCGCTCCGGGCTTAAAAAGTTGCCGGAACAAAAAGCAATGCCGCACCGTCAGGACCAAGAACGGGGCTCGTTTTCTACCCGGCGAAAATACCACCGACATGGAGGGAAAAAGAAAACTAGAGACCAACGAACTCAGCCCCGAAAGACGACTCCAAATCGGGGGGGGGGGAAGGTCATCAAACTTCTGTGCGGCATAAGAACCCAAGGGGGGGTTTCATTATCAGTATCGACGCTGCCCGAGAAACACTCTTCTTTCGGCAAGAAAGGGATGAGGTCCTCGAAGAAAGCAGATTATCTATACTGACGTATGCAGGGAATATGTCATCCCCGCGGAGGCGGTCCCTAGTGGTAGGAGGGGGGGGGGGGGTCCATCACCACGTACTATTTCCTTTTCTGAGGGGAAAATCGGAGCTCGAGGCAGTTCGGAAAAGGTTCAAGCGAGCTTGGCCAGAAAAGGACTGACTCAAAAAAAGTCTGGGTTGTCCGCGGGAGAGAGCGCGTCAGCTCGTTTAATCTTTCGTCATCGGAAAAACTAGGGTCGCGTATC
>Ga0179593_1303255_pt1 | contig 12373 bp, 9 predicted proteins | sample CZODoug2_1_08_16_FD_185931 | JGI IMG/M metagenome (GOLD analysis project Ga0179593, IMG submission 185931) | Vadose zone soil fungal communities from Angelo Coast Range Reserve, California, USA - CZODoug2_1_08_16fungal (PacBio error correction) | ecosystem: Environmental > Terrestrial > Soil >...
GGATGGGTGAGTCTTACTGGAGCTGCAAATGCGTGGGCATCTTGGGGGCCGGGGTTGAGTCATACAGGGTTACCGACCCATTCACCTAAATGGACATCCTAAAGAGGGGAGGGCGACGGTGGGTGAAAGGAGGAACATGGAAAAACCCCTGAACTAGAGGGGTAAGCAAGACACGTACCAGTGGATAGAAGACCGCGCTTCATTGGTCAAATAGGTGCGCTCTAGGGAAGAGCATAAACGAAAGGAAGAAGAAGGGGAGGTGAGCAGAAGAAGCACATCAGCCGTCATCTTAGGAAGCACCACGGAAGAGTGGGGCTTTGAGTCTGGAGGACAAGGGAGGATGTCAGTATAACATACAGCAAAAGAGGCGAATTAACCCTGGGAATCGGAAACCGGTGGGAGGATAAAATGAATCCCGGCCGAAGGGTGGAGACCGGCCGACACGGTTCAGGTGGACTTGAAAAAAAAAAAGAATGAATGTGTTTGGGAGAAGTGGGAGTGGTTTCTTCAACAAGGCCCTTCGAGAAGGGGAGAATACATAAAAATCACTCACTAACGATTCATTTTCATAGCCGAGTCCTGGTGTTAACAGAATCTGGGGACGGGTGGAGAAAAGGGGAAAAAGGAATCCTTTACGGAAGTTAAAAAGCTAAAAAAAGAAACTGACACGCTCTAAGCTAAACCCCTGCTTGACCAATCTAAGGGAAGGGACAATCAGACGACAAAAACAACGGATATGGAAGAGATAGAGAAGACGGAAGGCGAGGCGGTCGGATAAGGACACAGTCCACTCTCCCTTAGCGGTTAGGGAGTGAAGTCAGTTGTACCTCTGTAGAAAAAAAGTGGCCAAACTAACAACAGAGAGGTGAAGCATACTAACTGGAACCTTGGATCTCGTCGTCGGGCGGGGGATGGATCGTATAGAGCAGACTGCACTCCGGACCCGACATTGATCGTGGGGGACCCCAGAACATCATCGACAGCGAAAAACATTCATATAGCGGTGGGGGGGGGCCCAATCATCACACCGAAGTGTCGCCAGTAGAACATCTGCGCCAAAAAATCAAAGAGGGGGGGCAAGAGGAGAACGGGAGGTATTCGAAAGGGTAGAAGAAAGCACTCTCCTGCTAACCGGAAAGAAAGGCACAGAAACCCGATCGAGAAAAAAATGGGGTCCAAACAATGGGGGCAAAAATTCAACCATGGTGCAAGGCCAGAGAGACCGGTTTGCGGAGCAAGTAAATCGTTCAGCAAGCAAAGGAGAACAAATACGAAAAACAAGGGACGGAAGCCGGTGTAAAGGGAAGGAGTTTTGCGACCAGTGCTATAAAGACCACCTTCGACAGAAGTAACGGGCTGAGAGTGAAGCTGGCAACCTGTCACGTGTGATACCCCGGACCACAAGACAGGCCCGTTCGCTGCATGCAAAAAGGAAACACCGATGAAATCGAAGATTTGCGGTCAGGGGAGAGGCCATCTTTATCAAAAATAAGGTCGAACGAAATGTAGGGGGAAGTCGACAGTTCCCGCTGCGAGAACTCGGCAAGGTGAGGAAGAAGGGTCGAAGACCGCCAGCGCCGGGCTATTGCATAGAGTGCATGGAAAAAAGGGAGAAGCAGTTCGAGTATGTAAAAAAAGACCCCGATTTTGAGCGCCATCCGGTGGAAGTCTGGACCTGGAGAAGCCAGGGGAGGACTGGAAATAAAAGACGAAGGCCGAAAGGGTTCGCAAGGGATGGCATCGTCAGGGAGAAAGAGAGCTGAACGAAAATGTGAGGGACAATAGCACTTTACTTTCATAATTTGCATGACTAGGTCGAAATACGCTAGACAGTTGTTGCCATGAAGAACAGAACTTAATGCCGCAGACGCGGCAGGGGACTCAACGACCAAGCAAGAGTAGAGTTTAGGTGGGTTGGGACGAGGGGGAATGGCAGAACGAGCACGAGGGAAAGGACCTTGGGAAAATCGGCTCTATTTGGTGTAGCACCCTAGGGTTAGAAATTGGTCCTAAAGCGCGAAAGAATTGACAGCCTGACCCAGTCCATCTCAGGAAGATGGGGCCGAGGGCAGAGACAAAGCAAAACCCCAAAGATCAAGAGGCCGGGGGAATTGAGCAACACGGAAGATACGCAGTAAGGTGGAAAAAGGCAAATCCGAGTACTGGGCAGCGGCAAAACCCATTTGTCCGTCAACTTGGGGGAGAGAGGAAAAAAATACGCTACAAGTGCAGTGTAATAGGATGGTTTCCAGGAAGACCGGCTAATGGGCCCAGGACGAACGGGAGGCTGAAGAATAGAATGACAGCTTGTAACTGCAAAGGAAAAAAAAACAGAGCGACAGCGCGAAAAGAAAAATTTGCGGCCCCGGCGAGCAAAAGAGCAGCTTTCTCCACGGGGATGGGCGCTTCATGCGTGGAAGAACACGAGAAAATAAGCGCGAAACAAGGCGCATCCACAATTCCGGCGTCTTGCGAGAGGATGAGACGAAAAGGGCACTACGGCCCCGGAGATAACGGTAGCTCGAAGGAGAGACTCGCGCGACCTAGGTCGCTCCAACGCGTCATTGTGAGGTTCAAAATCTTCAACAAGAGCAGAACTATATCTCATCACAACACAAGAGGGAAGACGGTGTGCGAGCGTTGGAGCTAGAGAGTAAGATATGTGGGCGAACTCGTCGAGGGGCGTCTTTGCCTAAAAAAGCTCGAGCTAACGTGACTATAACGAAGAAAATGAGGAGCATAATCGAGAGAATCCACGATGATTTAAAGGACGCAAGGATGCACATGAGGGTTGATATGGGAGCGAATCTCCGGCCCGCATTAAATGGGATCGCGCCCAAGATCAGGAGGGGAAGAACATAAGATGTACGCGCCCATGTGTCCGGCATAACAAGGGCAGTTCTGGGAGAAAAGAAAGGTGGATAGCTATGGCAATCATCGAGAGGAAGTCCGAAAACAAACTCGGAGACAAAGGAGCGGCGCGTGGGGCGCCCTAAAAAAACAAGGAAAAAAACTGGCGCGGGAGGGGCCCAGTTTTCGTGCCAGAGAACGCTTTCAGTACACGATTGTGGGGGGGGGGGGACGCTGAACAGGAAGCGGATGGGGGAACGGAATTATTGCGCTGGGGGTTCCAGGACGCATCTCCGGGGCCTCTGATGACAAAGAGAATAAGACGGAACGATAGAGTGTGTTTAGAGGGCAGAGGACTTCAAACCACGTCATCAGGCGGGCGCTGGGCCGCGGTCAAGGGGCACTCTCTCTCGAGACGGTCAAAGAAAGTGCTTCACCTTGCAGCCGCCAATCCTAGCCAATAACGAAGGCTAGATGAACGGCGGCCGAAACTCGAAACTCCAAAACCCAGAATCGACGATTGCGGCGGCGTGGCAGACAAGAAGAACAGAAACCTAGATCACAAGGGCAAGAAACATAGAGCAACGCCCTTCGGCATTGCGCCGAGGGTAAAAATGTCAATAACAGGGCTCGACCAGAAGCGAACGAGCAGGGAAGGCGAAAAGAGGCGGGGTCGGATCTCAATGCCATTAAACAAACCAGTCAAAAAATCGTCCACTAACCGACAGCAAATACGCTGAAGTGTTACTTAAACGACGTAATAGATAAGAGAGAATAAAATAGCAACGGTCGACCAAACGGGGGGGTCGTCAGGAAATCCTAAAAAATATTTGCTCAAATTGCGAAAAAGCTAAGTCAGGAAAGTACCAACAATCACATGGAGAATAGACGGGGGGTAACCGAAGGTGAAAAGCCGAAGCAAAGGGGGTCAAGGGGCTGGTTAAGGAAGAGCCTGAGCAACGCACAAGACACAGAACCTGGGCTTGGCCGGGAATCAATACACTTGTGCAGGTGCCGAAGACAGGAAAAAAAAAAAGGAGGAAAGGTCGACTTGCAGGAAATCATGGCGAAAAACAAGGGCTGGCACTAAGGAAAAACGCACATCCGGTAAACCAGTTATAGTGGAAAAAAGCACGGCGTTGACCCAGTCGGGCAAGGAGAGAAGACTAGGCACAGGGCGAAAAGCAGGAAGGGGGAAGTCGAGGACCAGATATGAAGACATCGTATGGAACCAAGGATGAGCGGGTGAAGTCTTGCATCTCCGGAGAGGAAGAAAAGACCGAAACTTGAAAGACTACCTTTATCTAGGCAAACACGAGTGGGGAGGAGGGGGAATCGAAGAGGCCTGGGTGTCCGGTCGAAACAAGATTATGGGGGGGGGGAAAAACCGTGAATGGTTTTGCGCCCGTTGCCGAATGAGGGGGGAGGGGCTAATCACCAGGCAGAAAAAAGATGACAACTAGATCATAAGCAAAAAAACGTTCAGATCTAAGGAGGACTGTACGTGTAACAGATCTGGGGGAGCGGGTGGGGAGCCCGAAACACTGATATCTGGACTACCGCTGAAAGAGAACGCACGGAGGAAACCTCGTCGGAAAAGATTAAAAACCCTGTGTAATATAGTCATTCCCGTCGGAGCATCTATAAAAACACGGGGAAGGAACGAAAAAAAAGAGATGCCCGACAAGCGACGTGGAGGGGGGGGAAAGCAAGGGGAAACCGGGGGTAGAGAGCGGGGGACCGAGTCGTCCAGAGAAATTTTTTTGGCACAATGCTCCGACCATCCTCAGAAATCTTCCCGTATTGCGGGCGTGAGTATAGGTGTCGTAGAGGGTAGCATCTGCTCCGAAAAGATCCAGGGGAAGCCACCGGAAAGCAATAGGCACGGCGAAAAAAAAAAAGAAGAGCAGGTTGGTGGTCCCATACAGAAAACAAGGCCACGTCTGACAAAGTGGGCTGCCCACCCACCGACGAGGCCAGCAAGACCAACTAGTGGCCGAGATCCGTAGTCTCTCCCTTGTCAGAGAAAGCTCCTGCAAAATCAAAAAGTACCCATAACCGCGACCAAAAAACGACGGCCAAATACGGGGTCCCGCAAGCGATGGGGTTTGATGGAACAGATACCTCCTCAGTGAATGTGCCTCCTGCAGAAAAAAACGGGGTCAATCTGACCTATATCCAAAAGTTTACAACGGCCTGGAAAAACTGCGGACGCGAAACGGGAAAGGGAGCTGCCCGCCATGGAAATCGCCATGAGGGAAAAAAATTCCCCACGTCGACAAGCCGACGCCGCTGCTTGTTGAAAAAAAAGTGGAGTGAGTAAAAAGCCCAAAAGATGAACAGGGGACGGGATTGCTTTGAGGGGATAAACTTCTGTAAAATCGATTAAAAACATGGTTTGGAAAGAAAAAGATTTAGGTCTACTATCGAATGGGGGAATTGGGTACAGTCGAAAAATTTCACCACTTCAGGGCAGAGAGGCAGACGTAAGAATCGATGGCCGGGGCAGAGAAACCCCAAGTGTCGACAAATTATGAGAATGGAAAAAGAGTCGTTAGAAGATAATAAAGCATGCCAAGAGGAAAAGGAGTTTCGGGGTCTTAAACCTTCCAGTTGTCGAGAAGGCGGCAGTACCAAGCGGAGACTGTGACGACGGTATGTCATGGCTTCGGGACTTAAACACGATCAGTCGCGAAAAGGGATGCCAAGTTAAAAAACAAAGAATACAACGAAAGTCTCTGTTCGAGTCCTTGGGGCAAGATAATCTCGAGAGGCCCGAGACGCGAATCAACGCCGCGCAATAGTGGGTTCAAGGTGCGGGAGGTGCAGCTCGCGGCACAGCGGGTCAAGCGAGTCAGGAGACGTTTTGGCGGATAGCCCGGCGGATCACTTTACAGGAAGCTCGGAGGATAGGGCCGACCGAAGAAGAAAGGGGAAAAAAGGATGCAGGGAAGTGCAAGCCGCGATCAAAACTAAACTAGAGATCAGGCGGACGTTTCGGGGAGGTGGATCAGAAAAAGGAGCAGCATGCCAACCCCGTAAGGTTTATCACACAAGCCACAAACCCCAACACCCCCCCCACCTCAAGGACTTGGGAAAGAGTGAGAAAAACCCAAAAGTTCTTCGCTCAAGCCAACGGGGAGAGACAGTGCAGTTGTAATAGGATGTCGTCCAAGAAACTATCAGGGCGCAGGGTAAGTGGGCTCTCGAGGGAGGAGCCAGAGAGCAAAAAAATCGGTGACCCAAACATAGACAAAACCGCAGGCAATCACAGAACGGAAGAGGGGGGCCACAGATAGTTCGCGCACAGAGAAGCATCAAAAATCAGCTCGTGAAATATCAGGAGTGCACGGAAACGAGAGAAAGACACATAAGATCAGCAACGCACGTTCCTGCGCGGGTAGCATCAGGGGGAAGGCAATCGATTCGCGGACTCATCTTCGTCAATCATCCCGGGACGTAACGCTCAAAACGCAAAAGAGCAAAAGTGCTACACGATATTCATCTTGTACGGGAAATAGCGTTTCAGGAAACAGCGGACAGGCAACACGAGAAAAGAGGAGCTAGAACAACAAGGCTAAAAGAATGAAGCTTAAGGGTGGGCGGACCGAGGGGGTCAGAAGGCGCAACGGGAGAAGATTAGAGGCAGGCTTGAATAGCACGGCGAGCTACCAAGACGAGCAGGGAACGAATTGCCCGTAGATGAGCCGTCGCATTCACAGCTTAGGAAACCGGAATGGGGAGTGAAAGGGAATATCGTTGGAATGACACGTTGCAAAACGCATGAGGTGACGAAAAACGCTCTGCTGGAGCAAGCCAGGGAGAGCTGGGGAGAAACGCAGCAGAAAGGGGCGTCTCACCGCGTCCGATGTAAAAAAACGGACTGTGTCAGAGAAGGAAGGGTCACTCGAGGGAGCCAAAACGCCTACGAAAAAAAAAACCAGGCTCGTTGCGCCCTGGACAGACATACTGCAGGCATCTAAAAAAATTGGAGTCAGAATAAACTAGGGAAGACACATTGGGTTTTGGGAAAGAAAAAAGGAACGAGGGCGGGTGCACAGAAGTATTTGAATGGGGGTGGGGGGAAAAAGGTCTCAAACTAAGTCTCAAAAAATAGCCATCGATGATGAAGGAAAGGGTGGTAGGGGGTTTCAACCAACAGCGATCTTAAAGATACTGAGAGGGTCCCGGCGGCTGCACGAGGATCTCGAAAGCAGGAAAGTGCGAAACCGCAACCGGCCGCCCCAAACTAAAAAGAAAACTAGTCGAAGGAACGCACACGAAACAAGTTCCTAACCCGACAAAACCCAACGAGAGGAGGCGGCGTTGAGCCCGACGCGTCTCGCATCGATATAGGGTCCAGGGGACAAAAAAGAGAGTCGCACGTAAAATTGCAAAAAACGAGTCGATGGGCAAGAACATGTTCAAAGAAGCGAAGGGCAAAGAGAGGACAACAATACGTAAAGGACGCGTGGTCCGTAACTTAGGTCTCAACATGGCCATCAACAGAGAAGAGGCCACAAGAAAACTAACGAAAAAAAAATAGGTGGGAAATGATTGGGTTGAAGATAATCCGAACGCCAAAAATGAACTGATCAATCTTATTCACTGTCGAGGGAAGAGGGTAGGCTCGGGGAAGGTCCATACGAAAAAATATGGGGAGAACGTTGCTGCCTGGCTGCAGTAAAAAAAAAAACCTCATTTCGAGGACCAGTGGATGTGAGTATGATGCATATCAATAGGGCTCGATTAAAATCTCTGGAGGGCCGAGCCCTGCGCCCCACCACGAAAGAGGTCAACGGCCAGGAATCGTAGAAAAACTTGGGGGGGACGACGCACAGTACAAACAAGCAGCGTAGAATGTCGAGTTGGGGAAGCGAATAAAGAAAAACCTGCTTACACTGGGGGGAAATCGGAGACGGGCAGTTAAGGACTTTGAGACCGCAGTTTTCAGGCTCTAAACACGGATGGCCTCTAGGATAAACGCGGCCGACCAGGGCGAGACAAAGGAGAAAAGAGAGAGTCGGAAGATCCGCAAAAAATAGAAGAGGAACCGGAGAGGGTGGCCAGGTCTGGGAATGGGTTGAAGTCGGGAGAACCCGTGGCGAAGGAGCAGGAGATCGCGGGAGGACAAAATGAATGACCTATCCGGGAGCCCACCGATGGGAAGGACCTCGCTCTCTGCACAAGACCTTTAAAACAGACAAAAAAAAAGGGCTACAAAGTGCGGGGGGGATTGAGGGGGGAAAAACAAAAAAAAAAAAATACTGGGATGGGCCCGGGGGAAGAGTGGGGCGGGCACAAAAGGAAAAGGTCAGGGAGACGGGAGCATCTCGATAAAATCAAGCCGAAGGGAGTATCAATATAGAATTCTGCACCTGTACTGGGCTAAAAAGTTGGAGCCCAGGAAAAAAAAAATGACTTGGGATTGAGGACGACAGCGAAAAAAGACCAACCAAAGGAGAATGATGTCAAAAAGAAAAAGCACTCGAACTTTCAGCCAAAAAAAGATTAGGGAGAAAGATTCTCCGAAAGGCGTGCGGGGGGAGATAGGAAACAGGCAAGAGTCAGCGCCGTCTAGCGGGAGCGGCGAAACCTGCAGGGACAACAAGCAGAAGTTTTGGGGAAAGCCAAACCGTAGCGTGGCAACTGAAGTAAATGAGATCTAAAGATGGGACAAAAGGGTATAGAGCAGCTGCTCAGGCGACAAGAAGACATTGATAGTGGGCACTGAACCACATCATCGAAAGGAGAAAAAAAATAAACTGTTTGTAACAATCCCATCACCCCGCGCAATGTCGGGACCCCCAGGTCGGCGGGGGGGGGAAAAGGAAAAATTACCCTCAAAACGGCCTCGCGAAAAGATTCGCCAGGGTCAGCAGGCCTGCCCGTAAGAAAATGGGGGAAAAAAACCAGAAAAACAGAAAAAGATAAGCAAAGGGGGGGGGGGGGGGGGGTGGCAATAACGGGATTATGTGTTTGAGAAGAAACGCCTCCCTTAAGGGGGTGTCAAGGAAGCCGAGACGACCTGTCCCGGGGGAGGGAATAGGCAATGAGCACGGACGTGCCGAGAACGCAAAATGGGGACTGGAGCGCGCTCCCTATAGGAAAGGGGTAAGAGGTTTGTAGAAATCTGCAAAAACGATTACGCTTCGAGAAGAAAAAAAAAAAAGAAAAGCCGTCGAACGGGCAGGCGGGCGTGGAAAAGGGAATGCTCATACCTGCGAGAATGTATTGACCACCTTAACCCCCAATATTCATCCCGTTCTATGTCTCGTTGTCGCAGGCTCGGGGAACCGAGTTAAAAAGAGAAGCATAGTTTCAGGGAGGAGAACCCACGTTATGCCCTAAACTGGGCGAGGGGGGTTGGGGGAATAGAAAGGTCCAATAGAGCGTTCGGGTTCTGAAAAAAAAGCCTTGGGGAACGTACTAAAGATCAGAAAAAAAAGTGTACAAAGGAGAGGATATATGGGCTAGAAAGTGCGACGAGCGTTTAGAGTCAGAGTACAACGAGTCAAAAAGCGCAAACGTATGCGGAGGAGGGCCATGTCTGTGAAGAACAGGGGGAAAAAAGAAGTGAAGGCCCTGGGTGCAGGACGGGGATATGGCCGGGAAATCGACTTTAGACACGAGCACTTCGAGAAAAGTTCGGACATGATATCCCTGCAGGCCGAATAAGGGTCGCGTGTCGCAAAGTGAGGGGGACCATTGCCGATACACTCGAGAATGCCGTACAACAACACACCAGGGCTACAAAACTCCGCAATACGGGGGTGTCGGGGGGGAGTAAGATTCGGAGAAGAAACGCAGAAGGCAGGAAAAAAAAAAGTAGGCTAGGAAGGTGGGCGGATAAACCGGGGAGGGGGAAAATTGGCTGAAATATCAGAGTGACCGACAAACCGGAAAACAGATCCGCCGACAGGATGAAGAAGAAAGCGGGCTCCGACACTCGGGAACAACGCGGAGAGTTGAAAAACTTTAGAAAGGGGCCCAACAAAAAGAGAAGAATAGGATTGGTGCACAAGCCTACTTCCAAATGGGAAATCGTTCATCAAACAAATAGGGGGAAGACAGAGTCAAACTACGCAAAAATGCGCTCGCAAGGCAGTGAGGGTGGGATTGGAAAACTCAACGAGACACGAAAGGGACAAACCGCAATCCGTCTCATAGTACAAGGAATACCCGAGGTGAAACAGGAAAACCGAAGAGACGATAAAAAACAACAAGCGTTTATCCGGCCAAATAGCAAAAAAAGAAGATATCGAATGCTCCAAGCAGGGGAGGGGGGGCAAGGGATCAAGGGAAGAGGAAAGGGGACCACGTACCTCTAAAAAGATTCAATCAAAAAAATTCAGGGACTAGTTATCAGTCGAGGGGAATCACTAGGAAATCAAAAATGCTTCTTAAGGAGTCAAATCGCAGATCAAAGGATAGGAAAAAGAAGCCGCGACCGGAGTTCGCTCTAACTATTCCGGAATTCGTTCAGGAAACGTTCAGAAAAAAAAAACACGAGCCTTCCTCTCAGAGGAGGGGGGAAATAAAGAGAAGATCGCTGCCACGAAGAAAGGGGTTTCCTGACGCTATGCGGAAAAACAGGAAAGGCACCTCCGCGAAGGCTTTGGGGCTAAAAGTCGGCGAGCGACAGCCGCGAAAATGGCCATTTACAAAAAAACCAACGATCATCGAGCCTTGACGCAGCCGCCAAGGAATGGTGGAGGGAACTGAGAAGAAGGGTAGGGCGGACACGGTGGAAAGCGGGAGATCGCGCCCCCTCTAGAGAAAAGCACCGAGCTTTGGACGCTCGCCGATTAAAAACGCGGCCGTGACGGGGGGAAGAGAATTAATAGCCTGGTCAAGAGGGTGGAAGAGGTCTGAGGACTCGACTCTAAACTCTCTTTAGGATAAAACGCACAGTGAAAGGACTGCGCCGGAAAAAGGGGGAACGCAGGGAAAGACAATCCCACTATTACATGCAACGGGGAAGCGAAGGTGGGCTGCCTATAACCGGGCATAAATGGGGGTTGGGAGAACGCGGCAAAGAGAGCACAATAAGTATAAAATGCGCTGGGGGGTGGCCAAAAAAATCAGCCAGGGGCTCTGCGAAAGCGAACAAGAAACGAGGATTCATTGTTAGTTGTGCGCTGCGCACGGGGGGACGAAAGAAACGATGCTGGATTGGAAACAGAGGGGGGGCGCAGCTGCTCCGAGAGGCAGGGACAATGAAGGCTCACCGCACAAGTTTTCAAACGAACTCAATCAAGAAGGAGAGGACATACGCTGGACGCTTGAGAATCAAGATACTACCCTCAGAAACAACCCCTAATCACGAGAAAAAAACAGCCGGGTGGGATCAGCGCGAAGAGGAGTCAGGAGAGCTGCGGATTGCCATAAAAACAGGGGCGAGCATCGAAGTGTAGGAAGGAGAAATGAATTAATACGTTCAAAAACGGAGAAGAAGGCTGAAAGGAAAAAGGGCAAGATCACGGGCGCAGGCTCGGCGGTGGGCAAGGAAAAAGATCTGAAACCATTGCAATGGTAACAAAGCAGGGGAGAATCTCGGACGAAAATCTGGCAACTGAGTTGTTAATAAACCTAGAGAGGGAGAAAGAATTCATATCGAGACGCAAACGGGCGGGACTGCCGTCGGAAGAACATAGAAAGGTTTGAGAAGGTGATGCCTAGAAGCACCGAAACGGAAAGGGGCAGGGAAAGGAAAAAAATAACATTTCAATCAACCTGATTAACGGGGGGCGGGAAGAAACGCAATAAATGCGAGATGGAAGAGAGTGGGAGGCCGAGAAAGGCGAACGCGACTCGTCAACTTAGGGGGCCGGGGAATGAAAGACCAACTGAACATTGCCTACCATTCAAAAAAAAAACGGGGGGACGACGGCTGTCTTGGTAAATGGGTGGGGGGGAATTCGGGCAATGTCTAAAAAGTACAATGGAACTCTAAGACAGAGTCCAGGGGAAAGTATTCAAAAGCTTTTCCAGCCTGCAAAAAAAATAGGGCTCTCTAGGAAAAAGAGGGAGGAGAGGACCGGCATAAAGATGAAGGAAGAAAATTAGAAAAAAAGAGAGACCCATCAACGAGCCTAGGAGGGGGGCTGTTTGGAGCTTGAGTGACCATTGAGAAAGGGGCAGTAATCTCTTAGGAGCCAAGGGCGAGGGACCGACAGCTCGCACACCGGAATGGGAAAAGGGGATCGGCTCGAGGGCCGACCTGGGCATCCAAGCGAAAATCGGTGGTGGTATTGGGACACCGCTATAGGTGGAATTTTTTCGTACGGGGAACGAGGAGAGGTGTCTGGGCACACGAGGTACCGGCTGTAACGCCGAGAAGATCTCTATAATAAAGCAAGCCCGGAAGAAAGCAGGTTGAAAGGGTGAATCGCATGAAAGACTGGGGAGCAGTGGATCCAGGAAAAACTGCTTCGTTGACGACCGCGGGGAAAGCTCAAAAAAACGGCAGCCAAAAAACTAAAATACGAGAAGATCACCGGCTGTCCATAGACCTACACAA
>Ga0179593_1340431_pt1 | contig 12373 bp, 14 predicted proteins | sample CZODoug2_1_08_16_FD_185931 | JGI IMG/M metagenome (GOLD analysis project Ga0179593, IMG submission 185931) | Vadose zone soil fungal communities from Angelo Coast Range Reserve, California, USA - CZODoug2_1_08_16fungal (PacBio error correction) | ecosystem: Environmental > Terrestrial > Soil >...
AAGAGATCGCAATCATACGACGTAAGAAAGTCTATCACAACGAGAAGTTCCGAAAGGGGGACCTCATCAAGAAGCCGCAAATGCCAAAAAAACGCCCTCAACGCCTCAAAACGGCCCGCCAACTTTTGATGCAATCTATCGGGATGCAATCTACAATTAAAAGTGATCCATACCACCGGGAAAAAAAACCGGAAAGTTGGGAGTCAAAGAAGAAGAGAGGGGGGCGTCCGAGTGATAATTGGGGGTCAGTCGGGATTCGTTCACCATCACCGATTCGATCTAATAGAGGGGAAAAAATTTGTAGGAGGGTAAAAGGATTACATTGGACCCGTCGATCTTCCTTGCAGCTGAGTGTCTAAAAAAGGGAAAGAAGGTGCATCCACTATCATCGTGAAAGCGCGACGGAGGGGGGAAAGTCGAGGTAAAGGGGGTTTGCAAACGGAAAAAGTCCCCTTTCAACTCCATACGAGTGAACAGGCGGGGGGGTGCCAACAAGTTAAATTCACGTGGGTGAATCATTCTGTGGTGTATGGGTAACAGGAAGAAAACGACTCCGCTTCGGGAGGGGGTTGGTGAGGTAAAAGAAAATAACACGGAAGAACGGGCAGCGGGGGGGAGACTAAGGGAAGAAGTGTCGCAAAAACCAAACAGTCATTGGAAGTCGCAGGGGACCATCACAATAATGGGAGAGGGAGGCAATGACTCCACACATTCAGAAAAGATCGGACAGCAAAACGGGAAAGCTACCAGAAGCTCACGAGCAAAGCTGTTGAACGACAACTCACAACTGATACGAGCAGAAAAAAAAAGCAGGTAATGGTAATCTAAATATCGCTGAACTCAAAACTCAAAAATAGGGTAAACCTAGTGGGGGCCAGAACGCCACTCAGCATCATAAATGACGACCAGACTCATGCTGCTCGCTGGCGACTGGGGAAATGCAAAGTGGAACTAAACGAAGGACATGATTCCATTGCAGGGGAGGTATCAAGCATCTAAAGGGGCAAGGGGGGGTTGGGCAAAACATCCGGAAGTCCCCATTTCCCAAGCTGCCAAGGGGAAGAAACTACTACAAAAATCTGAAGGGAGCGAAGGCAGAGACATCAAGTAAGGGAAAGATATATTGTCAGAATTACCGAATGGGGCAAAATGAATAGAAGAGACAACTCGGAAAAAAGGAAAGGGGGCGAATCATCAACGAAAGATAAAATAACAAAATTAATAAAGTAGGACTCAGGTACCTGGGAAAAAGTAACAAGCACAAAAGCAGTTGGAGAACGCCGCGCGCAAACTGGGAGGGGGAGTACCAGCTCAAAAAAAAGGGCGGAAAAGAGAAAAAAGAATAGTCTTATTTCCCTAATACCGAGTCTCCGGCGGCTAAAATGGCGGGTGACTGAGCGAGGATTGGCAGGACGAACCTGTCAAGTGCTGTGGTAATTAAGAAGATGCCTTTTTAACGGTTGAAGAATCGGAGAAAAACCGTGAGTCCGGTACTGTTTCCTCATTGACTAGAAGAGGGCAACTGCACCTTCGGGAATACGCACAAACATCGGGAGAAGGGGACAACACCAAAACAACTCAAGAGGGCGATAGAAAATTAGAGCCATCTCAAACTGAAGCTGAGCTAAGCCAAGTGGAAGGGAAAAAACTGTAAGCCAAACAGAGGGAAAAGTACAAACTCTTCTTTGTTCATGCACGGGGAAAAAGAGGGGAAAAAAAACATGTATAGTTGACTTGTCCACGCAAACGGTAGCATGAACGCAGCGACACAGAGGAAGAGGGAAGTGGGGGGTCAACAAGTAAAGGAGGCTGGTCCTGAACTAAGGTTGGATAGTGTGTTAAAAAAGGAAGTTGGAGGCATATCATAGCATGGGAGAAGGGGGAAAGTATTAGATGTATGCACGTACCGTCGTTGAGATACTCCAACAGAGATCGGGCCATTAACGAGTACCTTTTTCTCGAGCTTTCGTTGACGGAGAATTGTGGGACCGCAATCACAAAAATGAGCAGGCGTCTACCAACGGAAAGAAGTTTCGTGGAGGGAGCGTATTCTCAAAGTGTGACAGGAAAAGATGAAGGGGCGAGCACGACTCTGAGGGAGGAAAGGGTAGACTCAGAACCCACAAAACTTACCGTTTGCTTGAAGCAACCAAAAAATTGAAAAAAAGCAAAACAAATTGTTCTATAGAAAAAGTCGGGGGAGGCAACACCAAGCGGGGACACAATGGGGGGGGGGGAACTTCCGCTTTAAAACCTAGGAAGGGGAGGTGGGAATATCTGGGGAAGGGGTGAAAAATCTACTGAATACAACCAGGAGGAGACCGGTCACGATGTCGCATTTTAATACTAAACCTTCATTTTCCTCAGAACCGAAAAAGAGGCGGAAAAATAAGCAAAAAAAAAACAAAGTGCAATCGCTCCCCCGCGAAGCTTAAGTACCAAGGAAGGGGAAAGGGGTCAAAAACGGGGAAAACAAATATCTTTCGCTGGGATTATCACACGATTGCGGGCGAGAAGGCCAGGCAGGGACCTGGTGAGAGAAAAGGGGAGAAGCCGAGAAAAGGCAAACGGAGTGCAAAGGTGGTCCTGTCATCAGGGGGGGAGGGGGAGGGGGGTGAGGGCGCTTTAAAGGCTTGGGTGAGAGCATAAAGAAATACTTGGTTTCGTTCGAAAGAGGCGGCGATCGCTGGTTAAAGCCGTCTCAAATATAGCTGCACTGGAAAGGGTGCGGTAAAGAGGGGAGGAGCGGACCGGGGTTCGGCAGTTCTCGAGGATGGGTGAGAGGCTTCGAAAACAAGAATGAACGGTGATCCGAGGACGAAAGGGGGGGGGGAGTGAACTGCCAACAGGCCATTAGTGATCGTCTTGAAAGGAGAGAAAATCAGAGGGGGGGGGGGGTAAGGTCATAGCGATGTGATAAGAATACAAATGCCGCACCACTTAGGATTCCCGCAAGTTATAGAAAGAAGCTTGAAGTCCGCAGGGGGAACGGGGTAATGAAAAGCCTACGAACATAAAGCCCGATAATTGTTGATGCCGTTAGAATAGCCACAACCAACGCCGAATGAGGGGGGAAACGGTGGTGGAAATCAAAAGAAAATCAATGATGAAGCAGATAGGAGGCATCGTGGAGCCTACAGCGCAAAATTGGCGATGCACAGGGTGGAGTTGAGCGCTTTTAACCTCAAAACGAGAGGGGGACCACAAATAAAGAGTAAATCAAAGATAGGGTACGATAATAGCAGACAAATAGCAGGGCAGAGGTTCTCTATCTAAAGTCACTCGCACCGTAAGTCAAAGATAGCCGAAAGTCGGAAAAGGGGGGGGGTCGCCCGCGGGAACTGTTAGCTGCAGTCGCCAAAGAGGGGGGGGAAAAAAGAACCCGATAACACCCTTACGGGGGGGTGGTCTTTTTAAGGACACAGAGATGCTTGCCGAAAACATTCGGAAAAGGATGATAGGGAAAAAAAGCCTAGGCAATACCGGCCAAAACAAAAACGGGGAAAAGAAGGGGGATAGCTAATTGCCTGCCGTGTTCTTAGAGTCAGACTTGGGTAAAACAAATACTGCTTTAATCCAAACGATAACGTAACGGTGTGGTAGAGGAGGGAGGAATTTGACTCAAGAGAGACACTGAGCTGGAAGACAAAGAATTAAAAAACCAAGAAAGGGAGGGGGAAAGGATCGCGCGGTCGGCTATGGTTACGCTGGAAGGGGAGAGAAGAGAGAATCACCCAGCTCTTGGACATACAAGCTGAGCAGGAGAAACGGCGGGGGGATACGCGCCGGGAAAAGGTTTTGTTAAATCCTCGTTGCGATCGTCCAAACGGCGCCCTAACGCCACTCAGGGTGCAGCGGAAAAAGTGAGATAAGGGCAGCTGATGAAACACAGGGGGGAGGGATTCTTTTTAGTCATCTCCCAGTGCCAGCATGAGAGAGGGATACTCAGTCTGGGGGGGAAGGGAAAGAAAAACGAGGGGGGAGCAGAGGGGGGCGCGAAAAAAAACGGATTGGAAAAAATCCTCTGCTAGGCAGCATTTCTTTAGGCAAAACGCAGAAAGAATCCGAAAAAAGGGACTATGATTCCATCATATCAATAACCCAATACAAAACGCGCAGGTCCGGAAAGACAACCGTCAGCTGCTGCCATTAGGATCTAAGAAAAAAGCCGTCAAAGGGACAGTCGAGAAATAAAATCATGGGGACAAACATCAGCAAAATGAAAGGACGTGGGTGTTTCGGCAAAAAGAAAAGTCACGGAACTGAGAAAGGGGGGGAAGCGCAGAAAACTATTCCGCATAATAAAAAACCAGGGCCCTAGATAGGAATATACCCGGGTCTTTCATGCAAAAAGAAGCGGAACTGCGAGACATGAGATACCACGATACTCACCTAATCATAAGAGTAAACTTCTCTCAACCGCCCAGAAAAACGAACACAAAATCGAGAAAAAGCAGGGGACGGCAACAGTAAAAAGAGGGCTCGAAAGATCAAAAAAATCGGAGAAAGGGGGATAAAAAAAAAAAGGGCAAAGGGTGGGGGCGAACCGTCCGAATGGGTGAAAAATCAGAATCCACGAGATCTCGGTGTTGTAGGCCGGATGGAAGGAGCGGGGAGAAGTGCTGATAAAGCAAAGCTCGTATCGAAGGGGGAGAGGGGGGGAGAGGATTGAAATCCAGACGTAAGAATAGTAAATTTGGGGGGCCTTCGCGCTGCCTGCCTCTTGTTCGGGTCGGGAGAAGTGAATTGCCATAACCCAGGAAGGGGGACCGAGATCAATGAGGGTAGAGGGGTAAAAACTCTAGTTTGGGTAAAACAAACCGGAAAAGCGGGAAAATACCATAATCATTGGTTGTTAACACGCGGGGAAGGTGCCCACAAGGTCCGTCCATGGTTGACTCGATGGGAAAAGAGGAGAGGAAACTCTGGGGTCGAGGAGCGAAAAACGATAGAAACACTTAAGCGGGCGTGGGGGTAGGTTTTATCTCGGAGAGGCAACCACGGCATCATAAGAGTCGAGCTCGTGATGGCGCCAAAAACGTATGATCGGCAGGCCAGAAAGAAAGCACGCTTGGAAACACACATTAAGGGTACGGAGGACGCACAAAACAGCAGACGTCAATAAAGGCCAAATAATATGGAGAACCGCAAACGCGGGGCGCATCTGTTGAGCCACCCCGAAAACGCAACGAGGCGAGCATGAACAAGGTGCATTGAAAAGGATCGGGAGCTCTCACCCGTGAACAACCTAAAAAAATACATTCCGTAGACCGACTCAAGAAGAACATTTTTAAAATACCAAAACACCTGAATCACTCGAGGGAGAAGGCATGGGAAACGGGGCTCGAGAATCCCTTTACAGTATTATTGACAGGGTCCTCCAAAGGAGCAGATCAAAGTGACTTGTAAAGGTAGTGAGGGAGGGTCCCATTGGCCCCAACTTGGAAAAAACGATCAAGATACAGACAGAGAATGAGAAAGGGATCGAACTTAAATGGACACGGAGAGGGGTGCGGTTACCTGAGGGGTGGCGACGAGCGTCACGCGTAATTAGGAAAAAGGGACCGTCAGAAAGGCAAAGAGAGCTGCAAACTGGAAAAAATAAACTTAATTGACCACAGCAAGGGACAAAGGTCTGAAAGCGGAACCAGCAAGGCAGACACGCAGTTCTCAGAAGCCCGCGCCACGTCGTGGCGGGCCATGAAAGAATCGACTCAACAACAACACAGTAGTCTTTGGAATATAAATAGTAATTTACCCATACAGTTAGCGCGGAGTCGAAGGTCTTTAACATGAGGGGGGGGTCGAGATTGTACCATTCAATCTGGGGGCAAATAAGATCATTTTTTGGCAATTTTTCAAATAGGATTGGATTAAAGTTAACTTTGGGGGGTGTCTCATTTACACGACTCGCATAAAGGGGGCAGGACTTCAGGAATCCAACTGAGGGGAGGGGTTCAGACGATGAAATTAGAAGCCAGGGAAAGAGTATAAACTGAGAGGACTTCTTCAAAAAAGTGAATTAGCACGCTCCAAAACTGCCCTCTAACCGCGGTTGGTCAAAAAAAAGCACTTTGGGGGAGGAACAGAGAAAACTAAGGTGGAGATAGGGAGCTAAGTCCGTACGGGTCATTGGCCGTTCAAAGATCCAGGAGGAAGGAGAAAACTTGTTGCAAAACAAGGAGCTGAGGCCGGATCGACGGTCAGTATTAAAGGGGGTGTGAAAAGGGGGGGGGAGGAAAATGTCACTCATCTTGCAGGGTTTGGAATGAGCCTTAACAAGCGGGGAGGAGAGGAAAGGAAGTTGCAGGAACAGTGGCGCGATCTGGTGAGAAATACTGGGCTTGTGGGGGGGCGTGGATGGGGAGGCAGAAGGGGGGGGGGTTTCCAAAATGAGCTGGGAAGTCGACGAAAAGACGAAGCTTCGGGGGAGGGGATAAGAACAAAGAGGGTGTGCGACAGTCAGGAATGAGCAAGGCAACACTCTTAAAGGAAGTGGATGATCAGTTAACAATCAAAAACAAAAAAAAAAAAAAAAGAAAAAGAAAAAAAAAAAAAAAAAAAAAAAAAAAAAAAAAAGAAAAACCAAAAAAAAAGACAGACCGCGACAGGGTTTTAGCGTGCTCAATGGGGGGGGAAAATCCCCCAAAACCAATTCTGAGAGGACGAGAAACGATTCGGAACCCTTTCATGACCACTTTTGGGGAAAAAGGACGGAGGGAAAGGTGCAACCGGCGTATTGTAGGTTTGGCCGTAAGACGGCTGTACCGTGTCAAAAACCGACAGAAGAAGCGAACGCACAGATCGCCGGCAAATTATAAAACTAGGGGGGGGGGGAGGAAAGGAAATGGAACTGAACAAGAACAAAGCGAAAGAAATCAATCTCATGAACGAAGAATGGGAAACTCTACACGACCCACTCTTCTTCGGCTAGAAGGCGGAGCCGGTACAGACCGGAAAAAACTTCCCCGTGATCCAGAACGAACACTATGTAAATAATGAAGGGTTCTCAAAGTTTCGAGGTTCATCGATTGGGGAAAATTTCCAAGGCGGATCAAAAGGGGCGTAGAAGTATCAAAAAAGCCGAAAGGGGGTCGGGTCCACAAAAGAAGTTAGGAGGAGGGGGGAAGACGGGATTTCTTCTACTGTATGCAGGCAGTAGGGGAAAGGATCTGAAAAATGAAAAGGTGCAGAGAGCAGGAAAAGCAATGACCCATATCATCAGGGCCGCTCTAGGGGAAGTTACGGGGGGTAAGGATATGTGTCTGTCTGGGCCGGGGGGAAAAACGTGGGTCGCGAGATATTGATGTGCGGAGGCAAAAAAAAAAGTCTTCTCGTAAAGAAGACGAAAGGTGAGGATGGAGCCGGCCAAGCGTTACCGTCTTTGATCTCTGGAGAAGGGGGGAAGAGAAAGAAGGGCATAGAAATGCGGAATGCGAGGGAGGGTATAGGTACAGGTGAAACTGGAAGGAGTACTTCCGCTGAGGAACGCACTGCCTTGAAGCGCCTCGGCCGTGTATTTCAGGCGAAGAACGAAAAACCAAAGGGGGGGATGGAAGAAACAGAGACTCGGCGGGGTACAGGGAGTGAACAAGAAGAGGGACTTCAAGCAGGAAAAGTCGCTCATCATCATCGAGAGGACTAGAAGTGCCTGGGGAACAACTTCGGGGAGAATAAACAGGGGTCGTGGCTTTAGCGGGGAAAAAACGTTGGAAGAAGAGAACGATGAGGGATCCATACGTACAGGACGTCCCAAATGCACCGAAAATCGGGTTGGGAGCGCGAGCCAGGTGATGCAATACAGCGGGGAATCTCGAGAGGGAAAATGCCGGGAAAAAGAGGAGAAACGAACCGCAGAATGTCAAACTCTTTTATGGTAAGGAGTGCTGCGCGGGACCGTGGTCAGGGGGGGGGGTCAAAAGGGAATTATTGGCTCTTGGGGAGCAAAAACGAATTGGAGTACGTGATGAAGAAGGGAAAACCGCGGCATAAAATCAGATCGGGGAAAAAACACAAGGAGGATTACAATAGAAGGGACGGGACTTGCCGACCCGAGGCGGGCTCCATGGGTCACGACTGAGGAAACGAAAGGGGAAAAGGGTTATCCTATCAAGTGTGGAGGGAGGGCTTAAAAGTGGGAACACACCATACGACATTCGGGGGCAGCACGCCTTACACGGAAAAGCGGGCGAAAGGACCGGTTCGTCGGATACGTACGGGACGGGAAAGACCAGCGGGGAGGGGAGGGCCTCGAGAAAGAGAACCCGATAGGATTTTTGTGGAGACGCAATGGCTCAAAAAAAGAGGGGAGAGGCTCCAAGGAAAAGACCGCACAACCTCGGTTCAGAGCACAAGGGGAATGCGAAAGATGCTTATCGCAGGCAGAGGGGGGGGAAGAGTGGCGTGGAGTCATTCAGAGTGGTTCCTCAGAGACCGGCAAGCTACTCGGGACTTGTGAGCCTTCGTAGACGAGATTAAAAAAAAAGCTCACAGAGGGGAAACGGAAGGGGGGGAGCTGCAGGAGTTCGGTCTATAAGTCAAGGAGCCTCCAGTGGGTCAAGAAGGGGGGGGGTTCCAAATGCGACAATACAAGCAGGAAGGAACATACCCCGTTCACCATAGGGAAAATCCCGTGCGTCAAAATCAAGCGGAAAAAAGGTGGGGGCAGTCTAAATAGAAACTGAGACGCAGAAAAAAAGTACGGGTTTGTTCGGCAAATCCTACGCAATCCACTAACGAGAAAAAGGGGGGACAAAATACCCCTGACCAGGCCAGAAAGGGAAACCCCCGGCCAGGAGCTAGCGTCCTTAACCGGGCGGACAATGAAAAAGAGATCGATGACTTAAAATCTTGAGGGAAGCAAAAAAAAACGACGTCATGCCCTGGAATCATAATCCAGAGCCCAAAGCCATAAAACGAATCGCAAAAAACTCGTTCAAAGGAACCGCCAAACTTTGCATAGGCTGAAAAGGGCGTCTTGATCCGAGCGATAACAATGGCCAAAATACGCCTGGGAAATGGCGATGACTCAATGGGGAAAATCCGAGCCTATAAGAGTTGGGAGGAGGGCTATGGGGAGGGAAGCGTGCAAGGCGGCATCGAATGCGACGCGAAAAGTGTCGTGAGAATCGGTAATTGAAAGTCTTGAGGGGAAAGGGTTAGAAAAGGGAGGTCAATGGTTAGTGCGGTAAAGTTAAGGGGGCCGGAACAACCGGATGAAGAAGAACGCAAAAACCGAAAGTTATACTTAGGCGTGAATTTTTCAAAAGCGGACAGGAAAGGACTCCAACGACATACAGGTTTTAATGGAGGGCAATTTCCCAAATGGGGAAATGAGGGTGACGAGGAGACGTGTGCGACCTAATGTGGGGTACGGCGGAAACTACACTGTACAGAGTGCTGAAAAGTTTAGGAGTAACGATTCAGAACGAAATCGATCGTAATTTACGGAGGCAAAGAGGTTAATGCAACCAAAGTAGGGATTGACTGCTAAACCATCCAAGACTAAAAGAGAATGGAGCTTTGTAGCGTAAAGACTAAGGAGTGGAGGGAAAAAAACCCATGGACACTTCATGTGAAGGGGCGCCACGGGGAAGCGTAAAGGATACCCAAATCTCTCATACTGGGTATCGGGGAAGGAAGAACACTACTGACTCATCCCCGATGGAAAAGGGGGGGACATTAAATCGGGAAAGTGAACCGGATAATGCGAGAACCATCGGTTTAAAAGAAAAAAGGAATTGAAAGACGGAAGGGAAAACTCCGATCGTACCTTTTTTGCCCTTATCCGAAAAAAAAAAAGGAAGCGGAATCATGGCTCATTGAAAAAAACTGGCAATGCGCCCGGGACGATTGTAAAAAGATGAAAAGGAGGGAAGAGGATGGGGTCCAGAATCAGAAAAAAAAGTGACCTTTAACACGGGACGGGTTTATCGGTGGAGCGGGCAGCCGTGTCAAACATGCCACTGGGGGGGGAAGCCTCGTCCGTCCTAGAAAAGCTCAGAAAGGCTATAACGCGCTCTTGCGGTACCGCGATATTTTGGGAGGACAGAAAAAGGGGGAAACAGCAGAAGTAATGAGAAACAAGGGACCGGGGCGAAACTCTACAAGAAGTGGAGGGGAAATGGACCACGTAATAGTAAGTGACCACAGCAGGACTTGGCAGCGAGCAATCAAACAATCAACGACCCGCTTCTACTGCCGCCGCCAAGGTGGCAAAGGGCCCTTACAGAAAAAAAAAATCTCAAAAAAACAGTGAAGAGAGAAAAGAGAGAAAGGGTATGGGCTAGAAAATTGGCGCGAGGGCGGAAAAGGCTGTTACGAGTGGGAGACGATTGGGGGGGGGGCGACAGTGTCAATGGAGTTGGAAAAATCTGAATTTGTGGAAAAGGGCCATGTCGTCGGTCCGGGGATTCGAAGGTAGTCCTGTGTAATGGAGAGAGGGTCTCTGTCAGAAAGGGAAAGAAAAACTAGAGAGTCAGGTCCCAGAAGCGACTATGCCTTCGACCCGTCGAAGACGTCTCGAGGAGGAGCTCCAAGGCTCGCCACTGGGAATAAAGGACCGCTGCTAAGGGCAACAGGGCGTTCAACCTGGGGGGGGGAGATGCTTGAAAGAAATACTGTCAATGTGAAAAGAGCCAGCTCGCCGACGGTCGCTTGGAGAGCCAAGCAGAAAGGAACGAGGGAAAGGCAAACGGGGAGCTGAGGGAGGTCCTAATGAAGGGAAACGAGGGGGTAAAAAGAATTTTGAGAGAAGCTCACTTGGAAATTTGCAAAAAAGGGGAACAAGTCAAAGGGTGCAGCGTACAAGGAGTTGATAAAGGAAAAAAACAGATTGCAAAGCGGTATCCGTGAACTTTGGAGGATGAAAAGGGAAACGCTCAGTGGGTACAGCCAAAAGGCCGAAGACAAAAGTGCAGTGGTTTACTAGCGGGAGAAGTCAATCATACGTTGGGGGTGCACATGGCATAGGATAAAGGGAGCAGGAAGCACAGATGCCGTGGGGGGATATTTACCGTAAGCAACAGACATCTCGAGGGTAGTTCAGAAACACAGTAAACCGGAGATAACGATCGAGTCACAACGGAATTTCTTTGGGGGGGGGGCACAGGCCGCAAAAGTTCAAAAAAGAGGAGGTCAGTTGGGGGCGGGGTTGGGAAAACCTCTCAAGCACAACGGCACGCAGGGACTTTGATCAGCAAGGCTTTTCCATCAGGGAACCGAACCAAATGAAATAAGGCATCAGGAAAGTTGCAAGAGCTAAAAGCAGGAACTCTTATTCAAAGGAGGGGAAGAGGTCCTTCTCCAAGGTAGACCGACAACCGGAGAGGGAAAATAGGATTCGAATTTCGAACAACACGTCGCTTTATCCAAGGCGTCGGGAGACACCGGTAGAGAAAGGGGGCAGAAACCATGCTTTCGGAATATGCCAGGGTTGCGGTCTTCGGGCGGCTGGAGGTTTCAGGGGGGGGGGAGAGCAATGGGCAGGGGCGAAGTCTTATTAGAAAAGCAGTGAGAGAGTGGGATCGATAAGTCCAAGGAGAAAGAGAGTTCATTACATAAGTGGCAGAAGGAAGGCAGGGAAAGGGGGACAGGGGGGGGTCGGGGAAGAAAGATGGGAGGATCGGTAATGGTATGACGGGAAGACTAGCGTGCAGATATGGGAGGTTAGCTGAAAGAACACAAGAGTATTTTGGGCTCTCATCAAGAAAGAAGACGAAGGTGAAGGGGGAGGAAAAACTGAACAACGCGTGACGAAGTATCGTCATGAAGAAGTCAACCAGCATGGGCAGAGCTGAAGGGGGTAGTTGATGAAAAAAAAATTGAGGAGTGGATGGAATCCAAGGAAAGGTAACCAATGGGAAATCAAGGGGAGGATTATCTGAAAGAATAACAGGATAGACGCTGCCGTGTCATTAAAGAACGCGGAGAGCGCCCAGAGTTCGACTATTTGCGAAATTGAAAGAAAAGGGAGAGATCCTTCTAAGGAGGACAGAGCGGAAGAACGAAGCCGCAATCTTAAGAAAAGCGCTCAAGAAATCGGATGCCTAGCAAGCAAGTCTTATATGCACAAAACTAGTATTTAAGAAAGGGGGAAAGACGCGAAAGATGATGGGGAACACAATACGTACAGTGGAAACAGAACAAATCACTGAAGGGTTGCACGCGCAGAGCCGATGCCACTGAGATGAGGGGGCTCAAGTACCAAGGAGAAAAAGGAGGATCCATTTACCCTTTTCCTTGGTGAGGCGGGCTGCAGATGCCATTGGGGAAAATTAAAAGCCCGCGTAAAACCCGGAACGGGTTTGAAAAGATGGAGTAAATGGGAGAGGAGTGAAGGAACGGAAGCAAAACCGTCGGCAAGACCGGACTG
>Ga0179593_1413985_pt1 | contig 12373 bp, 22 predicted proteins | sample CZODoug2_1_08_16_FD_185931 | JGI IMG/M metagenome (GOLD analysis project Ga0179593, IMG submission 185931) | Vadose zone soil fungal communities from Angelo Coast Range Reserve, California, USA - CZODoug2_1_08_16fungal (PacBio error correction) | ecosystem: Environmental > Terrestrial > Soil >...
ACCAGTAAAGGAAAAAAAAGTGCAAGTTGTGACGGGGGGGAACGAAACGGACACTGGTCTGGAAAGAAGACCACTGGGGGAACAGGATAAAAAAAAACGAGGGCCCGTTTAGAAGAAGGGACCAAAGGGGGAGGGGGAGGGGAAGTCGGAGACTCAAGTTGAGAATAGAAAAAAAAAAATGTATGCAATTGGACGGACCTCATATCAAGGAGAGGACAAAACCAGGGGAAAGGGGAACCGAAAAAAGGGGGTAGGCGATCACTCTGGGTTTTGGATTCCGCTAGAACGTTGAAGGGAAAAATATAGAGGTAAGCAACAGCGTAAAAGGCACAGGGGAAGTGGGGGGGGGGTCGAATGAGGGATGTTAAATTCAAGGGTCAAAAACAATCTCTCGCGAACGGGTAAGGTGGGGGTTGGAGAATTCGATTAAGACGAGCCTGCCACAGACCAAAAAGAAGAGAAAAAATGAGGGAAAGAATGGCGAGGAAACCAGACCAGTGCCCTGGTCATTGGTAGTTATGGGGGGCGTGCAAAAGCAAAGAGATCTGGGAAGACCAAGTCTAGCGTTTTTTTGACGGGGAACAAAAAAAAAAAGAGGCCAGGAAAGGCATGGTAGGTGGGCTCCAGGGAAAAAAAAACATCACAACCCGACCAGCGAGAGTGGTCTCATTGACTGAGAGTGGGGGCTGGGCGGAAGACACAAAAAAATACACCGTATGGTCCGTGGGCTAAATGGTGGGTTAAAAGAAAAAAGAACGGGGTTGGGATGGGAAAGAAGAAAACACGTGCATACGGATTCAACAAAACTGGACGTGATTGCCGAAACCTTTGACAACCCTGGAAAGGCGGGATTCCCAGGTTTGGGTTTTGGGGTGGGGTTGGGGGTGCTGAATAACCAAACAAACCGGGGAAAAAAAGGAACGGGAAGAGCCAAGAGCGCACGAAGAAAATGGAGAGACCGGTTAGGACTAAAGGGGTAACTGTCGGCGGGTCAGTAGGAAAGGCTCCGGCAGTCAAGACAGGGCGAAAAGGGAAAGGTAAAGCAGGGTTCATCTATCTGAGCGCAGAAGTTAGCCAGTAAGAAAACGTATTGCAACCCAGTTAAAAAAAAAAAAAAAAAAAAAAAGACAAAATTGGAGGGACAAAGAGAGTAAACGGCAATCTGGCAAATGGGCAAAAAAAAAAACCGAACGGTCCTACAGCAACGTAAAGTAACATCATCTACAGGGGAAACCGAGAAGATAAAACACAAAGGGACGAGTGAGGGGGTGTCCCGGAAAGAATAACCGGTGAAGAGGGTTCTAGGACGTCTCTCAAGAGGGGTAAAACTGCGGGTAAAAAAACAACAAAAACCTGGGGGGGGGGGGGGAAAGCAACCCAACAAAAAAACGCAAATGTCTCAACAAAGAGAGAAAAAATCTGGGAGCTGTGGTGAAAACATGGCGGCACGGGGTCCACGAAACAGCACGACGGGACCAACCAAGAGGGAAATGTTCCGGGGGGGGCCAAGACTGTCCGGTGCGGAGGTGAAGGAACAAACTGCAAAAAAAAAAAACGGGGAAGGACAAGAAAAAAAAAACCCCACAAGCCCACAAGGTTTGCAAAGGGTCGAGGGGGAAAAACCCCCATGGCCAGACAAGCAGACAGGGGGGGGAGGAGTGAAATGCAGGCAAGCATAAAAAAAACCAAAACCATTGGGGGACACCCAAAAAAACAGGTGGGAGGAAAAAAGAAGTACAGGCCTTGCGATGTTTGGTGCCAAAAGGGTGCTCCAGGACAACCTTAAAGACTATGTAAGCAAATTTAGTTAAAGCAAGAACCACACTAAGAAGCAAAATGACCCGAAGAAACCCCTCGCAATATGTGAAGACCCGGAAAAAATTGGTGCAACGTCCTATCATTAAGACAAGCGACAGGAACTGGAAAAACGCAGACAAGAAAAAGGGGAGTTGGATTCGGGGGGAAAATGGAAGCAAAAGCCATAAAGAGGGGCCAAAATCAAAAACGTCCAGGGAGGGAGTGGGGGACCGGGCGCTCAAAAAAATTCAAGTAATCCAAGGCAAAAAGGTCACCGGCGTCGTTAAAAAAGTCGCTCACGGGTAGGGCTACCGTGGAAAAATTCGACATCTCCCCTCTCCAAGATGGGGCGAGCAAAAAAAAAAGTGTGCAGTAAATGGGGCCGCAAAAAGGCAGATGAAGACCAATGCAAAGAACGGGGGGAAACACCGTCAAAAAGGGGTGAGAAAACCGTTCCGTTAAACATCAAAAAAAAGAAATCGAGATTGTGGAGAATAGGAAGCACCATGGGACTGGGAAAAAGGGGGGAGCGAGAAAACCAAAATGGGAAAGAAAACATTCTAAAAAGAGGCATGGACTTGGCCAGCAACGACAAGTTAGGGGGAGGCTGGTATAGCAAAAAGGGGAAGAAGCGATCGAAATAAAAAGAAACAACAAAGAAGGATGAAAAGAAAGAGATGGACAAAAAAAAAAAGCCCAATGAACCGACCTCATGGAAAGGAGGGGAGGCTGGAAAGACCTATCCACCTCCATTAAAAAAAAAGGGGGGTTGACGCGTATCAACCACTCACAGAGCATGGGGGGTGAGGAAAGAGGGAGCAACAGCCGAAACGGGACCTAATGTTTCAAAGACCGTTGGTAAAAGGGACGGGGGGAAAAAAGAAGGTCCCGTAAAAAAACACCTGCTCGAAACAGGTCGGGCCCCGATCAAAACAAAGAGGGGGACCTCCAATGAAAAGGGGGAGTAGACCGCACGGAGCCCTATCCGGACCGGACGGGCGACCAGAAAACTCCCATGAGGATTCATTTTGACAAAAGCGAAACAAAAGCAAACTGGCAAACGAGGGAGCCCGACAAAGGAATGGAAAAAGTGACGTCGGACATCCAAAATGGACAAAGAACTTTGCAAGAGGAAAAGGTTGGAAAGTCCGTAGGGGAAACGAAACGGGAAAAAAAAAACCAACTCCGGGCGGAAGGGGACTGCTTAACCTGTGGGTGAAGGGGGGGGGACTAAAATTGAGACATAGAGATTAAAGAGAGGTTTCCCGAGGAAAAGAAGGGGGGACAAAAGACGCAGGAAAAAAGAGGAATGAAAGAAAAAAAAAAAGGCAAGAGGGCCACAGAAAACCGGCAGGGCACCATGGAGGGGGTTCAGAATCGACCAGAAAAGGGGAGCTGCCGGGGGAACGATGGGAAAGAAGGGCCTCGGACCAAAGGGGGGGGGGAAAAAAACAAAACTCCGAACCAAAAAGAAAAAACCGAGAAAAAAGTCACGCTGGATCACTTGACCGGGTCGGAAAGAAAACAAGAAGGATCAAAAGGAAAGAACAAAGTGAGAGGAAAGGCCACAACCAGGGTTGGTGGGGGGTTGCAAAAAGAAAGAAACAGGAAGTCAAAAGAAATCAAGAGCCCTTTAATCTGAACCAGAACAGCAGGACCAACAGTGGGGCGGTAATTCGGGCCACAGCAAGAAAAAACTGGCAAAAAGAAAAAAAAGGAGGGAAAGGGGGAAAAATGGTGCCAGGAAAATAGAGTACGAGTTTCAGGGGGAAAGAAAACAACCCAGGGTGCCAGAGGGGTAAAGGTGGCCGGGGAAGGAAAAAGGTGGAAAAACAGAGGTACAAAGGTCTCGGCCAGCTAGAGGAAAGAAAAAGTTGCAAATGAATTTGGGGGCGGAAAGGGACCAGAGTTGGTCTAAAGCCGTCTGTAAACGACAGCCACCAGGGACGCCGGAGGTGGAAAGGCATCCGGGAGGAAGAGAAAGGTGTATTAAGGGTCAGAAGAACAAAAACGGTCGTTCAAAGGTCAAAACTTCAAAAAAGAAAGGCAATCACAGGGGTTTTGGGGTCACAGAGAAAGAAAGAAGCCGACAATAGACTCCGAGGCGGTGGTGTGGAGGGGCTGGAAAAAAAAAAGGACCATACCCCATTTGAAAAAGATGCGTTAAAAAACGCCTCAAGAGGAAGACATGGGCCTTGAAGACGACCGAACAAAAAAGAAGAATGGAAAACAAATCACTGGCTGCGGCCCTCTCAACCAAAGGAGAGAAAAAACCAGATCCGAGAATCCGGGGCAAAACGAAAAAAAAGGGGAATGCGCTTCAGTCATCGCAGTGCCGGGAAAAAAAAAAAAAAAGAACTGCAAGGCTGGGGGAAAAAAGAAAACCTGTGAACACCAGAAAAGTGAGAAACCATCTGACCTGCAAAGAGAAGCATGGGGCATTTAAAGGGGCAGGAACGCGCGGGGAAGTAAAACACAAAACAAAAAAACACAATGACCCGTGGGCATCACCAAGGGCTACCGTCAGAGAGGTTTAAAAAAGGACCTCAAAAGCATGGACGGTGGAGGGTTTTACATTTAAACCCTGTCCGGAAAAAAAAGGCAAAACGGAAACTGCAAGGATCTAAAAAGAAAGGGGAACGTAGGGGCGGGGGTGGGTGGTACTCAAACCAAGGAAAAAAAAAAGAGAGGAAAATTGTGCGCGCAGGAAAAAAGGGGAAAGGTTTGGATTCCAATTACTGGTCTCCAGAGCGAAAAAAAAAGGGGAAAAAAGAGAGAGATAGAAAAAGTAAGGGGAGAAAAAGATGTTCGTTTGTGAAGGCCGGCCAAAGGGTTTCAGTACACGCCAAAAAGGGGCCAGAACGTAAACAACAACGAAGGATGCCCGAACGAGAACGTTACGCGCCGGAAGGGCGGGACAAAAGGAGGGAAACAGGGTTGAGTAATTGCCCTAGCAATGCCAATTAGGAAATAGAACTCAAAAAAAGTAGAGAGGCCAGAAAAGGGGAAAAGGGACCAAAAAAGAAAAAAGTCGGGGACGTGAAAAAAGGGTTGTTTTGGGTAAAAGGGGAACGGACAGAACACTGGGCAGAACTTCGGAAGCGGGTAAGCAAAAGGAGTACAATGGCCGGTGGAAGAGGGGTTCCGAAACAAGAGTTTGTTAAGGAAAGGGCCCCAAGATCTAGGAAAAGATAAGTGGGGGTGGGGGGATGGGATAACGTCGGAAAAATCACCTTGCCAACAAAGGGGCCCCCACAGACTCTTGGCACAGGGACAGGAAGTGGAGAGAAAGGTAAATCCTCAAAGCACGTGGGAAAAGAAGAAAAAGGTTTAGGTTTTGGGGGTCTTCCCGGCCACCTAGAAGGCCCACCTTTAGGCAGGTGTTTGTCGCAAAGAAAGATGTGCAACTTCGACAGGCATGGTCGGTTGGGAAACTAACAAACAACACAAACACACGAAAAAAAAAAAGGGTCTCATTTTCAGGAACAAAACCTTGACCTTGGAGGAGGAAACAAAAACCCGGGGAGGCCTGGCTGGGCAGAGTGACGAAAACGGGGGGTGTGTGGGGCAAAACCAAACTAAAAAATCACGCAGGATCCCACAGGGGAAAAAAAAAAAAAAAGACCGCGGTCGTGAAACTGGGGGCGTATTAGAAGAAAAAAAGGTGAAGGGGAAACAATGCCAACACACGAACTCCCAAGGGAAGGGATGGCTGTTTTCTGGGAAAGGTCCCGTCAAAAAAAAAAAAGTAAAACGGGTGGAGACGTGTGGCAGAAAAAAAAGGAAAAAAGACGGCACCGGAAAAACCGGATGGGGGACAAAAAAGGTGGAGCCAGAAAAAGAAGAGTACAGGGAGAAAAAGGTACTTTAACCAACATAACAACCACGGAGAAGACCGTGTTAGAACAGGATACTCAGGTGTTGAAAAAAATACGCCAAAGGGGGAAACTGGGTGGGAAGAAGGTAACCCGGGTCTAAGTAAATGATCGGAGAAAAGTCCGGGGGGGATCGCACAATCGGAACTCTTTAACCAAAACCAACCAAGTGGTGGTGACAGCCGAAGCGATCCCTGTTGAGGAGGGGAGAATGTGAGGGTCAGGACGAACCGGGGGGTCACTAAAAGCAACAAGGCAAAAAGGGTGGCCACACAGGGGCCGAGCTGTAGTTCAGGAGTGGTGTGCCGGGGGGGAGACCCCGTCAAAAAACCAGGGACAGGGAAGACGCAAAACCGGACCAACTCAAGAAACAGCAGAGCAATGTGTCGGGGGACGAGGATAACAAAAAAAAGACTCCGGCAAAAATGTAAGACAAACGGCCACAAAAGAGGAACGGCCACAAAGGGGGGTTGTTGGGACTTGTAGGTCTTGGAAGTAGTCAGACTGGCCAACCTGGGCGAGGGGTACCAAGGGATTGGGTCTAAAAGGGAAAAAATAAAAAGGGAAAATAAGAGAAAAAGGGGGGAAAAGCAATTGAATCAAACAACCCAAACGATTACAATGTTCCACCCATCCCCAACTCTTTTATACAATATTAGGGGGGGGGGGAGAAAGGACCGTAAAAATTAAGAGCAACAACGGAAACGCGAACTGTGGGGGATTGACGTTGAGATGTTAAGACAGTAAAGAGGAAAGTTGCACCCACGCGAAAATGGGAAGCTTGGGGGGAAAAGATTTCTTGGGCCTTTGCGGCCGAACTGGGAAAGGAATCCAAGGCAAGGGGGGCAAACTCGGGGAGGGAAAAGAAAGTAGGCTCCCGAAAATATAAAAATGGACGGGAATGAAACCTACCTGCCATGGGGCGAAGAACACCCATGGGACTGTTAAGAGGGGGGGGGGGGAGGGGGAGAAAATCAGGGTGGAAGAAGTCCACACGTAGGGAGAAAAGAACAAACTGTGGGGTCATTTACCCACCCATGGTGACAGGGGGACTTTTAAAAAAAGAGAGAATCGAGCCTCTCAGACCGGGCCAAAAAATGATGAGGAAAAGAGGAAATGGGGGTATGCGGCACCAGGGGCTGGATCAGGTTCAAAAGTGAAAGCCGGTGCTGAGGGTCTGTGAGAAAGGGCAGTTTGACTCGAGAAAAAAAACAACAACACGGAGGAGGAGGTAAAAAAAAAAGGGGGAAAAGGCGCTGAAAAAACCCATACGACGAAGCCGGGGTCAATTAACCTTGAGAAAGAAAACCGGTGGAAGAAAGCAAAAGTTATCGAGAAGAATGAAGGGGTTGGGAGCGTGGAGAAAATCTCGATGAGAGCTGATGGGGGGGAAAAGGAACGGGGGTACAAGGCGGGGGAGAAGACCACCTGGAAGGAAGGGCGCTCGATAATCGAAAAGGACAAGAGATGAACCAGCAACACGGTGTGATCCGGAACATGAAGTTTAAGAAACGAACTTGATCCCTAGGAGACGGACGGGCCGACGACCGCATCCCTCCAGGACGGGCTACCGGAAAAAGAGAAAGAAATGCCACGAATCCTGAAGGGGGGAAGAACCTACCAAGCGACTCCAATGGAAGCGAAAAACGGAAAGGGGTCTAAAGACAAGAAAAAAAATCCCAGAAAGAGAGCCTTTTTTCAGCAAAAGGGGTGGAGGGGGACAATAAACGGTGTGAAAAAAAGAACAAGAAAAAAAAACAAAGAAGGGGAGGGGAGGGGCAGGTCGTTGTGGATTGAAATAAATGGGCTCACAAAGAGAGTCAAGGAGAGTTGAACCTCTGGTTGAACAAAACAAAATCGCAAAGGGCCAGAAATAAGAGTCCGAAAAGAAAAAAAACGGTGGGGGAAGTCCCGAAAGCACAAAAAAAAAAAAAAGCACGGCGGCGGGCCAGGAAAGGGGGACAGAGGAGGAAAAAATGCCGGCAAGGGACGGATTAAAAAAAAAAGTGACCCCTGGCCGGGGGGGGGGCTTTTGGGATACGTCACACTGACGAAAAAAACTACATCTCTGAACTGGAACATAGGGAAAGGGGGGTCAACGCGAGAGTGACCCAGGGTCTCCACGGAATTACCCAGAAGAGGAGAGAAAACCCAACAATGGAAAGACGCGGTCCAAAAAAAAAGGGGGGGTGGTAAATAATGGGGTTCAAAATAAAGAATGCCCCGGAGTAAAAAAATCTAATAAAACGCCAGTATCGGCGACCTACAACGTCACCCGTTTGCAATTATCAGGGTGAAGCACGCGGATGACATGTTTCATAAAGCAGGAAAGGCCGGGGGAAAGGGGAAATGCTTAAGGAAGATTTGGAACAGCCTGGGCCAGTTGGGGCCCAGAGGTGCAGGGGAAGAGAGCAGAAGAAAAAAGTGTACATCCGGTCTGACGGAAAGCGAGCGAAAAAAAATGGTCAACCATGGTCGGGGGCGATTGCAAGACCGGAGAAAGTGGGAGGGAGAAGCAACCCAAACCATGTAAATTTTTCAAAAAAGGGGGGAATGGGCCGGCGGATCACGTAGACCGTGGTCAAGGCAAATACCAAAACAGTCGGCTACCGGCCCTGTGCAAAAAACAAAACAAGCCGTGTTTGTCCAAACCCAAACTCCCAACGCAGGAAAACGATAGCGGGCAGACGGGGTGAGTGGTGCCAACTGGACGAGCACAAAAGACATGCCAGAAACCCGCCCATAAAAAGGGAAAAAATACTCGGGAATAAAGGGAAACCGAAGAGAGACCCAGAAAGACAAGGAAAGGAAAAGCAGACGGGGCAACAACATCACAGTCGCGCAAAAATCATCCTGGGGAGATGGTCAAAAGGTGGGGGAAAAGGGGGTGAAGGCAAAAAGACATCGACTTTCAAGACAAAAACCGACAAAACCGGACAGAAAAAAAAAGAAAGGGGGAAACCAGGAATGTAAAAACCCTCAAAAGGAAACCGCCATGCCGGGAAGATGGATTAAAAAATAGAAGAGAAACTATGAAAGTAAAAGGAAAAACCAGGAGTCCCCCTAAGAAAGGGACGACACCACGGCCTCTCAAAAAAGGTGTGAAAGAAAAGCGGGAATAACATCATTGTTGAGTCGTTACATAATCAAAACCTGTAGTCAAGAAGGAAGCACAGGCGCGGGGAAGGGGAGTAACCGGAGAAAGAGTGTTGATCAAAAAACCGTCGGAAAGCCCCCCGGAGCAAGCACCACGGGAAGGTTTGGAGAAAGGACTAGATCTGCTCAAAAAAAAAAAACACAAAGGAAAGGGGGAGAAGTAAGAGAGAAAAGAATAGACCATTAGGAGGGGGAAAAAAAAAAAATGTGCCAAGGGTGTGACTAGAAGGGGCACCCAACTGGCCGGACAGAAGAACGGTGAAGGCTTAACAAAAAAACAGAAGGCTGCAGGGGAAGGGGAGGAGAGAACGGGGGGAGGGAGGGGCCTTCTTAAGAAAAGGGGGAGGAAAGGTAACCATCCCCATGATAAAAAAATTCGGGGGAACACTTCACGAGAGAGGAAAGAACCGGGGAAAAAAAAGGGGGGGGGTCACAAGCAACCAGAGTGTACTGAAAGTTGGGGGGAGTTTAGTTCAAGGAGCTGTTCGTCTAAGAGGGGGTTAAAAAGAACTGAAATCGGGGACAAAAAAGAGTGGGTTTTGGAAAAAAACTTTGTGACATGTAAAACAAGGAACCAAAGCTCTCTCCAGAGGGGGTGGGGGGAGGGAGAAAGGGGGAGGAAAGGGAAAAACGAAGCCTTTTCCAGGAAACACAAGAAAACAAATCAAAGGAAAAAAACTGAGGTGCAAAAAGGGACCCGCATCCGGTGCTGTGGGGACATGTGGGAAGGTAGGCTCCGAACCAGTCGGCCCTGAAGTGAATTCGAGGAGGGGTTGTCCACAAAAAAAAGCAAGGAAAGTACCGGGAGCAGGCATTGTCTTTGGAGAAGGCAAAAGCAACCTCAAAACCCCCAAGACGGAAGAAAGTCTCGGGGAAAAAGAGAAGTGAGGGCCGAAGACACCCTTAAGGATGACGGGGGGCTTAGGGGAGAAAACTAGCAAAAAGGAGGACGTTGGTAGTGTGCCGGAGACCCACGTTGATAAGACGTGGGATCTTCGCCAAATTCAACCAACTGCATACACAAAGTCGCCCTGGGGAGTCTCCAACTGGGGGACGTGATGGGGGGAGCGGAACAAAAACGGGGAAGAAGAAACACATAAAACCCATTTACTAAAAATTGGGTTGTCATTTAATCCCATTTTGTAACTTCGGTTCCTATAAGGGAGCTGGAAACTTAGGAGGCCTAAATCTCTTTCAACCACCGGGTCTATTAACACGTGGGTGAGCAAAAAGGGCCGGGGCAACCGGGCCATGAAAAGGCACCGAAAAACCAGGGTCAGACCAGGATGCTAAAAGAAAGGAAACAGCATGTCCCCTGTTACAAGACCAAAAAAATAAACCACGCCACGGTAGACAACTAGATTAGCGGTGGTGGTGAAACTAAAACCGGGGGACGCGGGTCGACAGAGAAACCGGGCGAGAGGTCAGAGGGGAGATTCAGGAGAAGAAATAGTGGAAAAAAACCTGAGGAACCAAAACAAACTGGGGTGTTTACAGAACTGGGGACTCAACGCCCTGTGGCGGGAGAGGTGAGGGGGTAACATGGAGGACAGAACCGGGTCACGATCCAGACAACGATAGGCAAAAGAGTGTAAAAGGGGGATAAAAGCGTTCTGGGGGGGCCGGAAAGGGGTGCGGATACCAGAACCACCAAAAACCCTGGAAGGCGACAAGATGACCCTCACCGTACACCGAAAAAGAGAAAAAAAAAAAAGAACTTGTGTTGGGGTTTCAAAAATGGGGGGGAGATGACCACCATGGCTGGGCACACTCGCGATTGAAAGTACGTTACTCTGGCAAAAAAGCAAAAGGAGACCAAAACAAACCCGACCTTTTGTGCGTTTGGTAGGGAGTGACATATGGGAAAGGCATTTGGGGGGGGAAACCTTTGCTCAGGGGAACGATCCGTGATCTATTTGATGAATTGGAAAAGCAAAAACCAGACGAACGCAAAATGAACACATCAAAAGACGAGTGAGCCGGGCTGTGTGGGGGGGGGTCAACAAAAGTCGTGAGCCATTTAAGGAAACCGCACAAACAAAAGGAACCGACTGCAATTGGAAGTTCGTGGGGAGAAAAGGTCCGACATTAAAGGGAGGAACCCAAAGGGCCCCTAGAAGGGTCGACGACAAAACAAAATTGATTGCGTGGGTTGAACGGGTAATGCAAGGGGACAACAATGAATCCAGAAAGGGATCATTCCAGGGGGGAAGAGAACTCTCCAAAGTATATTAAAAAAGAAAAAGAGTTAGAAACAAAAGCGGTGAACCACCTTGGAAAAAAGGTTGAGAAGCAAACCAACGGTTTTAGGGATAAGATAGGGGAGTGAGGAAGGGTCAAGGGAAAGAAGGCAGGAAAAAGGAAAAAAAGTTTGTGGACAAATCAAATGAAGGACCACAAGGAAACCTCAAAAAAAAATAGGAAGAGCAAGAAAGTGTGGGGACCCTCGGGAGCAACTTAGGAGCGGAAAAAAAACCATGGGCTAGACCAAAGCGGGATAAGGGAAAAGAGAACTTGGAAATCAGTTAATAAGCCCTTGTTTGTCCTGGTCGAGCAAACAAAAAACGGGAAGGAAGGAAAGGAAAAGGTAAAAAAGCTCTACAAGAAACCGCTCTTTTTAAAAAAACGGACTGGGAAAAGGGAAGTTCCAGCCTGGGTGGGCGCAATCCGGGGTGGAGCGGCTCCAAAAAAAAACAGACATGTGAAGAAAAGAGAACAAGAGAGTCCGGACGGATGGTTTCAAAGAACAGTGGTCAAAGAAAAGGGGATTACAAAAGGGGTTACTGGGGCATGCCAATCAACCTGCACTGGCTGTCTCCAAAACGCCCCGGAGGCCAAAAAGGGGGGGGAGAGGACAAAGTGGAAGGGGGGGAAAGACTATCAAGAAGACTGAACGGGGGAGAAGAGCGCTCAAATTGGGATGTCATGACCGTGAAAGCGAGGAACGTGAAAATAACCAAGGGAAGAGGGGGAAGGAGGACCAATCTCGGGAATTGGGCAGCAGAATGTCCGAACAGCACTCACAAGGAAAGCAATCCTTGGGAAGAGCCGGGGGGGGGAGAAGGTCCAGGAATTATACTTACTGGGCAAACCACGCCATAGGAGAAAATGGATTAGTGAGAGGGTGGTGAATGGGAGAAAAAAACATATATATCAAAAGTTTTCCAGACTGAAAAAAAGGGAAAAAATCCGCAGGCCATAATAGCCAGAAACAAAGAACACGGTTGTGGCAAGGAGAGCAGCGACGCAAAAAGAAGGAAAAAAAAAGTGCGAAGTCAGATACAAATCAAAATTGTCCGAAAATGGCTTAGATAGAAAGGGCAGGAGTACCTGGACAGGGGGGGGGGGTGGGAGGGTCTCCTGCAAAAAAAACTCCGAAGACAGAAGAACTACCTTGAAAACAGTCACGTGCCAGGACGAAAAACTTCTCTTTACCCGCGGTCAAAAAGAAAATGAGAAATAAACGTAACACAGAAGGACCAGGCCTTCCCACCCCAGGGTGGGGGGGTGTGTAAAAAGGGTTTCAAAGATGAAAAGCGGGATCA
>Ga0179593_1633687_pt1 | contig 12373 bp, 25 predicted proteins | sample CZODoug2_1_08_16_FD_185931 | JGI IMG/M metagenome (GOLD analysis project Ga0179593, IMG submission 185931) | Vadose zone soil fungal communities from Angelo Coast Range Reserve, California, USA - CZODoug2_1_08_16fungal (PacBio error correction) | ecosystem: Environmental > Terrestrial > Soil >...
ACCCCAAGAGCTGACTCAACATGTCCGGGGGAAAAAGAGAATCAACTTGGGGCATAAGAAGGGAAGGCGGAGTGGGAGGGGAAGGAAAAAAAAAAGGGAAAGCCAGATTTGACGGGGGAAAGCGCTCGTCGGGATCGGGCAGAAACAAGTGCAAGCCGCTGCAAGAGTGAAACAAGACCTGAAAGGGAAAAAGGCCAGCACGAAAAGCCAAATCCGGGAAGGAAAAAAAAAAAAAGAACAGAAATTAAAACGGAAAATCTCTGCCAGAGACCTAGGGCCGGCCCCCGAACGGGAAAAGAATGCGCTCCAAACCCAGAAATAAGCTCGCCCCCAAAAAAAAAAAAAGATGCCTATGTAAAGGGCACCATACTCAAAACCGACTGAACACTATGCGGACTTCACGCGGAAGAGGGATCCGAAAAAAAAAGATTTCAGAAGGGAAAGCGGCCGAAAAGCGACTCCAAAGGGAAAGTTAGGCCGACAGAATCAGCCATCATTTGAATAGAAAGATGGGAAAAAAATCAATCGGCCAAAAAAAAACAAAATGCCTTCTTTAATCAAGGAAAAAATGCATAGAATGCGGACGACGAAAGAAAAAAAAAACGCCCATTTGCTGAAAAGGGACCATCAAGTGGAGACTAAGGGCCACAGGAGAGAGGAGCAAGCGGCTACGAAAAATTCCAAGGCGTATTGTGCCTGCCATCCCGACGAAAAAAAAAGATCAAAAAGTGGGCCCGAATGAGAAAAAACAATGGAACTGAAAAAAAAAAGAGACGAATCTTGCGCAAAGAAAAGTAGGCAGGCTACATCGAAGAAAAAACCTCCAAGAAAAGACGTGGAACCGCCGGGAGCAAGAGAAAAAAAGAATAACCTTATGCCAAGAGAAAAAAAAAAACATCTCATGATCGAGAAGTTGACGGCGGCCCCTGGGGAAACCGTGGGACCACCGACCCACGAAGGAAGAGCGCCCCCGGCGGCTTCCTGTTGAAAAAAAAAAAACGACAATGGTTGGCGATGAGGAAAGCGATCTCGGCTCAAAAAAAAAAATCAAAGTGGTCCCGCTACCGGTTTAAGGAAAAAAAAATGCGCGAGCGACGGGAAAAAGCGGTGTCGCGGGGGAAAGACCGGCACGTTGCGCCACGAAGAACATCGCGTGTTGAAGGGGGAAAAAAAAAGGGAACAAACCTCCTGCAGGGGGGAAAAAAAAACAAAAAGAAAAAAATCTGTCAAGAAGGAGACGAGGTCGAGGCGTTAAGACCGCCGGCATCGAGAGAAAACGGAGGTTTGAAACAAAAAAAAGCATTCCGCTCAAGACCCGCATCCTGGTGAAAAAAAAAAGATCAAGGCTTTGTTCCACGAAGAGAAAAAAGGGGGAAAAGCAATTCAATTAAAGAAAAAAAGGATCCGAGCCATACGAACAGAAAAGGAATGATGACAACACCTTTAAAAAAAGGGTACCGGGACAGCACCCACGTTCAGGGGAAAAAAAACCTTCCGGCAAAAGAAAAGTCATCTATTCAAATAAGAAAAGAGCTTGGGCCGTCTAGGAAAAAGGCTAGCAAACGTCCGTCAAGGAAAGCAGGGAAGAGAAAAGAAAAGAAAATTTGCCTCGAAAGAGAATGGAAAGATCGAGCCCCTGAGAAGCGAGTTCGGCAAGAAAAAAAAAAAAAACATCAGACATCGACTACATCCTGCCGAACAGAGGGAAAAAAAAAAGGGGTCGGCCCAATCGGAAAAACCATCGCCAATGGGCGAAGCCTGGCAAAGGAAGGGCAGGGGCAATCAAGAAACGAGGAAAGAAAAAAAGAAAAAGACCGACCTTCAGAAAAAAAAGGAAATCGCGTGCTGATAAGAAAAAAAAAGGCCGTATTCGTGCCTGGAAAGGGCTCTTTCTGCAAGCTTTCAGGAAAAAAGAAAACCACGCGATGTGTCAGGCCGAGAGGGACGGAGGAAGAAGGAGGAACAGCACCACGGCAGGGGGAAAACATCGTGTTGAGAAAAAAACCGTCGCCGAGGGAAAAAAAAAAAAAAAGATGGAACGGCAACGAAAAAGCCGAACGCCTCTGGGAAAAAAAATCATCCGGCCCCCGGGAGGAAAAAAAAAAAAATTGCGGTGTGGCCTGCAAGAAAAAAAAATCGCCCACGTCGGCCCGAATCACCGAAAGAGAGAAAAAATCACAATCCGCCGCGGGGGGGAAGCAGCCCTTCCGAGGGGGGAAAAAAAGGCCAGAGCAAAACCTTGCGTTCCGCAAGCAAACAAAAAAAGGGACCGGCAGGTCGCAAAAGAAAAAGGCCGACTTTGCCCGTTGAAAAGAGAAAAAAGGCCGGTCGCCGAATCAGGAAAGAGTGACGCAAGCCCGATCGAAATAGCGGGGAAAAAGGGGACCTATCGCATCTCTTAAAAAAAAAGGAAAGATAGAGATTTCGATCAAAAAACGCTCCGCCCAAGAAAGGGAGAGGGAGTTGAAGCGGGAATCGCGAGAAGGGGGCGCCGGCTGGTATCGGAAAAGCCTCCGGCAACCCGGCAATGAGAAAAAAAACCGCTCGCCCCACGAAATCCCAACCTCAGTTGGCGCCCAGAAAAGGGGGAGGCGGTGGTGAAAAAAGGCGAAACGCAGTGTCCTCCAAGGAAAGAAAACGCGAAGCTTAAAGGGAAAACAGCAAGGCGTGATGGGTGGAAGGCGCAGGTCAAGATGGTAACGACCAAAGGCGCGCCGAGGGAAGAAAAAGTCCCACAACCGCAATCCTAGAAAGTTTAGACCGGCCGGAGGGAAAAAAAGAGAGGCCGCTGGGGAAAAAAACGTCGGTCTGCGGAGGAAGGAAAGGCGTTTCCACTGCTTTCGAAAAAAACAGCGAAAGCTTCGCCCAAAGGGGGGGGAAACAGACGCAAAAAGAGACCGATGGCCGATGAAAGGTTGCCTGGGCGCAGGGAAAAAAAGCTAGAAAAGAAAAAAGGAAGTCGACTAAAAAAAAAAAGGAAAGAGCCTAAAAACGCAAACGACGTGAAGGCCAGCTGCCTTCAGGAAAAAAACGACTACGAACGGCCATCTTCTTGAGGAGAAAAAAAAACTCCGCCAGAAAAGTGCGAAAAAAAAAAAAAAAAAAAACCTTGGGGAAAGAAAAAGGGGTGTCTCTCGGAAAAAAACTGCCCGCCAGAATCTGACAAAAAAAAAATCGCCCTTGTCGAGGGGAACTGTGAAGCGGAAAGTTTGCCGAAGGCGCATGATTTATTCGATGAAGAAAAAAAGGGGCCCCGAACTAGAGGGGTTTTCGCCGAAGGGGGAAAGGGGCCGCCCAAAAAGTCGCTTGTCCGAAGAAAAGCTTGTAGTCGTCCAATAAAAAAAGACCAGGCGCAAAAAAGAAGCGAGGTCTGAAGAAGACCCACGCTTCGGCCGGGGAAAAAAAATGACGGTCTCGGCAAGGAAGGGGATTTGCAAAATTAGAAAGGAAGAAAGAAGGCATCCAGCGAGCAAAAATCATCTCCCTTAAAAAAAGGGAAGAATAACGAGCCACCGATTAGGGCTAATGATCTCCGGAAAACCCCCCGTAAGCCGGTCTACGCCAGGGGAAAGGGAAGAAACATGCGTGGAAGAGAGGGGGAAAAGAAGGTCAACATCTCGTATTCTATAAGGGGCTTGCTAACAAGGGAAAACTCGACCTGCGGAGAAAAAGGACTTGGGAAAAAAAGGTGACCGTGGGGGAAGACAGAGTTTTACCGGGGGGGAAAAGGCACTGCACCCTTCGGAGGAAACTGGTCCATAAAAGAGGCCTAAAGCGGGTATTGGAAAACGGCCAAATCGGAAAACAAACGGTTGACGCTCAAAAAAGAGAAAGGGGGACTGTGTTGAAAAGGGGAAAAAAGGGAGAAAGACTCCTTGGAGCAAGGAGGAAGAGGAAAAAGAGGATTCGTTCTGCCCCAAGAAACAGCGATGGGCGGTCCGGGGGGAAGGGGGGGGAAAGGATCCAGGAACGCTTCGCAATCCAGAACTAAGGTCGCGATCAAAGGACAGCGAGATCTGTCTCCGGGGTGAAAAGGGGGGGCCCGAGCTTTTAGGTCCCAACTAGAAAGCTTTCTAGGGAAGACCGCGATGTCGTGCCCTGAAACAAAAAGGCGCTTGTTTGGAACGGGGGCAGCTAAAAAAAAAAGGGACGAAAACCTCCAAACCAGGGTCCGCTGATCATTTGAAAAAAAAGAAAGGGTTGAGGTGACGTGAAAGAGGAGGGGGAGGGGCGGAGGGCAAAAGAGAAAAAAGGGGGGAAATGCTCGGGAGAGTTCGTATCTACGGAAGGGGCTACATCTTGATGGGGAAGGGGAACACCCCAAGGGGGGATTTCGTGTTCGTGAGGGGAAAGGGGATTCTTATTCTGCGATGGGAAGTCCATCGGGGTTGAGGGGCAAAATACCTGGTTCCATAGAGAAGAGAAAGGTCGAACAAAAGTGCTTAGCGGTCTGGGGGAAAAGCGGAAACATAGGCGCCTTCGAAAAAAAAGATACCCTGCGTGAAGGGCAAAGAGAGAACAATCCTACTTCGGGGGGGGAAAAAAAAGTGTGGTGCCCCGGCAAGGGGAAATCTCATTTTTGGGGCAGGGAAGATAAGGGTCCGAAAAGGAAAAAAGGCGGCCCTTTCGCCGGGCGCGCTTGCGCAGGGGAATGCGCCAGGGTAAAAAAAAAAAAGGACTGTCCTGGGAAACCGGAATTGGATGAGAGGAAAGAAAAAAAAGATGCAGTTCCTTGCCAAATGAAGGCGCCCTTGGCTGGGTAAACAGGAAAAAGGAGGTGGCCAGAAAGGCCATCAAAAAAACTTGAAAACGCGCCTTGAGAAAAAATCCGCCTTCCGCCAGGGAACAGGCGCGAGCCTGCAGGGCACGGGCCTAGGGGAAAGCCCTGGTGTTATCGAGATAACAAACCAAGGAAAAAAGAGTAGAAAAAGCCACCCAAAAAAAAGCGGGGGAGGGAAGAGTTGCAGAAAAAAAAAAAGGGACTTTGGGCAGGTGGAAAAAAGGGGGGAAGTGGTGAGAAAGGCAAAGCCGCAGAAAGAAGGGCGTCCAGCGCTCGAAGGTGTTCTGGGGTGGAAAGGAAGCCTCAGGAAGGAGTTTGCGAAAAAAAAGAACCGGGATGCAAAACTTCTCCAAGAAGGGGAAAAAGCGTCCGCCGAAAGAACGTCAATGTCTCGCAGCGAAGGGGGAAACCTTCTGACGGCCGAAGGAAAAAGAACGATGGAAGACAGGCGATAAAAAAAAGAAAAAAAAAAATTGTCGGCTGCAGAAGGAAGGGCACCATCTATTGGCTCAAACCAGGAATCTCGGACTTGAGCCAAAAAAGGTGGAAGAAAAAAGAACCTCGCTTATTTCCGCTATAAGGGGACCGCTACGCCAAGGGGCCAGGGAAAATTCAGCCCATCAGGGGAAGAAAGGGAATCAAAAAACCCTGCAACAAAAAAAAGTCTTGGGGAGAAAACGACAATAGCAAAGTCTTACAAAAAAAAAAGGCGACAGCGATCAAGAAAAGAATGAAAGAACCAGGAAAACGTTCGGCCCTTACTACAGGCCGCTGCTACGAGGAAAGGTCTATTTTGAAGAAACAAGAAAGGAAGTGGAGAAGTTCAAGCAAGAAAAAAAAGAAAGATATACCGCAGGCCATGTAAAAAAGAAAAAAAGAGGTGCGCGAATGCTGCAGAGCTACAGGCCGGGAGGGGGAAAAAAAAGACATAGACGCGGCCGAAAAAAAAAACGAACGTGGAAACCTCGAAACCTCGCATCAAGCCCGAGAGCGATGCCCGGCAACGAAAAAAAAAAAGAGGGATAACCAAAAAGACGTGTTGGGGGGAAAAAAAAAAAGAGTGCGCCGCCGGCCGAAAGAAATACCGCCTAGCTCGCAAAAAAAAAAGTTCGTGCAGAACGACAGAAAAAAAAAAAAGGGGGAAAAAAAAACCAGAGAGGGGGCGATCATCGCAGAAAAGGGCCGCCCCTACCGTTTGAAAAAAGCCGCGAAATCCGACGTCAAAAAAAGGGGAGCCGGTGCCAAGATGACCGGACGGCAAAGAAGAAGAACTACAAAAACATCCGCAGGGGGGGGAAAATGAGGAGAAAACCTCCAAGGGGTGCCACCCCACGTAATAGAAGGGGGAAAGGTCGATCGAAAAGTGCCGCCGAGATCACTCCCAATCTGTGGGAAAAAGACGTCATTCCCGTAGGAAAAAAAGCATCGAACCACCAATCATGCTCTGAACTTCCCGCGCTACAAGGAAAAACCTGGCCTCTGCGGAAAAAGAAAAAAAAATCAACATTGATGAAGCAAAAAGGAAAAAGGAGTGGAGCCCTGGCAGAAAAATATTTGTAGCAGACCAGGGTTTCCGGAAAGGAAAAACGAGACCGGGAAAATCGAGCAATAGGGAGAAAAAAAAAGAGGTGGGGGCGCTCGTGGGGGGGAAAGAAAAGGCGCTCCCAAAAAAGGGAATTAATCCTGGGAACGAAAAAATCGCAAATTTATGAAAAAATGCCCTTTGGCCTCGATGCAAAAGAAAGGCCAAGCGTGCGAAAAAAGGAACCCCTCCCCAGAAAGTCCGAGAAAAAAGAAGAGAAACCGGCAACAACCTGGTCCGGGGAAAAGACAATCTCACCATCTACAATGGCGGGGAAGGATGCGGCATGGCCCCTCAAAAAAAGTTCGAGATTGACCCAAAAGAAAGAGGGGGGAAACCCTAGGACGGAAAACCAGAAGAAAAAAAAAAAAGAGATGCCGGCCCGCCGGAAGGAAAACTTCTACCTCGCGCAGCGTTTCGGTCGAGCGGGCAAAAAAGGGGGTCAAAGGCGAGGCCGAGGTGAGGGAAAAGGGAAAAGAAGGGAAAAAAAAGCAACCACGCCAAAAGACATCTGGGGGGAAACCCCGCGAAAAAAAAAAAACGGAAAAAGGGAGGGGGCCAAACAGGTGGAAAGAAAAAAAGCGCCGCCTCCTACAGAATCGCTCCTCGCCGGCCTGGCGATAACAAAAGAAGGGAGCAACGGGGCCTTCCCAGAGGAAAAAAGAGCCCTTGTCGGCAAGAAAAAAATTCGCCGTCCACAAAAAAAATGGGGAGACGCAAAAGTCTCGTTGGGAAGGGGAGAACAGAAAGCTCGCCTTTCAGAAAAGAAACCGCCCCGCCCGGCAGGTGCGGAAAGGGAAAGCGCGGGGCGGAGCGCCGACTTGAAAGAAGGGGAAAAAAAACCTGTCAAAAAGCGATCAGACAGAAAAAAAAAAAAGGGCGCGCACTCAGATCGACATGAGAAAACCCCGATCGCATCTCCTCTCAAAAAGAGTGATGAAAAGGAAGAGAGATGAAAAGGGGGGGGGGGTGGGGAAACTATAGAGAAAAAAAAAAATGCGATCTGGCCGTTAAGCCGCCGGAGCCCCGCAAGAAGGAAAACGTCGTGAAAAAAGGAAAGGCAAAAGAGGGACGCTCGGAAAAAAAAAAACAAACCATAGCAGAGAAGGTGGAGCCCAGCCCAAAAAAAGGGGGCGCTATCTGTGGGAAAAAAGATTGCTCTTCCTAGCGAAAAAAGACCAAAGGAAGGGACAAAAGGACTCGGCGGGGGAGGGGGGAGGGACAGGCTATTTAGCCTACAGGAGGGGAACTGGTTCCATTCCGAATAAAAAAAAGAACTCGCCAAGAAGAAAGGAATATTTCCAACCCCTGATTCATAAGCCGATGCGTCTGGCAAAAAGAAAGGGGGGGGTTGAAGGGTTCCAAAGGGAGGGAAAAGGAGAATGGCAGCCCCCAAGAAAAAACTTCTTCTCCGCGGGGGAAAAAACCCCTATTGTCTCCCGGTGCCGTAAGAAGTATCCGGGGGCAGGAAAGAGCTAACGAACTCTGCCCAAAACCCTTGACACAGAAATCTAAGTGGGAAGAACCTCGAAAGAAAAGAAAAGGCAGCAAGCGCCTTCGAAGATGACAACGAACTACTTGTCGAAAAAGAAGAGTTTAATATCATTCACCGCGAGGAAAAAAGGGGAGGGTCAAAACGGGAAAAGTCTGGGGAAGACCAAGGGATTTTGTCCCGAAAAAAAAACTTCAACAAAAAAAAAAACGGCAAGGGGGGGGGGAGTGCTTGCCCGCAGAAGAAAACACAGGCCCTTCAAGGAAGGGGTGTATTGAAACTGCAACAGAAATAAAAAAGAAAAAAAGAGGGGGACGCCGGGCGCAGGATGTAGAAAGGCGCTGCTTTCGGCATATTGCGGAGCCGCCTTTTGGGGGGGGAAAAAAAGCCTTGCGTCCCAGAAAGGGAGAGAGGGACAAAAGTTCCCCGCTAGGAGAAGGGACGCCTTGTAGTACGTCGGGAAATTTACGGACCGCAGGGGGGAAAAAAAACGAGCTATGAAGAAAAAACAACAGAGCCTGGAAAAGGGAAAGAGGACGGTCTCGTCCGGGGGTGTTCTGCTCTCCCAAGGAGGAAAATGCCCCTCCAGCGCGAAAAAATAGTTGAGAATGAAAAAGGGGGGGAAAATTCCGTAAATTGCTCAGAATCCGAGGAGAAAAGAAAATCAAAAACCACGGGTCGCGAAAAAAAGAAGACTGCCTGATGGGGATGCCGTGGGGCGAGTGCGGAAAAAAAACTTTTCGGAACAAAGAAAAAAAAAAAAACACGGCCCCCCTTTTGCGTTCGGGGGGCTTCGAACACGGAAAAGGAATGCTTCTTAACCGGCAGGGGGGGGGAAAGGCCGGGGCAAAAAAAAAGAAAAGGAGGAAAGGATCCTCGGTCGGAACCGCTATGTTCCAAAAGATGCGGCCACAAAGGAAAAAGGGACCGGGGGGCCCGAAAACATCCCCACGGAAAAACCTCGAGAGAAAAAGCTTTTGGGGGAAAAGGGGGGTAGCGGGACATTGACCTCCTGAGATGCAAGGTTCCGACGGAAAAAAAGAGAAAAGGGGGGGGGGTCCCTCCAACGGAGAGAAGGAAAAGACTTTGTGTTCTTCGAAAAGGAGGTTCGTTGCCAATGCGGGCGAGAAAAAAAAAGAAACCGTCACACGACTGGGGAAACCCGGGGAAAAGGGAAGGAGAAGCAATCAAGGGCAGAAGGGGCTTTATATCCCGAAAACTGTTAAAAAACACGTCCGGGAGGAAAAAAAAAGTGAGCCTGGGGCCGGAGAGGTCGGCCCTAAAACACCTTTGTGGGACTTTGGAGAAGCTTAAAAGAAGAGTATTTAAACAAAAATGAGGATAGTGGTCCCACATGGAAGTCGTCGAATGAAGAAGGAGGGACCCCCTTGTGGAAGAGGAGAACGCGTCGTCGTAGCCGACGAAAGGTGCGACAAGATTGCTGTGATCGAAGAAGAAAGGTGCGTCCCGTAAGGAGAAAAAAGTCTATTGTAAGCTTCGATTTCAAGAAGGAAAAGAAGGGGGGGGGGCCGGTTGGAGAAAAAAAAAGGGCCTTGTCCCCATCGTAAAAAGGTCTAACTGAAAAGGGGGTAGCGGGCCGGAAGGGAAAAGAACGTTAAAAAAGACCGCCTGCACCTTTCGTATCAGAAGGACCTGCCGTGAAGGAGAAACGACCTCATAAGGAGGGGGAAAAAAAAGAGAGGGTGGCCCAAAGGAACATCCGCCAAGGTTGGGCGCGAGAAGCAGGGGAAAAGAAGGGCAAGCGGGTCGGCGGGGGGTCGCCGTCAAAATAAGAGAAGGGAATGAAGTAGTAAAAAAAAGAAAAAGGGGCCTGCCCAGGGGAGGGAACTTTTGAAAAAAAAGGGGGAAAAGGATTGGAAATGTAGAGGAGCGGAACTCTGCAGGAAAAAAAAAAAAATCCTGAAAAGAGGGACAAGCGGGAAGAAAAAGACCCTCCCCGAATCCGGGAAAAAGGGGCCTCCCGCCATCCTGGGGCCGGGGAGATAGGGGGACATTCAAGGGAAAAAGAAACTTCCTCCTTCAAAAAGAACTTGCAATTGGCAAGGGGAGGGAAAAAGAAAAAGGGGATCAAAACACGGGAGGAGTAGGAAAAGAGAAAAAGAAAGTCGTACTATGCCCCGGGAAAAAAAAAAAAAAACGGAAACTTTGGCAATGGAGGCGAAATCCAAAGCCGCGAGGAGAGGGGGGGAAAAAAATCTCTCGGCGATCACGAAAAAAACGCAGTGGAAATAAAAGTCAAAAATAAAACCAATCCAATAACATAGACACAAAAAAAAAAGGCAAAGAAAAAAAAAGACCCCTTCAGAATGAAGAGGAAATCCAAAAAAAAGGAAGGAAAAAGAAAGGAAACGAAAAACCTACTTCAGGCACCTATTAATTATAAATAGAACCCTGCGTTAAAGGACAGGGGAAAAAAAAAGCTCTGAACACTGAAAAGGACCTATTTAAAGGGCAAAAAATGGGGGGCTCAAAAAAGAAAAAAATCGCGGAAAAAAAAAAGCCCCAAGGGTGAAACAAGGGGTATCAAAGGAAAGCCAGAAGGCGAAAATTCATCCACGAGGGCTTCCTACCTAGAAGCAATTGGCAAAGGGGGGACGAAAGAAATCAGGGGAAAAATCCATCAAAGCCCTGAAAAACGCATTCCCTTCAGGGGGGGGAAGGGGACCCTACCAATAGCCAAGGGCAAAAAAGGACCACCACATTGACAAAAAAAGAATGCCATCAATGGGAAAAAAAGAGAAAAAACTCGTCGGCTAGGAAAAGAGAGAAAGAAGAAAAGAATTTAGAAAGGGCGGGGGGAAAAACCTCCCAATCTACGACTACGGGAACAAACTGTGGCGCCTCCTGCCCAATGTACGACCGCGAAAAAAGGGAGAGGAAACCAGGCGACAGGAAAAAAAGGACAGGCCACATCCTACGACTATATCTCAAAAAAAAGGTAAACCGACGGAAAGGAAGGGAAGGCAGACAACCAAAAGCCCAAAAAAAAAAAAAAACAGAAATAGCGATGCGACCCAAATTCTCAAAAAAAGCGTGGGGGGAAAAAAAAGGTTGCGGCCGAAAGGAAAAAAAAAAGACAACTGACAAACTACCAAACCGCCCGTGCTCAGGGAGAAAGACAATGTGGCGATGAAAAAGGAAATTAAAAAGAGATCAGGAAGAAAAATGTCCTCAAAAGTTTCTTCAAAAAACGCGAAGAAGGGCGGGGGGGGAGCGGTCCCCGATGAAGAAAAAATCGAGTAGCCTGAAAAAAAGGACCGACCGAAGGAAAAGGAACCCTCTGGCTTTTTGCACAAAAACGTTGAAAAACGGCAAGCAGGGGGGGAAGAGAAGCAATCCCCACGAAAGCATCGATCGCAAAAAGGGGGAAGGGGAGCCTCGGCATTCACCCGAGAGGAAAAAAAGCTGGCAAAACCGAAAGGCGCTCAGGAAAAGAAAAAAAAAATCGGCGACAAAGTGAAAAAAGAAATGGTCCCTCGGCGGAAAAGAAAAAAAAAAGGAAATCCGGGCAAAGGGCATTAGAGAAAAGAGCTGGATCTGCTGACAAAAAGGAGGGAAGCATACCCTTTTTTCCAAAGAAAAACCTTCCTCGGAGCATCAAAACAGAGAGTGGGGGGAGGACTCGGTGCAAAAAAAAAAAAGGAGCGCCTGTGCGGTGAAAAAAGAGAAGACCCTACAAATCCGCAAAGGAGACATCGACTTGCGGTGGAAAGAAAAGACGGGAGAATGCCAAACAAAGGCGGCGAAAAAAAAAAGAAAAAGCCCTATGCCTGATCATCTCATCGAAGAAGCTCCAACGGTCGGGCAAAAAAGGCCATCTCACCAAATCGACAAAAGAAAAGGGGGGTCAAAGAGGCGGGCATTTCATCCGAAAGAAACCAGTTCGAGGGAAAGAAACCCCGACCGGCTAACCGAAAAAAGGGGAGAGAAATAATATGCCGTCGCCCGGTAGTAAAAAAAAAACTGTCAAAGCTCTGAAAAAATGTTCGTCGATCGAGCAATGTCCAATTCCCGAGCGGTTCCAAAGAAAAGAGGAACTTCCGCCACCACGCAAGAAAAGAGGAACTGGTTTGGGGGAAAAAAAGAAACCTAGGAAGAGGGGATTTGACAAAATAAAAAAAAAGTGGAAACAGAAAAAGAAAAAAAGCCCTCCCTAAAGAAAAAAAGACTTCTTCAAAGAATTGCGAATAACCGAAAAGAATGGAAGTGGTGGCCGTCCAAAAACCGGCGCTGTCCTTTGAGGAAAAAAGACATATACCTGCGCCGTAAAGCCCGCCCGCTAGGCCCTAGGAGCAAAAAAAAGGCCACTGAAGGTTTTTCGAGAAAAAAGAAGCCTGCTTTCCGCCATCCGAAAAAAAGTCAAGTTGGCGCAAACAGGAAAAAAAAAGGGGGGAAGGGGTCTAGTCCGCCGCATTGCCCGGTGAAAAAAGAGGTAGGACTGTAAAAAACGGCCGCCGGGGAAATAAGGACAACGCCGATCGACATAGCGGAAGATCGC
>Ga0179593_1809283_pt1 | contig 12372 bp, 9 predicted proteins | sample CZODoug2_1_08_16_FD_185931 | JGI IMG/M metagenome (GOLD analysis project Ga0179593, IMG submission 185931) | Vadose zone soil fungal communities from Angelo Coast Range Reserve, California, USA - CZODoug2_1_08_16fungal (PacBio error correction) | ecosystem: Environmental > Terrestrial > Soil >...
AAAAAAGGTACTCTGCTAAAAGCTTGGCATACGCTCATGGGTTCGTCAGGGAATAAGACATCCTCAAATCCTTGGCTACCATATAAGACGTGAGGAATCATCCTGTATGGTGCACTCTTGACTCAGTCCAAGGAGTCTCCCCTTTGGGTGGGGGCAGGGGAAAGGATCGTATGCGTCCTTCAGCGTCCCGCGAAGGGTGAAATGAAAGGAAAAATGTACGGGTGTAGGGGGAATGCACTGCGCGGTAATCGCAGAAAAAGAAGACAGAAGTTGTCCCTCCGAGGTGTGGGGGCAAGGGGGAAAAACCTGCATTATTTCGAACACCTCTAAAGAACTCGGATCGAAGGGGAAAAACTCAGCATCAAAGAAAAATCCGGCCTTAGAAAGAAACAGCTCCCGGAGTATGTGGACTGTCCCCCACAGCAAAAAAAAGTAGGATTACGACTCAAAAGTCGGATCAATAAAAACCGTTAAGGCCCAAGGGGGACACTAGCTGGGGCTGGCCAAAAACATGGAAAGTATCCAAACCGTAATGTCCTGAGCCGAGGACACTGCGACTGAAAAGAAAAAAAAGTCAGCGCTGACAAAAAAAAAAAAAAAAAAAAAAAAAAACAAATTAAAGAGGAGAAAAGAAAGCTCCTCCCTCATAAGTAAATAGGAGGCAGCGCTAAAAAGGAGGGGTCTGCGGTTGGGAGGTATACCGGCAATCTAACTGTTGTTTGTCAACTCTCGGGTTCAAATAGTAACATTGGGGGGGGGGGGTGGTAGGGTTTCAAATCTGGAAAACTAAGCCCTTAATTACAGCCGGAAGCATCAAAATGGTCGACTACACGCGCGTTCATAGCTCGCCAAAGGAAAGCTAACGGGCGTGAAAAAAGTACCTTTCCGCAGCGGTCTCATATTATGGCCGGGTTGGGGCATGAGGACCAAGAATACAACTCCAAACAAAAAAAGAAACATTTTTAGGCCAAATTTCATATGCTCGCTGCAAAAAAAAGAGGACCTTGGAGAAAATTTCATCCGGGTGAAGCCAGAGGGATATGCGGGGGCGCCCCGAGGTAATTGGCCGTCAATAGAAGGGAATCTCAAGGAACTGGGAAAAAGGGGGAAAAAAAAATCGGGGGGGTGCTTGCTGCCCGTTATCTCCGGTTCTGGATCAAAACCAGCTCTCGAAAGATGACATACCAAGACAACAGAGTCGGAGCCTCAGGAGAAAGGGAAAAAGAAAACTTGCAGCTTTGAAGGGACACAAGAGATTTGATGACACACGTAAATGGGTAAATCAACCATGAGATCATTGTATTAAAAAGAACCATTAATCCCCGGTGGAAAAGGGTCACCTCCGTTGGGAAAGGTGGAACACCCTAAACTAGTGCTAGATGGCACTGGCAGAAGGAAAGCAGAGAAAATCAACGGCTGAAAAAAATTTGTACAAGAAGGATAACATGATGATGTGGCGGACCGTTGCCAACTCCTCGTCGAGGATTGCCCAACATTATTCTCCTCAAGGGGTTCTCTAAAAAGAGGGCCGCCCCTGCCAGCTCTACCGCCCCCAAACGAAGTTTCTTACCCTGGGAAGAGAAGCCCGACCCGAAAACAAAAATATCTAAAGCTCCGCTACGATCTGCCTCCAACAATTTACCCAACAGCTCCCCAGTGGATTTTCTTCTGTCGACTCCAGGGTGGATTTCCCACCTCCCCGCTTGCAGAACGGATCCCTCGAACTTCCCTAGAAATCACCCCCGGTAAAACACACGGACTCCGGACTCCAAAAGCTTTACCCCGACGCCACTTGGCCAGAATTTGAAAGAATAATGGTGATTAGTAGAAAAAAAATCCAAGAAGCAACTCAGAGGGGGCCGACGCGCCTCGCTGAAAGTTCAGGGGGCTCGAATTGGCTGCAGGGGTTACTGAACCGTACTGTTGCAAAAAGCGGCGTTCATGAAACTCGGGCATCGCTCATAGACGCCCAGGTGAAATTGGGGGGGGCTCCATCCCACCTACACGTTAACATGATTGGAAGAGGTTAAATTTACTCCGATTCCTCGGAGCAGGGGAACTGATGGGGCCGCGCCCCTGGAAAGACAACCGTTTCACGCGGTCCAACCTTGGGAAATTGTTTTCCAGAGGTTATAAACAACAAGCGCAAAACAACCATGGGGGCATCTACAGCTAGTTCTCGCAGGAAAATGGACGAAGGAGATGAGGCGACATAATTGGAGGAAAAAAGGGCTGGAAAAGCGGAGAAGGAATCTGGGACGAAAAGAATTTGGATTTTGAGGGTGATGGTCTGTCAAAGACGGAAGAAAGAGGGAAAGATGGTAACCCCCAGAGGGCTTAAAAAGAGGTCGGGGATTGCCGCTTTGTGCTCAGCCGGCCCCCGGAACCGCAGGGGAGCAGAGAACAGCTGCGTTGGCAATGCGAGGCGCATAAAAGGGGGAATACGACACAGGAAAATAATCAGGGACAACCTGTTGTCCTAATTTGTTACATGCTCAGAAAAACACATGCAAGAGAAAAGAGGTAACAATCAAGCAATCAAGGTTGCAAGAAGGAGGAAAAGGCACCACGGGTAGAGAAAACCGGGACTTATCTAATCCGAGTGAAGAAATCGAAGGCAACATGACTTGCAGGCGCAGGGCCAGGCGGGTGGACGGAGCGCTAAGGCAAGACAGGAAAGGCTGCTGGCTAAGCAGACTAGTGCCAAAAGAAAGGGAAAAAGTGAAAAAAAAAAAAGATGCGACGATCAGGAGGGGCAAACCGCTCCTTGCATAAAACACCTGGGGGAGGGGAAAATGATGGGGGTTGCAGATTGTCGACGAGCTCTTCTTAAATTCGCGGCGAGAAAAAAAGACCAGGGAAGCCTGCAACCCCGTTGTGGGGGTGCTCGGGGGGTTTGCAGAAACAGAGGGAAAAGGTCGAAAGTGTGGTAAAGATGGCAAAAAAGAACCCTTTGCGCCAGTCGGCGGGCCATCATGCGGGCCCATTTACCGGGGACGGGAGTCGGTTATTTTTCCAAACAGAAAGAAGGGGAAAGGGGGAGTGCTGCGGGCGTATAGGAACGGCTTAAATGAGCGGGGCATCTTGCATGAAACAACTCTGAGGTTTAAAGCAGTAAAAAGCCAATCTAGGAACATAAGAATCAAGAAAACGTACTGATCATGTGAACGCCGCGGGGTAAATGGGTCCTGGAGGGGAGGCCCAGAAAGTTGGGGATTAAAAAATGGGCCAAAGCATAACTGGGGGAGTCTGGTAATTTGGTAGCCCGGGGCGGAGGAACGTGGTGGTTGGAAAAAAGGAAAATTTGTGTGCCCCAGGTAAACGCTTCCTCCGGTCTTTTCTGCCTCTGAAGGGTGGGTAAAAAAAGGAAAGGGAGGCCTCTCCAAGAACCACGGGGAGGGGTGGGGCACTGGGGTTTCCTAGTTACGAAAAAAACGTTGAGCGAGGCAAAAGACGGGCTTCATTGACGGCACCCATGAGTGGTTTTTCTGGGGGGCGTTGGGATCGTTGCGATGAAGCCAAATACAGGGAATGATCCGAGGAACGTATGGCCAGACTATCAGACTGGGGAAAGGCACGATATAGAGTCCATCTTCAGTTACAGCGTTGGGGGAGGTGAAGGGGAGGAATAGTCACAGACGCGGGTGCCTAAGGGGGGGGAAAATGGAAGAACTTCCCTTAGGGGGGGGGGAAAAACGGTTGCCAAACGGAGGAGATGAAAACGTGACCAGTATGGGTCAAGGCAAGACAATTGAGCGCATTTTAGGACCCACCAGAAAAGAGTATTTGTGGGAAGAAAAGGGAAAAAGCATTCACGTTTGGTTCAGACATAATCTACCAAGTGCTGCGAATGTTGGGCTGGAGAAAAGAATCGTTTAGTATTCCACAGGTAAAAAAAAAAAAACAAACCTTGCGAGACGGAAAGGGGAACGTATTATTGGGTGCAGGTACCGCGTTTGCTAAGGAGCAAATAAAGGGGACGAACCGGAGGAAAAGATCTTATCAAAGCCGTTAGGGGGGGGGGGGAAGGGAGTGCGGGAAATTTGGGAAAATGCAATGCATTGGGGTGGAAGACCATGCCGCGAGACCCAACCAAATGTTCAAGGAATCTGAAGAAAAACCGGGGGGAATGGGGGCAGTGCGCTGTAGTCATTTAGGGGGGGAATCTCTGGCCTGGGAAACCAGTTCAGACCTTAAAAACTTCTTTCGCCGTCGTGTGCCGGGGCAGAAGCTGTTACTGGCTGTGTCCCAACCTCTCCCGCGGTGGAAAAAAAGAGACGATTGGGGGGTGCCAGGGGACCGCCGACTTGTAACGCGGGCACGAAAGGACTAGAGATTGCAGGGGGAGCGGGGGAGTTAAAGATTAGTGGGAAGAGTGAGGAACTTGTCCGCGGTAGATTGCATATAAGAGCGTTAACTGGGAGGTGGCCCAACCCGGTTTCCAGATACATGGAAGGGTGTGAGAGGCACAAGGCAAGACGGGATGGAGAGGTTATTGGGGCCTAGACAGAATGGCTAATGGGGCTATTTATACACAAGAATGAAGTTTTACGGGAACTTAAAAATTGAGAGGGTTCAATGACGCGATCGTTGGGGAAAAGAAGGTGCGAGGCAGAGCCTTTCTTGCTTAAATTTTAGAATTTAAGGCAGGACAACCTGGAAATCTACTCTGCATTCGTTGACCGGTCAGGTGATGAAAGGTGTACCATTCATTTCACTTTTTCTGAAAAAACGCCCGGGCGGGTAAGGTCACGCGAAATGAGAGGGGACAAAATGATCTAAGAACTACTAAGTGGCCCACGCACCAAAGGGCGCGAAGGGAGAGAAGCTATAGCAGGTGACCTGGCAAAAAAGAGATTCCTCAACGTTACTAAAGGGATCACGGAGGCTAGGCAAAAAGCAGGGGGGGGGCAGATCTAATGGGACCAACGTTTGGAAGACAGAAACGGCGATCTCATCGAAAAACCAACAACAACCGGAGGGAACCTGCTCTCGACCAAAATGTTACACGCAAAAGTCCTCTCGAAGTTGTGCCGCAGGTCCTCCCCGACCTTTTGCTACTCCCTCAAAGGTAATACGTGAGGGGGAAAAGACGACACAGAAGGCCCTTCGCAAAGGGAGTGGGAAAGGGTGCAATACGGATCTACCGTCAGCTTGCCCCGCATCCTGGGGTAAAAAATAGGCTTTTTGGGTCCAAAATGTCGGTACCCTGATTCTCCCCAAGGGGCAGTAACTAATTCCATCGGGAAATTACGGGGGTCTTCCCCGTACGGTGGGGGGGGGGGGGGGGGGGTGGGGGGGGGGGGGGGGGGGGGGGGGGGGGGGTTGGGGGGGGGTGGTTTTGTCGAAGCCGAAGAACAAGACAGAACGCTCGCAAAGCAAGAACGATTCGCGCCAAAAAAGGCACGTCATAGGCGAACGAAAGGAAACTGCTTAGGGTGAAAAGCAAAAGCAAACTGGTTAATAATAAAATACAGCACGATGGAAACCGGGGGTTCACTGTGGAAGCCTCCCAACTATCAAAATGGGTGACTTGGTGGGTTGCTCAACCAGTGACTTGACGATCGAATACCTGTGACCGGACAAACTCCTGAAAACAAAAAAAACTGAAATCTTTAGACCAAATCCCCCCCGAAATCCGCACCACGATTCCCTCTGGGTAAAAAAACGCTAGACCCGTCGGGCTAAAGTTGCAAAGGACAATCCTAGATCCACCACCATAGCTAGTTTCACTAGCGGTAAAGACTTTCCAACAGAGCCGTCGAAAAAAAGCCACTGAAGACTGCCATAAAGACTAGCCTTAAGGAAATCTTTGTGTAAACGTATTCAAGGTTCGAAAGAGAGAACAGTGACAAAACTCTTGAAATTCTCTTCCCCCTCATCGCAGATTCGACACCGGGGGTGGCGGCGCGGACAATAAGCCCACACCCCTGCCTTGGGGGAAGCAAATTGCAGAGAAGCTAAAGGAAATTTTTAAGAGCTTATCCTTCATCCAGAGGTATAAAAGGAGAACCTGAAAAAGAGACTTGGGGAAAAATCAATAAGTTCGACGGGGGAACGTTGCATTTCACGGTTAGTACGCGGGGGGGATGAAACTCAGGTTTCTGGGAATCAACTAACAGCCAGGCTCGACAAAATCTAAAAGACCACAGGCAAGCGTGTCTCGCCTCGATCGAAGAAGAAAAAGGGGCGAAAAGTGAAGGTATCAACTCCGAAGAACCACTGAATATCAACAAATGGCGGCTCGTGATGACTGAACAAGCGGTCAACGTTTAGTCCTCCGTTGGAAAAAAAGGGGGGGTAACAATTGCCGTCGTAGTCATACAAGTATAAATAGAGAAGTAAACAACACAGCGCAAAATTTGCCCCCACGAAAGAGCGGCCGCTGGGAGCTGCGTATCCAGCTGCCCACTCTGCTAAAAATGTAAGCAAACGAAGTGAGGGGGCTCCGAAAAACCCAACGGGGCCCGTAGGGAGGGCGTCAAAAAGAGGAACCAACGAAAGCGTAACAAACAAAAAATGGGGGCCGGTCCAGGGAATAACACCCGCAAGCTGCGAAAGACCTCCAAAAGGGATTAACTAGACACAGTGCCAAAAAAATCGTGGTAGGTCTAAAGGCCTGGTTGCCCAGGGACGAGGGACCACTCAACTCGAGAATGGCACATAAGGGCTAACCACCTACTAAATTACCATCGACCAGCCGCCTTGGCACCGGGAGTGCCCTTCATCCGGCATCTAAAGTGGCGAAAACGCACCAAAGCGCCGTATCTCCAGGAATTAGGAATTATGTTCCTGTCCTGCGACTGACTCGATCAGGCAGAAAGGCGGCGCTTGGCGCACGAAAAAAGGGGGGGGAGTGTACGAGGGAGAAACAAGAAAACGTTACCATGTGAAAGGAGGAAACAGGACAGAAACCGCCTCAGAGAAAGAATGTCAATGCGGAAGGGGCGCCCCCCGGGACGAACAAAAGGGGGGGCAGGCGGCTGTGAAAACACTTTTAAATGTTGAGGGGGCTGCAAAAAAAAACAACAAGCAAAAGGTGGCATAAAAATCCAGGTAAAAGGGCTAGGATAGCCGCTAATGCGAGCGGGACGAAACAAAGCGCGAAAAAAAAAAAAATGGCGCGTCTGGGCAAGGGAAGCGGTGGGGGAGATCGTCTTCAGAAGGGGGGAGGGTGAGAATTTCTGTCCATAAAAAGCAGTAGGCGCTGGTAGGAAATTGACGATCGGGGGTTGAGCACAAGGGGGGTGACCGAAAAGCGGGGGCGCGCAAAGGGAAGCAAGAGGGGGCTTGCCCCTTGAAGATGCAATTCGATCAAAGGGCAAACAAAAGTTGGAGGGGAAATGGTGCGTCATCAGGGGCAAATGCAAACTGGGGGACAGACTAGAAACAAGACGATGAGGAGTAGATATAAAAATATGCAATAAAAGTCCCTAGGGGAGGGGCCAAAAAAACTTAGAAGAAGGGGTCTGATGCGAATACTCTATAACAGGGGGATGGGAATCCCCGGAGACATTAGGGCGAGGGGCGGCGGGATGCGAAACAACGCTTCAGAAAACCAGAGGAGGAAGAACGGATACCATCGAAACGAAACCGTACCCGTGTCGAGGAACAATCGAAAAAAAAAAAACCGCTAAAGTTTCGAACGACCACACGCTTCCGTAACAATACTTCAACTCCAGGGGTGGCATCTGAAAAAAGGAGGGGGGTGGCTGTCGCCCGGGAACCTTCGCAGTCTAGAAAAAAAAAGACAGGGATGAGGACAAACCGTGGGGTGTTTGTCTCTGGTTTTGGGGGGGGGAAAAAGATGGAAAACAAATTGTCCAAGGTTGTGAAGCTATAAACCCGCTCAGTCCAGGGTGGGAAAAAGGGCCATCATCGAGGCCGGGAAGCTAAAAAGGCTGAGTGACGGGTAGTAAATTTTCCAGTAAAAAAGAGCAAGGCGGGGGGGGCTGATCGTAAATATGCAAACATGATGACCGCTCTCTGCATGGGAACCGTGAGAATGTGTGTATAAGAAAAAGCAACCAAGAAAGACGAGTGACAGAAAGAGAGAGTCGGCAACGCGGGCGTGGGGAATGGAGTGTGGCTCCAGAATGAAAAATGGACCGGGAAATAAGCAGGAAAAGGTGCGGGACGATTGGTACGGGGGGCGGAAAGGGTTGAGGGAACAGGTCTTGGAGAAGGGGGAAATTCGTGAGGGGGGGGGGGGAGAGCCTCGTTCAAAATCAGAGGGGGAACGAAAACGGGGCAAAGACAACATAAGGGTGGTTGTGTCAAGGGTTTCCGGCTAACGCCTGGATGTCAGATGACGTTTGTTAGGCAAGTAAGTAACCAAGGGGGGGGGTAGTGTAGCTAAGTTTTTTGTCGATGAGAAGAAAACGTTAAACTCTCCATAAATGCCTTGACGCGACAGCTTAGTTTGCGGAAAGACCCAGCTGCCAGCGCAGAGAAGTCTTGGGATAGAAGCTGGTTTCGGATTCAGCGCTAAGGCCATACTTGGATGGAACGGACGATTGGGTTTCAACGGGGGTGAAAAAACTCAAACTTAGGGAGTCTGATACAGAATCTTAAGAAAATAATCAATTTTCTTTGCGAGACCTGGATCCCAGTGGACCTGTGGAAAAACATTAGACTTGTTCTCAGTCAAAGCAGAGTTTTCGAGGGGAAGAAAGGGGAGATCGAACAAGTTCGGATGTTGTGACTGAGAAGTAATTGCGTGGTGGGAAAAGGGGGGGGGAGCTTCCTGAAAAAAATTCCGCTATACCACACGTGAGAAGAAACGTCCTATCAACTGTTATGGAAGGAAAGCAGGCGTTTTAAGGGGGAGCTAAGCAGAGCATTGAAAAAAAAACCGGATAGACGAGAGGGAAAAGGAAGTTTCTGGTGCGGAATTTAAGAAAAACTGTGGGCACAGGTGTGGCCTCAAAAACTGAGAACATACAGGTTTTCGACTCTTAAACTGCGTAAAGGTAATTGTCATTGCGGAAGGGGCAGTTGCGCGAGGGGGGGCCCGTCGGGGAAAGGGGGAAGTCAGAACCATTCTAATGACATCACTTCTGTCCGGTTCGGCGTACAGCGTGCGGAGGGGGAAAAAAAATGTTCCTCTTCATGTTGACACGAAGTGGAACAAGAACACAATCGATCGAGTGTTGCCGGGGGAAAAAAAAAGGACTGCAAGAACTGAGGTATCCAGTTTAACGATGGCCGTCGGTGGACCGAATGGATGGGGGAGGAGGGGGAGGTCTAAAGATTAATTGGGACAGGGGGGAAGGGACGGTGGGGCCGAGTCAGAAGGAGTGTCTCGATACAATTGTGGGAGGGTTCGTGGTGGCCAATACATTGAGAATAGGGGGGCACTGCAGGCAAAGCGACGGGGGATCAACGGTGCTTGAGTAAATTGTTGCCTATCATAATGGGCATTGGGCGAGGGGAAAAAAGTCACTAACGGGCTGGATTTTCGAAGGACGTTTAGGGTAAGAAATTGGGTGCGAGCCGAGAGGTCAGGTCGTTAATTGTCACCAGGACGGAAAGGGAACAAATGTCGAAGCTGGCAACGCTGGGCGCATTATACCGGTGATAAAGACAGGGGGGAAAAAAAACCGAGGATGTCAATTGGAAAGCGCCCTGTTGGGGACTGGGAGTCCAAAAGAGAAAGCGGCCAGCCCTGAAGAAGAAATAACTCATTTCACCTTCCCAAAACGCATTTTAGAAGGGGGGATAGAGGAGAAGTGCAGTGGGACCAAACATGTCACGGCCTAATCGTGCTCTGGACAATGTACCAATGCTTATTGCAGCCGGGGGGGAAGCAAATGTATAAGGACCATCAAGCAATCGGTACGGAGGGGCCGATCTCTCTCAAAAAAAAAGCACGATTCTGAATTCAGACTGGTAAAATGCCGGGATGGCAGGACCCTTTGCCTTCGGGCAAAGCAGGCAAGATCCGGGCAAAATAGAGAGGGAATGAATACATCAAGGGGCCGACTCTGCTTCCATAGCTGAAGGATCACCACTTGGTCAAGGGTGGGCAATGATGCGGGGTCGAAACAGCTTTTAAGGGAGGGGAAATGTACAAAGGGGGGGGTGTGATGCGGTTTTTGCCAAGTGAGACAAGGCACTTATGGGTCACGGCGGGCCTCACCGGCCGAAAGTGCAGGAAGCCTTTGCACAGGTTTCAGTAAGCCGGAGGAGAAAAAACGACCAAATTCAACGCAGGGGAACTCGACCAATAAAACAACCCCGAGCGCGCAAGACTTGACATTAAGGCGAAACAGATTAGACTGGAAAAAGAAACAGCCAAACGATTAGGCCTAAGAAACCGGACCCGCATCACCTACTGGTACAGCCAGGAACACTGAGAGATTTCAACCACGGTTGGGAAAAAACACCAGAAGGGGACGATAAAACACTCATTGACCGCCCCCAGCTCCTCCGCGAAAAAAAAGGAAAAAGCTTTAGAAACCAAAATCAACGCAAATGAACACGATGCGGCAAGCGTCGCCTCATCCGGAAGGAAGGCAGACCACCACATCGTGGATTGGGGGTGCAAATTGGGGAACAGGCCCTAGGACATCTGCCACGCTGCAGCCCGAAAAGGACAGCCCGGAAGAAACTGGTTTTCAGGGGGACTAAGAACATCTCCGCGCAAAGGGGGAGATCGCCGCGTACCCACCTTCCGCAGCGGGAGCAAAGGCGATGTGGGGGGGGTCAGCGGCAGCAAATGCCGTCCCACTGTCAAGGTGGAGGAAAGTCAGGGCAGCTGCCGGGCCCCTAAGTCTTGTTGATAAGCTTTAAACGGAAATCTTTATCTTGAGCGCTCAACTGAAAATGAAGGTGGATACGAATTTGATGGGGGGGTACGTGAAGGGACGCACGGGGGGATTAACCTCGGAAGCTCAGTGAGGGGATCCCTAACACGAGAGAACCTCCACGCTCAACGACATCGCAGCAATCAGTGCGGTAAGGAAAGGAAAGTATCAGGAAAAAGTTGGCAGATTGAACACCAATCCTAAGTTCGACACTGCAAAGGGTGCCTAAGAAACCAATGTCCTCGAATTTGGGACTCCATGAATACGGTGGTCCACGTTTGACAGAAGTTGGGTAAAACCAGGGGGGGAAAAAAACCCCTTGAGGGGAAGGGGGGGGGCCAAGAACAAGTATAGCGCGCCTGAAAAGCGACATAAACCAAACAGTCTCATTGCAACCACGACGGGGATAATGTCTTCTGGTATCCGCTACACAGGGGAGGATCGGGGGGCATACACGATAATTACTCCAGTATGCCTTTCATCGCAACCCACCATAAGAGGCGAACAGCATCATGGGTGAAACTCAATGCAAGTAAAAACCCCCAAAGAGGGGGCTAAAGCCGCAGTCTAAAAACCAGTGCAACTCCATCAGTTCTTTAAAGACCTTGGCTTGACCCGGAGAAGCAAATAAGGAAATGGCACAAGGGAAAAAACCCCGTCAGCGAAAGGAAATAGACAACACCTTTTCCTGCTCTTGTAACCGTCAAAAAAAAATTGCATTCTGGAACATTAAGGAAAGAAAGCCAAGACGGCGTGCACTACTAACAAGGAGGTCACAGTCGTATGTGCTAGCTTGGCTGCATCGTGCGGATAGGCTTTCATGCAGGAAAAAGGGCGGCATCGCTCACGGGCGACGAGTTGCTAGGTTACTCCGCCAACTTTACAATGGGAGCCCGGGTAGATTTACTTAAGACTACGGGGGGGGGTTAACCAAAGGAAAGGGCCGAGATGAGGGCAAACCACCCCTGGACTGAGCAATAAAGGGGGGAGTCGAAAAGTTGACGGTGCCCATCGGTGGCGTCAAACAAAAAAAGGGGAAAAACAAGGTGGGAAGAAAAGGACAGGTACTGGGTAAGAGGGGAATACGACGGGCGTCTGCGCAAACAGGGAAGTGGGAGGGGAGAAAAAATGAGAGAGGTAGGAGGGCGAAGGGATTGGGGAATAGGGCGATGAGGAAGTGAGGAGGAAAGGAGGTTAGAAAAGAGAAACAAAGGGAGAAGAGGGGCTGAGAGAGGAAAGAGCATTAAGGGACGTTGAAGGGAGGGGTGGGAATTTGTATACTTTCGATGGGGAGGAAGAGGTCTGCAAGAAGTGTGCGAAATCGTGAATAACCGCGGAGCGGTTTGAATTTTATAAGTCTGTCCTCGAAAAACTTGGAAGAGCTGTAGCAAGTTCTGGGGCTAAGGTCTGGAATGCCTGAGCTTTTGAAGGAAACGAAAGGCAGGCGCCAAGAAGGCTACGCGGCTGGAACCTGGAGGGGGGGCTTTCAGAGCGCATCATCAAGGTATATAACCGCGTGGGGGGGAAAGGGGGGAGGACATCTTGAAATGGGCCCGATTTTGTT
>Ga0179593_1487918_pt1 | contig 12371 bp, 16 predicted proteins | sample CZODoug2_1_08_16_FD_185931 | JGI IMG/M metagenome (GOLD analysis project Ga0179593, IMG submission 185931) | Vadose zone soil fungal communities from Angelo Coast Range Reserve, California, USA - CZODoug2_1_08_16fungal (PacBio error correction) | ecosystem: Environmental > Terrestrial > Soil >...
AACAACGAAAAAAAAACGGGGACCCGAGAAAGGCTTACCACATCTAAAACATCGACGCCCGTGGCAAAGCAAACCCGGAAAAACATCGGACGAAGCAAAAAAAGCAACAAAGGGGGAAAGAGAGCCAAAAAAAAACTGTCTAACCACGCAAAGCGCGCGCGAAGTGTGCCAGTCATCGTGTAACACCCAGGAGGCGCGCAAGGTGCGACCAAAAAAGCCGTACACCTCGACACGGCCAAATGGGGACAAAGGGCTTTCGCCAAAAGGGGCAGCAACTTTCGAAAAGACCTAGGAAAACAACCCACGCGCCCCTGAAAGATAGAAACCAAAAGGGTAAAAAAAAAAACAAAAAAAAAAACGACAGGGAAGGGCAACGCGTAGACACACGAGCCGCATCAAAAGAACTCCATTAAAAGGGATTCAACCAAGGACTAAGGAAAGAAAGGGGGTAAAAAAGGAATACCACGCCCGGGGGGCCAATCAGTCTGTCCTAAACCAAAAAAGGCGAAGCACGAGTGGCACGAGGAGAACGACGACCTTAAACACCATTCAAGCGAAAGGGATGAAAACGCGAAAGGCAGCGCGGTACGCCGCTAGGGGGGCCCGAATCGGGGAGAAAAAAAACGCCACTTCTTCCTAGGAGTGGAGCATCAAAGCGATAAAGAAGACCAGAAACTGAGGGGGGAACCACGCACACGACCGCACGAGGTCCGGGAAAGGCGCACCGGTAGGGAGACTCGGCAGAGCTGGAAGGAACCCGTTCGGGCGTCGAGACAGAAGGATTAAGGAAGGAATACGGCAGGGGGAAAAAACTAGATACCCGCGCCATGTTCGGGGCGGTTGTCAACACAGGTCTGACCCGGTATGGGTCATACTAAGGAGTACGAACAAAGGTGAGCTGGAAGTAATGGGGGCAAGCCCCAGAAGAAAAGAGGTAGGGGACTAAGACTAGCGAAAAAAGTCAATCGGCTCAAAGACACGACACAGCGGCCAACTGCCACATCAGAGGATTATTTCGAGCGGAAGACTCTTCTCCAAGGGAGCGGCACACTTACACAGCCAGACTAACTAATCGGCCCGAGCTTGCATACTACTCGCGGGGAGACCTTCCGCGACGGGCAAAATAAAAGAGCGTTCGGCATATTCCTCATCATTCTTCAAACTTGGGGGGCACCAAGGGGATTCACACAAACTAAAGTCCAGAAAGGAACGACCACGGAAGCCGCGAAAAAGGGGTGATCAGAAATAACATCAAAGAAAATCACCGCACAGAACCAATCACCCTTCAGAGGAAACTGTCCCAGCAGGGGAGAAACCCAAAACCAGACCGTCTAAGCAGAAAGCGGGGGGGAAAGGACGCGGGACCAAAAAAAAGAAAACAAGAGCGATGAAGAAAGACCATGGAAGGGGAAAAGAGACGGGAAGTGGCTGGGCAAGTAACAAATTGATGGGGGGAAGAGAATTAGCTTGACGAGGGGAGCGGGGCGAAAGAGCTGGTTAACGGGCAGGAAGGGCAAGGCGCGCCACATGAAAGTGGGGGGGGTTCCGGGAAGACGACACAAAAAAGGGAGGAAGAGTGTGTCCCCCACCGTGAATACTTGAAAAAACCTGGGGGAGTCCCTGAACGCACCCTGAGGCAAGCTCCTCGGCATAAAAAAGTCAGGTTTTCGGGGAAACCACAGACATAAGGGGAGGGGGGTGTCCGTCCTGACAAGCGGAGGAAAGAGCAGGGAAAGGGGGGGGGTTTGGGCAGACGGGGGAGAACTTGCCGCAACAAACTACGTGAATCGGGTCAACCGGGAAAATGTCGCGGTCAAAAAAACTAAGCCAATCGGGACGGAGCCCGTAAATAATGCCAAGCACCGGGAATGATGGGGGGGGAAGTGGTTCCCTGGCGTAACAGACAAAAACAAGAGGACTAACTTCGAATAGCCCAAAAGGAGAGCACAATCGAAAAAGAGCAAACAGCGACGAGACGTCGAATACACTTACCGCGGAGGGGGGGGGCGGCACGGTGTGCACAGACTAAAAAAGGGGGGAAAACAAAAGGGTTTCTTCCACCAAAGGACGGCCAACAGGAACTCACCAACAGTACACGCGACGAAACAACGTGTCATGGAAGCCGGAAGTGACGTAGGGAAAGAAGTTTTGTCTACCAACCTATTAGACACTATGCAAAGGGATGGTGAAAAAAAAAAAAAACTGGGTCATGTACCAGTGACGTAGGACCGGGGGACACGCCTGGACCGAAAACAAAGCGGGGCAGGAGGGGTGGGCCGCAGAAAACGATGAAGGGGACAGACCGGGAAACAGGTGTCTCCAAAAAGCCCCTACAAGAGGACAGGCTAGGGGGAGTCAACGGCTGCTCAACAGAAAATGAGGGGGGGGGGGACAGCAGTGTAAAAAACTAGGACCGGGGTAATGGGGGAAGGGTGAGAGGGGGGGGGAGGCGTGGGCCAAAAAAAAATCGCGGAGACCGACTGATAGGCAAGAGCAAAGCCGTCTGCCAGGAAAAAAACCTAGCCGTCAGTGGGGTGCACTGGGGGGGCTGACTTTCGTTGGGAAAACTGATTACGGCGCCGCACGTGGATATGACACACGGGGAGCAAGGTCTTACATGTATCAGGCGCAGGGGGCCGCATCGAAATGGGGGTACACACCCAATATGGACAAGAGGAAAAAAAGGAGGAGAGGAATTCCCCGGCGTGGCTGAAAGAGGGGTTCCGACCCGACGATAGCGGGGTGCAACCGGCTCTGATCCGGAGTCGAAAGAAACCGAGCGAATCTGTTGGGGGCTTGTAGGGAAACGGGCCTTGACAAAAGGAATCAAAAACAGCAGAAAGGGGAGGACTTTGAGGGGGAAGGTACACGCTGAAAGGATAAGATTGACGGGGGGTCGCAACTCACCGACGCGGTAGAATAATCCGAAATAAAGCGCAAAGGGGGGGGGGTGGAGGGCGCGACATTTCACCGAAGTGCGCAAACTAGTCCCCCATCGAAAAAAAATGGGGGGGGGGGGTGGGGGCCGACAAAGTTGAGCAAAAGGAAAATCGGAGAGGTGGTGAGTCAAAACGTGCTCTTCTCAACAACAAAAAAGAGGAGGGGGGGGGAAAAGGAAAAAGGAGGACGCAAAAACAAAAAAAAAAAAAAGAAAAAAAAAAACAAAGCCTGGAAGAATGAGAGGAGCCTAGGGGAAGCTCACAAAAACGCGTGGGCCACTACCCTATCTGACCGCTAAAAACCGGGGAGCCCCTCTCCACAGGAATTTGTGTACTCTGTAATGCGGGTCGCGGACAAAAAAGTGGGGACCGTGCCGAACTAGACAAAAAACAAGCGGGAACAAGCCGGAAACCGAGGGAGACCGACCTCAGAAAACACAAGGGTAACTCGCCAAAACGCTTATTGAAATAAGCGCAGAAATAAAAAAAGCCGAAAAATGATTCCTCCCAGGCAAGACGGGGGCAAGACATCCCAATTGGTCAGAAAAAACCAATTCGCTTTCAGTATGAAAGGGAAAAAAATAAAGGGGCCCAAAACATCTCGTCAGGGGACCGACGCAGGATCAGAAAGGCCGTGTAACCCATGCGGGGTCGTCACCGGGAGACCAGCGTTGCAAGAAATCAAAAACGAACCGCCGGAAAGTGTAAGGCGGGCATCACCAGGGGGTAATCTGGACACATGGGGGGAAACTCAGCGGCAAATCAAACTACACCTGTGTTGCGAGAGCCCAGAGCGATAGGTAGTCAGTAGGGCAAACAAACCGCCACTAAAAAAATCATATCAAGAGGGGGAACCTTCCGTAAAGCAAGTTGCCAATGACGGCGAAAAATTTCCGCCCCAGCTGAAGAAATGCGCAGTGAAACGGGGAACCATAAGCCAGTGCCCGGTCTGCGCCTCAATTCGGGAAAAAAAAACATCCGCTCCAAGGAACACCCCATAACAAAACGTCGCAGTTTCAAGGAACGGTCACAGCAAAGACCAAGGGCAAAAAGGAAGCAACTTACTCGGACTTGGAGTGGAAACGTCCCTGAGAGAGGATTGGGGGACACTAACGAAGAAGATGTCAGCGGGTCATACGTACTAAAAAGGTGCCAGAAAAAACAGATTGAAACAGTGTCGTGAGGTCCCAAGGGGGGGGTTTCCTAGGAGGATCAACGGGGGAATAATAGCCATTCGCAAAAAAAAACCAAAGAATTTCCCGAATAAAAGGGGGGGTGGGGGGGGGAAAAAAAAAGAAACGAACAAAAAGTTCCCAGCGAAAAAAGACACGGGAAGGAGCGCCAGGAATGTCAAAAGAGGGGGCGTGTTACGGGGTGGGCAAACACGGGAGCTTGCGGCCGAAATGTGCGGGGGAAAAGGCAAAGCCTACTAGGCCTCACGGGAGGTGAAAGAGTAAAAGCTGCGGTGGCCAAAGAAAAGACACGCGGAGTTGTAGGACGGACTGAACACAATACCCAGATAGCGACCAGGGGAGACAGGTTTTACACGAGAACTTTGGTAAAAAAAAGGGGTGGAAGTAGCGCCGCACCACAGCAGGGGGAAACCAACCCAAGGAATTCAGGGTGTAAGAGGAAACGTCCATACAATAAGGGCGTGAAAGCTCAGAACGAAAAAGTGAAAAAACAGAGTGGCCGGAAGACAGGGGGCAAACAGACACAAAAAAACATGGAGGACAGAAAATTGAGCGTGGTTACGCGACAAAGAAAAAGGGACGAACAAAGACCTTCAGTAACCATCCGAAAGGGAGGAAAGGAGTTAAAGACTGTGCAAGACCCCCCGCAGGAGATTCCGTGGGACGAACAATAAAGTGTGGTAGACAGCATTCAAAGAAATGACCCCGGTGCGAAAAGAATCCTACCCAAGGAGAAAAACCCGGGTGGCAAAAGCATGAACCGCACATGAGGCCTCGGCAAAGAGGGAAGAACGTGAAAAACCTACTTAAAAACGGCAAACTGTTGAGATGGCGGGGGAACCCCAAAGAAAAAAAGACCTGAAGTCACGCCTGCACAAAAAAACATAAAGAGGGGCGCGGACGGGACACAAGCGTCAGCCTAAAGGGCCATCCCGCCTCGAGCAAACGGGCGGGAAATGAAAAGAAAAAGGGGGGTCCCAGGCAAGGTCACGGGGCATGGGGGGTATTCGGTCAACGGAAAAAAGCTTTCCGGTGCGCGAGGTGTGGGGCCAAACTTCGTCCGGGGAAAAAATCAGAATACGGGCGGGGTGTGGTCTGGGTGGAAAGGAGAGTGTAGACAGGGCAGAAGGAAGCGGGTGAAGTGTGGCGATGTTCGATGGGGGGGGTAGATGATCCAAACGTATGGAAGTGGTGGCGGGGGGTGGCAACGTGCCCGCAGCCTAGGTACTCTATCGCGAAAAGCGTGCCCCTCGATTCTCTGGTTTGTCCGCACAATGGGGTTGGTGCGGGTGGTGTAGCTGGAGCACTGAGGGTCCAAAGTGCGGTTGCGCTCTGCCAGCCAAGTTACGTCACCTTGTAATACACACAAATGGTTGGTTCAGAAAGACCGACGTAAACCAGTAAAAATAACGCCCGCAGCGCTCAATCCTTACTGCCAAATCTGGAACGCTATATGCTCGCGCTGCAGATGGTGGAGTTCGAGTACTGGGGCCCGAAGTGCCAGAACACGGAAATCTGAGCCGGAAAAATGTTCAAATGTCCCCTAAAAGAAAAGAGGTTCCAGAGGACACTCAGAATGGGGTGGGCTATCAGTACTCGAAGATTTCTCTTCACCGACACTTGCTCACGAAAGCAGGATCCCTCGCCTGGCCGGAACACCGGAATGTGCACCCGAGACTAAGAACCTCGGGGCAAGTGCCTCCACATCTCAGAAGCCGACAACTGCAACCCTTAACCTTGTGTTAAAAAAAATCCCACAATGGCGCGGTAAAAGCCCATATCACGGTCACCCTGCTACCTTATGCTCTTAAAAAAAATCAAGGGGGGAAACCTTTCGACGATTCCAGATGCGGTACGCTCTAAGAGAACGAACTACCCATCCTCCCCGGGGCAACTCCCTCCTGACGCGGGGCTGGAGGACTCGGGCTTGCCGGTTTAGGTCTATGGCAAAACTAACCTGAATGAAAGTGGAAGTGAAGGAGCAGTCACGTCCCGCGAATGAGGAATGTAGGTGCCTAGCGGGGCATCTGCGCCCGCCTTACTCTGGCATTCATGATCCCTTCGCAGGGAGTGGGATTGTCCAGGGCTAGTAAAGGACTAAAGTGAAGACACTCCGTCTCGGACCACGAATGAAAAGTTTGGAGGGGCATAGTTAAAGGGGGTATGGTGGGGGGGGGGAACTAGTCCGAAATCACACTGGGGGGTCGGGGATACTTGGCCAGAAAAAGCAGGAACGTGGGAGGATGTTGGTATCTGATCAGGGGTTGCAGAACAGAAAGGGTGACTGGGGTCTGGCGGGGGTTTTTCTAATGTGTCACCGTGGGTGTCAGCACTGCAAGACAAGTTTTCGGGGGGGGTCCCTTTGTTTTGTTTCACCCGCGGAAAATCTCAACTTCGGGGACCTGAACCCGTGAAGAGAATTTTCAAAAGGGACCTGGGACCCGTACAACAGTTTTTTTTGCGGAAAAAGGTTGGTTGTAAAAATGGTCAGAGACCTCCAAGTCCGAAAGTTTCCCCTGGGGATCTCTAAAAAAGACCTCATCTCAGATGCGGGGATTGTGTGAGTTTCTAAACATCCGGGACGGCTTTCGCATCCCCCAGGACCCATGGAGGGGACGATGGCACGGACAAAAAAAGGGAAGGGCCAAGGGGGAAGAGGTTTTTCACGGGACCTGATGACACCCGAGCAAAAAGCGAGGGGGGGTCTTCGGGCATGAAGGGGGGAATGCCGCTAAAAACGCACTTACCTGGAGGGAGGAAAAGTAAAAAGGAAAGGATATAAAACACGGAACGAAAACCTAGCAGGGTCACAAGGATGCAATCATCTCAAAAACTCTAAAAAACGTGTGTGCACAAACACGCCCATCTACTAATCAATATCTAGACGCACCGAAACCTTGACAGGGGGAGCCAAGAGCGCCTCGATGGGAGGGTTTCGAACAGGAGGAGGGATGTGAGCACCTACTAGGGGAAAAAAGGGTAAAACCGCAGACGGGCCAAGGGGGACAGTCTGGTCGCACCACAAGCCGCAACACGGGCGAGAACAAAACAACCAAAGGACCGGGGCACGAAAGAAGAGAACTTGCCACAACCTGAAAACCCAAAACGAAAAAAGTACGGGGTGAGCATCGTAACGAACCAACTCCTCTCCAGAAAAAAAAACCGCAAAAGGTCTGAAGGGTCCCGCCTGTGAAAAAGTCAGGGGGAGGGGGTAAAGCGGCAAACAAAAAAAAGGGCAGGGAAGCGCGCCCGCTTTCCGAAAATCAAGAGGGAAGACAAAAAACCTTGTCAAAGTACCTTCCACCATCAAGGCCGCAAGGGATGCCTCGGGAGGGAGCAGCTAACCGAGTAGGCAAGAAAAATAGAAGCCCGAGCTAGCGAAAAACTGGCAGTGCCTCTACTCCGATACTCCGGCAAAAAGGCCAACAACCTCGTTAAAGGACCTCCGCCCGCGAAACGGCCAGGGAAAGGGAAGCGGGGGGAAAACACTCACGGCGCAGGGGAAAAAGTCGAGGCGTCCAAAAAAGACAATACTGAAAAAGGACGCCGTTAAACACGCGGATAAATGGGACCTCAGCAGGGGTAGGTCATGGCACCCAAAAAAAGTTCGCCGTGACCTTAGGGGGAAGGAAAGCGAAAAAGCGCTCGAGGACAAAATGGGGTGAGGAAAGAAAAGAGAATCGTCCGTACTAGACAGCCGACGATCCTGGGGAAAATGATTAGGAATCGGCGAGACACAGGCGCCCCCCGAGAAACACAGCTTTACGGTGACCGAGACGGCCGCAAAAGACCAGGGCGCATGACGGGGACAGGGATCTCGAACGGAAAATCGCAAAAGGCCCGCGAATCACAGCCTCGAGGTCGGCTTGGGGAAGGCAGGGCAAAAAGAGGGGGACAGGCCAGACCGTTCATTGCAGCAAAGGGGGGGGGAAAAGCCCCCGCGCGGAAACCAAAAGGAGCCGCGGCCGTGAAATACAGAATAAAAGGCCGAATCCAAAGACACTTGTAAAAACACTCACCGGAAGATACCCGGTCCCTAACCTAGCTCACAGAAAACACCACAAACCCCGTCCAGTAGCAGGGGAAGAGGGGGAAGACGAAAGCCAAAAAAGAGAAAAAAGTGCCAAACAATGGGAGTGCACAAGCACGGTCTAAAAAGGGAGGGACTCAGGGGACGGAAAGAAGTCTCATTAAAAAGGGGGGGGGGGGGGGATGACAGAACGGGAGGGGAGAGAGGGACACAGGCGCTGACACCGTGGGGGGACGCATCCCGACAAGCAGCGGCCGTGGGAAACGGTCCAGAGGGCGGGGGAAGTATAGTCGTCAATTGCGACAATCGCAAGAAGTTCAGTCCTACCAAAGTACACAGGGGTCGCCAACCAAAGAAAAGAAATAAAGGAAAGGCAAACGGGGGCCTTAAAAAACGGCGAAGCGGACCGTTTTCGACGGCTTTTGGTCGTACCCAGAGGGGCGGAAAAAAAGCGAAGTCAATCTTTCCGTCGTGCGAGGAAAAGCCGCTCCGCCAAGCAAAAAAGCGGTTAAGCAAAAAGGGGGGGGGGGGAGGGTTTCGCACGGATCAGGTCAATTGAGAAATGAAAAACAGGAAAATGGAGTTTTCACCGAAGGGAAACAGAAACGAGAAGGGGTGGGCTTCAGGGGGTAACAACAAAACGCGCGTGGGGGGGGGGGAAAACGCCGATTACGCGACCGGCCCTTGAAATCCAATTTGCGGCCACATGCAAAAAAACCACGTCAAGACGTCGGACCAAAAGCACGCGCGAAAACGGCCGTTCAAGGAAAAAGCCTTCGTGCCCATAAGGGGGGAACGGTGTCAAATAAAACACATCGAACCTAGTCCGGTAGTTACGGGGGTTGGCATCTGGGGGGGAAAAGGGGGGGGGGAAAAGGGGGGAGAGACAGGGAGCCCCCAGGGGGAAAACGACGGGGGCATCTGGGGGAGGGCGCAACACTATAGTATGAAAAAAAAGAAAAGGGGGAACATGAGTAACCCAAAATTCGGGTGGGGGGGGGGCCGACAAAAGGAGCTAGAAGCAGTCGCGGTATAAGACAAAAGAAGGGAGGGATGCCGAAGTGGGGAAAAAAACGGCAAAGGCGGGGTTTTGGGTGAGGTGCGGGGACAAAAAAAAAAACACCACGCCCTCCAAAGCCAGGGCAGCATCCGACTGTCTATGGGGGGGCCGAACGAATGCCAAACCTGAACAACCGACCTCACTCAACTGGATTTCAAAGCTGACTGGCATGGTAAACACGATGTCCGTCCCAGAGGGGGATATGCAGAGTCAGGAAAAAAGATCACGTCGACGCTGGGAGAGGGAAAAAGGGGGGGTCACCCGAATGTCAGGACCTTGGGAGGAAAAGAAGGAAACACGTGGGCTGATAAATCATCCGCTAAGAAAGCTACGGGAAGAGAAAAACCAAGAAGAGCAAGAGGCTTGTCTGTGGGAAAATTTTCCTCCGGTCAAATCAGAAAGAGGAAGGTGGGAAAGGCGAGGGGTGGGGTGACCGTTCAGCCGTATAAATAAGTTCACGGAAACTAAAGGGAGGGGTTAAAAAAATCAAGACATAAGGGCCTGAATACAATATAGGGGGGGGGGGGGGAGGGCCGAAGGGCAAAGTGGACAAAGGGGGTTCACGTGAAAAGACCCCATGAAAACCCACATGGTGGTTGGCCAGGTGTGGGGCCGAAGAAGGCGTAATGGGACGGTGGGTGAGATCACTCTCAATCAAAACAAAACTTTAAGAATTCTGGGCAAAACCACCAGGCAAAAAGGGAGGCCGGGGAAACCCCCATTGTTCAAGGGGGTATTAGTCAATTGGCCCTCGGCCAAAAAAGGAAGAGAAGCAACCCACCTCAATGAAAAACGGACTAAGCGTAACGTGGTCGGAGAATACAATGAGTGAAAACGGAACAGAAACTGTGAAAGACCAAAAACCAAATTTCGGGAAAAAAAAAAACATGCAGCTTGAGTTAGGGGGGGTAAGAAAAAAAAAAAGTTTCAAAGACACGCAGAGCTCGGTCTGGAGGGGACGGACGGGGGAAGAACGAGCCAGGGCTGGGCAACAAAGCTGGGGAGGTCGGCTGGACCAGTTGCACAAAGTCAGCCACTTCCAGCACCAGAAGGGAAATGCTCGCAAGCAAAGGGAAATCGGGAAAAAATTGACAATCAGCCAGCTGATAACTCTTGCTCGGAAAAAACCCAATAAAATAAGGTCGGGGGGAAAGGGACAGACGATAACGGCCCAGGGTCACAGTGGGGAAAAATTAGCTGGTTCCAGGATTGAGGCGCGGCAGCCGCTAGTCAAGGAAAGTTCACACGAAAACACGGCTGAACAGAGGACGGCCCCGCAAAGAAGCCCGCGCCAAAAAACTCGGTACGGAAAATTTTTCCAAACCGACGTTGAATACAATCTCTGGGGGACTGAGCCGCTAGACAGGTCCCGTCGAGCAGAGTGACCTTTGGGTGGTAAATGGCCTAATGTGGGGGGGATACACAAAGAAAAAATGATGTGCATCGTCGGCATACTTACACATAACTTTGGGAAAAGTCACGGGCACCAGATAAAAAATGCCCTTGAGAGGGGGTGCGTAACGGGGGGGCGCGGTCACGAGCCAAGGGGTTACAAATGCCCCCCACCAGGCCCCCGTAAAAAAAACTCTCCCCAAAGAGGGAAGAGGGGGGGGGTGGGGAGGAAACCGACACCATCAGTCCCCTCCGGGAACAGAAAAGACAAAAAAGGGCCCCGCTGACCTGGTCGCGCCCAATTTGTTACCCCTTAATAACAATTGTCCAAAGCCCGGTAAACGTTCCCCGGTCATTTTTTCCTGCACTTCCTTTAATGTGTGGGGGAAACGGTAATAAGGGGGGTCGGAAAAGGCCTCAAAATTAACGGCGTGGGCCAAGCAAAAGCCGGTGTTGTAGAAGAAAACCACAACAGTCATGGACGGGGGAGAAGGTCGGTGTCTGAAACGAGAAGGAGGGCGAAAAGGTGATGAACGCCCAAAAGGAGCTAGGACCAAGCAAACCAGTGAAACGTCCAGACACAGCCAGTGGCTTAATAAAAAAAAGTGAAGCAGGAAGAACGGGCAAACGCCCTACAACACGAACTTAAAAGGGCTTAAGGCGGGTTCCACGCAAAAAAGTAAAAAAAAATGAACTAAAAAAAAACTTGACAGTCCTAAACACCCGTACCGCGATCTACCAGATACGAAATGGAAAAAAACCAACCCCGCAATGGAAGATTCGGTACCTAAAGAAAAAAGGGGTGGGTAGAACGAGGGGAGCTCTGCAAAAGCCTGAAAAAGAGGATCATGGACAAAAAATAGGAGGAACAGGCCACCAACCCTTAAAAAAAACGGAACCGTCGAAGAAAAGGTGAGGGGCATGAGGGGCGGTACAACCAAACGTACATTTTCAACGGGCATCGCACGGACGTCCGCAATCGGAACCACAACTCGTGAAAAAGAAAAGGTCGTGCCTCGGTCAGTCAAGGCGCGTCCTGAAATAAAACTACCTCCTGAGAAGGCTCACGGGAAAAAACACTGATCCATCAAATCTGGTGCAACGGGAGGGGGGAGCAACCCGGCTTGGGGGCTAAATCGCGAGCCCGAAAAGTGTGTGGGGGGTGGCCCGTAGGTAACTGAAACAAAAAAAGAAGTAAACGGCGGGGGGGGGGGGGTTAAGGGAGATATGTGGGGAAACGGGGTACTAGGGAAGTGAGGAAAAGGGGGGGGTGGACGGGGTGATTCTAAGGGATTCCGCGTTATAACGGGACACAATCCGGGCCCCGAACTTCTGCGTGGTTTATGAGGTCATACATGAAAAACGTACCCAGAGAAAGGCTCGAAACCTTCGCCTGGACACTCAGACCCCGGAGAGGGTAATCAACTAAGAGAAAAAAAGAAGAAGTCGATTGTACCTTTTTCAGAAGCGAAGTGCCGATCACCATGCGCCTTAGAGGGCGAAGGGAAACCCGCCTCCTAATTCTTGGTGGTGACCAAAGGCACGCACACACGCCGAAGGAGGGTGCAGGTCGTCAAGAGGTGCCTGCATAGCAGCGGCCAAAAAAGGTCTCGACGACGAGGACGCAAGTACCTCGGCCCGCACTACTCCCTCGACGGGTGGCGACGCTAGAAGCGCAAAAACGGCGCAAAGAAACCGTTCGCATCCACCAGAGAAAAGGTCAGTATAGGGGGGCGGGGGTACTGGAAAAAAGCGAG
>Ga0179593_1766192_pt1 | contig 12371 bp, 14 predicted proteins | sample CZODoug2_1_08_16_FD_185931 | JGI IMG/M metagenome (GOLD analysis project Ga0179593, IMG submission 185931) | Vadose zone soil fungal communities from Angelo Coast Range Reserve, California, USA - CZODoug2_1_08_16fungal (PacBio error correction) | ecosystem: Environmental > Terrestrial > Soil >...
CCAGCGAATCTGTTTCTTTCCGTCGCTTCATCATCTCGCCTTCAAGAATTCCGCAGGCGTTCTTGTTGGCTTCCGGCGTCCTGACTTTCCCTCGATCCCATGTACCTCTCGTTTCTCCCGAAAGAGCACCACGTCCATCTTCTCGGGATGTTTCACGGGGAGGAACTCCGCGTATAGCGACGTCGGCAGCTCGCAACGAATACAAATCCAGAAATCTGCGCAGCGCCACGTTTCACGAGCGAATGTCCGCCCCCGACCCGGAGTGGTCCTGCGGCCCCTTGATGGCCACGCGCGAAAATCGCGAATGGCCATCCACTGTGTCGTTCGGCAACCACTCTCCACTCTTTTAAAGCGTTGAACGCCTTTTCGCCGGCGAAACCCATCAACCATGCAATGCGCGCTTTGCCGCCAATTCGTGCTCCACAGCCGCTTCAACACGCGCCGCAGGCCTTCCAGATATCGCCCCCTTGCGTCGCCTTCATAATGGAATACGGCGGCTCCGGCACACGCCATTTCGCCGCCGCTGTACTCAAATGCCCTTTCCGCCGGCAGGAATGGCTTGCCCGTTTGTCGAATTTTGCATCGTTCATGAACCTCTTGCAAATGGCGTTTCTGTGGCAGTACCTCGCAGAACCAACGAGGTCCCCGGCGCGAATTAAAAAGAGATACCATTAATCACAAATCCGACGCGACGCGGCAGGACAGAAGGCGGTATACTCGCGCGTAGCAGGGTTACAACCGAAGGAGAGATTTAACAACATGATGATCGATTGGACGAGTATCACAAACAGATCGGCGCCACGCTCGGCGAATTGCTAAAGCTGAGCCCCGGACACGCACCGTCCGCGGCTACCAAACCCTCAGCGCGGCGCAACCAAAAAACGGCAAGCTGTGACGAGAAAAAAACGCGGCAGCTGATTCCTCAGCGTGCGTTGACTACAAGTTGCGAACGGCTGCAAATCGTGTGCCACGATCCGCGTTTTGAGTCCGCGGCGCCACTAAAACCAAAGTAAGAAATTGCCGACGCGCTGGTCGTCGCGGTTGCTATAATGCCGGGCCGCGCTTATTTATATTCGACTCGCGTGCCTCGTGCCGTCAACGCCAAGATCGCCAAATCAAAACGGCGTAAGACTAGACTCCGCGTAGTGGCGCAGCATGCTGCGCACTACCTAGTTTTTCGCCTAAAACAATTCCACAGACCTGGTTTGTAGCACTTCGTGGTGGTACTGGCACTGTTCCTGCAACCTTCACAAAGTGCCGAGTTTTCCGCGCGCACGATTGCCGCCGCGGCCTGCTTCAATCACCGCGTAGCGGCTCTTGACATCTTCGCCGAGGCAACTTGGTCGTCCATTTCGCCTTGCGGAACTTGTCGATCGCGAAGATAAATGTATGTCTGGTAAGGTTAGCGTTCTGGTTGGCGCCGATTCTTGATCGTCGCGGTTTCATCACCCTCGATAACCCGTGCGGAAAATAGAATACATCACCAGGATCGGTTTGGCAACTCGGGCGCAACCTAGCGAACCTCCACGCGCATGCTGCGCTCATTGCCAGGGGATTCGAAATCATGGAGCCGCGAAGCCACCGCAACCGCCTTGAGCTGATGTTGGCGCTTCGAAGTGCGGTCAAGCCGGCGATACGCGTTAACCGCTGGCATTGAGCAGCACACAATATCGTTGCCGTGGGGTCAGAGCGATCACAACTCCCATCCAACTTTGCTGATCTTCTCTTTCGCCCTTCTGATCCCAGTAAATATTTTTCCGCCCTTGCTGATAGATACGTCGTATGCATCCGTTGCCGTTCACGCGACTACCCGGCTTCGCAGAAACGACGCCTATAGAGCACATTCGGTCGCCACCGTGCGGCAATCAGTTTTGTATCGTTATCTGATCGCTGCCTCACCACTTCGCCGTAGCCGTAGTTAATTTTCGAAATTGGAGGCGCACTTCCGGATGGTCCTTCTCATTTGGAAGCCCATCGCGCGCTGCACTTCCGCGTGGGTCTCGATAAAAGTATCGCAAGGATCGCCGGGGAGTGTAATGGTAGTAGCCGCCGGTTTCACGTACTCGAATTTGCCGGTCTCCGTTGTAGGCGCCGCTAGCCGCCGCTCCCCTGCGTTGCGAGCCTTGAAACAGGAATCCCTCGATCCATTCGCGGCGTTCAGCGTGTACTCGTCTTTCTTGTACATCTGCATCCCCGAAGCCTTTGAGCCGGCCCGCGAATATCGGCGCCGTATGGCTTGGCCGTCCTTTGTTCGATCACTTCACCGAAACCCACTTTTGCCGCTGCGAAGACGTCCGCCATTCGCCCAGTAAATTACGCCCAGGCCCATCGCCAACCTCAAATACGCTCTTTCGCGCTGTGCTGTAAATCCGCGGATCGAGGAGCGTCAAATGCAAGTTGTCCCCGCTTCTTGATCAAAACTTCTTGTCGTAAATCGACATGTGCAAGCGGCCTTCAAGGTCGCTGAAGAGCACGGTCCAAAGGCCTTGATGCTCACTTCTCGTCGCTCAGATACTTGAATGCGCTCCTCTTGCACTTTAATCTGCGCCACACTATCTTGGCGTTGCTTCTTGCATTCCTTGCCTCATATTGAGCTCTTCCATCTCGTCGTATCGCAGAGCTTTTTAAGCACAAGGAACACTCGGAGCAGCGGGGTTTATGCTCTGCTTCAAGACAGGCTGGAACTCGGCTGCCGCCTCTCTCGCACTGCGGATTCGGCGGTTGAAGTGGTTAGCAAGAGAACCGATGGGAAACAATTTTCGCCCGAATATTTACGTCCACTTCACCGAAAACCTTGACGGCTTTTTTTATGACGGATATGGGTTCGGCAAAAATCCAAGATGCCGAATATCACGGTTGCGCCGCGAACTGATCGCGCACTCGCGCCCTACGTCAAAGGCTCCGGTGGTTCGTTTTCGGGCGGCTGGCTTTTCCGATACTCTACTGGCGCGCACGGAAAGAAAGAAGCGGCCCCGTGGAAAACGGTCCTCGCCTAAAACGAATTCTTGAATGGCGTGGAAGCGAAAAATCTCCGCCGAGCCACAATACGATTCCCAATGCGTTCGAACCAACGAATTTGTCCATTTCGCAGGTTGATTCGATGTGCGGACCATATCTTGCGGCAAACGTCCGAAGCCTTCCGGGTCCGCGTTCTATCAGTGGGTGGAGTATTGCATTCGCCGGCGGGAAGCCCACGTTGGCGACACCCGATCGGCGGCAGTATTCCTGAACCGCTTCGCTGAAATATTGGGCGTGGGAGACGAATCATTGGTTGCGGCGGGCGATTTTACGCCGGAGAGAGGTCGAGTTTTCGACAGGCTTTACGTCGTGCTCCGACGTACGCGACGAGCTAAACTGGTGGCGTCGGACCCAATACCGACCGAATGGAGTTGGACGCGCGAATTCCTGAAAGAGGTAGTGCGCAAGGGGACCGGGCTTGGCCGCATTTACCGGAATGGCGCTGCCCATTACGCTGAACTTGATCCGCGGAAGCAGACTCCAGGACTGGAGACGCGGGAAAAGGCGACGCGCTTGAAATTGAAAATGTGGACTGGTGTTTGAAATTGCTGCTGCGAAGGCTAACCATGGAAGCCTGACACCGGCCACTGGCAGGTGATGAGCGAATTCGCCGCGGCACCACAATCAAGTTGATCGTGGACGAGTGTGGGCCGTGTCCGGCCGGGGCAGCGAGAATGACGCCCGGGCGATGCTGCTGAACAGGACTCCCACTTTGCGCACGGATTTACAGTGGCATGCTCTGGATATTTTCAATCGCCATCCAGAAAAAGTTGGCCATCGGCCAACCTGCGCGCACTTGTGGGAAATTGCTTGACCAGCCTGTATTTGGCGGCACGAGGATCGATTCGTGATTAACCCCGTGGGACGGTATTCGAGCTTTCTTCCATCCATCACGTGCGCTAGTCCCTGCGCACGTGTTTTCCCGCGCCCAATTTGCGGTATTGGACCGTCGACGAAGTCCACATCGTATTGGTGGGATGTAAATGCTCGGCATCGGGTCCGCGGAAAGGATTGACGAGTACCGCGTCATCCGAGTCTCAAACGCGAAGCTCGGCTGACGGAGGTTTACATGGCGCGAATAACCGCGAAGTCAGCCGAGTATGATTTTTTTGCACCCACACGTATTCATGTGCCCACAATACATTTCAGCAGCGCGAACATCGTAGGTGACCGAGACTAAACGCTTTCTCCAGTGCAGGCGATGTGGGACGAGTTTCCCAGCCTTCGTGTTGCGCTGAACATTACGGTTGGCTAAAAGAACTGGGGCGCGTCGGACGCCGCGAGGACTTAGTGGCCACCATTGAGATCTCAAGGTTGAGGTCGGCGGAGCGTGATTCCCGGAATAGAGCGATTTCGAAACATCACCACGCCCGGGCTCAAATGAATGATGCCTGGATGTGAATCTTGTTGGTCAGGTTGTCTGCTAGAAACGCGAACAGCAATTTGTCCCTGCGGTGCTGCTGTTGATAATCGCTGCGGTTATGGTGCCTGCGGCGATTGGTGGGGCCTTTTCGGCAAACCGGTCGGTAGTGAGTGCTTGATTTTGCCAGCCCTTCCACGTTTCCGCAGCGCGCGTCAAACCGGTAAGCGTTCACGTATTGCCCACGTAAAGCCCCGCCAGTCCTGAGAGCGGCCGCAGATCTCCATCGTGCTTTTTGAAACTCTCTTCTTTCGTGCTCGTGGCCCTCGATCAGCGATCACTTTGCCCCTGGACAATGTTTGCTGGAAAGCTCTCCGAAAAGCCGGCGTTTTTTTGACGATGATCTTCAGCAGTCCATGCCGGCACCCACCCACTCTGCTTTTGCCGCCTGCGGAACCAGCTTGCCCATCATTGCCTGCGAGACGTCCGTTTAAGTGCCGGCTCAACGCAGAACCAATCTGGAGCTGCGACTTTCCGGGGCAATCGGTTGAACACAACCACCCGAATTCGCCTGCTCTCGCGTCGTTATTAACAGTGAGTCCACAGATCCTTTGGATTCAGCAGTACAAATGATCCCATCGACGGCCGCGGCACCAGCTCGGTGAACGCCTCGTATCGGCCTTCTCCAGCGCTACTCTGACTGGACGATTGATAAATCGAACGCCCATTTGCGCGGCGCGGCGGCCTTCATCCCCAGGACTCCCCCTTCCGGCCCCAAAGGCTGGTCGTAGAAAAATGGTACTCCTCTTAGGCTCTAGGCATGCGACGCCCCCATTCGCCGGTCGATTTGGGCTACGGAGAGCGAGCGAGCCGCGAGGTTCGGATGTATCCTATTTTCTTGTCGCGATTTCCAGGTATTCGCTGCGCGTGGAATCCTTGGAATGCCGGGGCGACCGTGCAGCCGATCGACGTCCGGATCGACACGTTTGGCCATCTGGCGATCAAGGAATTCCGCTGTTTCTTTAGGTCATGCTTTTATGATCGAATTCCTACGCAGAGCCCGGTCATTTTTTTTTCAGCACATTCGCGTCGCGTCGATTAGATCGACGGAATTGCCGCCAACCATAATCTTGAAGTGCCCTGGCTCGACCCTCTTTTGCATATCGGCGATTCAAAACGAAGAGCTCGTTCGGATCCGAGGAACTCCACGGTCCTTTCGTTTGCCGGGTCGAGCCCATCCAAATCCGCGCAGCCTCCTTTACCGGACGGGTCAACCGAGCTGCTTCATCCCGGAGGTAAAGCTGCACGACCTCGGTCGCCACGGTCGCGCGCCCCCATGTGGTTACATCCACGGTGACGGTGGACTGCCCTTCTGCGATGGAGTCTGGGAGACTTTCGCGTTCGATACTTGAACGTGGTGTAGAGCTCACCAGCCCGCCTACTGAAACAGTGGTTGGGTCGTACGTTCCGACGTAACTCGCGCTTGGCGGATGTTTTTGATAATAGTATATCCGTGAAGCGGCCCAACTTGCGAGGCAACCGGATCGGCAATTTGCCCCGGGATTGTAGTCGCCTAAAGAGTACGGTCCACCCGCTGCCGTCCCCGCCCTCTTGTCACCGGATACCAAAGCCTTCCGGATCGCCGGCCCAACGCTCCCAGCGTAAAGGTGATTGAGTTCGGGCGGCCTGTGCAGCATCAACACTACTCGGGCTTGTGCCGCCGGCCGGCATCCTCTTTGACCAAATCGTCCTGAATTCGAGCAGGTCCGACATTCGCGGTTCGCCCTTGTGCTCTGGCGCCCCAGCCTCACGAGAAGTTTGGCTAGTTCTCGCAAGGACCAGCACATAACTTCATATTTGTTGGCACTTTTACTGCTTCTTTCGATCCGACCTGAACTCAAAACGAATCCAGAATCAGTAGTTGCCAAAAAATCTGAAGTTTATTGTGCTGGTCCTGCGAAACGAGGCACCTTCTCGTGGGCCTGGTCCCATAGCACAATGTCGACGCGATGTCTGACGCTGCTCGAAGTCAGGACGATTTGGTCAACGAGATTCTGGCCGTCGCAACCAGTAGTCGTGGGGTGTTGTCTGCTGCCGGCAGCCCTAAACTCCCATCAATCTGATCGCGGGAAGCGTGGTGCCGGCGCATCCTTGAAGCTTATCTCGGACAGAGGGCGGCACGCAGCGGCGGACGTCTCTTTGGCGCTACAATCCCGGTGGCAAATGCCGAGCACGGTGCCTCGCATTTGGGCGCTTCCGATTTCTATTATCAAAAACCATCCGCCAAGCCGCGAGTACCGTCGGCACGACGACCAACCCCTGTGTTTCCATTTCGGCTGGGGTTTGAGCTACCCCACGTTCAGTATTCGAAGCGCGAAAGTCTCCCCGACCTCGCATCGGTTCCCAGAAGGGCATTCCACCGTCACCGTATGTAACCAACACTGGCTCGCGCGTTGCGACGAGGTCGTGCAGCTTTACATCCGGGATGAAGTCAGCTCGTGACCCGTCCGGTAAAGGAGCTTGCGCGGTTGTCGCCGGATGGAGCTCGACCTCGGACAAACGAAGACCGTGGGATTTCCCTCGACCGCACGAGCTCTCGTTTCTGAATCGCGATAATGCACAGAGGGTCGAGCATGCCTTCAATATTATTGTTGCGGCAATTCCGTCGATCTAATCGACGCGCCGCTGAATGTGCTGTAAAATAGACGCGGGCGGCGTGGAATTCGATAAAAAGCATGACTAAAGAACACGCGAAATTCACTTGATCGCCCAGATGCCAACGTGTCGATCGGCACCGTCGATCGCGCTTTTCACGGTCGCCCCGGCATCACGGATTCCAACGCGCACAGCGACTCCTGGATCGCGCAGCAATATGATCAATCCCGAACCTCGCGCTCGCGCGCTTCTCGGCGTAGCCAAATCGACGGCCCGAAAAATAGGCGTCTGCTCCTAAGAGATCCTTTTTTTTCTCGACCAGCTTGGGCCGGAGTCCTGATTGAAGGCCGCCGCGCCGCGCAATGGGCGTTTCGCATTTATCAATCGTCCAGTCATATCGCTGGGAGAAGCGATACCGAGCGTTCCCCGAGCTGTTGCCCAATCGGCGTCGATGGGATCATTCTGACTGCTGGAAATCCAGCAAGGATTGACTCCACTGATTAAACGACGCCGAGGCCAGGGAATTCGTGTGGTTTGTGTTTCACCGATGCCCCGGAAGTGCCGCTCCAGCGTGGTCCTGCGTTGAGCCGGCACTTAAACGGAAGTCGCGCAGGCGAATTGATGGGCAATCTGGGTTCCCCCGCCGGGAAAAGCGCAAAGTACGTGGTTGCCGGCATTTGACTGCTGAAGATATCGTCAAAAACGCCGTCTTTTCGGAAGCTTCCAGCAACATGTCCCGGGGTCAGTGATACAGCGTGATCGATGGCCCACAGCACGAAGAAGAGATTTTTCAAAAGACGCTTGTAGATTCTGCCGCCGCTCTCCGGACCTTGCCGGGCTTTCCGTGAATACGGGAACTGCTTACCTTTGCCTCGCGCCGGGTCGGGACGTGACTGGCTGGCAAATCAGACTAATCACTACCGGACCTTTTGCCGAAATGCCCCACAATTCGCCGCAGGCACCATCACCGCTCGATTTATCACAGCCGCACGCCAGGGACAAATCTGGTTCGCCGTTCTGCGACACCTACCAACAGATTCACATTCCTCTCCTTCATTTGAGCCGCGGGCGTGGTGATGTCTTCGAATCTGCATCTTTCCGTGAATCACGCTCCGCCGACCTCACCTTGAGATCTCATGGTTGCCACTAGTCCTCTCGGCGGTCATACACCGCCCAGTTTCTTTTTTAGGCCAACGTATGGTCAGCGCAACTCACCAAGCTGGTGGAACTCGACCACCATCCGCCTGCCCACCTGAGAGAAGCGTTTTAATCTGGGCGGCACTACGATGTCGACGCTGCATGAAATGTCTTTGTGGCTAATATCGCTTGTGGTGACAAAACTCATACTCGCGGACTTCGCGGTCCGCCATGAACCAATTTCCGTCGCCGAGGCTTCAGCGTTGGACTCGGATTGACCGCGGGTACTGTCGTCAATTCCTTTCCGCTGGACCGATGCCGCAGCTTCATCCCGCCATACTATGTGGATTTCCGTCGCGTCAGACCTCAAATTGGGCGCGGAGACCCGGCTCAGCGACCTTCCGCCTGATTGCTGCATAAAGCTCATACTCGTCCCAGCCGGGGTAAGTCAAGAATCGATCCTCGTGCGCCAAATACAGGCTTTCAAGACAATTCACCAGCTGCTGTCGCATTGGTCCATGGCCACTTTTGTCTGGATGGCGATTTGAACATATCCAGCGTCATGCCACTGAAATCCGGCGTCGCGCAACTGGGAGTCCGTTCCCGCGGCATCGCCCTGCGTCATCCTCGCTGCCGCGGCCGGTACCACGGCCCCCCACTCGTCCCGATACACTTTAGTTTGTGCATCGCGGTCGATTCCGCTCATCACCTGCAGTGGCCGTTGATCACCTTCCGTGCGTTCCCTTCGCGCAGCAATTCTCAACGCACTCCACATTTTCAAATTCTAGCGCGTCCTTTTCCCGCTCCCATTCCCTGGGGTCTTCCCGCGGCTCAAGTTCAAGCGTAATGGTGCACGCCATTCATAAATGCGGCGCAACTGCCCGTCCCTTGAGTACTACCGCTTCAGGAATTCGCGCGTCCAACTCGCATTCGTCGGTATTGGGTCCCGAAGCAGACCGTTTTAGCTCGTCGCGTCCGTCGGGCCCGACGTAAAGCGTCGAAAACTCGACGCATACCCCCCCCCCCTCCTCCGGCGTATCGCCGACGCAACCCCATGATGCGTTTCTCCACGCCCCAATATTTCACGCAAACGGTTCAGGGAATACTGCCGCCGATCGGTGTCCTCCAACGTGGTGCTTCCGCCGCGACTTGCAATCTCCCCCACTGATAGAACTCACGCCGGAAGCTTCTGACGTTTTGTCCGCAAGATATGGCTCCGCTCGCGATCACTTGCAGAAATGGACAAATTCGTTGGTTCCGACGGCATTGGGATCGTAATTTGTGGCTCGCGAGATTTTTCGCTTTCCACCCATTCCGAACTTCGTTCGCGAGGACGCTTTTCCTCGGCCGAGTCTCGTCGCGCCAGTCGTAGCTATCGGCAAACACCGCCCGAAACGAACCACCGTAGCCTTGGATCTGCCCATGTGCCTCGCATCTCGCGGCGCAATCCGTTTGATATTCGCACGTTGTATTTTTCGCCGACCCTACCGTCATAAAAAAACGCCGCTCAAGTTTTCGGTGAAGTGGCCGTAAATATTCGGCGAAATTGTTCCCATCGGTCGTCGAACATACTTCCATCCGCTTACTCCGCACGTCGCTAGGCGGCAGCCGAGTTTCCACCTGTATTTGAAGCGAGCATCAACCCCGCTGCTCCGGTGCATTCCTTTTTCTAACAAAATGCTCGGCGATACGACTAGCTGGAGAGCTCAATCTGAAGGCCAGAAGCAACGCCAAGATGGTGTAATGCCCGCATAAATGTGCAAGAAGGAGCGCATCAAGTATCTTAAGCTCGAGAAGCGCATCAAGGCCGTGACTCGTGCGCTTCATCGACCTTGAAGGCCGCTGCACATGCTTGATTACGACAAGAAGTTATCTGATCAAGAGCTGGGGACAACTTGAACTTTGACGGGCTCCTCGATCCGCGATTTACAGCACAGCGCGAAAGCGATTGCTGTTGGCTATGGACTGCCGTCATTTTACTGGGGCGCCTGCGGCGTCTTTCGCAGCGGCAACGTCTGGTTTTCCGTGAGTGATCGACAGACGGCACGCCATAGGCTCCGTCTTCGCGGGCGCCTCAAGGCTTCGCGGAGAGATGTACAAAAAGAGAGTACACGCTGAAGCCGCGAATGAGGATCGAGGATTCCTGTTTCGAATGGCTTCCGACGCTGAGCGGCGCTACACGAGACCGGAACATTCGATTACGTTGAACACCGGCGGATACTAACATTCACTCCCGCGATCCTTGCGAACTTTTAACGATACCATGCGGAAGTGCGCGCGCTATGGGGATTCCAAAATGCGAAGGACCATCGGAATTGGCGCCTTCCCACTTCGAATTAACACGGCTACGGCGAAGTGGTGAGCAAGGCAGCCGATCAGATTCAACTAGTACAATGATTTGCCGCCAGGGGGCGACCCGAATTGGCTCGACGGCCTTCCGTTTCTGCCGAAGCCGGTCGTCGGCGTGAACTGCAACGGCCATGCTACAACTATCTATCAGCAAGGGCGGAACAATTTACTGGGATCCGAGGGCCGAAGAGAAGCTCAGCCGTTTGGCATGGTCGTTTGTGGGTCGCTTCTGACCCCGGCAACGATATTTGTTTTGCTGCTCACATGCCAGCGTTACGCGTAAGCGCCGGCTTGAGCCGCACTTCGAAGGCCAAATCAACTTCAGGCGTCCTGCGGTTATCGCGGCTCCATGATTCGCTCCCCATTGGCAATGAGGCGCATCATGCCGTGGCGGGTTTCCTCTGTTGCGCCCGATGCCACCCGTACCTGGGTGATGTACTTCATTTTCCGCACGGTATCGAGGGTGAAACCGGAATCAAAATCTGCGCCAAGCCGAACGCTACCTACCAAGACAACATTATCTCGCGCTCGACAATTTCACGCAAGGCTAATGGACGACCAGTTTGCTCGGAAGATGTCAAGAGCCGCTACGCGGATTTGAAGGCAGGCCCGCGCGGATCGCTGCGCGCGCAACTCTGCCGTTTGGAAGGTTCCGGAGTGCAGTAACCACCACGAAGTGTCAACCAGTTCTTGTGGAATTGTTTAGGCGAAACCATGTAGTGGGGCTCAGCATGCCTGTCGCCACTACGAGCGGAGTCTACGCCGTTTTGAGCTTGGTGTCTCTTGCGTTGACTGCTCGAGCCGCGCGTCTATAATAGTCGCGGCCCCGCTTCATAGCAACCGCTCCGCCCAGCGGCTTTCGGCAATTTCTTCTTTGGTGGCCGCCGGCCTTCAACGCGGCTTCGCTGTTCACCACGAGTGTCAGCCGTCGCACGTCGTAAGTACCGCCACGGCGAGCGAAATCAGCTTGCCGCTTTTCTGTCAAGCTTGCCTGTTTTTTGATTCGCCGCGCTGAGTGTTTGGTAGCCCCGCCGGACGGTGTCCGGCTCAGCTTCATCATTCGCCGAGCGTGCGCCTGATCTGTTTGTGATACTCGTTCCATCGGATCATCATGTAAATCTCTCCTTACGGTTGGTACCTGCTAACGCGCAGTTACCCGCCTTTGCGGTCGCGCGTCGCGTGGGTTTGTTCGATTATGATTATCTTCTTTAATTCGCGCCGGACTCTTGCGTTGGTTTTGCCGAGGTACTGCACAAGAAACGCCATTTTCAAGAGGTCATGAACGATAAAATTCGTACAACGGGCAGCCATTCCTGCCGGCGGAAAGGCATTGATCATTCGGCGGCGAACTGCGGTGCCGGAGGCGCATATCAATTCATTTATTGAAGGCTACGGCACGGGGCGCGATATCTGGAATGGCCTCGCGGCGCGTGTTGAACGCGGCTGTGGACACGCAGATGGCGGCAAGCGCGCCATTGCATGGTTGAGGTTTTCGCCCGGCGAAGGCGTTCAACGCTTTTAAAGAATGGTTGCCGAACGACACAGTTGATGCCCTTCGCGATTTTCGCGTGGCCATCAAGAGGCCGCTGACCACTCGGTCGGGGGCGGAACTCCTCGCTGAACTGCGCTGCGCCAGCTCTGATTTGTATTCGTGCGACGGCGGGTCCGCTATTACGCGGGAGTTTCCCTCCCTCGTGAAACATCCCGAGAAGATGGGACGTGGTGATCTTTCGGTAGATCCGAAGACGTGTACATCGGGCTCGAGTGGAAGTCCGGCTCGCCGGAAGCCAAGAAGCTGCTGGAATTCTTGATGGCGAGATGCTGAAGGACGGAAAGAAACAGATGCGCTGGA
>Ga0179593_1288398_pt1 | contig 12370 bp, 12 predicted proteins | sample CZODoug2_1_08_16_FD_185931 | JGI IMG/M metagenome (GOLD analysis project Ga0179593, IMG submission 185931) | Vadose zone soil fungal communities from Angelo Coast Range Reserve, California, USA - CZODoug2_1_08_16fungal (PacBio error correction) | ecosystem: Environmental > Terrestrial > Soil >...
GGGGAAAGTACCTAAGAGTACGCAGGTGGCCGTCCGAAGACTTCACATCTTCGAGAGGAACTAAATCTTGAGAGGACAAATACACTGCAGCCCGCTGCGTTACGCAAGAAATGAAAAAAAAAGAGCGAGGATCAGCTATGAGAAAAACAACCACAGCCTCAGGGCCTCGCATAGAGAGACGGAAAACGTACACAGGAACTAGATTCGTTGGGCCGACCATCGCAAATCCAAAAGCTCCAAGCGAGACTCTGAAGGACTCAGCGTAATCGAGTGCGATTGAGAGGAGCAGCGATGAATGGACTGTTACGCCGGAGCATTGGAAACGCCTTCGCGCGTCTATATGGAAAAAAACAAATGAAAAGCAGAAAAAAAGGGAGTTGACTCTTTACTAGATTATGGCGGAAACTCTTCTACCAAGGCAAAAATGCCGTCAACGAAGAGTCTCCGTAGCAAGGCCCGGCGTTTTTGGAAGATGCAAAGGCAGAGCAGGGAAAAGAAGAAAGGGACTCACCTGACACGGGAGAGCTCCTCCGCGTGAAAGAAACCAAAAGAACAGGACCCTACCTGCCTGGCATCAAGGAGACGAGGGGGGGTTACGTCGCGAAAAAGTTTGAAGGGGTAAGGAAAAAGAAATGCGAAGGTTCTCAATGGGGCAATTGCTCCAGACGAGGGCAGCCAGGGCTTTCTGGGAACATTGGGAAATAAAACGAAACCAGCGGTACGTAGTATGGAGAAGGGAGGGCTGGAGAGGAAAGTCATGTTGGGGGAATGGGGGGGAGCAGAGTGAAACAGAAAGAAAAAATAATTCCTCGATTTTCTCCACGGAATTAAGGAGAGAACCGCACGCTTTGAGCTAATAAAGGGCCCGAAAGAAAAGGAAGCTATCGAAAACTCGAGCAGGGGAAAAAGAGGGGATCAGACCTACTTCAGCAAGTTCCCTAAAAGGACATTCAATCGGAAAAAGGTAAACGCGTCGCCGAAACCGGGATCCGATGACATGCGCAATCCTAAAAATGCGGAGAGAACGGAATATCTGAAAGTGCTTAGTGGGAAAAACTGTCCTGATGAGGGGTCAGTACTGTCTTAAATTATCATAATGAAGAAGACTAGCGAAAGGCGAGATGGTCTTACAGCCCTTTGCAGTTAGTCGTCTGAAGGGTATTCCGAAAGGAGAGGGCCGCGCGAAGGGGGAAAAAGACAAAGAACAGTGCGCTTGCCCAACAAATTCTCAGGGGTTAGGTAAGGGGGACCTGGAACTCCGCAAGGACGGCGCCTTCACTCCGGGATGTCGTGTCGGGGAATGCCCAAATGAGCCGCCCATTTCTGTGAGGCGGCTCGAAATAATCCCTTTAGGGAAGCCGCGGACACATCCTCGGCCCAGGGAGACGAAGGAGGAAGTCTCTGAGAGGAGGAAGGAAAAAAGCCATTCGAAAAATCTGGGTTAAAGACTTAAGGAGACGGGCGACGAGTGTCATCTGGTTTTTACGGGATGCCGGATGCGATAATTCGTCGAACTGACAGGACGGGGGAAGATAGTTTGAAAGGGTCGGGGGACAAAGGTGCAGAGGGAAAAGGGGGCGAAAAGAAACTGTACTTCTGACCATAGTGGGCAAAGGCACACCTCCCGCCAGCAACAAAAAAGGTTAAAGAGGGGATGGGGAAAGGGGAACACAGCAGAGCAGTCAGGGGGGGGATGCTCATAAAACGAACAGAACACTCGACCTTGTGTGGAAAAGAGAGAGGGAAGCGCGTGAGGGGAGAGAATGGTGCCGACCGTCGCGAGGATTCAATGAAGGGGACGACCCGTAGCATGTGGGAGGGGATAGTCGTCCTCTTCAGTGCCCGAGGGGAAAGAATGGGGAGACTGCACCTCTATCATAGGAAGAGGAGAATTTCGGCGATGCCTTAGAGCGGGTGGCAAGTAACGTCAAGGGAAGAGCTTCTTGACTGCTCATAGCATTGAACGAGGCGAGGCGAGCTTCTTTTCCGATCAATATCGCGGGGAGGCAAAGGGGAAGGCGGACCCGGTCTGAGGATATTACAATAGATACCGCGTCAGGCTGCTTTGCAGTTCCGAGGAGGGAGAAGGAACTGCGACTGGGGGGGGGTCTTATAAGGAAACATACTTCAGGGGGGGGGTGGAGTGAGTCTGATATAAGTATGCCAACAAAGGTTGTCGCGCGATACCCGTTTCGCGCTGCGGAGAATGATGGTGAGGAACGGTGTGAGAGAAGGCTGAAGAGAAGTGAGGAGCCTTAGAGATGGGATCGGGAGGCTGCACTTGGGAGGATACTCATTTTCGAGCAAGATAAATCAGAGAGGTGCAATTGGATGCCAGCGCCTAAATCATCTATCCTTGGTCCTGGGTGTTGGGCCACAAAGACCAAGAAAAGCATGCTTGGGCTGGATTGAATAGATTTAAGCGGGGACACAATCGGCGTTAGTGCCGCCACGTGAAACCTTAAAGAAAGATGCCAAACAGGCCGGGGGGGACCGGTACTCTCGCGCACTTCGGAAATGTCGCCGGAAGATGTTGCGTGAAAAAAGAGGGGAGCATGCTCGAGGAATGGCACTGGAAGCCCCGACGGGTAGAGAATGAGGAACTGCTTCAAGCGGGGGGGTGGTCAGGGTGATGTCTTGCAGCATCATAAAAAAGAAGACTTCAAAGTAGAAGGGCAATGGAGCTGCGCCGGGATAAGACCGTAGGGCTTGAAGGGGCCCTTGAACGAGGGAAAAATCTAAAGGTGGGTCGCGGGAGGAGTCACTAGCGTGGAAAATCGCTGAATCAACGATCGCGGTGAGAGTGGGGGGCGTAAATCTTTGTGTTGGCAAGCACCCACATACGTCAACCAATTAACAAGCAAATTCGGAAAGGCCTCTATGAGAAAAGGGCCGATTTCGGTTGCGGGCTTAGTTTACGGGGAGGGAAAGGGATCTTCAGGGCAAAAAAAGGACGCACACGCGTGAGAAAAGGGCGTTACAGGGGAATATGGCGGTAAAAACATCGACTAACAAATTTCCATTGGCCGCAGAGCGAAGGGCGGAGAAACTCAAAAAGTTTATAGAGGGGTGACGGAGAAAGAACAAACAAAAGGAGGAGAAAAGAAAGAAAGACTTCAACACTGGCCATATTACTACCTTTGTGGCGGCAGGGGGGTCGAACCCAGTAGAGAGCTGTATCAGGTTGGAAATGGGCAGGCACTGTGTGTGAAGTATATGGAAAAAAGAAAAACGGCGACGGGGAATACCCTTCTCACTCTTGTGGCGGAGGAGTGGCCTCGAAATCGGATAAGGAAAAGGTTTATTCCTCCAATCGACGGCAAAGAAATCGGCTCCTAGGTTAAAATAAGAGAATTCCGATTTAGGGGGGGGGAGGATCGGACGAAAGCGCTGTTGTTAGGCTCAACAAATACTCAAGGCCGCAAAAATCTCACCGGATACGTTTTATGAAACAGGCATAAAGGAGAGGTGAATAAACCACGAAAAGGGGAAGTTTTGCATAGACGTACAATTTGATGACCTACCTAAGGCAGGAGCAACGCATCGTCAAGTGCAGAGGCGTATATAAGGGAATCACAGGGGGGAGAATTCGTGGAAGCTCACCATTGGAGAACAGGACCAAAAATATAATCAACATCATTTCAACGGAGAGGACCTATAGGGAACAAGGCCGCTTGGGGGATCGGCGAGGGGTGCCGGGATTGGGGGAAAATAAAAAAAGTAGAACATGCGATTCGTAGACCAGTATTCATTGCCTCATCTTGTTAGTTCTTGAAACTGGGGGAGCCGAACCGCAGGTGCTCAACCGTACTTTTTCCGCAAAAAAGGTTCACTAAATATAAAGATTAAAATGTTTGGTCCGGGAGGGGCCAAAAAGTAGATTGGCTAATGCCGCCCTTTTTGACAAACCGAAAGGATGTGGGCTCAGACGCAACGGGGCGTAATATAATGGGAAAAGATGCAAGTACGCGGGGGGAACGATCCGAATAAATAATCTCCGGGGTACAGGAATCACCATCACTTGTCCGCGAAAGAGGGACGGGGGGTTCGCAGACGGTGGGAGTCGCGAATCTTTAAGAAGAGCGGAGAAGCGACAGGCGAGCGTCTTAAGGGATAAGGAGACCGGTCAGTAGAGGGAGGAATCCATCCTAGTAACAACTTGAATCGCTGGGAAGACTGACTACTCGATTGACTAAAGGAAAGAACTCAGGGGAACGATCGACTCATTGGCAGGCAGTGGGTGGGGGGGGGAAAAGTAAGTTTTCTACAAGCTTACAGGAGCGTTTTATAAGTCGAGAAGGATAAGACTTCATAAGGGCGGGGGAAAAGTCACTATCTAATATTTCCCGACTAAAAAAATCAAGTGGGGGTGATCTCACGAGAGGTCGCAAAGGGAAGTAGAAAAAACTCTGTGATCCTTAATGAGGCTCCTATCAGAAAGCAATCGGCTCCGCGGTCCCTGTAATGATGAAGACGCGCTAGATTATTGCTGACTGAGCACCTCTTCATGATATTGCGCATCTTAAGAAGAGAGTTACCAAAATCAGCTTGTGGGGGCGTGGCTCAATTTTTATTGAGACACGGGGCGAAGGGCAATTCATATCTTTAACCGTGTTGGGTTGACTGTGGGCAGTAGGGGAGGGAACATGCCATTAGGGATAATAGTCAATTTCGTTGTCGTGGGCCACGCGCAAGGGCAGGACGAGACCGAAGGAAAACTTCGACACGAAGGACTGAGGATCAAAGACATTCACAAACCGAGACGCTTTCGATCAATGCACAGGATGGGAAAAGGTCCTGGTCTTATGCTGAGAAGCGTTCCATCAGCGTCATCTAGGGAAAAACGGGGAACCATGGTACGCCAGGAAAAAGGCGGTCCTAGGCATTGAATAGAAAAGGCGCTATACTTCGACATAACTCACCATAAGGGTCGGGACGCAGGGGCAAGAAATAATAAATGAAAAATGATGCGAAGTAATACCAGTGTCGGGGGAGGGACTAGATATTACCATGAAAGGTACACGAGAAGGTTAGACCCAGAGAACGCCACTTATTCTTACTGTTGGTCTCGAGGGCTCAAGTTCTTCAAAACGTGAAAGAAGACGGTGAGAAAGGGGGGAAGTTAAGAATCCCGTCGGAGAGGAATAACTTACTGGTGATCATCCAGTAATGCAAATCAATAAAAGGCATACTAAGAGTGAGCGTATTCGGGAGCTAAAAGAAAATACGGTTCTGGTGCCTTAGTGGCAAAGTTGCGAGGAATGTGGGGCGACGTCGCTATGGATAAGGAGAGACGGTTTAAAAAAAACTACTTAATTTCGTGATAAGCAGAAGGGTACAAAGTATTGATGCGAGAGATCGCGCCCCGTGTCTGGATTGGAATATGCAATTAACGGTGGGTAGCGAACTGGCATTCCAGTGTCTTTTTCTGAACATACGCTGACATGATTGGGCTCGGGTTGGCTGGAGGGCGTGGAAACGTCGGAGAACATTCTCATCGAAGGCCGGACTGACAGAAAGATCAGCTGTGTTCTCTTCGGAAACGAAGGGAATCCGCAGAGAGACCGATACGTGAGACAGAGAAGAAAGGGTTGCTTGCCAGCCCGATTTTAAGTAGAACACCCAAGAGAAGAGGAATACCACGAGGACGATGAATGCACATGAGGTAGGGGGCACTGTCGGTTGAGAGATTCAAAAGAGGGCGGAGCTCCTCAAAGAGTGCAAGGGCTGATGGTTTGACTGGGGCTATGCAGTTGATAGAAACTCTACGTGGTTACGGAAAAAAAAGGTGTTCAGGTACATCTTTGCCGGGAGCATAGGGGTGAAGGGAAACGAAGGGTGGAGGGGAAGAAGAAAGAGTTGCGGTGGTTTGTGGGGCAGCAAAAATGGGCAACCGCGAACATGTTTCAAAAAAGAACGGGAGCATCCCATGCCTGCATAGGGGAGTCATAATCGAGAGGAGTGAGAGAATCCATAGTCTCGTAGGGGGGTGGGGACGGGACGCTGGAGGGCATGCAAATCTAGTCTTTCAAGTTTCCCGAGGGGAGATGGCAGGAATGTCAGGTAATGCTGACAGCGCTAGGGTTGGTCATTAGTGGGGACGGAACGCACGCAGATGCTTTCGGGTGTGGCGATGAAACCCCGAGTGTCATCAGAAGAGGGACAAGGAACGCTTTCGCTGGAAACTGAGTGAATGTATAGACTAAACAAAAAAAAAGGGGAGGAGGGAAAAAAGAGATAGTCACGACGCAAGAACGCGTCCATATGAGGAGAGATAAAAATACGGGGAGGCAGCGCCACCTTCAAGAAAAGGCAGACCTCGGTGAGGTTTCAGCAAAGAAAAAGGACCAAAACCAGAGCGATAAAACATACCTGAAGATCCGCATGAGACGCGACCCTTCACTGAAGTATCTTGGTCATTCCTCCATACGCCCCAACCACCCCTCCAAAAGTAAAATGACACGATCGAAAGATAGAATTCTCGCGCAAGGCTGGGCACCGATGATGGGACTGGATGTGGTAACCTTAGTCTTGAAAAACCTTCGCGAACGGGAAAAGGTGACCCATGCCACCACAAAAGGGAAGAAATCATTCTTTTAAGTTAGGGGAAGGATAACGGCACGCCCCAGGCGGGACGAAGAACGGAAAATGCTAACCAATCAGGGGACGGGTGTTAGATATTACAACTAATCGGCAGCAACCAGCCTGGAAAAAATCACCTCCGAGGACGGGAGGTAGCAAAGCAGAAGTTAACTAAGCAACTCACCGGACTCCTAACCTCAATGTGATCATCGGGAGACGAATGGTATGCGTTCTCAAGATAGTTGGAAGACTCAAAGAGAGAAAGAAACCAAGGTAAATGGAAGCGTGCGCAAGTTTGAGACAGTGGTGACTCATGCGTTGGCCCAGGTAAAAACGAAAAGCTGATCTGAGGTGTCAAGCAAGATTCTTCGGGGCTTGTTAAGAAATGTCTCATCGGGTGTCACAAACACCTAACGACAAAAAAGGGTAAAATCAAGGACGAGGAATGTTAAAAGGGGTGAGAAGGTCAACTGCTAAACGCACTGGTAAGAAGAGAGTCATATTCACTAAAGAAAGGGCCGATCCAAAAATAAAGACAATCCTCAATTCTGCTCACGACCTACTAAGTGGAACAGCAATAGAATAAAATTCGAGATTCCGAGAAAGGAAGCTAACTCCTCCCCGGTCTCAAGCTGCCAGATTCATCAAAGCCAAATGAGTAGGAAAGACACGGCCTAAGGCGAAATACTGATTAGTTTAGGGGAGCATGATTGGTCGAAATGATTATCAGACACCCAATAAAGGAAGACTGAGATAGTACACATTAACGTTGCCGTTCCGGGGACTGACAGTTTGGGACAAAATTTAGGGGGGGATTGCAAAAGTCTCAAAAGGAGGTGGAGGATTTCAAACCATTCAGGGGAAGGAAAGAAAAGGAGGCGAAGCGCAACCAAAGACTTTCCATAACTGTCAAAAAAATTATTGTATGGTCATTGACCCTCTCGAGTATGGTGGGGGGCCTTTAAACGTGACTGGGGTCTTTGATGCCCTTACAGAGTCCGCCTTTGCGATAACAGCCGAGGGGAACTCAAATTTGGCTGAAAGGATCGACGTTCTTGCCAGTTTCTGAAGAGGAGAAGGGGACTTACTACTCGACAAATAAAAGACCTGGGGTACGCGGCGAAAAACGACTTCATCGGTGTCACGAAGGAGGAAAATAATGAGCTGGAAGGACATGTGAGGTCTTTCAGTGCGGGTTCTCAGGAAAGGAATGGCAGGAATTGGGGAGACGAACCTAACTTACCGATTCTAACGGCGGATTCCCTAACCTACTCGACCGAGACATAAAACACAAAAGGGGTACATACCTATTGACGGAACGGGAAATATCGGCCCACATCAGGGGGATAGAAGAAAATTTAAGCAAAAAGCAAAAAAGGTTTGATAAGGATGAAGCGGGGAGGGCTATCGATGAAGAGGTCTACAATCCTAGTGAGCTGATTCAGACAAGGGTGAGTACGGACGATGCGTCGCTGCTTGAGGGGTACGGGATCGTCGTAAAGAGGCAGGAAACATTGAAGGAAAGGGGGGGGGGGTGCGGCGCTTCTAGAATCTCGAGAGAATTTCGGCGGCTCATCTTAGATAGTGGTGAAAGACGTCGCCGTATAAATCTCTGAATTAAGACAAGCTACAGCAGCGGCATCTTCTGGGCTATCCCAATAGAGATGGTTCTCAAAAAGGAGGGTTCTAGCCCATTCTGAAAGAGTGAGGGAAATCGAGAGAAGAGTCAATCAGACTAGTTCGGATGGCTTCAAGCCGGATTCGCCGGGGGAAGTCTCCGAAACTTCTCAGGAGGAGGACATGGCGGAAAAATCGATCTTCTACAAGATGGAGGATGAAACAAGTTGTGAGAGGGGGGGACAAGACCACCGTTAGCTCTGGGAAAGGCTGGTATTACTTGGCGGGCGAGCGCGGGGAATTATCCTTAGAGATGGGACGCGTCCGGAGAATTGGAAGTGAAAAAATGCGCCGGAGAAAACCGACGCAGGGGGTGGGGGGATGCAAAAGTGATGAGGGGCGAAACTCAAAGAAAAATCGAAGGTTAGTGGGGCCCAAAAAAGGCATAGCTTGATGCATCGAGGTGTTTGAAAGCTGGTTGAGAAACAAGCGCTTTTCGGGACGAAAAAAAGCAATTCCAATACGGCCGGAAGGAAACGGAGAGCACAGACGCGAAAAAAGGGGCGTAAGATTTTTTCGGAAGCAGCAAGTACAAAGGACGGGAAAGTGGTTCACTGATAAGAATCTTTTCAATGAAAGGAGTTGGGAAGGGTTCTCAATGGCTGCGCGGGAAAGAAATAAAACGGCCGCCATTATAAGAGCGCATGAAGCGAGGCCGGGGAAACAGATAACTGAAATTCACGAAGATGCAAAATCTAGCGTTGTTAAAGGGGATGATGAAATAACGGGGGCGCTCATCAATCGGCGTGAGATTGTGAGGCAGGAATAGCTTGGTTGGAATACCACACCCGTCGGCAACACAAAAAAGTTCGAATGAATTATTTAGAAAAGGCGCGTGATGTCGTGGGCCTCTGGGGACTGAGTCACCGTTCCTTAAAAAAAATAGGAGGAGGCAACGCCGGCCACAACAGGGGGGAGAAGGGCGGCCCGTGTACGGGCCGCTGCGGCGGAAGGAAATCCCCCCGAAAAACGACCGCATCGCGAAGGCAGGCACCCCGCCCCAGCTTCATAGACGTCCTTGCCGTAAGAGAGAGAAAAAACAACAGCTAGGGAAATGCTTAACCTGGCCGTCTATACGCCCTGGGTGGGTCGGGAAGAAGGACGGATGCGTAGTCCTTGGGGGTGGGCAGCGTTAAGGTAAGGGGGACCGCCAACAGACGTACACTTATCCGAGGCGTCATCTGTGGGGAGTCGGCATGCTCGAAGGAGGGAAGGAAAAGGGGGACAGTCACCCAAACTACTAAGGAACAAATCGGGGAGCCCAGATGGAGACTCCTTCTTCAATGAATCGATGAATCGCTGGGTTATGTCAACAAGATTCAGACCGAAATAGAACAAGGAGAAGAGGGTTGAAGAGATCACGAAATAGTGGAAAAGTAAGCAAAAACGTTGAGGATAGTTTGCAGAGCGTTGGGGGGTGGAAAGTACTTCCGACAGACGGCAGGGAATCCACGGCGCACCATTGCCTATTCGGATACTGCAGAGGGAAGGTTATGAGTCTGACCGGCCGAAGAATTGAACATTAAAAAATAAAAAAAAGGAAAACATGGGAAAAGAAAGACAATGATATAGACGAATGGGGCCGCGCTGTTGAATAATTTGATAAATTTAGAAGTTCTAACTAAAGGAAAAGTAATGAGGCTCATCTTTTAAGTTGGAGATTGGGAAGAGGAAGGGGGGAACCGGACCTCCGAAGGGTGGCTCAAAACAAGGAACAAAAAACCCATATTTCAGACACAAATCTGAATGAACTCAGACAGAATTTGGTCCTGGAAAAAACAGACAGCCAGAATGTGGCTATTGAGTAGACAATGCCGATTGTGCATGGCAAACGCTCTGGATGGACGGCCTTGCAGCAAAAGACTACGGGCAAAAACTCTCAGTAACAGTCACCTCTCGAAGCTACGCAGCTGCTGATAGAAAACATAAGAACAGAAAGTCCACAGAATTAGATCAGCTAATATAAGTGGATGAATCAGACAACGGAAATGGTCTCAGCGATATAATAAGGACCGTCCTCGCTCCGGGGGGTAGAGTAAGAAATGAAAGGGAAAAGAGCTGCTCCTCAAAAATCATGAGGAAGGGGCTATCAGAGAATAAAGTCCCGGAAAAAAGGAACTGGGGAATACGCGAGACTAGATAATGATTCGGAAAAGAAGCTGCGCAGCTTATCTTCTCGGATCTGTAGGAAAGGAAAGAAGCTCTACGAAATCTTCTCACCATCGGAGAAGAGAAGGAAGAAGAAGGAAAAGTCACGCTAAATATGAATCGGAAAAACGACACTTCACATACGACGGCTAAGCTTAAGCGTAACACGCACTACCTACCTCCATACGCCGTGGAAAAGGTCTCAAGTAAATGAAGCAAGGAAAGAAAAAGGATTGCGTCAGAAACTTATTCAAGAGGGTCCTCGACGGAAAAAAGGCATCCTGATACCAACAAAGGGAGACGGGTCTTGCTCAAGGTTATTATATCCCCATAGATGGAAGGGCAAGGGCAAGCACATCTAAATTGTTGGGGTTGGCGTGAAGGCGAATGGTCGGTATCACACAATACGGAGATTAGGCAGTTCGGGGGTCTTTGCCACTCAGCAGTTTAATAAGACAGAACTTAGACTAGACCAAGGCATGGCAGCTTTAAAGGGAAAGATGAAAACAGAAAACGAAACTGGAGACATAGTCACGCGGATGGAACCGTGCTTCGTTCATAGGGCCAGAATTCACGTAAGACTCTGTCGAACATACGCCATGAGGACGGCCGCGGCAATGGACAAAAAAAGGCGAATAGAATGGGGCCTCAAACGCAAAGCTCTCTGCGCAGAGTGGCAGTAGAAAAAGAAAAATGGAAATCACAGGGGGACGGGGAGAAGGGGCTCGAAGTTAGTCGTCCACCGGAAGTATGGTACAGCGAAACGCCTATGTCTGATGGAGTAGCTGGAAAGACGAGTGGGAGTGCAGGGCGTCAAGATGGGAATAAACCGAAGGAAACAAAACGATTCTCATCAGGGGCAGCGAGGATGAGGTATGATAGAAGCCAGGGACGGAAAAAAATGAAGGAAAAAGAAAACTAAAATTCGAAGGCCGGGGGGAAGAGGGGACGCAGGGCTGGGTGAGGCTTAATGAGTGAAGCAGGTACAATGTGGCGGAGGGAACTATGCGGAGGGGAAAGAATAGGCCGATTTGAAGGGGGAAAAGGTCGCTACTGATAGGGTGATCCGCCAAGTTTCACAATTGGGAAAAGAGAGAAAGCGCTTCCCGGGGTCTTTGTTCATGGCAGTTAGCGGTTGTAAAAGAATGGCCGAGGCAGGGGAATTAGGATTGGGCGAACAGAGAAAATGATAAGGAAACAACATCGGTGTTGGCCTTCTTTTGAAACACCTTTAACCAGGGATTCAAATCGAGAAAAGAAGCCGCCCAGGCTATAACGAAGATGCAGCGGGTGCGGTCGTCCATGTGGGGGACCAAAGGAGGAATGACGCTCGGAGCCAAGAATAAAAGGAAGTCCCGCCGGCAGATGTGTGTTCACGCCTCCCGCTTTGATCTCCCTATAGGAAAAACGAAGAAAAAAGAGTAGTTTGAGGAATAGTAGGTCCTTTGGAATTGGAGGGCGGCTGAATTAAAATGCAGAGAGAGACTAAAGGAACTCGGGAGGCAAAAGTTGGTTGAATAGCTAAAAACTCTCGCCGGGACGTGACGATACTTGTCCTTTTAGTCAGCGGGGAGGGAGAAAGGTGAAAAAGAGACCGAATAAAAGAAAGAGTTGACGGCGTGAATTGGGGTGGGAAGGGGAGAATATAGAAACGGACGCTGAATGTTCAAAGACTAGGAGTAGAAAATCCCAGGTGCCAGTCAAACGGTCATCAGAGAAAGACAAGCTCGAGCCTGAGCACGAGATAGGATTGGAATTGACGGGGGGGGGAGGGGGGAGAGGGATTCCTGCAAAAAAAAGTCCGCGCTGGCTGAGGGGGGCTTAGTTATGCTTATCGCCTTGTTTTTGGGGCCTTCTGAATGGAGGAAAAGCAAAAAAAGGCTGTTGAAGGAGGAAGAGAAAGGGGGAGGAAGAGGAAGTCAGCATGTGACTGAGAGGACGCGTTATAGAAAAAAGAGGATTT
>Ga0179593_1714967_pt1 | contig 12370 bp, 14 predicted proteins | sample CZODoug2_1_08_16_FD_185931 | JGI IMG/M metagenome (GOLD analysis project Ga0179593, IMG submission 185931) | Vadose zone soil fungal communities from Angelo Coast Range Reserve, California, USA - CZODoug2_1_08_16fungal (PacBio error correction) | ecosystem: Environmental > Terrestrial > Soil >...
ACAGACCGATTTTGAAGGGAAAGGAAGGGGGGGAAAAGGAAAGAAAAAAGCGACGCACCCACGAAAGTAGGAAGGAGAAAAGGTCGGCCTCCTGGGCTTGTCGCCGGGCGACCAAAGGATCCGCAGAGAGGGGAGTCTTTAACCCGACTCGGTGTGAGAATAGGGGGGTGGGCCGAGATGCGGCAGACAGTGGTAGAAACATGACCTCAGTGGAGCGTGACGGTCAAGCGACGGGGAAGCTTTTGGGGAGACCGGGGGAATCGGGGCCCAGCGGAAAAGGTTGTAGGAAGCAAGGGAAAATGGGGAAAATATTAAGATGTCAAAAAAAAAATACAACCAATTTAACAAACACGGTTGGTGGGAAGGAGACTGCGCAAAACGAGGGAGGACTCCAAAAGAAAAGGGGTCGGAGTGGAGATAAAGATCCACTGCAGAAGTGTACAAAATAGAAAAGGTCAACTCAAGGCGAACGGCCATATTACCCATGGGAGGGAGTGAAAGGCGATGTTGATTACAAAAAAAGGGGGACAAATGAGGGGCGAGGGAAAAGCAGTAATCCCCGTGTGTGGTGCCTGACCAAAGGGAGGATCCCGCCATTGGGGATTGCCATTTTTGGATACGAGCGATCCCTGAGAGTTCCTCAGCGCGAAGACTCCCAAGGAAACGAAGCGCGATGTGTCTAATTGTGGGAAAAAAAAGAAAAAAAAGAGGAAAGACAGAAAGAAGTGGTATGTTTGTATCAGTTCGAATCTGGGAGGGCAGGGGGGATCGGGACCGTTGAATGGGGGGGGAAGGTCGGACCAAAATAATTGTGGGCGGGGAGGGAGAAAAGAAAAAAAAGAAGAGGATGTGAAGAAAATGAAATTCAGGCAGGCAGTTTCCGTATGAGGTGTGAGCGCGTTTTTCGTAAAGGGAAAAACGAGAAAAGAAAAAAAATCTAAAACGGGTTACACCACCTTCAGAGTTGCCTTGGGCGGCAGGAAAGAGGTGCCCCTCCATGACAAGAAACGTATTAAAAAAAGGAAAAGCGCAGGAGAATAGGAAAGGTTGACAAGATCGCTGAAGCGGCCATTTGTGGCCTGGGTGGATGTGTCTTAAAACACATTAAAGGGGGGCTGGAAAAAGAGGGCTGCTAGCATATGCTTAAAAGAACAAGAAAGGGGATACACGACTGGAGAAAACTAAAAGGGCGCTCTCACCACAAAGGGAAAAGAGAAGACGAGTTCGAGGACAAAGCGACAGTGGAAAACATCAGGAAGGGAAAAGAGGTCATAGACCAAGACACGGGTAATGTTAACAGCCACCAGGAGAACCCACGAATCATTTCGCCGACAAAAAAAGGGTTATGCGAAAAATTCGCTCGTGAGCGGGGAATGAACCATCGGGGTGAAATGAATGTTGACGTCGCGTCAAAAAAAGAACTCCAGCTTAATGAAGGTGTTTTTTAAAGGGGTGGAGAGGTACAGCTTCTTCAAGACATGGAAAAAAAAAAAAAAGCGGGAGGAAAAAAAAGAACTCAGTTGCGGCCTGTAACAAACGGCAAAAGCAAGAAGAGTTTTTTGGGGGTAGAAACATAAAAGGAAATGTAAGGCGTAACATCATCATGTGAAATTATCACGTGAAAAAAAATAAAATAACCAGAAACAAAGGAAACCCGAAAAAGGGGAAAGGGAAAAAAAGGAAGAAGGAGGGGAAAGTACAGGGTTAAAAAAAGATCAAAACTCTCACAAGGTCACCCGGCGACCATTCCTAAGGAAGAGAGAAAACGCAAAAGAAGTAGGTAGAATCACAGGAGGAAAAAGGGGGAGGTGAAGGGAAGGCGACGCAGAAGAAAAAAATGACGTGGTAGTCTTGGGAACCGAGAAAGAACCTGCGTGGTACTCAACCAAGAATATCCGCACTCCCGAACAATAATAATACAGCCGGGCCAAAAAGGAATAAAACTGAAGAATCTGGAACAAAGTTTCTGACCAAGCAGTGCTCGTGATCTCCAATCCCCAGAAAGTGGTCAGTTCCTTGGAGAATCCCCGTCCGCCTTTTAAAGTCAGGAAAGTGGGTGGACGAAAAAAAATTCCTGAGACGAAAAGCAGCTGCGATTTCTCTCAAAGCGAGCGCCTGCAGGGAAGGTCTCCCAACTTACAGCTGCCCCTCCGCTGTCAAAGACGCGCAAAAACGTTCATAAAGAAAAGAGAAAGGGAAAGAAGAAAAACAGAGGAGATCACTAAAGCGACGGAACCAAAGGGGGCTGAGAACAGCTGGTGCCTCCCGCGAGGGAAAGGAAGGAGGGCCAAAAGGAAAGGAGAATCAAGGTGGGCAAGGAGGGTGTAGGACAGCGGCCGTTCCAAAGCGAAGCTTGACACTGTTATATGCGGTGGAGGGAATTTCTCCGTAGGGAGGAACGGCCCATAGTTGAAAAAGAAGGAAGGGGGAAAAAGAGAGGAAAAAAAAACCGGGTCGAGAGCAGATCTTGTTTGAAATCAAAGTACCGGTGAAAAAAAGGGGAGACACCTACCACTGGGGGGGGGGTTTGGGAGAGGATCTTTTCATAGGGTGTAAAAGAAGGGGGGAGTGGAAAGGAACAGCTCGCTCGTGACATTCATCCGTAGGTGGTAGAACGATCGATGACCATCTGAGAAGAGGCGTAGAGAAAAAAAGAAATGGGGCTCCCAAACTTCGTAAAAAAAAAAGGAGGAATAGGGGGAGATGGGGGAAAAAAAAAAAAAAGAGCGGGATGGTGGGGGGGTGTGGCTTCTCGGGGGGGGAAACCGTTGGGAATGTAGGCATCGTCTCCTAAAAGCAAGGAAGAGCGGAAGCCGCCATATACATTGCCTCTTACCTCTAGTTCTAAAAGAAAAGGGAGAGTAAGAAAAGATGAAATCAAAAGGTAAAAAAATAACATAAAAAGTGTTGTTTCTTCTCACTAACAATTCTAGTGGGAAAGAGGCTGTAGCGGCTAGTAACAAGTAGAAAGGGAGGGATTCCCAAAGGGGGCACAAGGAGTGGCCGTCCTGAGAAGCGCGGGAGAGAAAAACCAAGGGAGTGGAAAGCGGAATAATCCATGTCGCCGACCCTGGGGAATACGAGACCGGGGATAACGTTTCTTTGTCAAAAAAAAGGGGGTGATTAGGTCGAAGGACGGGGAGGCACAAAAACGATCGGCACGCGGGGCACGGTCGCAGGAAAAATGGAAGTTCCTCGACAATCTCTCTTTAAACATCTCATGGCGAGGAAGTGTAAAAAAGAAGAAGTGCAGCTGAGTTCCTGAATGTTGAAAAGGATTTCAGAACAAAAGGGAAAAGGAAGAAAGAAAGAAAAGAGGGCGAAGATGACTCGTAGTCGCCCGGAGGAGTTCGGAACGGGACAGTTTGAGGGCTGTCTTCGACGAAGCAGAAGAGGATGATCAGACCCAGGAGAAAAGGCTCAACAACAACACGGAGGAGGAGAAATGCAATCGCTCATCTCAAGGAAGGGGAAAAAACACGAAAGAGACAAGAAGAAGCCAACAATCAGGCGCTCGACAGCAAGAGTCTGCCTCAATTGGTTGTTCCGAGAAGGAAAGACAAAACATTGAAAGCGGGTCTTTGTAAAAAGGTATCCCAGCGCTAAGAGAGATTGAAAAAGAAAAGCGAAATCCTCTTACAAAAACCAACGCGGGGACGAACGCTTGTGAAAAAGCAACAGCCAAAGGGGGGGAGGAAAGGGAAAGAGAGCTAAAAAGGAAAAAAAACACAAAACGGGCAGGGGTCCGGCGACTGATCAAAAGTGCAGGTCATCAAACTGAATGGCTACCGGCCACGATAGAGCAATTTCAATAAGAGAAACGGACCCGGAAACAGCAGGCAGGAAGAAATGTTCCTACTCAAACCGAGATTGACCAAGGAGAAGGAACAACCTCACGTGTTAGGTGGGACGCGCAGAAGGAATGGGGAAAGTGGAAGAGGTTACCTCTGGTCTATAAACAGAAGTTGCTTGGACTGAGAAGGAGGGCGATAATTCACTAGTAAGGAAGGAGTATGTAAGGTCGTTCCGTATGTCTGACGGGGAGGGCGATACGGCGGTTGCCTACACAGAAATCTTCCATTTGGTAAAAAAAATAACACGAAAGGAGAAGAACAAAACGAATGACGGTTTTTGGCGCAAAAAATAAAAAAAAACTGACACAAGGGGAAGAGAATCGGGAGCGAGCGGAAATAAAGAGATTCGACAAGAGAACCTTAAAATTACGTAGAAAGTAGCTCGGGAGGCGAAAGGAAGAACGAAGCCATAAAAAACCTACTAAAAACAAAAAAGATGTGGGTCCCGGGTCAATCAGGAGCGGGTATGAACAGCAAAAGGCAAACAAGGCCCGCGGCCAACGGGAGGGAAGGAGAGAGTGGAAATGAGAAGTCAAAGTATGCGACTTGCGAATGGAGAAAGAACAACGCAAATAGGAAGTTTTGAAAGTACAGCCGGCGCTGGAAGGAGGCTAAAGGGGACGTGACAAAACTAACCAAAAATCCTCCTACCAGAGTATTCAGAACAGGTGCAGCAGGGTGCACGCCGCTGTGAGTCGCGGGCGCGACCAGACATCCTCCAGGTGTAAAAAGCTTTACGTAAAAAGAGGGGATGAAATCATGTGTCCTCGTAGGATAACCGGATATTTGGGGGGGAACAGGACAAGAACGGTTTGGAGTCGCACGATCGGCAGCGGTAGCTTTGATAGTTAAAAGGAGGGGGGGGGAGGGCGCACTCGTTGAAGAAGGGAGGGCAAGGGGTCGAAGGGTATCACAAGGGGTCCTGGTCGGAAAAGGGGGAGAAGAGGCAAAGGAAGTTATATGCCATCCAAAAAACGGAAACTGTTCAGGTTATTCACGAGCGCAACGGGGTTGTTTGAGAGAAAGGGGGAGAGTCAATAATGGGGAGAGCCCGGATGCCCGGATTGGGGAGATGGGGTGTTACAATAAGGTTGCCAGAGTCTTCGCGGTTGAAAAAAAGAAAGGAATCGGACCACCGTAAAATGGGTGAAGCAAGAGTAAGGCACCAATGAAGAGGCCAGTTTAGGCCGGAGCGATCATCCTGGGAGGTTCAACGAAGGAGCGGAACTACCCTAAAAAGGGAAGTGGTGCGAACTTTTGAAAACAAGAGAAAGACTTAAATGCATTAATTAAGGGGGGGGGTTTTAAAATCCTAGTACGGGCGTGGTATCTGTAGAAATAGTAATCGGCATCCAGTATTATCCTTTGTTGGGGAAGGAGAGGGGTAAGAGACCAGTCATAGAAGGCTGTGAGGCAGATCCGGCGGAATGAACCTGGACATCTTGCCGCCCATAATTGGAGGTTTGGAGAACGATTTCCTTGGGAAAGGGCAAAGAACAAACACAAAGGGTACCACCCGGAGTAGGAGTTGGGTATGGCAACAGACAGGCCATTAAGCACGCGCAGCGTCTTCGTCCGCTAACGCGAAGCGACTACCGGAAGGATACAGAGGAACTAGCTATTTGTGATCGTGGCCTGGAAATACGGGTCTTATCACTCTTGCAGAGTGTGCTAGCGGTGGCTACCAAGATAAATAGGGGCAGGTGAAATTCTCAAAGAAGGGGCAAACTCTCAAACAAAAGAGAGAGGAAAAAAGTCAGGGAGGAGAGACGAATTCAAAAAGGAGCGTGATCTAGGAGACCAGAGAAAAGACAAGGTGCAGGAGACAGGGGGGAGTGACAGACAAGAAAAAGTCAAGGGATCATTCGCTACAGAGAATTGTAGACGTACGAAGATAAAGACCCGTCAAGGAGAATCGATCGTACAGCACGAATACGGAAGGGGGAGGGGGGTGGGAGATTGCATCTGGTTCCTCGGTTCTAGGGGGACCAAGAAAGGTGGTTTCCACCTCAAAAGAGGAGAAAAAAAAGAAGGAAAAACCATGACGCGAAGGTGATAGTGTCGCAAGAAGCAAACCGGAGGGGGAAAAGGAGCTTTAAAATCGGTGCCCCCAAAGACCAAAAAAAAACGGGATGCCATATAAGAGGCATCCAGACCGACAGGGAAAGAATGTAGACAGGGGGAAAGTAGTTTACGGAACAAAGACTCAAAAAAGGAGGAGGGGCATTGACTGGGCGTCAGTAAGGGCAGCAGAGGAAACCAACGAAAATTATCGGAACTAGAAACTAAAGGGGAAATCTCGGGTATCCTAAATCCGTATGATACCACACAGGATTGGTCAGATTTAAAAAAGGAGGGAAGAAAAGGAACAGAATTCTGCAACCGGCTGGGGCAAAAACAAAGAATCTAGAAAAAAAGCCCAAGCAAAGGGACAAATGGCTAAGAGACTACCGGAGGGGAAAAAAACTTGGAGTCAATCTTGGATGATCGGGGACTCAAAAAATCCCAAGAACCGGGGCCGGTGCCGTGAGCCAAACGGAAAAGGTTACACCAGGCAGGGAAAAAGTGGTGGGGTCAAAAAATAATTGCCTTGTCATAAATCGCACCAAGGATGCTACAAGCGAGCGACGGGAAAAGGGAGACTTTCTCCAAATCCGAGAGAAAGAGGGGGCAAAGGAAAACAGGCAACGTGCAGTCGGGAAAGTATCCTTAGCCCATCAAAGAGTAAAAACGAGGAGGGGACATCTGGGGGTGGGGGGGGGGCGTCAAGCTGCAAGACAAAAAGAGAGAGACCAGAACGACCAAAAAGTACAATCGGTCCCGTTCAAGCCCGACGCAAGAGGTAGATTCTCCCGGTTCGTAGTCACGTGTTTGAAGGGGTCAAACACGAAAGCGTTTTAACAGAGCTCATCAGAGGAAGGGGGAGGCATCTGACCGTAAAGCTAGAAACTCAAATCCCTTCACGAGTAACCTCGACTAAAGCCAGAAAAATGAAGGACTGACACTGATCTCTGTTGAAAGAGTGAAGGAATGAAAGATTCAAGGGGAAGGGAAAAACGTACAGGGAAGCTCAAAGGGGGGGAGTGAAGATCGGGGTAAATTGGGTGGCTAGGGGAGTTTTCCCTCTTTTCGAGCCAGGACATGACTAAGAAAAGAGAGGGCCTTGATTAGAGGAGGGAAAAAGGGAAGCAACGTGCAATCGTCACAGAGTATGTATGGCGGCCCAAACTTAAACGAAAACATTAGGCATTGGGAAGTCAAATGATGCGGCTGGGTTGGGTTGGGGAGTGAATTGAAACCGGCAAGTTTTAGGAAAAAGAATCTAAAGACAAGAGGACAAGGAAAAGCCTGCAAATGGTGGGAAATCATCGAGGTCATCTTCGCAAATAAAAAACCAAGCGAAAAAAGGGCTAAAAGAAGAAGGTGAAAAATATACAAAAGGAAGTCCAAAATACGTTCAGTCGCCAAAAGAACCGAAGGGTGGAAAGCGGACGAGTTCTCGGTTGAAATATGAAAAATTATTCACATATTTGCAGGCGAAGGGACGGGACGGGAGACTTGAAGCGCGCTATAGGCCGTTTGCTCAGGGACCAGCCCGAGATATGAGAATTCGCCGACCAAGGCCGAGAGAAAAAGAAAAAGTCTGGGGACAGGAAAAATTTGTGTTGATTCAGAAAGTGGTGCGCACACACTCCGTGTCGGGACGGCCTGGGTCGCGTTCAGGGTAAAAAAGGCTTGAGCTGGCCCGCTAAGACTCTTCGTACGCCAGCGATTCCTGAAGCAAAAAAAGAAAGAGAAAGATTGCCGGGGGTGCGAAAGTGTCGCGGTCGAAAAAAAAAGGAAAAAAAAATTTGCATCTGTCCTTAGTGAAGGAGCAGCGCCACCCATGGGTTGCAGGGGCGCAAAGGATTCGGCTTAGAAAAAAAGCAAGAGAAAAAGGGGCAGAAACAACAAACCGAGAGGAGAGATGAACTGGCAAAAAAGGTCGCTGTTCACAACAAACATCGTCAAGAAGTGGGTAAGGAAAAAAAAAACCAAACAAAATTCCAACATGGGGGGACTCATAGAAGAGAAAAGGTCTGCGTTTGAAAGACACGAACAGCCGATCAGAAAGAGACAACTGCAAGAAGGGGTTCCTGTCAATTCATCGAAAATAAAGTCGGGGTACGAAGAAAAATTTGAAAGCAATTACAAGAGCGAATCAGGAAAAGCCACAGGGAAAGACCGCTTGTGAAAGAGACAAAAAAACAAAACGTGGGGATGACCTAAAGAAAAGAGCCTGCTTGCAAGAATCAAGAACAGCGGCAATTTGGGCTGGGAAGAGGAAAGGGGAAAAACGGCAGTAACGCGTCTGGTTGCAGCCAAAAGAGAATCTAATGGGAGAAATTAACTTAATTCAAAAGAAAAGGAAAAAGCGAGAAACTACAATCGGGACAAGCGAAGTTTCTGGGGAAAAGTTATTGATAAAATGGGGGTTTCGCATAAGGAAAAAAGACAACTGAGACGGATTGGCATTGTTGGGAGGAAGAAATCGAGGTAAGAGAAGCAAAATTATATGGCGGCATTCCGCTTCCGAAAGGGAATGGCGACCGGGGGAAGGCCCCACACGGGAGAAAGAGAAAGCAAACAAAAAAAAAACTCATGTCGAGACCAGCGCAAAGGGAAGACATTGCAGAGACGAAAAAAGGGTGGGGAAAAAGGGACCAGGTCAATCTTTCTGGGAACGATGCCAGCCTGTAGGCGGAGGGAGAATCGATCGCGGGGAAAAGCAGAAGAAGCGATGGATTCAGGACATGTTGACGAAGGCAGGGAAAGAAGCGAAACCCTAGAAAAATAGGAGAGAAATGGTCTCTTGGATAAGAGAGGTAGGGGTCCCTGCAATTTCGTGTAAGAAATCGCGCAAGCCGTCCGCGCGACAAAAACTGTACCTCGCAGAGGTAAAGGCAATGCAAGAGAATGAACATTAACGTCAAAGGACGAACAAATCGAAGTGTTTGTGAGCCAGCAGACGGAAAAAAGAGAGGAAAAAAGAGGCGGAAGAACAAGTTCAAATCTGAAAAAAAAAAGCAACAGTAACGAAGAGCTTAGCGGGCGGCCTGCACAAGAAGGTTACCGCATAGAAATCAACTGTAGATTAAAAGAGGGGGTAACGATGGTTGTACCCAGGGAGGAGACCTTGGGGAACATGCACAACCAAGGGAGGGAGGACGTGCCGGAGGTTGATCTAAAGAAGGGGAGAACGGGAGCGGGCATCTCTCGGAAAAGAAAAGAAAAAAGGGTAAGACGGGATACGACACACATTGTCGCAAAAGCACGGTACCGACTGAAGTTGAAAGCAAGAGGGTCGATTCCGCACCGACACGGTAGGGGGGGAATTCAAGACATCAGGGTCAAATGTGGCTAAAAGCGGCAAGGCCTAAGTCGAGCCCGGAAGGGATGAAATGGGGGGCGGAGGTATAGAATGGGGTCTGTACCAAAAAAGAAGTGCCCCAATTAGGTAAAGTTGAACAAAAAGCAAATGACCAAAGAAAGTGGGGGGTATTTCCTTAGCGCGAATCCTGAAAGGGAGGACCAGTGTTTTGCACCTACATCCGGGGGGGAAGAAGTCCATTACATCCGAAGCTAAAAACTAGGTGTTAAAAAAAGTTAAATGACAACTGAAAAAAAGTAATTAAGGCAGTGAGTTATATCAGACGGAAGGGTCAAGGGGTCTGGAGGAACTATTAAAGAAGACAATGGTGGATTTGGGCACAGATGGAAGAGGGAACGACAGAAGTTGTGCGAGGAGGGGGCAAAAGAAATCAAGTCCGGGGAGCTGGGGAAAGAACAGAGCCCAAACCCAGATTCGGAGGGGGTAGAGACTAACATTCTGAGACATTATGAACAAAAAAAACGCTGCAACCCCAACCAACACAGAAAGATAGGAAGGTGGGTATTCAAAAAACTGCGCAACACGGCCACGCCATTTCAACAAGGAAAATAATTCACCTGGGAATTCGCAGAGAGAGAAAGTGAATAAGGAGGGAGGGATGCAATTGATCACTGGGGGGGTGTTTTCTTTCCAGAAAAAGACGAATCAAACTTGTCTTGTCATAGATTGGCTAGAGGGACGAGGGAGGGAAGATGATTCACTCAGGGGAGGTAACGAAGAAGCATAGAAATCAAAAGAGAGATTAGGAAAGAGAACCCGAGGCGCAAGGTCAACCCACGTGTCAATTGGGAAAAAGCAGACCAGGAAAAATGCAAATGATACCGTATGTGAAAGAACGAAAAAAGAAAAAGGATTCAAGCGACAGATCATTGTCACCGGGACGATCACAAGCGCTTTCACAGAGTGCCAATAAGAAGGAGCGGGAGGAATGACTAAAACGTCATAAGAAAAAAAAAAAAGAAGGTGTGTGGGAAACAGGGAGAGTGAAGCTAAAGATCAGGACATAAGGATCCAATAATAGTAAAGAACAACCTCACCACCTCAGAAAAGAGGGGGGCAACATAACAAAATCGCATTCAGAAAAAGTTATTTTTAGAGAAAGCACTAAGACCCAAGGTGATGGGCCGATTTACAAAAAAATCTGTGGAAACGCAATTATCAAAAAAGAATGCCGATAGAAATAGAACAAGATCCAAGACCAACCGGGAAGAAACAGAAAAAAGCCTTAAGTGAATGAGGGAGGGGGGGGCATTTACTGGAAAAGGACTAAAAAACGCTCAAAACGCTTCAAGGAGGTCAAGGGAAGGCCCGACTAAAGGAACTCGAACAACAGGAGTCGGAGACTCTTAAGAAACTAACCTGGCAATGGTGAAGGGATCAACTTCTAAGAAGGTATCACAAAAACCCATTACGGGGGGCTAACTAGGGAAAAAGGAACAAAGTCTGCAACCGGGGATTGGGAAAAGAACACACCTTTCAGAAAAAAAAAAACCAGACCAGGGCGGAACGGCTCTAATGAGGACAGGAAGATAGTTGAGAAAAACTTTCAAGCGTGTAGGGAAAAGGGTGAATCCAAAAAACGACGGGTAGGTGGCCGTGAAAACTCGCCCCCTGGGGGGACCACTTAAAGACCGTGTGGGAAAAAAAAAAAAGGACGGGGTGGACGGGAGAACGAACATCACCTTCAGAATTTGCAAATCGCCGGCCAAAGTTCACGTTCTCCCAGCGACAGAAAAGAGGGGGCAAGGAACCGCCGTGGATAATGAAAGATCCGGTCTCAAATCACTAGGGAAAAAAAAGAGGGGGGAGGATATCAATTCTGCGTGGGAAGGGGAGAAAGGGGGGAAAGACAGGCGATCAAGTCAAGCAAAAAACAAAAATCGTTGGAACCGCATACCGCCGACAAGATCGTAGAACAAGCCCGGAGGTCGTAGAACGGGGTTGGAAAGCGCATCAAGCGAAAGTCTTGAAGTTCAAAAAGGAGGGAGGGAAGTGGTGAGTCCTGCTCAGTTCGCAAGGTCGAAAATCATTTAGAAGGACTCTGACGGAAAACGGGATCGGCCAGTTGGGGTAGAAACCGGAGTGCGGAAATGAAAAAAAGAGGGGACAAAAATTGGTAAGGGAACAAGACCGGCTGAATCACGCCCGGGTGGGTATGGGGATGGAGAAGACGGGTGGGAAAGGTGTCACTTTTTGGATTACTAATGCAAACGCTCGCTCGCTTACGGACATAACCTACGGGCTTTTAAAAAAAATCTCTCACTCAAAAACGGGCTCCAAGTCAAAGAGGAAAGGGGGGGAACGGCAAGCCCAACTTCGCGTAAAAAAAAAATAAGCGGTGTACGGGGAGAGAAATGGGGGAGGGCTGGTGTTTGTTTTGCTTTACGGCCGGGGTAACGCATTGGGCGTGTGTAAAAGAAGCATCGCCATACAAGAAAAGAACGGATGAGTGAAAATAAAAGTATTAGCTTCTCGAGTTGGTAGGCCAACCCAATGCAGAGAATCCGATATTGTAGGGGAAGAGAGAAAAGAGTTGAAAAATATAAAGGGGAAATAGTCTGCAGAAACTCGCTTGAAAAAAAAACTCGTTAAGCGGGTCCCATAGAGAAGGGGACATTAAAGGACGGAAATCATAGGGCTAGGGAAGGGAAACAGTTCGAGATTGAAAGAGCGGAAATGGCACGTTGGCAAACAGGATTTGAAACCAGCCAAGAATGATACAGGAGCCGACCGACTTTTGCCGAATGGGGGGGATGTCGAGGGGAGGGACTGGAGAAAAAAAAGGGGCGTCAACTAGTCTTCGTCGCCACACCGTAATCCTAAACTTAAATGTAAGAAAAGAAAGGAAGCCAAGTTGCCCTAAAGAAAGAAATGAGAACATGGTCGAGGAAAACAAAGGAAAAAACTTCGTTTCGGGGAGAAAGGGTCAGGTAGTGACGCGCGGATTGAGGGGGGACCATGCAGCAAAACAAGGTGGAAATAGGGTCTGGGAAAAATCACCAATTATGATGCAGGGGAAACAGAAGCTACGATGCGTCGGGAGGCTTCGGGATACGCGGAACAATAGAATATGCACACAGTGCTA
>Ga0179593_1716345_pt1 | contig 12370 bp, 13 predicted proteins | sample CZODoug2_1_08_16_FD_185931 | JGI IMG/M metagenome (GOLD analysis project Ga0179593, IMG submission 185931) | Vadose zone soil fungal communities from Angelo Coast Range Reserve, California, USA - CZODoug2_1_08_16fungal (PacBio error correction) | ecosystem: Environmental > Terrestrial > Soil >...
GGTGCGGGGAATAATGGGGAAAGATTCTCGTTTTCAATATTCTGCGGTAGCCAGACTCCGAAGGGCATGGGAAACCCCCGCGAAGGTCTTGCAGAGGTGTCGGGTGGCCGGTAAGAAACACGAATGGCGTGGTACAAGAGAAACGACGTTTCAAAAAAAAAGGGGGGGGGGTACTGCACCGCCTGACTAGGGGGAAGGAGGTAAGGGAGGAAACGGTGCGACCAACGCTCCGGGTCACACGGGGGGTTGAAGTTCGCCGGGCAAATTCGCACCAAACCCTACCGTTGAGAAAGGCACCTTGGGGGGGGGGGGGGGGGCAAGCGGGGGGCAAAAATAACGATTTCCGAGGAAGTGGTACACCACTAAACCCCACCACAAAGGTGGTCCTTGGGACAGAAAACAGAGCGGCCCCTGGTTGAAAGCATTGGACGCAGGTTGAAAAAACCACCGGACAAGCTTTTTTCTGAAAAAAACAAAGAAAAAAAAGCCCGTCTAAGGCCCGGCTCGCGCCCATCATTACGCAAAAATTTTCCCCCAGAAAAAACCCACTGCCAGAAAGGGGGTACTCTTACTAACACGCCGGGAAGCCGAATTCCCCGTCCAACTTGAATCGGCCTCTCAATGGAAAAGAAAGCGGGTTTGTAGGTGGGAAAAGGGGACCTCCGGGGAACCTGTCATAAAAAAAAAAAAGGGAAAGTTTCATCAGGGGGGAAGAGAGAACAAGGGCCCAGAACGTCTAAGAGTTCGCGGAGAACTGGGGACAACTCTGGAGGTGTCACTTTCCAAAGGGAAAATTAGGACTTCTGCTGCAGAGAGAAATCTAGAAAAAAAAAAGGTAAGTCCGAGAGGAAACGAAAAGGCCGAATAATTCGGGCAAAAAAACAAAACCCGAAAGGGAGGGTAGGAAGAAGGAGGGAGAATCGGGCCTTCTCGAAAGAGGCCGATTTTCGCGGAGAGGGCATAGAAAATCTTGGGGGACTTTAAGACAAAGCGCCACGAGGACGGAGAAGATTGGGGAAGAAACTTTAAATCGGAAAACGGCTGGAAAGGAGAAAGGAAGGGAAAGGGGGCTGGGATGGGGTCCATAACGTGCCGGGAAACAGCAAAGAAAAAACCCCAGAGGGAAGCATGGTCCCGAAAAAGGTGCCAAGGGGCGAAGGGAGAAAGCGAAAGGGGGAGAAATGCTGCGGGAACCACCATTTTCGGGGGGCGGAAAGGAGGTGGCACAGCCAATGGGGCTCGTCATTGGGGGGGGGACCCTTTCAAAAGGGGGGGGTGGGGTTGGGGGAGTGGAACTGCAACGAGGAGAGGGAAACGAATGCCGCCTTAAAAGGGAACTTTAATAAAGGAGGGGAGGGGGGGGAAAAAGACTGACTAAAAAAACTGGGGATAAGGGGAGAACCTCTTTGGAAAAAAAGAAAAAAACTATTCAGGCATTCCATTTTAACAGAGAAAAAAAAAAGAAACCTCAGGGGGTATTGTCCCTGTGGTTGTGCCCCTAAAAAACGGAGAAAGATTATCGGGGTTTCAGAAAAAATCAAGATTGGGAAACCTTTAATTAAAAACAAAATCGAAAAAAAGGAGTCCCGTGAATTTTCTTTGGAATAAGGGGCAAATCGGTTACAAAAATAGATGAGAAAACCCTTGTTGGGTTAAAAAGGTTTACTTCAGGGGGCCAAGCTATCTATGGAACTCCGTGGACAAAAGTCTGAGGGAAAGACATCATCTTGAAAGGCTCCCGTGGGAAGGGGGCCGGTAAAAGGACTAATGGGTCAGAAGTTTTGCAAAGGCGTTTAAGGCCGGTTGTTGAAAAAGGGAGGGGGGGTGCTCAGGACAGAAGGGGGGACCCGGTGGCGGGGAAGGTGCCAAGGGGGGCCGCGGAAGATTCACAGGACGTCGGGCCCTAACGTCACGCAGGCAAACTCCCTTGGGAGAAAAACGCGTAAAAACAGGAGCTCCCTAGAGAAAAAGGTGTGGTTCAAGATCACCTTACAGGTTCAGGATTTTTTTGAGGAAAAGGGCGGGTGGCATCGGGGGGGGGTGGTCGGTCTGGAACAAAAGCCGCGAATCCCGTAGTTGGGCAGAAGTCTGGAAGTGGAGTCTTTGTAGAGAAGGGAGTCGAACGCATACGACTCAAGAACGCTTTCCCAAGGTAGAAAAAACGACTCGGGGGTGCGCCAAACATTTGTCGTGCCAAGTGGACACTGTCAGGGCGTGATCCCAAGAAAAGAGCCGAGAACCCCGCGTGCAAAGGTCAGCGAAATCGGATCCAGGGGGGTACTAGTGAGAAATCTTCACTCAAAGACTTCGCTGAGGCTTTCTTAGAGGGCATTCACAGAGGACTCGAGTGGGGGGTTTCGGGCGAAGGTTAACTCTCACCTGGGGACCTCCTAAAGAAGAAAAGTCGGCAAAGAAAAGCTAAAAAGTTTTGGGTGAACAGGAATGTAGGGGGACGAACGTAGGCGTTGCACGGCAATCCGACAAAGAGTCGAAAGCGTCCGGGGCGATGACGGGGGGTTCGTGAATGAGGTACCATGCGCGTGGGTTGAAAATTTAAAAAAGACGGAGCCGACAAGTCAAGCAGAAAACTGCTGGAACGCTCTCCAAAAAAGGGTTTGCCAAGGGGGGTTCGCGTAAAAAAAAAAAGGACCCGGTCAATCCGCCGATTAAAGGCGGCCCGGGGAAAAACCTTACCCGAAGGATTCCTGGCCCGTTCACAATGCGAGAGGTTGAAAAAAACGAAAGCCCCGAAGGGGTGGGGTCGGCAAGGTTAAAAAAAAAAAAAAAAAAAAAAAAAAAAAAAAAAGGGGACCGGATCCAGTTGGGAAAAAAAAAACCTTTAACGAGAACGGGGAAAAACCGCGTCCGCCCGAACCCGTTCCCATCAGGGAAAAAAAAAAAGAGGGAAATAAACAGTGATCGAAGGGAAATGCGCCGGCGCTGAAAGGAGGCCGCCCGCACCCCGAATCTCTCAAAACAAAAAAAAAAGAGAAGAAAAGAGAAGAGAGGGAAAAGGCCGTTCCCCGGTGCGGAGGAAATCACCGTTTCAAAATTACGGTCAGGTCACCAACCTTTATCAGCTTAGCAACGGGGGACAACGGCGGCCCTCCCAAAACAACTGGAGCGCGTCGTTCAAAAAAAAAAGACAACAAATGGAAAAGGGGTCAATCAGACAAACCGACCAAGGCCGCCAACTTCGGTGTACGAAATCGTGAGGTCGATCCGAAGAAGAAAAGGTCTAACAATGAAGGGGGGGCAAACTAACCGCAAACCTAAAGTGCCCGCCGGGGGAAGTCAAAAGGCTAGGTCCTGGTGGGGGTTACGCGGTGATATGCAAAATCCGAGAAAAGAGGGGGCCACCGTCTGTGGCGGTGCTCCTGAAGGCATGTCAAACTGGCCCGAGTTGTCCCAAAAGAAAAAAACCGGGGGGGGGGAAGGAAAAATCACTGGGGGGGGGGAAAAAAAAACACGTCATCGCCAACAACTGGAATCTTCGGGGGAGTGGGGCGATTCAATGAAGAAGGGGAAAAAAGAACGTGCGTCACAATACGGTGGGTCGGAACGACACGACAGTTTTCGGCAAGGGCGTGGAAAGAAGGGCGTTGGAAAAGCCCGTCGTTCCAGGGGGTCCTGTATGAGTTACCTAACAGGGGGCCCTCAACAGGAAAAATCCTCAAAAAGAGGGTTCCTTACTCCCAAGAAACATCGGTCAACTAGAGACTCTCCCCCCTTTTAGGGACTGATGGCGAGCCAAACAATCCTCCAATTCAAAATTTCCCCGAAGGGCCACCGGACGTTTGGGCCCAAGAGGCTGTTTCTCAAGGAACACGACTGTCTTGGTCAAAAATACCGTGCACCTGGAAAGCCCAACTACAAAGGGGAAAGAAAGGAACATAACCCCAGGGGCGTTTTCGTACATCGGGTTCGCCCCGGTCGGCAAAAATTTCAGGAAGCAGAAATTAATCGGGCTTGAAAAAGCCAAACGTTGAACCGAAGGGGTCAAGGCACGAAGCAAAACGATGGGGTCTTTTTCCGGGCCGTCTCAGCGTCGATGTGAAGCCCCTATACAACATAGCTTATGGGGACCAACTTACTCAGGAAAAGAGGGCGATCACAAAACCATCAAATCTTCACTCCAAACAACTTCTGCGCAAGAAGGAGGGAACCGGTTCATACTTCTTGCAAGAAAGTGGGTTTCTCAAACTGTCTCTTGCGAATGGGGGGGAAATCACCGCTCTTAAAAATCTAACCGGGGGTCCAATTCCCAAAACTAACAAAAACTGAGAAAGGGGCCTCGGGGGGGAATGAAGACCCGTTTTCGGAAATCACGGCAAAGAAGGTAAAACGGTAGGGACGTTGGCCAAGTGCTGAACCCTACGGGGCCCCCTCTGACAAAAGGGGGAAGCCCAACGCCCGTGGAATCGCCCGGTCTCCTACAGAAAAACGCCGGTGAAAAAAAGTTCGTCGAAAGACATAGGAACTCGGGTCCGGGAAAATGTCCCAAACCACGGGGGAACTCTACCCGCCATCCTATTGGGTCGTTTCGTGTGTTCTTAAAGCCCGAGGGCAGCCAAAGAAGTGGAAATCCCTCTCCAAAAGAGGAGGGCAGGCGCCTTTTTCCCTGTTTCTCCCCTCCACCGCTTGTGTTCGTGGAAAACAACACTTCCCGCTGGGCAACGGGGAAAGGGTGACGTGGCCCGGGGGAGAAAGCAACACGATGGGAAGGGGTCGTGGGGGCCACGACGGGGGAAACTTTGACTGCGAAACGAGGGTGGGGAGATCGCACAAGAGGGGGTGCGTCGGGGGAAAAAAAAACACGGCGGGGGTACAAAAAAAAAAAAAAAAAAAAAAAAACAACAAGGGTCTGCCTGGGACCTGGACAAAAAACGAAGGCCCAGCAAAAAGGCTTCCGGGAGGGGTGCACTATAGGGGGGAAGGGAGACACTAAACCCACCACAAGAAAGAGACCGTTTCGTGACAATCAACCAACGGGGGACGGTCCATGGGAAACAATTCGAGGGGAAAATGGATCCGAAAAGATTGGGCCGTGCGCCAAAGCACCCAGGAAGAAAGGACCCGGTAGCCTCAAAGTGGCGCAAACTGGGACAAAGCCCAGAGCGGGATGCCCGTCTTGTGACAAATAAACAGAACCGAAACCTTCCCCAAGCCTCTTCCTCTCTTGAAAGAACTACTTCCGGGGAGTGACGGCGTCCTCCGGCCCGGAGTTTTAGAGACCGGGTCACGGGAAAAAAGGACCAAAGGCCAAGTTTCGCGGGGAAATTATTTTGCGCGAGAAGGTACCAGTTTTCGCGGGGTCTTCCCTGGGGAAACTCACGTCCTTCCCTCGGGGGCAGGCCCTCCATCCGAGTCTCCAAAAAAAAGAGCCCCACAGATAAAAAGATAATCGGGGGTCGTCAGAGTTCCAGAGTATTGAAAAAGGGCCGAAAGTTGCCCATAGTGACCAAAGGAAAAAGGGAGAGCGAAGGCAATTGGGGGGGGAGGGTGGGGTTCTTTAACTTGGTCGTTGAGAAATTCCGCAAGAGTCATCTAGGCGGGCATCAGGATTGAAAGGTCATCTTAAAATTGACGGCAGAGGGGCAAGGTTTTCCCCATGGGGGGAGGCTATCTAGCAGGGGAGAACGGTGTGGCGCTTTGTGCCGAAAAACCCTGGTCGGTTGATAGTAAGAAAAAAAAGGGGTGAAACCAGCAAGGGCCGTTTGGGGAAAACTACCCGGGAGGTGGGGGGGGGGGTGCCTTGGGGAAGGTAAAAAGGGGTCACGCGGGGGAAAGAAAAGGCCAAATGCCTTGGAAAGAACGGGACGGGGAAAGGTGGTCGGAAAACGCAAATTGTGAAAAAAGAAAAGCTGTGGGCGAAGGGAGAAGAACGAAAGGCAGCCGGAAAAGGGTGAAAGGAGAAAACAAGATTGGAACACGACCAGGACCCCCCTCGTGTGGACCAGAAAAGAAAGCCTGGAAAGGGAAAAAAGGAGCTGGGGTTCAAAAAAAGCACGGCGGAATGGCGGCAAACCGAAAAAGGGAAAAGGGAAGGTGTCGGTCGGAGGAAAAGAAAGGTGGCTGAAGGGGGGGGGCCGAAGGGAAAAAAAAAGAGGGGGGTCCTGAGGGAGAGACCCTTGTTGGGAAAAAAAAAAAAAAAAAAGGGGGGACGGCCGCGGGAAAAAAGAGAGCGAGACCTTTGGGGGGAAAGAAAAGTTCCGAGGGAGAGGAAAAACAGATTTTAGATGTCGAGAGTTAGAGGGGGGCCTGAAAAAACCGGGGCAGTCAGGGTTTGGAAAAAAAAAGGTTTGTGCCCCCGGAAGGGGACACTTGTCCTGAAAGTTTGTTGAAAGAAAAAAAAGGTGGCCTCAGAAGGGAAGGGAAGATACCTGGGGCGGAGGGGGGGGGAAGGGGGAAGAGGCGCTGTGGGGGGGGGAGAAAATGAGAAGGGTGCAATGCTAAGGCACGCAAAAGGGGCAAGGGGGCGCGAAAAAAAATTTGCGCTAGTTGGGGGGGGAAGACACGCCTGTTAAAGAGGATGGGGAAAGGGGACCCTCCTCCTAGGGGAAGCGTTCCTCAAAAAACGACGAGCGCCAAAAGAGTGGCACGAGTGCCATTGAATGTTTTGGGGGAGTGTGAGGAGACAGCGAAATAGGGTTCCGGGGGGGGGGGGGGTCTTGCCAACGAACGGAAAAAGCCCAGTCGGGAAGTGAAGGGAAGGTAGAAGGGACCTTTTTAGGCAAAAGAAAAAAAGGAGGTGGTCATTTGGGGAAAGGGGAAAGCCGGCAGTAAGAGGAAACAGTGGATCAGAAAAAGACAGAATATCCGAAAAAAAAAGAAAGCAGAAAGCTATTGCAGGAATAATCGATCATGGGGCGTATTCCCGCACACCACCCGGAGGAGGCTAAGGGCGAGCGTTGGGTAATCAGCAAGAGGTCTGTTTACGATACGGGTCCTTACCAGACCTGACTGCAGGGACTAGTTTGTAGAAAAAAAAAAGGAACATCACTCAAACCGTACTCCAAGGGTGGGGAGTGGGGGAAAACCCCAAAGGGGAGGGGGGGGACGAAAAACTTCAGCGCTGCATCTAAAAAGGGCGCAGTCCCAACCCCGCCTAAAAGGGGGGGGAGATTACTGTGTGAAGGACAGGGGGTACCGCCACTGGATCAAGGGGGTGAGCAAAAAAATTTAAGAAACTCGGAGACGTAAAGAAGAGAAATGACCGGCTCTCAGGAAAGGGACCCTTCCGAGCACTGGCCCCTGATCAAGGGCGTCCACCACCCGGGAACCTCGGGACTACTAACAAGGGGGGCAGTGACGGGGAGGGAGGGCCCGAAACCGTTTTCAAGACAGAAAAGAAAAATCGGAGTTTGGAATCGGAAGCCCGCCAGCACGGGGGGGGGAAAAAAAGCGGTTGGTGGGAAGGGGGGGAAAGGATTAAAGATCTTCCGGTTGACAGAAAGCCCGTTGCTTGGGGAGGAAAACGTGCTCAAGGAAAGGGGCCCGTTGTGATCGGAAAAGGGGAGGGCCGGAAAGGAAGTGATGCAAGAAAGAAGGGGAGGACATCTCTCGTAAACACAACTATTTGCCCATCAAAAAAAAGAGGGAAGACCGTCTGTGGGGACGAGGGGCAACACGGGGAAAGCTGCCGGAAGAACAAATACGGGGATCACAAAAAAAAACTGGTATAAAAGACTTATCACTTTTGAAGAAGGACGTCATCAAAACTCCTTTGCGAGGGGGGGGAAAAAAAAGAAGGAAATAGCCAAAAATTTATCATGGGGAGAAAAATCATACAGACGGCCTACCAAAAACAGGTCTTTCAGGGACCTTCGGGCCAGAATTCGGACCCTGTCAAGGTCAGAAAAGGGCCATTTAAAAAAAAAGGAGGAACAAGACCCAGAATCTAAGCCCTGCCGGATCGAAAAGGAGTTGGGACTTGGGGGGGAAACTCTAAAAAAAATAACCTTTTGCAAAAAGACTCCTTCAAGAGGAGACTGGGAGGCTAAGAGGGATGCCGATTTCCCAAACGGAGACCTAATTTAAGGCCCTCATCAACGATCCGAAAGGGGAAAAAAGGGACATAAGAGAAGTTCACGGCAATAGAGTCTCGGAAAGGGTCGGATTGTAAGACATTGAACCGTGGTTAAGGTTCTTCGAATGTTTGGAGGGACCAGGGATTGGGGCCGGTGAAGAGTTGATGTGCACTACTCTCGAAAACTCGTTCGGAGGAAGGAAACATTCGAAGCACGACCACGAGGGCCGCCCCAAAACAGGGCCCTGATACGAACAACGGCACTCGGAAATATAGTCAAGCGTGGGGACTGATGGGGAAAATACTCCCAAACGAAAATAGTATGGGTTTTCTAAAAGATTGGCTGATTTTCCCCAGGGGGGCGTCTTCTATTCGGGGGTTGTTGGAAGAAAAAAGGTTCAACGAACTATGAAGTGGAAAGGGGAAATCCTAAAGGTTAGAACAAAAAGACATGTCTTCGACCGGGCGGGGACCCCTTTCTAAAATAGATCTGTTCGACCAGAATCGGTCTGAATCCCTCATAAAAAGGAATTTGAAGGACCGACAGTCCCGGGAGTGAGAAACCCACGGGTCCCCCGGAGCGCCCCAAAAGAATTCTGTGTTCCTTGAAAGAGAGAGCGCGGACAGGGGCCCTAAACAACAAGGCCCAAAACTGACAGCGGGGGACAACAGAACTAGCTGCCGGAGGGGCTCGCAGCAACAAAAAGGGAGCCAAATCAGGGGGCCGAGCAGTAAAAAAAGAGAAAAACCGCGCGATGGGCAGGACTCGCATTGAAAAGCTCTTTCCATAAAACAGAAATCTCCTTCTTGGGGCCGGAAAAAGAAGAAAAAAACACATCCCAAACCCCCCCGCGCCCAGACCTTGGACGCAGGAGGAACTGCCCTGAGCCAAGGGGGACGGGGGTTGAACGTTGGGTCCTCGGCAAAAAGGTCAGGGGGCAACAACTGGAAAGACAAGGGAACCTACGGAACGCAGGGGGGGGGGGAGACCTTCCCAAAGTAAAGAAAGGAAATCTCCCGAAGAGGGGACGCAATAAGCTAAAGGGTGGCCACCCAAGGGAGGCTCCATAAAAGAAATAAGACACTCTAGAGAGGGGAATGACAGGGTTGTTGTCGTGCGGGAGGTCAAACCTTGAAAAAAAACCTGCCCTGGCCCATCTTCAAAGACCAGTCTTCTAAAAACCCGATCATACTCAACGAACCTACCACTTCTCGGGTTGAAGCCCGGGAGGAAACGGAGTTCGGGGCCACTCTTTTGACCCGCAGAAAGGTCGTTCAGAGGGGAGGGGGAAGGACCATCAAAAAGAGGAAACTTTGTCAATAATACCCGGGGGGAAAGAACGACACCGTAAAAAGGTGAACGGATCTGCAGAGGGAACTGTTGGAGTCCGTAGAAAGAATGTCGCCCACAAGGGACGAAAAAAAGACAGGGGGGGTCCGTTCGCAGGCCGCCCAACGGGTACCAGGAAGGGTCTCCCCAGGGAAGAAGGGGCGCCCTGGGACTATCCTAGGGGGCAGTGGGACAAAAAAAGAAACAACCACCAGAAAGAAAGAAAAAAAGATTTACAGGTGTCACAAAAAAAAAACCAAACAAAAAAAACAATCTCTGGGTGTTTAAACCAATTTGTCACTATTCACAAAAACCATCCACCACATCTAATCCACCCCTTCAGACTCATCCTTTGGTTCTACGAAAAAAAGAAGTTCCCCCTTCAGGACCCCCTACCCGCACCGAGGGTTCGTTTCCCACCGATCTTTCCTCCCCAGGAAACACTCAATGAACGCGCGGGCTCGAGCTGGCGGAAAACGGCTGGCGCCCTAAAAAGACCGGGTCCTAAAACGATTACCGGGTGAAAAGACGGACTTTGCATGGCTCCCAAAAAGTTGGCGGGGGCGGTGCGGGGGTGGTGATGCGTGCCACGGATAGGGAGGAGGGGACTGCCCGCAAGGGGGAAACTACCCGCAGTGAAGTAAGAGGTATCCCTCAAGACCAAAAAAGAGGGAGGTATTAAAATATAATAGAGGGAGGGCCGGAGAGTCAATCCTGTTCCTTAGGTCTTCACTTATGGTCGCTTTTGACCGGAAAAGGGGCCGCCCCAAAAAGCAAGGGGACCTCGAAGGGGCGCATGGTCCGTCCGTGGAAAAAAAAGGGCTTTACAAGTCGAAAAGGGCAAATCCACAGGAGGGAACAATCGGAGGTGATTGGAAAAAAGGCATCTTCACTAGCGGCAAATTCAAAGGTGCCATTTTGCAGGGAAACTGAACCCGGGTGAAAGGGGTGTCGGGGGGGAGCATAAAGCAAAGCTGTAGTGGACGTCGAATTGGTAGAAGGAGCCTGCCTTTGAAGGAAAAAAACCGACCACGGTCATAAAAAAGGGTTTGTGGGTGTCGTTTGGGGGGGGGGGTGCCAGGGCACGCGGGAAGGTGCAGTTGCCCAAGGGAAAAGTGCCTGGAATACGGTCGGCAGTGGGTGAAGCAAAGACGAACGAAAAAACCCGGGCAGGCGAAATGGTCGAACAAAAAAAGACGACTCCCCACTAGAAGGAAATAAGTCGTGGGGGAGAAGTTATTGGACCCCTTGTTGGCGGAAACGAAAAAAAGAAAAAAAAAAAGCTGACTCAAGCGGAGACAAACAAACGAAAAAGAAAGGCCTATCTTTGCGTCAAAAAGGAAACGCAGAAGACGGTCGGGGCCGGGGGGCACTGCGGGAAAAAGAAGAGGTTTTAAGGAAAAAAAGAATAAGGCTAGGAAGAAATACCGTGTTTTGGACAGTTTGACGGCAGCTATTTGAAAAAGGGGAGAGTATGGACGCCTGGTGGAAACCAAGGAGGACGCCCCATAAAGAGAGGGCGCGTTCGGAAGGAAGGCGTTGGACGGCTCAAAAGCGTCGAAAGTGTTTCAGGGGTCAGCGCGAACCTCGTCGACCGGGGGAAAAAAGTTAATGGTTGTGGGAAAAAGAAAACGGGGGGGCTGGACCGTGGTCTCAGAAAAGGTACCCGGGGGGGGGGGGGCCGGGGGAGTTTAAGAGGCCGGCCAGGGGGTTTTCTTGGGAAGGGACCCGAAAAAGAAAAAGTGCAATGCTCAAAGCCAAGCGCACGAAGTACTGGGAGACGAACTGGCGAAAGAGAAAGGAGGAGAAAGTTTTTGGGGGGGGAGGGGACGAGACACAAGAAAAAGCTGTTCAGGAATGTGTTGCGTCAGGGGGGGGCCCTCCGCAAAAAAGGAGGGGGGGGTCCGGGGGTGCACATAGAAGGAAGAGGGGCGCCAATAACCAAATAGGAATATTTGGGCCCCTTCAACGAGAAGAATGACAGGTGGTTCGGGGTCACAACCTGGGGGCAGACGGCTCGGGGGACTTTTCTTCGGGGACCCTCAAATTGATTGGCTGGAACTCCGAACCGGGTCTGCCAGGGGGGGGGTCTTCCAGAAACAGGGAGTGGGTTACAAAGGAATGTGGGACACGTTAGGCAAGCTCCTCGGGGGATATCCAGAACACCCGACAAGGAAAGCCAAAAGGGTTTGTTGGGGCAGCAGTGGGCTCAGGAAAAAAAAACGTATCATTTGCCTATTCCTCGGAAAAAACATCCCGAAGTCTTCGTTAGGAAGGGGTTCAGGGGTACTGGGGGGAGACCCAGGGGGGTCGTTATTGAGGGGTTCTGGAAAAGTGAATCAGCAGACCTTCTAAAAAGGGGGGGGGGGGGGGGGGGAGGAATACATCTCCCCGGAGGTCTTGAACACCAACCCGACGCCTGTCCGTGCAGTAAAAAACCAAGATTGTAGAACCAAAGGCGTCGGGGGGGGGGGCATAAAGACAGGAATCAAGGGTGTGTTGGGGGGAAACCTTTTTAGGGGAAATACGAAAAGAAGTACCACTGCACGGTTTGAGCGGGAAAAAAGAAACCGAGGGAGGCCGGGGAACCCTGCGCAAAAGAAAAGCCCGCCGCCGCGGGGGAAAAATTTCTGAAAAAGGGTGGCAAAAAAGGGTGAGAAGCCGACGCCCGGGGGACCACGCCGTGGAAAAAGGGGGAAAGAAAAGCCGGTCTTGCCAAGTCGAAAAAGTCGTCGTGTTCCTTGCCGTTTAGAGGTTGCATCAAGGGGGGAAGGGGTTTGCGGGGGAAAAAGCTAAATCAGCAAAATTGGGGTCCTGGTTGGGGGTCTTAATTGAAAAAGAGGGAAAAAGGTGTGTTTTCTATCCAAAAGTTTGGAAAAGAAAAACCCGCAGGGTGGGCGCCGGCCTTCAAGCCATCACAAAGGTTTGCGGATGGAGAAAAATTTTGTTGATGGAAAAAAGGGAATTTGAAAAAGGGGGCGCTTGACCGTGATGGAAAACCACCCCGAAGG